>Ga0307928_10000646_pt1 | contig 26282 bp, 46 predicted proteins | sample AceLakmetagen232_FD_201815 | JGI IMG/M metagenome (GOLD analysis project Ga0307928, IMG submission 201815) | Saline water microbial communities from Ace Lake, Antarctica - #232 | ecosystem: Environmental > Aquatic > Non-marine Saline and Alkaline > Saline | place: Antarctica: Ace Lake... | reverse complement strand
GTGGGCACCGGCCCGCTTAGCCTTGGCCAAGGCTAGCTGGTAGTCGTCGTAGTCGCCTTCGTCGAAGGTGCGGGTGCGGGCTCGGCCGTTGGCCAGGTCCAGGAATTCAGCCTTGTTCATGACGCCTCCTCCTCGACGACGTGGCCGCACGTCTGGCAGGGATTGCCAATGGGATGCGGATTGGAGCCGCCAAGGCCCGCGCACTGCTCCGGCGTCGGTTGGGTTGCATAGCGTTCCCACCACTGAGGGCCCACGGCCGTCGGGGGGTTGTCAATCAAGTCCGGCTCGGGCTGGTAGTCGGGGTAGAATTTCCGAATACGCCGAACAGCTGCATGGTTGGCCGGGATTGCCAGCGGGGCGACGGCTGCGGCTTTTTCCTTGTCGATGAAGGATCGGAGTTTATAGTCCGGCACCGGCCAGATAAAAATACGGTCGCCGTCGTATTCTGTTTTCGAGTCGTCAATATAGCAGTGGTTTAGGTGTCGATGCGCGTCCCTAATCCAGGCTCGGGTCCGGGGGTGGTTCAGGGGCAGAGGCTTCCAAAGGCGACGGAGTTTTCCCTTTCGTCGGGCGTTATGGTCATCCCAGTTTTCACCGGATTTCCAAGCGACTGCAAATACGCGGGGTTTTTCTTCCGGTATCGTCAAGACCATTTGGGCTCCGCGTCTTGGTTCGTTGCCGTGCTGGGTGTAAATTGACCGGGTGAAATATGAGGGAAACCCCGGCGGATCTCCGAAACAACCATTGCCCGGTCCCGCCTGATATTTGTAGGTCGGGGGCAGCCTGTGGATCGGAAGATGCTTCAGGGCTTCCAGGTTCAAGGTGCTGTAATCGTAGTAGCCGCTTTTGTCACTGTTCATACGATGTCTCCCCTCTGCTTTTTCATTTCCTCGGCTTGAACCTTCTTATCCAGCTTCTCGCAAAGCGCGCTCAGCCGTTTCGAGAGAGGGGTGAAGGGGTTCAACTCGGATTTTCGTTCGACGACCAGGCCACGGAGGACCCGGGCATCGCTGAATTCTTCAAGCTGTTTCATAGTCCAACGAAATCTCATGATCTCTCCTTACCCGTGAATCGGCGCGGGCCGGTGAGGATTGCCGTCGAGGATGCTTAGAACCTCGGCGAGCTTCTCTTCAAACTCAGCGCGTGGGACGCGTTCCTTCTTGCGGCCACCGTCCAGTTCATTGAGGTGTCGACCCGTGGTCGGCCCCCACGAATTTTCGGAGATGACGCGCTCGCCGTGCGGCGGGTAAAAAGCGACGCAGGTTTGGTACGAGAAGTACAGGGTCAACGAGCCGACCGTGACTTCATGAAAGGGGGGTGTTGCGGTTGGATGCTTTGCGAAGTTTAACTTCCATTTGGTTTGCTCCTTTCGAGCTTTGTCCTGGGGTTTCCTTCCCCGGTTTCGTTTTGGGTTCGGGCTTCTCCCTTCCCCATCCTCTAAGACTATTATATCATATCTTACCGAGTTTGTCAAGAGCAAAATGAACGGTTCTGTTCACTTTCATTCTTCAGGTTTTCCTCTTTTGTACAGCTTTCCTCGTTTCACATGCGCGCGTAGGCCGGTCAGCACTCGGAAGGTCTTTCGGGTTAGCTCAGTAACAGGTTGACCACTCCCAGGGCAGGGTCCTTTAAGAGATCGGTAATGATAGCCTGGTACTCCTGATTGGAAACCCCTCTGCCCGTGGCGCACAGCCTTCCCATGCTTGGTGACTCCGATCTCTCGGCCGCAGACGGCGCACAACCCAAGCTGGATATCGGTGTAAACGATGCTCATTTTGACAGTCCGAGGTCGATAACAGGGATACCGTTCTCCTCAGCGTGGGCTTTGATGATCTGAGATTTCGTCCGCTGGAGCTTGCGGTATTTCTCGACGTGAGCCACCCATTTCTCATCGTCACCCGCCACAGACCAACCGGTGTCCTCGTCAACGTGGTAATCACTGAAGCCGATCTTGTTTTGGATGGCTTCGTGACTAAAGTAATGGTAGCGATAGGGAAACACATCTTCCCTGGTCAAGCCGGTCAGTTTGGCGAACTCGTCGAATTCGTGGTGCAAGTCGACGACGCGAGCGAGATGTTCCTTACCGGTGCCCACACAATGGGGGCAGGGGCTGAGTTTGATCTTGCGTAGCTCGACGGTCGCCTTGTCACGGACGGAATACTTGCCCATTCCCTTGCTGAAAGCGTAGCTCTTTTTGGGAGTACTTTCGGGGACGCGCTTTTTGGCTTCGCGACATACCCAACAGTCGGTTTCGACGGGGAACATCACGAGGGTCCCACCGTGTTCACCGCTTTCGTCGGGGCTGATATCGACGATGCCGTGGAAGTAGTCACCGTTGGCGATCTGAATCTCGCTGCTCAGAAAGGAGGTGCGATCCTCGTATGCCTGGCCGAGGGTTTTGCTACCCTTCCTGCCGCCGGTGAAGGAGGTGGCCTTCTTACCGCGTTCGGTTAGAAGCAAGCTGGCCGTGAGGCCCTTGGTTTCTTTCCGGTGGTCGGTGCGCTTGGTGGTCATCGTCTTCTCCCGCTTTTGGTTTCATTTTGAGGACGCTGTCCTCTCCCCATTTTGTAAGTCTATTGTACCATAATTGTCAGAGTTTGTCAAGAGAAAATGAACGTGCGCGTTCATTGCTATGCTGTTGATCCCGAAGGTTCTAAGCCAAAAGCTCGGCCAGAGCTTCAACGGCTGCCTCGACCTCGAACGCCTGGTAGTTGTAGCATCCTTTGTGATCAGCTTTCGCGTACTCCGTCGCCCATAGGAGGGCCTCCCCGATGGTGTCGAATTCCTGAACAAAGGCGAGATCTCCAAAGAGGACCTCCCGCGCCCAATTGGCTTCCGTGAAATCTGAATCTGGAAATTCTCCAGCCTCGTAAGCCAGGCCAGCTTCGTCGGCCTTTTTGTGGGCTTCCTCGATCAGTCCGGCCTCATCGGTTTCGTAGGCTCTTGGGATCATCCGGTGCGGAATTTCAATGACAATCATCTTTTCACCCCTCTTCGTCTTGCCTTATGATTTCTTTGGCTACCATTTTACGGAAGCCGTCAAAGGGAACACCCAAAGCGACGGCTACCGGTTCTGAGCACTCCTCTGCCTTGACTTTCCAATCCTGGCAGCCGTGCCTGTCGATGATCCACGCAGCCAGGTTCTTAACAGCTTGATCCACTCCAACCATTTTCATCGCATCCTCCTTGGCTATGCCTGGGCCTGGGTTTGGAAGGGTTCGATGCGTCCGAAATTCTCGGGGGCGATGCGTCCCGCCAACGCTGCTGCCTGGTAGCACCGTTCGGCTCTGAAATCGATCCGGAGTTGGGGTTTGCGCGGCGCTTTGGCCGCTGCGATGGCGTTAGCCTTTTTGATTTCTCTCAGGTCCTTCATGGCTTTCCTCCTGGTTAGAATTGCCTCTCTCATCTAAGGCTATTATCTCATATCTTAGGAGGTTTGTCAAGAGGGGATGAACGCGCACGTTCATTATTATGAGGGGCCGCAGTTCTCACTGCGTGTCATTGCTTCGTCGCCTTTCGTACCAGCTTAAATCCCCCGTCTTGCCAGTCGTATAGATGAAAATTGGGGACGCAGGTTTCATCGCCTTCGTAGGCTTTTTTGACCCTTCTTTCGAATTCGGCCATTTCTTCATTTAGTTTATTGAGACTCGTGTACGCACCTTTCCGAATTTCATCGCCCGTACAACCCAGGGGTATTTCATGGAAATAAACAAGCGGTTCAATAGCAGACATATCCTTTTGGCGAAGCCCATGACTGCGCATAACAGGCGTCAGGGCCTTCAGGATTGAGTGCCAAGGGGCGCGTCCTTCTACAGGTACTCGAACGATTATGAACGGCATTGGAGAGATGACGTTTAGGTAATTGTAAACTCGCTTTTGCATTTTGTTCTCCCAATCAACAAACCCATCGTATCATATGATAGGAGGTTTGTCAAGAGAAAAGTGAACGAGCACGTCGATTCCCAGGCTGCTGAAGATAAGAGACGCCATGTGGATCTATCTCCGTGTAAGAGCCGCGAGTTGTGGCACGGGGTGGCGGGGACTCTTCACCTCCGCCGCCTCGGTTTTTCGGCGCGCCGCGTGCCGAGGGGACGCTGAGATACCACCGGTGGTATCTCCTACCACTTGTAATCATTGAAGAAATTGAAAGGGCCAGGCACTCACCTGCATGATACCACCGGTGGTATCATCCCCCTGGGGGCGGCTACACGTAAGCACCTGGCCTGTCGTGCCTTATCCTACTCCGTCGATTCCATCTCGACCACTCCTGGCCGCAGTGGTACTTCAGCCAGAAACTTCTCGGTCACGCGTTCCTTGCAGAAATTCAGTACGTCGACGAGCACCTCGGCGGTCGTGAAAGTGTCGCTTGGTTCGCGCGTCACTTGATTGAAGAGTACGGCGGTTCGTTCCTTCCATACTTCAAACTGGTGCGTCTTCAAAGCAAACTCACCAACCCAAAACGCTTCCTCGCGGGCCTTGGTCATCCAGCCAAACCAGTTATCAATAAACCACAGCTCCAGCTGGCTCCGGTCTACAAAGTCCCGCCCCAACTCTTCCTTGGTCTGAAATCGACAGTCCTTGACAAGCCGGTCACGCATTCGATTTGTAATGCCCATCATCGTGTTGTAGCACACTACGTTGAACAGCTCGACCCGCACTGCTCGGGCACGCGACCGCTCCCATGGCTCACCGGGATCGGGGACGACGCCTGCGACCTTTAGCAGATCGTAGAGCCGGTTGGTCACGTGTCCCTGGGAACCGAAGTAAGACGCCAGGCGGTTCATGAAGGCCAACAAGAACTCCCCCGCCATACCATAGGGATAAAAGTAGCCACCCTTTCCGTGTTGCTTGAGATACCGCTCGCCGGAGGTTAGATTGGCCGAGTCGTGTTCCTTCCGGAATTCGTCGATTTGGCGCTGGGCCTTCTCATCAACGATGTCTCGTAGTTCTTTGAGACTGCCGGGACCGTGAAGGTTCGCAATCTCCTTCAGGATATCCGGATTGATGCGGACAGACGCCGAGGGTGTGGGGTCTGCCAGGTTTGCCAGGCGGTGAAGGGTGTACGCAAGATCGCGCATCTCGCCCTTCGCCGTGGTCTTTGCCGAATCAGGTAAGTGCCGTTCAACCTGCTTGTTGACCTGGTGCACGAGAGCAAGACGCAGCCGGTCGACATCAGATTGGCCGTACACTCCTCCTTCGAGTGCCCTGGTTAAGCTCGGGTGCAAGATTTTGAGGGTGGCTTCGGCTTCCCATTGTCCGATCACATCGTTAAAGGTGAGTGTTTTCTTCGCAAGTTTGATCGGCGAATATGCTATCCCTGAAAGGTTGGCACTGGCGCACTCCGGACAGACGAGGTTGTCTAACGCCTCGATGGTGCCGTCGTAGTTCGGGTCCTCGTCCTCGGCGCGGAACTCCGTCTCGCAATCGTTGCAGTGGAACCAGTGATCTGCATTCGCCTCCTCTTTGAGGCGTTCGAGGCGCATTGTCTCATCCACGTTTTCTTGGAGGCGTTCGAGGCGGATCAGTTCCTCGGCGGCTTCAGATCCCTCGGCACGGCAATTGAGACACACCTCTGTCGGTTTGGCGCTCTGGAATTCCCTGGAGCAGACCTTACAGACGGCCTTGTAAGGACGGGTCTTTTTCCGCATCGGTTTGGTTGTGACATCGACTTTTTTGTGAGAGGGCAGAGATGGCTTTCTCTTGGACATGGTGATTCTCCTTTCCTGTCCTAGCCTTGACCTAAACAACGTCCGGCCGCGCCGGACTCCTAACTACCTACCCGGTATCTTCTCTGCACTGGCTCTGTGGGTGCGATGAAGATAACGGTGACGCTGGAACACCATCGGGAGGTCGGTCGTGCCGAATACCAACGGGCGCTTCATCAAGATACCGATGATCTTGCTCATCGTTGCCTTCGTCGGTGGTCTCATAGGCAATCTCAGCTACACCTACGCCGAGGACAAGGAGAACGACAGAGAAATCGCCGAGTTGAAGAAAGAAAGCGCTCTGACCAATCAAAACTTGAAAAACCTTACCAATCAGTTGGAGCAGTTCAACGCGAATCTGGAACAGGAAAAACAGATGGAAAAACAGGACGCCACCAACGCCATGCTGGAAGAGTTGCTGAAGGGCCAGGGCAAGGACCCGGAGAAGGTCATTAAGAAAGCCAAAAAGAAGAGGGATAACGAATAGATACCACCGGTGGTATCTCCTCTGTAGATGACGAAGGAGACCGGCATGAGCCGCATCAATCCTTTCCACCCGCTGAACGATCTCCTGGCTGAGGATGTACCGGCCACTCCTTACTCCGAGCCGGGTGTGGAATCAGCACCGCCTATCGACGAGGCGACGCAGTTGAACAAGGATATCCACACCGACCTCAAGGATGCGGTGAAACACCTCGACCAGGCAACGGATAAAATAGCGAACGCCGTCAAGCAGTTTCGCAAGAGCGGCGGTGAATGGAACAGCGACGCAGACATTTACGCTCGCATGAACAGCGAGATTCAGAAAGTACGACAGCGTTTGAATCGGTCGCTCGGTTAACGCCATTCACAAGACACTCTGAGAAGGGAACCACCATGAAGGACCAACGCAGCGTAGACCAGGTGCTTAATGACTGGCGAGAGAACCCTGGGCCAACGAATCCGAAGGCCCCATCGCACCTGCGGAAGGGTGTCGACGAAGCGGCTAGCCCGAGCAAGGAAGCACTCGATCTCCAAACCAAGCTGGGACCAATCTTCAGCAAACACGGCTTCAAGCGCTTCGGAGATGAGTACATCAAGAAAGAGAAATTGGCCACCACGCGGATTCGACTCTATTTCAAGGTCGACGGTAACGACGAAGATCAGATCATCGGCGACATGCTCCTCGAAACCAAAGCATGGCCGTTCGAGGAGCCGTTAACAGGATCGAAAATTCCCGTGGCAAAGCTCGACCAGGTGCTCCAGAACTGCGATTACTTCTACCAGGAAGTCGTCTCACTCGATAAAATTCTTCGGCGTGCGCTGAAGTACCATGGCAAAATCGAAGACATAGTTGATTAAGGAGATTGACATGAGTCGCATCAACCCCTTTCACCCGTTGAACGACCTCTTGGCTGAGGATGTACCGGCCACCCCCTACTCCGAGCCGGATGAGACACCGCTCGATGAAGGCTCCCAGGACCTTGCTGGGATTGACCGTACCGTGAAGGACCTTCAACGGAGCGTCGAAGCCGCCAACAAGCAGCTTCGTGACCGGATAGAAAAAGCCTTCAATGATTTCCTCGCCGTCGACTTCCCGTCCGCCCAGGTACATCTCCACGAGAAACACTGGAACTTCATCGACGAAAGACTTTGGTGGATACAGGTCGTCATCATTAACGACGATGCGGAGGAGTTGGAGGCGTATAAACCGAAGCTCGAAGCTGCCGTTAAGGCTAAGACCAACGCTGAAAAGATCAGCGTTACCTTGAAGAGAGGCGCTGACCGTATTATCGTCAACCTGGGTTACCCCATTGCTCATATGTTCCCAAGCTGAGAAAGAGATACCACCGGTGGTATCTCGTAGGTGGATGCCTTGAAGCGAGACCTCCGCACTGTCGACGAGATGCTCGTTGAAGCCGAGCGCCCCGAGCTGAAGCCCGGCCATACCTGGGGCGACCCGATCACCTTTAATGAGATCAAGGTGGGCGACATCTTCAAGACTGTTGGCAGTCGCCGCGTCTCCTCCCAAAGCGGCAAGATCATCAAAGTCAGCCGGGTCAACCTCGAATACGCCACCACCTACTTCGGCAAACCAATGGCCCTCAAAACTCGTAAGGATGAGTTGGCCGGTGGATACGTCCAGCGAGGGAAGGTTATGCACGAGGTTGTCCACCCTTAGTTTTCACTTGACAAACCACCCAATATCTGAAATTGTGTGACACGCTCTAAACGGGGCGTTTGGCAGTTAGGGTTGAAGAACTAGAAACGGCGACCGGCTTCATCGGTCGCCGTTTCGCTTTTTCGTGGTAAGATAAACACATGGAAGGCCCACGAGTCATATCCCCGACGGCTCGGACTGTCGAAACTTTGGTGCTTGCCTTCGGGGGCGAGCCTCCGACTGGCCTCTGTGCTGTGGCACACCTGCATTTCGAGCCCGAGGGCACCGTTTTGATCCTCCATGATCCCAAAGGCCGTGTCTCCGGACAGCGGCCACCCGTTCCACCTCCGCCATCCCCTTTCAACACACGGGTTCAATTACCTCAGCAAATTACGTCACCCTTCGGTCCCTGGATTGTGCGAATCGACTTACGCGCTTTTCTCACTATTGGAGATGCCGAGGGGAATTCCGGCGTAGTGGTGCTGGGTACAAAGACCGCTGGAGTATTACAGATCGGCGATTGGAAGGGAGTTGAACGGACGGAGCACGTCTACGTGGTGCCCACGAAGCTGGTTGCCAACCTGGCCGAGGAGGACATCCGCTTGGTTCAGGATCTGATCGCCAACTTAACCCCCGGAACGCGTTCGGCGTTACGTGGTACACCAGTGGCTCCGCCGCAGGAGGCGAAGAACGCCTGGGAGTCCCGCGTCAACTTAGTGACTCCGGCATGGTTGATGGAGCGCCTGGTCGAGACTGAGGTAGAGTTGGCTACCGAATTGGCGAAGCCTAATCGAGGCAAACTCCGTCGGGCGTTAGGGGTGGTGCGATGAGAACACAACCGAAGGCAAATAAAGTTTTCATTGTCCACAGCACATTTCTCGGTCACGAGATAAAGGTAGCGGAGCCTGCTCCGTACGATTTGGACGATGAGACGCTCACGATCCGGCTTACCGTCTGCGACGTGATCCACTATGATGCGTCGATCCACGGTGAGGCGATTGCCAGTTGGATGATAGACGACAAATCTTACTCTGAATTGCAAGGGCACATCGTCGTCGACAATGTCGGTCCCACCTGGATGTACACGCCAGTTGGCCTTGTGCCGCCGCATAGCCAGGTTGAAGCTACCTTTGAGAAAACGCACCGCTTCAGAGCGCCACCAGGTAGCCGCTTACATCTGGTGCGAGCTGCTATGCCAAGTGAGGTAGTGGAATTCCTGGTCGAGGAGGAGACGTGACTCGTCAGAGCATCCAAGTAGGTCGCAATATCGGCAAGACGTTCACTATGAACGCGGAGCGCGAAATACGAGAGAGTCTACGACGCGACGGCCGACGATTTTGGAGCATTTTCCATATTACGAAACACCGCGCCATGGTTTCCGGCCTGTACCAGTTGAAGGTATCCCCTTTAGTTGGTTCGGTCTCGATCACCTGGAGCCCCAGTCCTCCCGAAAGTGCTCAAGCCGATGAACGGCACGAGTTTTTAATGGAGGAAATGGCAACTTGTTTTCAAATAATCGGCACCGACGACTACGTAATTATGTCGGAGGGAGCGTGGCCGCACGATAAAGAAAACGTTCCTTTCGATGACTTTTCAAGGGGCAGTGAACACCTCTTTCGGCTGTACACACACCGGTTTCAAGAGACAGGCGTCACTGACCTTTGGGGAACAACTCGGTACCACGTGTTCCACGGCGACATCTACTATCCAAGCCCTCGTGAAGTGCTCGACGGCCTGGTGGCTGCCGACTTGGAAGGTCGAACCGGTACACTCCACCTCGACGAACTGGTAATAATGCCGGAGGAGCGGTCATGACCAAGAGCCTCCTCAACGAGGTGATCGAGATGACCGACCGCATCCACAGACAGGGGCCGAGTTGCTCCACCCTCGCCGTTCATGGACCGCCTGACTGTACCTTCGCCAGGCTCCCAAAACCGGCTGTCTTCCCAACAGGGTGCTTCCGGGTACAGCTTGTCAGAGTCGACGCCGAAGGCGCGTATGCCTGGTATCGGGTACCGACGAACCCAACGACTATCCTGGAGATCGAGATCCCTGCCTTCGATGGCTTCAAGGAGGGGAATCTCATGGGATCGCTTGACGACGAAACGGTGGTCGATCTGATACCGGAGCCAAAGCTGAACGGCGATGAACATCAGGTGGGCTGGATGCGCCTCGTCGATCCGGCCGACCTCTTGGATTACCTGGTCGAGGAGGAACTGCCGTGAAGATGTCTTCGGTGTTGGCTAGGTTGGTTGCTGCTGATTACAGAGCACGGGGTTTTCGACTTGCTCCGAATAACGCCGTCCTCGGTGCGGGCCGTGGTGCGCTGTTGACTGAATCTAGCACGCATTTTATTGAGAAGGATGGATTCAGTCGTAAGTGGTGGCGGCCGTTAACGGCTTATGAGGCGATGAATCTGTTTATCAAAGAGGATATGGGATGACGGGTGACAAGCACATCTACGAAGGAGTAAACATCGTAAAGACCATTTCCGAGCAATCCCTCGACCTCGACGATGAGACTGAGGATTTCCCTGGTGAGAAGGAGATTACCCAAACACTGGCCCAAGAGATAGCCCTGGACATCGACCGTAAGATAATGGGAGATTTGGAAAGAACGTGGCGCGAGGAACACGGTTGGTTTCAACCGAATAGGTTTATACCACTCGGTTTCAACCGAACAGGTTCATATCGCCCAGTTTCAACCGAACAGGTTGAAACCACCCATCTGCCATTTCAGACAGTTTTCTTCTCCGAGGATGACGATTACGGACGGAAATGGTCTCGTCCGGTGACGCCCATTGAACTGATCGGCTTTCTGGTCGAAGAGGATTTGGGATGAGGGACAACCAGGCTACAATAGAATTGGCTGCCTTTACTGCCCGGGTTCTTGATGGTTGGTCTCGATGGTGGGACTTAGAAAAGGAGGACGGATTTTACGAAAGGACTAACTCTTTGACCGGCAATCCTCAAGTTGTTTTCATTGAGATCGACAATTACGGTGGTGCTTGGTCACGGTCAGCAACCATAACCGAGGCAATTGAACGCCTGGTGGAAGAAGCCGATGGCCAAGAATAAACTCAGTGCGGCTATCATGGGACTCGTCGGGAAGGCGGGGGGTAGACCCACCCAGGTACCTGTCCAGATCAGGACGAAGGGTGAGATGTTCCAACATTTCGGTCGTCCGGAGCCCAAGTGGCTCCACTACCTCGCCTACCTAGTCCGACCGACGCCCGAACTTCCCGACGTGAAGCGCGATTTGAGCATGATCCGGACTTGGGACTACACCATCCCACAATGGGACTACGATACGCCGCGCCGTTGGAGACCAGCCGTGGCGGTACCTGGTGACCCAGGGAGGATGAGCGCCCTGGAGATCAACCTGGCTAACCATCTCGCCGCCCTCGAAGGACTCGGCCAGCGAGAGATGCTCACCGTCCGCTACGCCTTCGCCTTGGAGGACGACGAGGGGGATGTGTTGCTCATTAGACGGTGGGGCACCACGGTTTCAAAGGACGATCCGAAGATTCATGATTTGTGCATGGGTGGCCGCGATGACACGCTGCTATCCTTGGCCCCCGACGGCGAGAAGGTGGGCGTGTTCAGCGCCTACCACGTGCACCAGGGACGGGACTTCGAGTACACCGCTACGCCAGTCAAACTCCGGCGGTTGCAGCCCTACGAGCTGATCGAGAAGCTGGTGGAAACCGATCTGCCTTGATACCAGGTGGCCGAGTTTTTGGTATCTACCTATATGATACCACCGGTGGTATCTCCTTAGTGAGCCTCCCGAAAACGCCTATCTGTAGACGCTCTGCATTTAAGATACCACCGGTGGTATCTAATAGCCCCGCCGCCTCCGGCGGTCCCGTCCGGTCCGATGCAGCGCCCCTTACGCCAGGAGAACAGTCCTACTCCTCGCGCGCGATCCTTCGTAAGACGCGCTGCCTTCAAAAAGCTCTTGACAAACTCCCGAACATCTGATATACTGGTTGCGAAAGGTGAAGGAATGACCGCAACCACAATACGACACTCCGCTCTCATGAAGGGAAAGGGCACCTGGGTACAGTTCCGCCTGTCAAGTGGTGCAGAGTTGCGTGGCAAGGTTGTCGTCGGTACCTTTGACGGCTTTAAGTTCGGCACTCGCGAGGTGGTTCGGATGAAGGTTGGTGACATTTCTTCCATATACATGGAAAATATCCCTCGTGCCAAACAGATGATCGAGGTTTTCATCGAGGAGCGTGCCACCGAGGAAGTCCTCACTCCTCTGCGCGCGTTCGTTGAGCATCTCGACAGCTTAAACCGGTACGTGCGCGTTCGGCGCAGTGATTACCTCGTTACCTGGTGTGAGCACCAGGCTCTTTGGCGCTGGCGTTTCTGGAATGCCTTGACCTCCTGGACGCGAGCGGCCCTGCACCTCACTCCATCCGTTTAGTGAACCCTCCCGTTCATTTTTACCTTGACAAACTCCGTACGATTTGCTAAGCTGTCTTCAACGACGGAGGAACGGGATAAATGGTACCAAGTACAAAACCAACCATGGGAAGTCTTTCGCGGGCTTTAGCCTACTGGCAGGGAGCGCAAGCTCGGTTGGATGAAAAGCCCTGGAACGCCTGTCCCTATCCGGAGACGAAGACCTGCAACCTGGGGTCTCTGATCGGGCAATGGCGTTATGGCTATAATTTCGCTCGTGTCACTATCGAACAGGCTAGGTCTGAAGGCCGTTCCGACGTGAAGGCCCTATGCCAGAAACATATCTCCGACTTGGAAAATCATCGTCGGGATCTTCGGTGGTTTCAGGCTCAACGCCGATGAAGTGGATCTGAAAGGAAATCTCAATGACGACAAAGCCCCCGAAAAGCGAATTGACCCTGGCTGAGTTTGCCGAGGCGGTAGGACGAAAGCCGTCCACAATCCGAAGACACCTTCAAGCGAAGTGTCGGAAGAACCAGCCTGGGCCTTTGCACGGTAAGACAGCCATGCGACACGGCCGTCACTTCTTCCCCGCTTACCTGATCGCCTGGTACAAGGAGAATGTGAAGAGTTACGGTTGGGACCAGAGGAGGCAAGCATGAAGTACCGAGACGAGGCGTTAGTCACATTGAGGGAAACCTTGGAACGAGCCATCGCCGAACTGGGCGAAGGATGGACTGTCAATTCGAGACCTGGTGCTCCCACCAAGGATGCCGAGCTTTACATTCACCACGATGATCCCTACGAGGACATGTTGGTTTTCGCTCACGGTGAACACAGGGACGATGAACGAATTCTACGTGTTAATCGCTACGACCCCCCCGAAGGCGTGTGCACCGAGTACACCTTCAGCCACTTGGATCACAGGAGCCTGGCTCACGCTCTGATCGAATTGACGCCGTGGCTCGTTCCGGACAAACCCCTCCGCTTCGGTACAGCCGCCGCTGCCCGTAACTACTTCCGCAAGATCGTGAAGGAGATGAAGGGCTGGTGGGTTGATCAGGAGAATGATGAACCAGGCACATGGTGGACTCTGGAAGCCATATCCCCGTCATCGGAGATGCGGATAAGTTTCTGCGCGATGGAGAGCGGGGCTGGTAATATCAAGGTGAGGGGTGTGTGGCCGAAGGACACCAACGGTCGCGAGTGCGTGGCTGTCGGCACCGACGATATCACGATCAAGATGAGCGTTGGTAAGCGGAGCTCAAAAGCCCTGGCCAACGATGTGATGCGTCGCCTGGTAGCGGCTTTTATCATCCCCAACACCGAGGCGCTGTTAACCAAGATCAGGCGGGATCGGTGGATCACCGAGGGAAACAAGCTATGGAAAAGCCTGGTGAGGGAAGCTGGAGGCTACGGCGTCCCCGATGAGGAGAAACAACGTCTCCGACTGACCATGATAAACCTGGTGGACGACAAGACAGCCTCGTTCCGGTTTGGCGATGTGACCATCACAGGGGGTACTGCCAATCTGAACATTCAGGGTGTTCTTCCGGCAACTACACTTCAGATTGTCAAGCTGCTGTGCTCCTCGTCCTGAGTTACCAGGCTGCCCCTTCGTCAGGCTGCCATCTTTCGAACTACCGGATTACCCATCTATAGTTTGCCATCTACTGATCGTAGGCATAGTGGCTCCGCCACTATACCTTACCACCTAGCCCAACGACTTCAAAAAATAGTTTTCACTTTTTCGAAACACACTATTTTCTCGATACTTACGATGGTAGTTTGAGCGTCACTTGTGTTCACTTTTGCCGCCGTGACGTTCCAGCGTCGGTTGAACATCGGTGGGCGGTTGCCTCGCACGCGATGCGTGCGCGTGTGCGCGCGTAGGTACAGGATACAGAGGACGAACAAAAAAATGAACAACCTCGTTCATTTGTCCTTGACAAACCTCCTACGTTTTGCTAAAGTGCAATTGAGGATAAACGAAAGGAGATTTCATGTACAGAGAATTACACCATGACTTCGACACGAAAGTTCGTCGGTGGGTAGACCGCGACTTCGCCATGATCCCCACCGGCCTGATTGCCCAAGCCCATCGCGCCGCCGAGGAGGGCCTTTGCTTGGCCGACGGCACGCACTGTGGGGATGTGCTGGAGTTGGTTGGTTCTCCGAACCGCGAGTGCCCGCACTGCGGTCACAAGGCCGGTCTTGACGAGTTCCAGGCGGACCTCCCCGAGGATGAAGATCTGTTCGCCCGCTGTCCAGAGTGCTCCGAAGACTTTGAGGACGAATACGACCTGTCCCAAGCCTATCCTGAGTACGCCTATCCGGCGGCATGGGGTTGGATGGCACAGGCAACCGACGATGAGTGGGTGAAAGACCACGTGAGCGAGATCACCAGCCTGGGTTTCTACGTCTACAATGGCGACTTCGGCCATCTGTTAGGCATCGACGCAGGCGGCTTCGACTTTTTCGAAGCGTACTGGGCTCCGCTCTACCGCCTCCGCTTCGATCTGCCGGATTGGTACGGCCGGGCGTTGGTGCCGACCAAGGATAGCATTCTATCTCGGGGAGAGAAAACCTCGTGTGGGTGGAAGTTGTTGGGGAAGCTACGCGTCCTCGACTTTGACCGGCAAACCGACAGGATCACCATCGAAAATGAGCACGGGAAGCCTACCGAGGTGTCGAAGAAAGACCTAAGCCCCGGATGGGTGCCCGTGACCAACGAGGAGTGGGATGAAAACGGTATGAGGTTCGACTACCAGCAGGGTGACCGGCTTTACAACTTCATCGATGAGGTGACCACTGAGCTGCGATACGTGACGAGTGTCGACGGAACTGAGATTATCCTGGGTAAGGAACCTGGGACCCTCGATGAACTGAAGGCGCGCGGTGTTGGCTGGGATATGGCCATCCGCGATGACCTCGTCTCGGGCGGTTGGTACGTTGATCCGAACGGGCGGAAGGCGTAATAATTGAAAGGAGAGGGACGATGGATAAGTGGACGGCCGTAGTGGTCATAGCTCTGTGCGCGGTGGCGATAGCGTTCTTCCTGGGGCCATGCGACGACATTGTTAATGTCGATACTGGCCTTTCCTCGTCGCAGAGGGTCGAGCTTGAAAAGCTCAAGATCGTCGCTGAGGAGTGTCCTTGCATGAAGGACGTAACGGAGGACGGCGCTGATGAATGAACGGCCCCGTTCACTTCCTCTTGACAAACTAGGTGAGTTATGGTACAATGGGATTACACGATGAAGGAAACGAACAAATGACAACAAACCCGATTCAGGCTAACACCTTGAAATTCCTCAAGGATCGCATCGGTTCCCACGAGAAGGATGAGTACAACTCTCACTTCAACGAGGGCCAGGCGCTGGCGTTGGCTTACCTGAATACCGTGGTCGCCGATCACCGTGTGCCCGGGCAGGGTGTTCTCCTTGGTGTGGAAGGGCCGTCCGATCCTGAGACCCCCAATTTCGGAGATCACGAAGGGATCGCCTTCGTCGGCAAAGATCACGACGACGAGCAGCTCGTGATCGTTCACGACTGGACAACCCAAATTGCCTTGGATCTTCTGCGCGAGGCTACCCTGTGGTTCTACGCCAACAAAAAGGAACGCCTGTGCTCCGATCTGTATTGCCTCCTGGAGGAAGCGCGCACGGAGTTGGGCGACGCGGTTAACCTGGGCGACGACACCCCCGACGACGCCGACTTCGTAGCCGGGCCGCTGGGTCTGCCCATCGGCGAGTGCGTTTTCTCCGACGGGTATGACACGTGCCACCGATGCTCCAAGATCATACGGACGAGCGCGGACTCCCGTTTCTGGCAAGCCGAGTACTACATCAACGATAACTCCGAGATCATCTGCGGGGTGTGTGTGCGAACCAACAACAGCGAAAAGATCGCTTATCTCGCTTACCTAGAAGGACACCCCGGCCAAGTGGCCAAGGAAAATAGTCTCCTGGAGAAATCATGAATGAGCAACAGACAATGTTGGTTGATCTACTTCAGGTAGCTGTGCCGATGTGGTTCAATCAACTCAAGTTGCCAGATACGTTGGGTGAATTCCTTTCATCCGGCGAAACGGGGAAAATTGCTTCAGATTTGGCGCATTTCGGTGAGTACCTGTTTCACGCCCCAAAAACAAAGAAAGAAAAGGGACGGTCAGCAAAAGCATTCAACGATTTGGCGCGTGGTTTGGCGATTTTATCGGCAGTACCAGGTGGCGTAAAATTGTTTGGTTTTCAATGGAAAGATGGTAAGCCGCAGAAAAAGGAGAGGTCATGACAACGAATAAATACAGACACGAGTGCGCGGCCGAGAATGCCGCGAAGTTCCTGGATTGGATCGCGAATCGAGGCGGCGTCGCCGTTTGGGAGAGCGTTGACTTGTCCGACCCCGATATGTCCTGGTCATCCCCGGCGTTGACCCCCGAGGGGAAGCCCTACCTGAAGCCGTCGTGGAAAGCAGGGAACAAGCCGACCAAGGTCATAACCGATCTGGCCGAGATCAAGGTCTACACCGCCAAAGAGGTACAACGCTTTCATGTGGGCGTCCGGATGGGCGATCAAGGAATGAAGCTCAAGGTCACCGATGGCGGGACCCGGCGTATCCACGCCGCCCTGGAAAAGCACGGCGAAGGATCGTTCTACCGGTTCGACTACGAGGTTCAGGACGCCGTGATCTTCGTGCCGGACAAGGAGATCTCCCTGAAAGAGTTCGCCGAGAGAGGTGGACTATGAATACTCGGATCACCCCCAGGGACCTGTTGAGACGTGTGCCAGGTACGACGGATCACGATCCGGCGCGCTTGTCGCACGCCACCCAATTAGAGATCGTCCGGCTGGCGGCCGAAGACCGGCCTCTGTTGGCGCGGTTTCTACACGCCGCCGCCAAGTTGGCTACCAGGCGCGCCGCAAAGCTACCGTATCCGATCACCTGGGAGGCGGCCCTTGAGACCTACGGCAACCTCATGTTGGCCATGTTCTTGGTCCCATCTCCCATGCTGGAGTCAATCATCGAAGACTTGCCGGATGAGACCATAACCGTGATGGACCACTTCTCGACCAGTTTGTACTGGGCTCCCCTTTTGGGACGCATCCGGAAAGCTGAGGAGGCTGGAGTCGTGGAACGTCATGTCACCTTCAAGGACGTGGAAGCGAGGAGGGCACGATGAGCGCGAAAGACAAGTTATGGATATTGATGGCCACGGAACCAACATGGAAGGAGGCAGGCGACGAAATGCTGCGTCTCCTGGCGAGGAAGGAACCCGTCCGGGTGCTCGCTCAATCCCAGTCGGAGGTGGTCCTGCCAAACGGCAAATGCCGGTGTGTCCTGACGATGACCGTCCTCAGCGAGGCGGAGTAAATCAAGCTGGCACATATGTGTGCAGAAAGAAGACGATGATGGTTAAGATCACTGAATCAGCGAAGGCGAAGGCCCAACAGCAGTTGGCCGAGGCGATGGAGCGCGAAGGCGATGGGGGAGGATGGCTTGTCAAGTGCCTGGAGGTGGCTCACTCCGAGGCGGAGGCGCTGACAGCGGAGTTGGAGCGACGCTCGAAGAACATTGAGGAGGAAACACCGAAAAAGATAACAATCTTGACGGTGGAGGCTGATACATGGACGCAAGCGAGGAAAAAGATGGCGCATCTCGTGAATGACGAAGGTTTCCTGGTGGAAGTGATCGGGCAGTCTCAGTCAGATGTGGTGCTACGGAGCGGCGAGCGTTGTTGTACCCTTGGTATGACCATTCTCAGTGAGGGGAGATGACATGACCAAGAAATCTGAGAAGCCGGTACACCCTACCTTGCTGGACTTAAATGTCCTGTACCGAGCGCACGAACCTGCGCCGCCCTGGCTGGGCGAGCTACTACGGTCTGGGCGATTCTTCACTTTCGACCTGCCGACCGAGTTCGTACTACATCCCACCGACGACGAAGGGAACAGTCGTAAGATCGGCAATCCCCTGCGGCTGGCGACTGGCCGTGTCTATCAAACCGGTCTCTACGACCACCACGGCGAGTTCATGACTTTCCACGAGCTGCAAATGCGGATACCGAAGGCTGCCCGCAAGGCACTTGATGACGGTTTGCTGAGCGGTCCCAACCTGGGTGCGTACCATAATTGCGAGCTGCTCGTCGCCGAGGTTTGGACAGATCATGGGGACGAAGGGCATGTGTCGTACAAACTGGCCGGTCACATGCTGTACATCGAGCAGCACCTTCCCTTGGATCTGGCTGGGAAGACAATTTTAAGCGTCGGGACTAAAATTAAAAAGGAGGAGCCGCTCTATCATCGGATCGAGATGCTGGCCTACGACACTGAGAGCCAGCGCAGCCAGGCTCAGAAGATGCGCGAGCGCGATGAAGTTCTGAAGGCTCGTGAGGCGGCCGTAGCTCAGCGAGAAGCCAAGTTGGACAAGCCCAAGGGTAAGTGAATAAGAGCGTTCACTTTCCTCTTGACAAAACTCTCATTATTTAGTATAATAAGGCTGTAAATGAGAAGAACACGATCTTTGATGACTTGATGTGGGGTGAAGCGCGGCAGCGTTTGGAAGAGAAGAAGGAGGCTGAAAAACGTCTTTAGCCGTGAATCAGCTCAGGCCGATAAGCGGGAAGCTGCTTCAGGAGTGCAACCTCCTGCCGGGGGCTACGACTGAGATCAGCAGCTACGCGGCAAGTTGACGGGCGGTCAGGTGTTTAGGCGGGGTGCCTAAGCCGCCTCGCATCGGGTCTTCAAAGATCGTAAAAGGAGTGGCCATGCCCGAAATGAAAGACGATAGCACCGGTACTACGACGACATTTTCCTCCGAGGCCCCCAACAGTGCCTATACGTGCACCAAGTGCGGCAAGAGTACCCGCGACACCGGCCAGGGGGAGAACGGCTCCGGACAGAAGATGTGCGGATTCTGCTACGTTACCGCCGGAATCGAGAATCAGTTCCTCGACGACAACTGTACTTACGCTGAGTACCTGGGCTTCATGGAAGCCATTCAGACAAAGTTTGGTCGAACCGACGATCCAAACAACCTGAATTGGATTAAGCATACCGCCCTTTCCCGTGGTCAGTGGATCGAGCCCAAAGTTGTACCCGAAGCCAAACCCGAGGCGACCCAAAAGGTCCTCGACCTGGTTACACCCCTCTTCACACTCGTGGCAGGTGGCGACCCCGAAACGGTGCTCCAGGTGGCCTTAACCGACGCAGCTCGAACCGCCGTCATCGAGGACCGCCAGTCGAGCCTGAAGATCGGCGACGTGAAGCTGGAGACCGTGGACGACAAACCGACCGTGGTTCTGACCATCGACGTAAAATAATGAACGAAGCCGTTCATTTCCTCTTGACAAACCTTGCAAGTTCTGATATAATAGGCTTACAAGATGAGAGAGGAATCAAGCATGAAACGAATAAACCCTGCTCCCAACCAACTGGACGAACTGGTTCGCAAGTACACAGTTTGCCGAGATTTCGGTGACTTCTGTACCCAGGCACCCAAGCTCGATACCAGTTGTTGTAACCACCAACACGACAAGATCGTAGAGGTGAGAACCTTGCGGCGCGCCTTCAAGCGCTCTACCGGCTTGAACCTACCGCACGGCCCCGTGAGCCAGCGCAACCACAAACTCAGTCAACCGCAGCATCAAAGAAGGAGCCGAACATGAAGTTCTACCGAGACATAATCAGCGGCCTGAGTGGTCACCCCATGAGCGGTCTGTGGACTCTGGCCTTCAAGGGTGAACGCGTTGCACACATCGGAAGCGGACACGGTGTGCGTGCCTTAGCACGTGCCTTCGGAGCGAGTGAAGGCTCCGGTGATCTTCGCGAGAAGATCGATGGGCAAGAGATCGTCTGGCACCACGACGACATGGGTCTCGTCATAGGCGGCTTCACCCCCATAAACGAGTGGACCGGCCCCGACGGCTTCGACGACAACGGCGTCCTGGAGTGGGACCCCGAGGCCGACGACGATCCAGTCGACGACCCCGCTTTCTTGGTCGAGGTGGTTCACACCGTGAGGCGACCTGGCCGAGGAAAGAATTGGCAGCGGCGTGGCGACAAGACCGTGACTCCATGCGCAACCTTGGCCGAGGTGCGAGCCCTCCTGCTCGAAGAATACGGCGCGTGCAAAACACGGTTCCCCATTTATGTGGATCGGGCCGACGGCACCGCCAAGCGCACTGGAACCATTTTCAGTCGCTTGGGCTCCGAGATCAAGGGCACCGGACGGCGGGCCAAGCTATTCGTTCGCGACTGGGTGCGCGTTTTCGCGCTCGTCGGCCGCGACGACGACGGTCAACCCCAATACGAGTACAAGCCGGTCACCCGGCTTCAAGTGAGCCCCACCCAATAGCCTACCGCCCTCCTCCGAGTGCCCGTATTCAGCGGGAGGAGGAGGAGGGCAAACCACCTTTTCTCCCCTATACTCAGAAAAAATTGACGCGCCGAGTCAAAGCGTGCCGGTGTGAAAAAAATCGCCCCAGTGGGGGGTGTCATCGCGCTGACCCGCTTCGCGTACGCCGCGCTTGCTCATTCCCGCGCGCATAGAGAGTTAAAAATCTTAAAATCCTTGAGTTAAAAAAATGCGCCAAAAAATTTTTCTGGTGGCTAAGACGCGAAAACTCTTGACAAACCGCTTAGACTTTGGTAGGCAGGGGATGGAGGTTTGTATGAAGACGTTGAAGCCACGTAGATGGGAGATGTTCGCCCCTTTGATCGCGATCCGAAAAAGGTTCAAATTCTCGCAGGTCCTCGTCGCGAACCATGCGCATGTCTGGCAGGCGAACATCTCGCGCGCGGAGGCTGGTCTTGTCCCTGCGATCAGCGAACGGTTCATTAAACGCTATCGGTCGGCCCTCGTAACTCTTCTAAAGGAGGTCGCCTTCCGAGATCAAGAAGCAGGCGAGGCTTTGAAGGGACTTCAAGAGGGTATTAAAACTCCGAGCGTAACCCCTAACCCGCTACTCGCCAAGTTCTTGTGGCTCTACGAGGCTCCGGAATGGCGTAAGGACACCCATCTGTCTACCGCCTGTGAGGCGAACGACTTGAACGACGAGCTTGAAGGTTTGTGTGAACGCTTCCCGCTTTTCAAGGTTCAACTGAGGAACCTTGCTGAAAAGGTGTGGGATAGTGGCGGTCTGGGGCCACTGACCGCTGAATCCTTCGCACAGGCTTTGTACCGACGGTTTGGGCGGTTTCAGATTGCCTACGACTTGGGGCTATTACCGGAACGCTTCGAAGGTGCGTTGGAGGCTGGTACGCCACCCAATTTCATAAGCCAGTGGGCAGAGTATCCTATTCTTGGTGCGCCGCCGATCACCCAAGAGGATTGGGATCTTGTTCTGTCACTCGATCTGAACGACGACGCCTGGGATCTCTTTGATAAGGTTGTAGATCATCTGGCGAAAGTCTGCCGAGTTCCAGCGGGCTATCGTGAGATGCTGACGTTGGTAGGCGGCGACCCAGAGGAGATTAGCGACGATGCTGACGTGTGGGACCTCGGGGACCCCCTGCGAGAGCGCGTCAAGGTGTTGGAGGCGAAGGACCCGAAGTTCTTCGATAAGTTGGTGGAACGGCTATTCGAGAGTGCGACTCCCATACCGGTGGCTACTACGCCGATTGCGGTCTTTCGAGAGATACTCGATCATCCGCTGATGAATCCAACAGTGGAGGGAAAATGAATCACCAGATATTTAAGCGGGATGCGCAGTGTGATCAGATCTTGAATCGGCCCTTCAGCGAATATCCGGTTGGGTCTCTCATACAGTTCAACAACAAGGACACCATTTTCATGATCGGCGATGACGACGGAGAACGGGTTCTGGTGGAACTGAGCAGTGGGAGGATCATCAGAAAAGAAGACGCGGTAGACTATTACGCTTCGATTTACGTGCCGATGCAGCCCGTGGTTCTGGTGGCGGTCAACGTTACGATGTTCAAAGATTTAGAGGGTAAGATCATTAACGCCGTCGCTCCGATGTCTGATCTGTGGCTCGGCGATGACTAAAAACGCGAAAAAGGAATAGGCGATGAATAAGGACGAAAGGCAATCCGAGCGCAAACCCAAGCCATTGCTCATCAAGAAGGGCTTTGTGGTCGTTGAAATGGTCGAAGGGCACATCTTTGATCTCGACGAGGGTATCTCCAGCTACGAATTCTCTGAAGAACAAGCTCGGTCTCAGGAAGAGCTTCAGTGCATTGATGAAGACAGCCGTGATGACCACGCCATCATGCCTGCCATACTTACGATTTTGGAAACCAAGAAGAGAGGCGACGATGGCGAGTCAAAAACAGATGCCGATAAGTTGAGGTTGCTTGCTAACTGGTTTAACTACAAAAACTCCGATGATCCGTTGCCGGAAGTGCAGCGAGATCTGCGGAGAATAGCGAAGAAACTGGAACGCGGAGAGAAAGAGAAGAAAGATGAAGGGTAGGGCTAAGAAAAAAAGGCAGTCCAAGCGTGATCCTCGCGTTAATCCCAGGCCGGGCGACGTGCTTGTTTCTGTACGGCATAAAGAGAAGTACGTCATTACAAAGCTTAGTGATTCTAAACTGTTATCCCCTGGCGAGGCTGCCGGTATGATGTTTTATATTGGGGAAAAGTGGGTACGTCGAAAGACCGAAATTTTTCTTGAGTACGACCGGATTGGTGATAAGGGAGGGCGTGTCTCACGACGGTGCAGACTGCTTCAATGGCAAAGATTCGCAGAGCACATGCAAGTGGTTGAAGTGGCTCCGGAAACAGGAGTGTGATAAACGGCGCGATCAGCGCCGTAAGAAGAAAAGAGGGGAGAGAAGGATGGATGAAAAAATGGGCGACACGGGTAAGGCGGATACTCCGCAGACAGCAGTGGGCCAAAGACCGCCACCGCCGGGCGAGAAAGCCTCGGTAAAACAAACACCTCGTTGGACAAAAGAGGAGCGTTCACGGTTTTCATCTTTTATGCACGGCGAGAAGGCTGTGCCGGAGTACCTTCGGTTGGTATGCGAGAAGATGATAGATGAAGGCTTTCCGCCTCGTACCGTGAAAGCGTTGTCGGCGAAGTTCCGTTCGATGCGCACGAAGAAGCTGTCAGCCAGGCAGCAAGCGCTGCCACCCCCGGTGGTTCTTACGCCGAAAGCCGAGCGGGTGTTGAAGGGGATGCTGCCGTTGCTGCCATCCACCATAACCCGGGAAAAGCTGATTGGGCAGGCGGCTTCCAGTGTACTGGAAAAAATGGTTGATGGGTTGGTGAAAAACTTGGGTTAGCTCTGGTCCTGTTGACACAAATTTGGATGACGCGCCAACTCCTTGCGGGAGAGGACTGATTGCCCGAGAAGCATTCAAAAGATTCTATGCAGTATAAGCCGGGGTTCAAGCCCGCTGGGTGTGGTGGCGTGGTTAAGCGGCGGTACTGTGATTTCTCCGCCCTAATCTACGAGACGCGGCGGCGTGGTTACCTTCAACTCGCGACCCGATTGACGGAGTTATTAGGGCAGTCGTGGTGTGTGCGGCTAGAGCCGTCCGCCGAACAGGGATTGTTGGCGATCCATACTCCGATGTTCCTCGCCATCGAGATCAAAGGGGAGCGCCAGGCGGTGGTGCCCTTAACGGTCAACACACGTGGAAATAAATTGGTCATTCTGTTGCCTGGCGTCAAGCGGAAGGCTGTGGCCAGCCTCGGGGATTTGGCAACATGGATCGTCGGTTTGGTTAGGTTAGGGAAAGCACCATCACTCCGGGAGTATATCGAAGCTCGGAAACAGCGTCGGTTGGAGATCAATAAACGGCGTGGACAACGCCCCAAGAAGAAAAAAGAGGAGAGTTGAAAAATGAATGGAGAAGACAAAGGTAAGGTACTGGGATCAAGCATTTCACTCGAATCATTGCTGACCAGTCAGAGAGCCAAGGTTGCGGCTGAGGCACAGATGTTGGCCAGTGAAAAAGCCAGAGCTGAGGCTGAGGCGCAGCTGTTGGCCAGTCAGAGAGCTAAGGCCAACGCCGAAGCTGAGCTGTTGGTCAGTGAGAAAGCCAAAGCTGAGGCTGAGGCTTTGGCTGAGGCTCAGCAGGGAGTACAGGATAAGGCACCACCCGTAGCGGCCATGTCAGGTACTTCATTTCTCTGGACCAATGAGGAGTCCGTGCGACTTTTGAAATTGATGCGTGGTGAGAAGATCGTATCGGTGGGTATTCAAAAGGCACGTACAAAGATGTCGGCAGAAGGTTTTCCATTTCGCAGTATAAAAGCAATGATGGAAAAATATCGTGCGCTGCGGTTCGGCAAAAAGAGGCGAAAGAAGCCTGCGGCGTCCGAAAAAAAGACGTTACCGCAGATCATACCCCAGGCAAAGCTTACGCCAAAGGCCGAACGGGTGTTGAAGAAGTTGTTAGCGATGTTGCCGCCTGTTGCAGATCGGGAGGTTTTGATTGGGTCGATCATTTCTCATGCACTGGAAGGATTGGCCGATCAGTTGGCGGTGAAGTAACCATAAATAAAGGGTGCTCATAAAGCGAGTAAAGGAAGAGGGTCCGATGATCGTTACGCGCGGCAGGAAATTCCGTCTCTACCCCACGCCGGAGCAGAAGAGGATGTTTAACCGCATCTTTGGAGCTTGCAACCTGGTGTACAACCGTTTTGTCGCGGAGAACGTTCGACGCTTCGAGGAGCGTCCCATCATCGATCCCGAGAAGAAAGACCAAGGCGACAAGAAGAAAAAGAAGAAAAAGAGTAAGTTTAGAAACAAAATCGGCTGCTCTATCTCCCAGTTGGACCACAAGTTTATCTACGCCGCCATCAAAGCCGAGGCCAAGCGTGACCGCGCAGCGAGCAGCGAGGACGGTATAGGCTGGATTCTGGATGTGCCTCTGACCTACCTGAGCGATGCCCATCGTACCTTTCACCTCGCCTGGCGGCACTACAAGATCATGCGAAAGAACGGGCACGACGTGGAGGAACCCACCTTCCGGAAGCGGCGGCACCGGTCATTCGGCTTCCACGGTAATTTCTGCGTCACGGCCAAAGATGGTACGACACTTTACTGGTCCCACGATCAGAAAAAATCCCACAACCCCGTGGCCAAACCTTACTACTTCCTTCACAATCAAAAACTTATCGGCCCGATCCGAGGCATATTTCCCAAGGGGAGCTTCGATCACGTTGTGGACTTCCTCTCCTTCTGCATCTCCCAGCGGGCTGACCGCTACTTCCTGTCGATCCAGGTCAAAGAACATCTGCCCGACCCCGTCTTCGCTGGACCCCGTGTTGGCATCGACCGGGGGCTCCTCACTTTTGCCGTCACCTCTGATGGCGTCGACTGCGAGGAACACCACTTGCCGAAGGAGAAGATCAGACACCTCGAATGCAAGATCGACCAGCTAACGCGAAAACAGGCGCGACAGCAGACGACTTGCCCAAAATGCGGTCACCGGAACCGTAAGCCAATGAAAAAGGGCCAGCGGGCGTGGAATTGCCCCGCTTGCGAGACCCACGTCAAACCCCGACGTTCCAAGAGGCTTCGGGAAACCAAAATCAAGATCGGCCGCCTGTACCTCCAAATCGACAATGTGCGGGCCGCCTTCCACCATAACCTCTCACGGCGGTTGGCCGAGGAGAACGGCTCCCTCGTCGTGGAAACGCTGGATGTCGCGGGCATGGCGGCCCGGGCCAAAGCCAAACAGACGTGCCCAAAGTGCGGTTACCGCCGGACGGAGGCACGAGTACCCGGTTGGGAATGCCCGAAGTGCGGAGCAAAGATAAACGCTAAAAAACACAACAAGATGTCGCGCTCCATATACCGTCAGGGATGGAGCGAGTTCGAGCGGCAATTGACGTACAAGGGCAAATGGTACGGCTGTGAAATCGTTAAGGCAGATCGCTTCTTCCCGTCTTCAAAAATTTGTTCGGCGTGCGGGTTCAAGCGTGGTAAGATGAGTTTAAGTGAACGGGAGTGGACGTGCTCCGAATGTGGAGCCACCCATGACCGAGATCATAATGCCGCCACCAACCTGGCGGGTTACAAATCGTGCGACCACTGAGAGGAGGACG
>Ga0307928_10000645_pt1 | contig 26287 bp, 59 predicted proteins | sample AceLakmetagen232_FD_201815 | JGI IMG/M metagenome (GOLD analysis project Ga0307928, IMG submission 201815) | Saline water microbial communities from Ace Lake, Antarctica - #232 | ecosystem: Environmental > Aquatic > Non-marine Saline and Alkaline > Saline | place: Antarctica: Ace Lake... | reverse complement strand
TAAATTAATATTAATCCAACCAACACATTATGCGAGTGACGAACTTGTGAAACAGAAAAAGATATTTATCCCTTCATTAACTTTACCACACTTGGCTTCATTAGTTCCAAAACAATGGGATGTTAAAATTCTTTTGGAGGTTATAGAAGACATTGATTATGATGAAGATGTTGATTTGGTTGGTATTGGGAGTATGGGTCAATCTTTGTTTAGGGGTTTAGAAATAGCCAAAGAGTTTAAGAAAAGGGGTAAGATTGTTTTCTTTGGTGGTTATATGGCATCTATGATACCAAATGAAGTTTTGAAGAATGGAGGGGATAGTGTTGTTGTTGGTGATTCTGAAATTGCATTTCCTAAATTGTTGAAGGATTATCAAAAGAAAGGTAAGATAAATAAGATATATCATAATCCTATCACCTCATTAGATAATTTACCATTACCAAGATATGATTTACTAATAGAAAAAAAGATTGGGAATATGTTGCCAGTACAGGCAGGTAGGGGATGTCCTAATGAATGTGACTTTTGTTCAATAGCTGCTTTATATAATGGGAAATATATCCAAAGACCCATTGATGAAGTTATGAGAGATATAAAAAGAATAAAAGAATTGGGATTTAATAATTTCTTTTTAATAGATGATAATATAGTGAGTAGTCCTAAGTATCTTATGGAATTAGCAAGAAGGATAACTCCATTAAAAATGTCATGGGCTAGTCAATGTTCATTAGATTTAGCTAAACATCCTAAGTTACTAAAAGCAGTTGCCAAATCAGGTTGTAAAATATTAAGTTTTGGGTTGGAATCAATAACCCAAGAAGGATTAGACAAATTAAACAAAGAGTGGGTGAAGGTAGATAACCATGAGGTTTTATTGAAAAGAATCAATGATGCTGGAATAATGATTTCTTCAGAAATGATTATTGGAACAGATTCAGACACAGAAGAATCCATAAGGGAAACATATAAGTTTATAGATAGATTAAAAATACAAGCACCAAGATTTTGGATATTAGCACCAATACCAGGAACAACAATGTATAAAAACTATAAAAAACAAAATAGGTTATTATCTGAAGATTTCAAAATTTATGGTCAAACATGTGTTTATAACCCAGAAAAGATAAGTGCTGAAACAGTTGATAGAATGTATTGGTGGTTATATAAGAAGGTTTTTTCAATCCCTTGCATAATAAGAAGAGTATTATTAAGAAGGGAATTTGTAAAAAATCCAATAATATATTTATCTCTATTCATAGCTAATCTACATTACAGAGGTTATGTACTAAGAGAAATACCCCCAGTGGTTTTTTAAGATGAAAACAATAACAAAAACATTATTGGTAGTGGTGCTTTATGGATATGTATTAGTGTCCAACATATTTAAATACGGAGTATGGATTGGCATTCTCAGATTTTTAGCCCTGATTGTTATTTTCGCTTTGTTTACTCTTTTCTATTTTAAGTTATTCAGAAAATGGAAAGAAAAGACAAAATGGAAACTGATTAATACTATACAATACATTAGCTATCCTGTGTTTATGTTGGGCTTGTTCTTGCCAAAATTAAGTATTGTAAGATTGATTGGACTGATTGGCATAGGATGGAGCGGTTGTGGTGCGTTGTCGGGTGGTGTGAATAATGGTGCATAAAGGGAGGTTTAAAAAATGGGGTTGTGTTGCGTTAAAGGGTGATTCAGCATGAAACCACCTCTTTGGTGCGTTGAGGGGTATGCTCTAAACTCCTTTTAAGCAGTTCTTCCCATTTATTCTTGCTATTCTCGATGCCTATTCCTGCCATTTCAGCAGGAGTTGAACCGCCTATTGACTTATGCGGTTTAATGAAATTATAATAATTTCTGAAAGCAGAGGTCATAATCTCAGCAGTTTCAGCGTTTTCAAAACCACGCATAGGCTTAACCCTGTCCCTTACTGTTCCATTTAATCTCTCTATGTTTTGGTTGTTCTGCCTTTTATCTGTTAAAGAGGTTAATCTTACATGGTTTGTAGATGGCATTTCCTTCTTAATGCTCCTTGTAAGAGAATTGCGACCGTCAGTAATAAGGTATTTTGGCTCTATTTTAGCCTGTTCTCTTGCTTGTGCGAAGAACTTATTGCTATTATGAGCCATAGCGTTAAATGATACCTGAGTTGTTATAAGGTACTTTGTTTCTTTGTCCATGATGTTCCAAAGCCACTGCCATTTACCACCTGCCTGTATCTTCATTTCGTCATGATTCCAGATGTCTTTTACTTCTGGCTTTAAGGTCTGGACATAATTATCAATTACAATACTAAACTTATGGATTCTTCTTAGAATGTTGCTGTGGTGTAAAGAGAGGCTGTAAAACTGCTTTAAATGGTCTTTAATGCCCCTTAATGAGATACCTTTGAAATATAAGTCCATAATTAAAGAAGTTGTCTTACTATTCCCCTTATATCTCTCATAGTCTTTGTTTTCTATGAATTTTCTCTTACAATCATTACATCTGTATCTCTGTTTCTGTCCTGTTTTTGTTTGCCTTTTTCCACAACCTACAGTATTAACACTTTTACAATAAGGGCATGATTGCTTTTCTGATACTATGCCTTTATTCTCTGTCTTGACCTTATTGTTGAAGTCAAGATAAAACCTTACTGCGTGGATATGCTTACAGTCTTTTTTTCTGCCTGTAAAATCAGGGCAGTCACAGGTAGGCTTTCCTTTCGTAGTTACTGTATATTCTCCGTTTCCAGCTTGTGAAGGAATGGAAAAAGTATCCTTTCCTATCTTCTTTGGCGTATCGCCCTTTGAGATTATTGCATAACCTCTTAATTCTCTCATCTGTTCTGATGGGTTTTTTTGGTTTGTGTATTTCATTTTTGTTTACCTCATATCTTATAGTAATATAGTAGTATATACTACTATATAAACCTTTCGGTAATAGTATATACTACAGAACATATATCTTTATATATTACTACACTACTATATATTTACTATGAGAGTAACCAAAAGCATAAAGATTGACCCTAATTTATGGAAGGAAGCAAAGAAACACGCAATAGACAAAGACTTAGAGCTTTCTGAATATATTGAAGGGTTGATTAAGAAGGATTTGAAGAAATAGTAATATATACTACTATAAAACCGAAAAAGATTTAAATTATCTCTTTAATTAGATATACTATACAAATGACAAAATTAAATGGTTGGGTTAAAAAAGAGGGAAATTCAAAAGTAAATAACCATAAAACATTAAAGTATCTAAGTGAAGTTTTTGGTGTATCTTATTCTGATTTATTAGAATGGAAGGAGAATAAAAAACCATTTGAAAAAATATTAAATATGTCTCACTCTGAAGATTCAACAATAACTAATTTTCTTTTGCCTTTGTTAAAAGAGGTATTGGGTTATAATGTTAAAGAGATAGATATAAAACCCAAGTTACATATAAATTATGGAAGAAAAGTAAAAGAGATAGGGGGAGAGAGTGATATTGTAGTTAGAAAGGGGAAAAGACCAATATTTGTAGTAGAAGCCAAAGCATATGGTCATCCATTACAAAGCGATAAAGAAGACGCAGAAGGACAGGCTTATGATTATTCAAGGGCTAATGAACTGAAACCCAAAGTATGGTATCATATAACTTGTAATGTTCGTGAAATACATATATATAATAATGATACTAGAAAAGAACTTTTAGTAATTAGGGAAGAAGAATTAGATGATAAATTAACACAATTGACTTCTTTATTACATAAAAGCAAAATTTCTGCTCCAACTGAAAAGAAAATTAAAGAGGTTCAAACTGTTTTTAGAACACCCATAACTAATAGAAAGGAGTTTGAAAGATTATTATTTAAATGTCAAGATGATATGAGGGAGGCAGAAGAAGCTAAAACAGGGAAAAAAGCCTTTGATGAAGTGAATAAACTTCTTTTTATTAAAATTTTTGAAGATAGAAGGGAAAGAGAAGAAATTGAGAATAGATTTACTACATATAAAGTATTAACAGAGGGGGAGAATTATATAAAAGGTACTTTATTCGAAGATATTAAAAAACACTTTGAAAAAAAGGGAACACCAATTTTTAGTCCAGAAGAAGAAATTGACTTAGATACAGATACAGTTAATAGGATAGTAGAAAGATTACAAAGTAAATTTTTTGTTGATGAGGATGGAAAAGTATATGAGCCAATAGGGGATGTTTATGAGAATTTTGTTAGCACTATCTTTAGGGGTGAAAATGGGCAATATTTCACACCAAGACCAGTAGTTGATTTAATAATAAAATTAACTAATATTAAATGGGGGGAAGAAGGTATGAATGTATGCGACCCCGCTTGTGGTTCTGGTGGATTTCTGTTATATGTTTTTTCCAAAATGGATGAGGATTTAAGAAAAGAGTTTATGGATAAGGAACTTAATTTTAAAAACAAAAAGTCAGAAGAAGCTTATAAATCATGTAAAAATAAGCTATGTAATGATTTATTAGTTGGATTTGATAATGAGGATAGCATAGCTAAAACTGCTATGATGAATATGAGTGTTCATGGTGATGGGAGTGTAGGAATATATTCTGGTAACTCACTAATAACAAGAAAAACTAAATCAATTTTAAAACCAAATGGTTTTGATTGTATTATTACAAACCCCCCTTTTAGCGTTATGATTAAAAAAGAGTCCCACAAGGATATAAATGGAATTGATATTTTAGAGGATTATGATTTGGGTCATAGTTACATATATAATCCTCAGAAAAATGAATTTAAAAAGATAGAAGGAAAAAAGGGATTGAGAAATCAAGACTCTAAAATTCTTTTTATAGAAAGATGTCATAATCTATTAAAAGAAAAAAAGTATCTTGGAATAGTTATTGACGATGGAGTTTTAAATAACCCTTCTTTAAGTTGTATTAGAAATTGGATTTATGATAATTTTATAATCAAAGCGGTTGTAGCCTTGCCTTTTGAAATGTTCAAAGAAAGAGGGGCTACGAATAGAACGAGTGTTTTATTGCTTCAAAAGAAAACAGAAGGTATGATTCAAGATGATATTTTTATGGCTATTCCTAAACACGCAGGAGAATTATTTGGTAAATTTGGGCATAGGTTACCTAATAATTTAGAAGATGTTTACAATGATTGGTTAGAATATAACAAAGGTAAAACAAAAGGATTTAAATTTTCATTTATTGTAAAAAAAGAAGACTTAGAGAATTATTGGGATAATGAAGAAAAAATATATAGAAATCGTCTTGACCCCAAATATTACAATCCGAGATTCAAAAAATTAATAAAAGAAATTGAGAAAAACAAAACCTCACAACTCATAAATGAGTTGGTCGATTTTGAGGAAGAGACTTGTCCTGAAGATGATGTTAATTCTTTTGGTTCAAAATATATTAAAAAAATAACAAACGAAGGAAGAATTGAATATGGGGCTATGGATGGAGTTAATGACCCAAAAGGAAAGGAAGATAGGATTTTTAGGGCTGATGATTTAGTAGCTTCAAGAATAAATATTAAAAGTGGGATGATCGGGTTTATCCCAGAAGATATTGAAGATATAAGAGCCACTAGTGAATATTATAAATTTGTACCCCAATTAGATAAAGAAGGAAAACAAGAAATCCTTAAAGAATATTTATATATTGTTTTAACATCAAGACCATTACAATTGATAATGGACGCAATAGCAACAGGACAGTATATGAGATTAAAAGAGTGGGAATTGGGTAAAATAAGAATACCCTGCCCAGATATAGATATTCAAAAAAAGATAATAGATGAATATATGACTGAAAAAGGAGAAGTAAAATCTATGAAAGAAGACGCCTATACTAAACAAGGAGAGTTGAATGATAGAACAGAAGAAATGATTATTTCTGGTAAGTTTGAATAGATTTATTAAAGAGATTTTTTAATATATTTAAGAAAAAAGAAAAAATGAACCTCTCATTCCCAAAATACAAAACTTGGCGTTGGTATCTCTTTTTGGTCAGTTTAGGCATTATTCTTGCTTCTATAGTGACTTTAATGAGGTATTATAAATGACCAAAAAAAGAAAGAAAGTCAAAATTAATGGTAAATTTTATAAATGTTTGTGCTTTTTCCTCTATTAAGGAGGTTTAAGAAGGAAAACTAAAAATGTCAGATTCTGAATATGTAAAAATTAAATTGAATAGTTCTAAAGAAAATAAAGCAAGAGGCTTCTATATCTTGATGACTAATGGGAATATCTCCTCAGATTCTAAAGATGTATTTTTAGTCAAAAGAGAATACTTAAAGAAATTAGATGATGCAAAAGTAAAATATAAAGAGATTCCTTCTGATAATTAAAAATGACTGAATATAGAGTAGATATTCTCTTACCGTTGAGATTTAATCCAACTGAAAAGAAGAAAATAAAAAAATTAGTTCCAGAAATGCATTTTTTTGAAACATATGAAGACTTGGTCAAGATATGTGGGGGTATAAGCACAACATATAGCTCTATGAAGGGTTCATGGGTCTGTCCAAAAACCAAAGTAAGATATGATGATGAAACTATCCTATTTAGTGTTGTTGTTGAACCAGAAAGCGATTCTGAAATAATTTACCATAATCCTAAGATTAAAGAATTACAAAAATTAAAAAAAGCCCTTCTAAAAAGATTTAAACAGAAAAAATTGTATATGTTGGCAACCCCTTGTCATTGGTTATAACCTTATCTTTCTAAAAATAACCCTTAACGCACCACTAAGTCTATATCCCGTTAACGCAACACAACCAAAAATGGAAAGATTAATAAATAGTTGGTTGTGTTCTGTAAGTGTTTGGTGGGGTGTTCTAAGTGATTGTTAAGAGTAATTCATCAAATAATGAAACTTTTTTTCATATACAAGAACGAATTAATATTACAGATAAAGGAACATTTGTTATTATTTCAAAACAAGAATTTTATAAAATTATAAGCTTAACTTTTGTTGTTGGTATGGCAATCATGTTTTTTTTGTTTCATATTTTTTAATATTGTATTTTTAATTTAATTAAGATATTGATTAAGTTTATCATTTTTAAGTGGTGGTAAAAGTTTATATATGAGTTGTGTTTGGTTAGATTAAGAATGGTAAATAAAAAACAAAAACCAAAAGGTTCAGCATTATTAGACACCTTGATACCATTAGGTGTGACTGCTGGAGTTATGGGATTGGTTGGAGGAATGATGAATAAAATGTTTGGACTAAATGATGAAAAAACACCGCAGAAGCTTGCGGAAGAAATGATGGCTGGTGCAGTAAGGGGGATATTAGAACACTTTGAGTACAAGTTGGATGAACAGAAACGCCTGATTGAAAGATTGATTGAAGAAAAGACAAAGATAGAAACTGAAAGGGATACACTAAGAGAACAATTAGAAGGAGAGAAGTCAGCTAAAACTACGCAAAAAAGAAAAAAGAGTTGATAAAAATGGCAAAAATGATTTTGTTAAAACCACACGAAGCAGATACTATAATTAAGTATCTTGATTTGATAGACCAAGAAGTTATAGACAAAAGAAAGAAGAAATGGACAGATGTCTATTATAGTGTTGGTGAAATGGAAAAAGTTAAGAAAAGCATATTAGAAGAAATTTAAAATCAACAAATACAAACAATTTGTGGAAGAAAATGGGGAGTAGTTTATTGTGATGAATATACTCCTTGTTATAGATGCGAACAGAAGTTAAAACGATTAAAAAAACCAAAAAGGAGTTGATATAAAATGAATGCGATTGTAATATTAACATTGGCTTTTGCAATACTTGGATATTTTACAATATTTGAATTAGATAGATTACAAAGCCAAATAAAAAGATTAGAAGCGAAATGATACATAAAAGAGGGGCATTAGTATTGGAGGATAGTCATTATGGAAGTTTATGTTATTTTGTAAGTGACAAAACAGAGAGAGTATATTACCTAAGAAGAATATCATCAAAAGAGTACGATGAAGAAAAGGTAAAACAAAAGAAGTTTTTATAAAAATAAACCAAACATAGGTGATTTAAATGGACAAAGATTTGATTGATATTATCTCTTTTGCTGAGAAACGCCACCTTAAATAAAATGGAAAAAGAAAAAATGAAGAAAGAAATATTTGTAAGATGACAAAAGAAGTTTATTTATTTGATAATGGAGAAGCGATTGAAGTTCGTAATATTGATACTGATGAGATGTTATATAAGTTTAGCTATATGGATAATGGAGTATTAATATGGAACAAAAAAGATGCTTGGAGAAGAATAAGAGAACTACACCTAAGACAGGATTTATACAAAGAAGTCTGGAAATGTAAGTGTGGTAAGGTACTAAAGATTCAAGATAAGTTTGAAGTAAGATGTGGAGAGGTAAATAACATAGAGTTTGATTTGGAATGCAGTTGTGGAAACAAGATAACAATTGAATGTGATACATTAAGGGTGAAAGGATGAAACTAAAACAATCTGCAAAGAAATGGCTTGACGAATTTATGAGGCTTCATTATTTGAAGACAAGGGAAGATGCAGTATACAAGCTTATTGAAATATACAAAGCTTGGAATGAAAACATCTTAAAATCAAATAAACATAAACAATTTGTGGAAGAAACAGGACAACTACTTAGGTTCAATACTTGGAAACTTGATAAAAAACCAATAATCATTAAATATACAGATATGGATAAGTTAAGAAAGTTGAAAATAGGTGATTTCAATGGATAAAATATATACTAAGGATAGAAGATGGAAAATAGATATAAGAAAAGATTTTTAGAAGAAATGTCTAAAAGATTTGAATTACATGGCGAAGTAAATAAGATTGAGAAATAATTAAGGTGATATAAAATGGAAAAAGAAAAAATGAAATCAGAAACACTTTGGATTATTGGAGTATTTATAGTAATCATAAGCGGGATTATGTTAAATATAGATGCGATATGGTATCCTAACATAGTTGGAGAAACATACCAAGTATGTGAGAGCACTTGTATCAAGGAAAATGGAACATCACCCTGTGATTGCCAAGAGATTACAGATAAGGAATCAACAACCCCACTTGCTTATAGTATTATATTTATATTGATAATGGTAATAGGATTGATTATGATGCTTAGAGGATTTTTAAAAGAAAAATGACATACTCCCAAAATAAATCACCCTGAAGGGTGGGGTTTCTCACGCAGAAGCCTTCACTTAAACTGATTGATAAAAGACCAAAAAGTTTAATGTGACTTCCGCTTAAAGAGCAACACCCACAAAAATAAACCAGTTATCATCTAAATCGGTGATAACATGGTAAAAAACAAATACAAACATTTCAATCCTGAACAACACAAGATTGAATCAAAGATAGCAACTGTTAGACGAGGACATCATTGCAAGTTTAACATCAACTATCACATAATATGGATTCCTAAATATAGGAAACATATACTAACAAGTAAGGTGAAAGAAGTGCTGAAAACAATAATAGAAGGACAATGTTACAATATGAAGATTAACCCATTAGCATTAGAGATAATGCCAGACCATCTGCATTTATTCGTAGGTGCAAGACCAACTTCACAACCTTGTAAAATTGTTAATCAACTGAAAGGTAACACTTCAATTCAGCTTAGAAGATGTTTTCCAGATTTAAGGTATCTTGGATATAAGCAACATTATGGAAAAGGATTTCCTGCTTTGTGGGCTGTAGGTTACTACTGCGGTTCAGCAGGTCATGTAAGCCAAGAACAAGTTAAGAGATACATTCAAGAGCAAGAGGGTAAGGATGTATTTGAGTATGATATATTCAACTGTCCTTCTGAATTGAAAGGTCAACTTACAATCGGAGACTTCTCAGGGGGTGTAAGATGATAAGAAAGTTTGCTAAAATATTACCTTATTTTATGGTTATATGGTTTGTTAAGAAGTTTAACGGAGACCAGATAAAAACTGAAGGATTAGGTATATGTAGAGGTTTTAGAATTGATAAAGGAGAATGGGTTTTATTTTCAAAACAGAATTATAATCATATGAGAGAAAGCGAGAATAAGAATAAACAGACAAAATTAGATAAAAAGAAAGAAAAGATACATAAGATTTTAGATAAAGATTATTCATTAAAGAGTGCTTTAAAAGAAGATTTTGAATATGAAGAAAAAAGGGAGCGTGAAGATTTTGAAAATTAAAAGCTATCATAGACTTAGAGAATGGGTATCTGAACAAGAGCATATTCAATGGGAACATTGGAGTAGGTCATTAGCCAATAGGATAGAAGGTTGGGTTAATCAAGATTGGTCACGTTTAACATTTGAAGATAATGTTAAAGAACAGATTGAGGGTTGGAAGAAGAATTGGAAACCATACAAAAAGTTACCAGACCATATTAAAGATTATGATAGAGACTGGGCAGATAAGATACTTGATAATCTACCTTTTAAATGTCCCGTTTATCTATGTGGTGGGTTTATGGTTTCCAAAGAAAGACCATATCCAAAAGGTATGAACGAGGATGATTTTCCAGATGGAATGGCAGGAGATAGCCAAACACCTGATTTAGTATGTACTAACTGTAAAGCAGTTTATTACTTTGATGGATTCAAGAATAAACGTAAATTACACAAACCAGAGGTTAATAAACCAAGCCTCTTGCAGAAAAACACGAAGGAGGCACGGCTTTCCTCCCAACCCTAAAGGGATTGGGTATCCAGCCTACGATTTTATGAAACTAAACTTAACAACAAAAGAAATATTAACGCTGCTTGACGGATTGGGATGGATTGCTTTTGGGGACAGTTATACTGCTGGAATATATGATGACAAGACAATAACACAGGAAGAATTTGAAGCTCTGGAAAAGCAGGCAGTTGATAAGCTAAAGAAAGCAATTCAATATAAAGGTAAGGGAAGATGAGCGAAAGATTAAGTGTTACAATACCAGAAAAAGTGTATAAAGATGTTATGAAAACTAAACCTAATAGCACAGGCAAAAGCGAACATTTCACAATGTATATCACAAAAGGAATAATGGAGGAATGGAAATCTCTTAAAAATCCCACTAATTCCAAAATGATGTCACAACTATTGAAACAAGAGGTTTATACTAAAAGTGGCAAATTGAAACATTTAGTTGATGATAAGAAAGTAGAAAGGTTTATTGAAGATTTAGAAAGATGAAAGAAACAAATGAATTAAACCTACCTTATGAATATAACACAAGATTAACACTAAAGGGAAGGATAAAAAAATTCAACTGGCTGATTTGGATTGGATGCTATCTTATCTACCTTCTAATCCTATCAATTATCAATATTGTTATCAATAAGCAGTTTGGTTTTGATGCCATAGATTATATCCCTTTCATTTTTATAACCACAGTCCTCATACATTTTTTAATAAATGATTATCATAAACATACTGGATTTATGAGGTATTCTGCAATAATTTTTTGGAGTATATTAATCATAACTGTAGTTATAGAAACTTTTATCTATGAATATAAATTTATGATGTGGGATGATGTATGGTTCATTTTTCTTGCTGATAGTTATACGATGGATTTATAGAAATAGACAATCAAAAAGTAATACCTAAAATGAATAAATCGAAAATAGTATTTTATATTTGCGTTACAATAATCTTATGTGTATTATTTATTTCGTGCACTGTTACAGATAGATATGAAAGAGAAATTAGATTAGAACGAGAAAAGATACCAAAATCAGATTTTGAAATTTGTGTTGATAGTTGTCCATCAGCATTTACAGGCAAGAACCAAGAATGCGTGGATAAATGCATAAGAAGTGTTCTCGATTGCCCAAAGGTTTACACAAATGTATCTTGGGATGAACTGGAAGGATTAAGATGAATAAATGCAAAAGATGTAATAAGTTTAAGTTAAAAAAGAAAAATTATGGAATGGGATTAATCTCATATTGTTCCTACTGTAAGGTATACTTCAATAAGGAAGGGGAATTTATAAACGAAGGGGGTGCCTATTGGGATGTAAGGTATACAAAAGGCTATTGGATAGATATGGCGATAAAAACTTGCTGTACTGGGTTAGTGTCAGTTTTATTGTCATTTGCCTATAGAAGTTGGGTTTTGTATACTCCGTTAATTATCCCTCTTATTTATGTCATTATTTATCCTATATTTAAATGGAAAAATTATTTTATCGAGGATTAACCAATGGAATACCTAAAATATATATCAAATGATTTGAACATATTTAAGGGGATGTTATTTATATTATGTTCGATACTTTTAAGTGGTTCATTAGCAAAACTATTCAATCAATGGTGGATTCAGGTTTTGATTTCATTAATAGTATTTTTAGGTATTACTTATTATGACTACAAGAGAACTAACAATAAAAGCACTAAAGAATGACTGCTATGAGGTTGTTTCAAAGAAAGAGAATAAAACTGATGTTTACATTGTTGATATGAAACACCATTATTGTCATTGTAAAGGATTTGGAAGATGGAAGAAATGTGTTCATATGGATAATGTCAAAGCACAACTGAAAGACAAAGGAAGGTGTATCAATTGGTAAAAAAAGAAATAGATAAATGGTGGATGTCATTAACATCTAATCAAAAGAAAAGGATTGTATTGTTTGTAGGTCACGCTAAAATATTTAAGAAAGAATTGAATGATGTTATTATCGAAGCAAAGAAAGAAGTGTTTGATGATATTGAAAAATTTATAATAGATATTAATATGGGTAACTTTGATGGTGAACCACAAATTGTTTTAGAATTAGAGGAAATAAAGAAACGCCACCTTAAATCAAAATGACAAAAATAATAAAATTCACAAACGGAACACATAAGTTTTGGGTTATTGATGAAAAGAAGATTAAGTTTTGGACAAAGATGGCAGCGATGACACAATCAACAGTAAAGAAGTTGAAAGAGAAGGAGATAGACTAATGTCACAAGAAGGAATAATGAAAATACTTTCAAAGAACAAGAAGAAGTGGTTTGATTCAGACGAACTAAGCAAGAAGCTTAAGATAAGCAAAGGGAGTGTTACAGAAAATCTTAAGAATTTAAGAAGGTTTGGAATGGTTGAAACAAATTTTGAAAGGCCGCCATACAAACCAAGATATAAGTGGAAAAGATAACCACAACCACTGGACATATGGGCGTAAAGTATATAAAGGAGTATGTAACTTCATAGTATATGAATGGTGTTAATAATGAAGAGAGTTATCATAAGATAGATTATTTGGATATAGCCATTTTGGACTGCATATACAACAATGAAACAACAGTTATGAGTAAAATCATTAAAAGTTTGAAAGGGATGGCAACAAGGCAGACAATAAGCAAGAGGATTATGATAATGGCTAAGATTGGATTGTTCCATATAATAGAAGGGACTAACCCAATATGCATAAAAAGGATAAATAATGAAGAACCAATAAAAAGAATGATTATAAATAAAAAAACTAAATGGGGATTGATACAATGAAAAGAGGAATATCTATGAACGAACAGACTACAGACAGGATAGTAATTGCTTTAGAAGAGAAACAAACTGCAACAATAGAGAACATAAGGAGATGGCTTAATGACACATATAAAGAGAGCTATAGCTGGAACACCATAAGAAAACATTTGGATAAGCTTATTGAAAGGAAACAGGTAATTGAAGAGGTAATAAGCGATGAAAAGAGGAAAGTGTCAGTATTCAGAATAATTGTATGAATTATGTTAAAAAGTTAACAAGAGGTAGTGGTATGGTTATAATAACAATTATCCAAAATTCGGGAGAAATTTATTAAAAACGTTCCCCCCTACGAAAAATGTCAAAAATAAAACATTCAACAACAACTGAAATTAGTTTCGAAAAGGTAGATGCTGAAATGTTTAGAAGGACTATTATTGATTATGCTAAAGAATTATATAAAGAATATGAAGAATCAAAAAAGAAAGTGATGGAGTTGAAAAAGAAAATAATAGCTTCAAAAAAAGAAGAAAAATTTAATCAACTCCAATCAGATGTTTTTTGGGAAGCACACAGAGGCTCTGATGCTATTGAAAAGATAAGATTGATGGATTACATATTACAAGAACTAGGATTTAAGTTAACTGATTTCGGTTCAATAAAACCAGATATAGAAGAAAAACTAAAAACGGGGGGAACGTAAAAAAGAATTATAGCCTCCCGAACATCGGATAATAAGCCAACATTAGACGACATTAAAACGTAAAACCCCAAAACCTAAAGAAAATGAAAAAGATAAATCCAGAATGGGAAAAAAGAAAAGGAGTATATTGTGCTTTATGTAGAAAATCGATGGCACAAGGTTTAGGTAAATGTTTTAATCATACAATAATTGGAATTGAAAAATATATTGAAGGAGAATAGAAATGATATTAAAACATAACTGTTTAACTTGTCTTGAACCAATGAATAAAGAAGTGTCTTTTAGAGAATGGTGGTCAATAAAGACATCACAAAGACCAAAACCAAATTGTGATAAGTGCACAAAAGCACTCTTAAAAATTGGATTGGCAAGATTTAGTGATATAGATTTAGAAATAGATGAACAGAAAAAGAAATGGATAGAGCATAGAGATTTATTGTTAAAAGGTTAGACGGTTTTGGGATTTTATTCCTAATGGAATCGTCTAATTGGCGTTAATAAACATTAAACGAAATTTGGCTTCGCCAAACTCAAAAAACCCAAACCTACGGAGAAGAAAAATGGCAAAAGGAAAAAATGAAAATATAAAATTATTAAGGGAAGATTATGTTGGTGCAATCTTAGAAGAAATAGGAACATCTGATGATGATAGTTATCACTTTATTTTTAAAAAAGGAGAGGAATATTTTGGTATTAAAGTGAAAAGAGAAGATTTCACCACTATGAATTATGTTAATAATAATATGAATGAAGTTAATAAATGTATGAATTGAAAATGAATTTAATCAAAAGAAAAGTTTTAATGATTAAAAGGAGAGGGTAGTTAATGTTAAAATGTTAACAAAATTCATAGTGTATGAATTATCTACATAAAACAAATGGGATTATCAATATTTGAAAAAAGGTTAAATATAAAGAATATCAAAGTAAATACTCATAAGTCTTATGCACTGTCAATAAATAAATCGGTACTTAGAAAATGTGGATTTAAAGAGAATGATTGGGTTAGGCTTTATCCAAAAAAGGGTGAAGTTCTGATTAAGAAGATAAATATTAAAAAGTTGTTGAGGTAGATGAAAATGGAAAAAGAAGATTGTAAATTAGGTCATACAATGACTATGTTGGATGGAACAATTCATTGTAAGAAGTGCGGTGAATTAATTGAGATACCAATCAAAGGAACATTCCAATGGGCAATAGCTCAAATGCAAAAAGGAAAGAAAGTCAGAAGACCGCTTTGGGGTGACACAAGTTATATCAGATTGAGGGGACATACAATAGAACATAGCAGTGGTGGCAAGGCATATTTGACAGACAGTTCTATTATGGCTGTTGATTGGGTTGTTGTTGAAGAGGAAGATTATAGCTATTTGTTTTCCCCTAAAATGATAGAAGAAGAAAGAGATTTGTTTTCTCCAAAAATATTGAAATTATTAGAAGATGGTACACCAGATGAAGAGTTCAAGAAAGCAGTTAAGGTATTTGGAGAAGTTTGTCAGAACATTTTAAAGAAGAAGAGAGAAGAAAAACAAGAGTTTTATGATGTGTTGGTTTCAGCATTGCACGATTTAGAAAGAGGCAAAGGAGATATACAGGAAGTATTGGACATTTTAAGAAAAGCAATTAAAGATTTTGTTGATTTCTTAGAAGCAAGAGAAAAGAGCATAGAAGTTGATAGACACACAACAATCAATCAAAAAGCAAAAGAAATATTTGGAGAGAGGCTATTGATATGAAATGCACTAAATGTGGAAGAGAACAAGAGAAAGAGCTTTGCCATAGTTGCTATAGGAAGGATTACTACCAAAGGAACAAGGAAAGCCTTAGAAAATACAACAGAAAATACTATAAGGAATACTACCAAGACCCCGACAAGTATGAAAAGCAGAAGATGAGAGCAAGATTGTATATGCAGAGAAAAAGGATGGAAGCAAAATCAAACTGTAAAAATATCTATATGGGATGAATAAGAATGGTAACAGGAATGTTTGCAGCACATAAAAGAAACAAAAATCAATCGGTTATACTTAGAGAAGTTAGGGATATGATTGAAGTTGAAAAGTACAAAGAAGTAATACCTAAACTAAACAAAGTATTGAAAGAGTATGAGAAGTTTAAGGATGGCTATGAATGTATGTTGCAGGAGTTCAACAGGAAGAAGATTGGAAGAGTAAGATTCATAGCTGACAAGGATAAGATAAAACCATGTGATGATGGTGTGTTATATTTCAATAAGATTCATATTGGAAAGAAGGTGATTGTATGGCAGAAAGATTAAGATGAAAGAAGATAATACAAATGGCAACTTGGGTTTAAATGACCCAGTTACAACAGTTGGCAGTCTGAGCCCAGAAAACTGCCATATATTTTAAGGTGAGAAGATGAAAAAGAAAAAATCACATATAATAATCGCAGGCATTTTAGCGATACTATGTTTTTTGTCCTTGCCTTTATCCATATGGTTGTTTGGATTAAAGGGGATAGTATATCATTTTTTAGTAATGTCAATATCGAGTGGTTTATATATACTTCATTTGATGTCAAAAGAACCAACTCTTGTGAAACTGATTAGGAAAGAATCAATTAAGGGTATAGTATTTTTAACATTGACAATAGGTTATAGGTTGATTTATGAGGGAATTAAGAATATGTTTAAGGTTGGAGATGGATAAGATAAAACCATGTGATGATGGTGTGTTATATTTCAATAAGATTCATATTGGAAAGAAGGTGATTGTATGGCAGAAAGATTAGATGTGATGCAAAATGTATGATTCAATGAGAGAAAAAGACAGATTACAGGAATTGGTAGATAAAAGCAAGGCATACAAAGAAGTAATAGAACATAGAACAAAATGCAAGAAGTGGGCTAAGGAATATTGTGAAGAATGTTTTGGAGGCGGTTTGCACAGATTTGTGATGAAGTTACACTTTAAAGATAAGATTAAGATAAAATGAAATCATTAAAAGAAAAAGAACCACAAAATGTCTTTGTCATAATTGGCAATGATATTAAAGCAATAGTCAAACATTTTATTCCTTTCTTTTATATAATGATTGCTTGTGGGATTATGTTGTTAGGTTTATATTTTTTGGGGGTATTAATCAAATGGCTTTTTGGAGTTACTGATGCAACATTGATAGCAGGAACATATATAATATCAATATTCCTATTTTCAATCCTTTTGATATTTGCAGTGATATATACAATTGTTAGATACATTAAATCAATAAGAAAAAGATTAGATAAAACTTTGAAAGGTGGTTGAAGATGAAAGCAAAAACAAAAGCAATCTTATATTTAAAGAAACTACAATCAGAATCAAAGAAAATTATAAAGGAGGCACATAAGTTAGGATATTAGAATGGATATGAAAGATTTTGATATGTGGAGTAGCCTATTTTTTGGCGTTATCATGGTTATAACTGCTATTTTGATGCTAATGGGTAATCGTAATAGATTTGTTCTCATATTATTTGGATTATCATTTTATACTATTGTTTTACTATCGATTATATTTATGCACGTTTCTGGTAAGCCTAAACCAATCAAAGTTAAGTCTATCAGATGTGATTTTTAGATGATATCCAACTAAGCTATCAAAAAATAAAAAAACGCCACCTTAAATAAAATGGAGATGATTTAAATGAAATTGGAAATAAGTGTAATAGCATTGTGTTTTATTATGATTGCGTTAGTTATAACATTAACTGATTATGGAATGGAAGTCATAGACAATTATGAACAATGTCATACCTGTGTTAAGGACAATACCGAATATAGATGTGATTGCAGGGATATAACTGAATATAGTCAAAATCCATTATTTTGGATAGCTATGGGTTTTGGGGCTGGGTTATTGATAATGAACTTTTTTATAAAACAATGAAAATACCAATTAACTTAGGATTTGTATTGTTGATGTTAGTGATTGCAATGACATTTGTATTTGCAATTAGAGTCCCAGAGATGTTTACCTTCGGTTGGGGGATGACTACTGGTATGTTAGTAGTTATAAGTATGTTTGCTCTTGATGAAACTCTTATCATTGAAAGAAAGAAAAAGAAATGGAAGGTGTATCAGTTATGAAAAAAGAAACAATACTATTTTTGATGTTAGGAGCTTCATTAGGTCAGTTTTTGTTTAATATATTTTTTAAAGGAAAATTATGGATACCTACATTAGTTGCAGTTTATGTTTTGGTTAAGATATGCACAACACCTAAGAAGATATTGGAAGAGGAACTATGATTAAGAAAATCATCCAAATTGATTTATTTGGAAAGAAAGGATTGGAAAATGCTCTTAGGAAGTTAAAGCTAAAAGAGATTAAATGCAGCATATGTAAAAGGAAAATATCAAAAGAACAGATAGCCTCTTTTTTCCCTATGAAGAAAGGTGGAGCCAAGGGCAAAGTTGGAATATGCTGTGATAAGCCATCGTGTTTTATAGGGGCTGTGTATGAGGCGAAGAAATTTGAAAATGGGTAAAGAAAAAGAAATTAATGTTCATAAGATATGCAAACAAATTAAGGATAAACACGAAAAAGATTGGAAGAAATATACTAAAGAAGATGGTAGAAGAAAAAAAACTATAAAGAAAGGTGATATAAGATGAAAAAGAAAAATAATCTATTTAAAGAATTGGCAATACTCCTTCTTATATTGCTCTTGATTAGTTTCACAATCATATTGTTCACACCAAGGGAATTTAGAGTGTTAATCTATGACCATAATGGGAATGTTATGAATAGTAGCAGTTGCGAAGTTAATGGATTTAGAGAATGTGAAATATTGATAGAGATGAAACAAATACAAACAAAGGAATGCTATAGGAATGGAGTTAAAGTGGGTTGTTCGGAGGTAACGTAATACCTAAAATGATTAAACAAATATTATTAATCTGTGTATTGATTTTGTTAGTTGGATGTGTTAGTCGGGGTAGTTATAACTTCACATGTTATGACACGAGAGAACCAATGAATGTTATAACAATAGAAGTTTCGGCATTGAATGAATATAGTGCAATGGATATAGCCCACGATAAATGTCAAGACAGGTTATCAAAGATAGTTGTCCAGAGGACAGAATAACAAGGTGAATAAAGAATGAAAAAAACAATATGTATACTAACTATCTTTTTATTGGTTTTGATTGTTGGTTGCAATAAAGAAGAAACACAAGTACCTAACAATTATGAATCTTTGAGGGACATGCATCATTATATTGGGTGCACTAATGGGTGTATGATATACAACACAATAAGCAATGGAACAGATGATAATCATTTTGAATGTAATATGATTTGTGACATAATAGATTATAAGATTAACTTAAACGAAGAAGACATACAAGAAGGCAAAAGAAGAGCAGCAGAGGTGTTTGGAGATGATTAAACAAATATTAATAATCTGTATGTTGGTATTGTTGGTTGGATGTAATCAAGAAGAAGAAAATCCAAATTATGATATATGTGAAAATGGTTGCAGAGAAAGTGGATATAATTATAGTGCTTTTTTGAATATCACTGGGGATTATTATTGTGTATGTGGTGATAGTATTGAAGAAGTATCAAATCCAAAAATTACAACTAATGCTACTTTAACTGAAACAACAACAGCAAATATAAGTATTGGAAATTATTATAATCTAACTTGTAATAAAACAATATCATATAATGAAACTATGATACTGATAGATGGTGAAATTAAAGAATTAGGTATAGTAAAACATGAATGTATTGAAGAGGAAAAATTGGAATTAATAAATGAATGGTATCCATGCGAATCTAAAAAGTGTATTTATGAAAGTGTTCTTGCTAATGGAAAATTAATAAGGAGGATAATCATACAAAACGAAAATTATATAGAAACCAATTCGACAAACGCAACAATAAGTATTGGGAGTGTTGTAGAACCATTCACAACAGATGATTGGATTGAGATAAAACCACCAATGGATATAAATGTAACATTAAATGTTGGTGATACCTATACAGTTGAAAGTGCAGTATTCCCAGAATATCTTGATGAAATTGGGAATTACAAATATGGAAGAATGATAAACCCTTTTTCATCTATTGCAACACCATTCAATGATGTGATGGAAGTCAGGATAGATGGGATGAAATACGAAAGATGTACTGAAGTGAAATACAAAGTTGAAGAATATGATGCAAAAGGAAGACCATCAATATTAAAACCATTTGAGGATGATTCAGGATGTCATTCAATAATATATACTTTTAGATTTTGTGATGTGGAGAGTGATTGTAATGATTAAAATAACAATCTATCCAAAGAAGAAAGAGAAGATTGAAGTTAAGTTAAAAGGAAAAAGATTTATCATTGATAAGAAAAGATTTGTTAACATTGAGAAAGTGGTGATTGAAGATGGAAGAAGAATATGAATATGATTCGATTATGGGGGAGCATAAGAAAAAGAAAGTATTGAGTAGGTTGAATAAGAAGAACCTTTCGGAAAGGGAAATGGACGAACTGCTTGGTGAGTTTGAAGAATGACACTAAAACAATTAAAGAAAAGATGAACTTCAAGAAATGGGCTTAAGATATGGAATGGACAAGACAATGTATTCCTAAGTTCTGGTTCTATCTTGTTATAGTTCCATTTACCTATCTACTAATCTTCGGTGCATATAGCTTTATATTTATTATCAGGCTATACCCAAGAATCAGGCACGGCAAAGAGTATGTTAAAATATTGGATAGGTATCAATGGAAGAAAATGGAGCATTAGAGAAGAGAGATATATGGTATCTTAGAACACTATTAATATGTGCTGGAAGCGTTTATTTTATAGCAATAGTCTGGTTAATTTCAATGTTCAAAAAATGATATGGGAATATATAGATAGGATTCAGGATGTATTAACTTTGATTGGTATGCCTATTGCCATCTATTTGTTATGGAAGATACAGTTTAAGGAGATAAAACATGGATGATGAAGATGAAGGACATTAAGAAAAAAGCAGAAGTAGAAATGCCATCCTGGTTATTCTGGTTCTTAATAGCAACACTAATGATGATATTCGCAATAATCTTGAGGTATAGATGATATTATGCATACACGAGCTCAGCTTTATCAAAAACAAATACTCATTAGACCTTAATGTTTTCCAGAAACTAACTAAAAACTTCCCAAAAGCAGAGCTGCACTTCGACGACGGCAGAAGAGGAATTCTGATGTTAGAGAAGCCCTACCTCCAGAATATCGCAAGTAGAAGCACACTCTTCCTGGTGCCTAATTTCATCAAAGGTTTAGTTCCAAAGCATGAGAACTGGTCCAACTTCCTAAACATAAAAGAGATCAGAAAGCTGGTTAAATTAGGCTTTAGCATAGGCTCGCACTCCTTAGCTCACCACAATCTAACCAATATGGATAATGAAGAAATACTGAAAGACCTTCGCCGATCAAGAGAATGGCTCGAGGCCTACTTCAAAGTTGAGGTTATTAAGTTTGCTTATCCTTATGGAGCAGTTAATGAAAGAATAGCAAGTATTGCAGAATCTATCTACAAGAAATGCTACTCTCTAAACTCACCATTAGGTATTACAAGAACATTAGTAGAGCGCCAAATCCAATAGGCCATTTCCAAAGATATCTACCTGTCCGAAAGTCGCTCGGGGTATTTGTTCCTCGTCAATTTCATCGGACGTTAAAGGCCTATTGGGGGCGACTCTTAGCGCCAATTCCAGCAGGGAAAACCCCTTCGAGAATCTTTCTCGGAGTCGGTAAGTTGCCCGGGGTCTACATCCTCGTTAAAATCTTCCGACATTAAACCCTGCTGGGGGCGACACTCTCTCTCCGCAATACCTCATAATGACTACGCTTATTCGGATTGCTATTCTGAGTATCGTTCCTCACTCCTCTTAAGAACAAGCCTTAACAATCCAATCACTTAGGGAGTTCCCCCTAAGAACCTAAGTTAAGGTCAAACCTTAACAATCCCATCTTGTTGGGAGAACCCAACACCCCACAATCAAAGCTTTTATTAATTCCACTTACTTCTATATGTTCATGATCCTAAAAGCCAAAGCAATTCCTTTGGATGCAAGGCCAGCAATGGGCTTCAGAGGAAAAATCGGAGATAGAAGCTGCTTCTTCTGCGGAACTCTAGAAGAAAACAATTTTGATAGATTTGGAAAGCTCCAAATGCTAAGAGTCTACACAAGAGACAAAAACCTGCAAAATTCAAAGCCAAATAATCATTTCTACAGATGTGAGAGGTGTATGCACAGATCATAGTCAAAGTCAAGCCAAGAAACTCAATCAAGACTCTGTTTCCATTAGTTCTCAAAACAAGGCCCAGGAGATGCCAAATCTCTGGAGAGACACAAAAACACCAAACTCCTTATCCCCCACCCTGGCTTAACAGTCACAAAGACTTCAACAATCCAAAAAGTTATCCTTTGGAAATAGATCATATTAACATAGTTGAGTGGGACAGCAGGCCTCAAAACCTCAGATGGCTCACCAAGCTTCACCACATAGAGTGGACTCAGATGACCTTCTTCCCTACCAGGAGACCTACTAAAAAAGGAGCTCCAACAAGAAAGTCCGGAAGATTCGCCAGCTGGGAATAAAAATGACACTCTATCACTCCACAAAAGCAAAGTATCTCAAAAAGATTCTAAAGGAAGGTCTCTTAGTTTCTCACCCACGCCTCAGAGAGTCAAAACCAAAAGGGGTCTATCTCTCTAAATCACCTTTTCATTGGATGCATCATGCTACTTGGTCTGGCGATTTCCAAGGATTAATGCTTGAAATAGACACCAAAGGTTTATCACTAAAGCCAGATTTCCACACAGATAAAAGAGATGAACACTTAGAAGCTAAAGGTGATGTATTTTGTACCTGCAACATCCCTCCAGAAAATATCAAGTCAATTTGGATTGAATCTTCTCCAAACACATTCACAGAGCTGAAGGAATAAGCGGGTTTTTTATATAACTCTATCTATATTATTTAGAATGGCAAACCCAAATCCCAAACAAGAAAACCTCAAACCAGGTGAAAACATCAAGCATGGATTTTATGCAGACGGCTTCCTACCCTGCAGCAGCTGTCCAGAAAAGGACTGCCCAAACAAAAACAAGTTCAAAGACCACAGAGGAACATTCCGCTGCATAGAAGAGAAAAACTTCTTTGAAGAAAAAGTAGCTGAAATAAAAGAAAATTTCAAATTAGACGCAAAGGATGAGTTCCAATTACCTCAGATGATCATAACTATGATTCGATTAAAGAGGATGAATAGATACATGGCAAAGCAAGGCCCCACAGGGACAACATTCATGTTCAATCCAAAGACCGGGGATGAAAAAACAATGGACGCTCCTAATGTTCTAAACAGAGATGCATACTACGCTCAAAAAGCACTGCTATCATGGCTCGACTCGCTAAAGCTTTCCAGATCAGCGAGACAAGCAAAGGATGGCGTGGATGTATTAGTAAAAATGATGAAATGACCATAGAACCATCTGCATTTATCAGAAGATTAATCAACACTTCAATCTACTCAATCAAACACCATCATCCAGAAGAGCAGTGGTATTACAAAGTCGAAACAACAAGAGCCAGATGGGAAGTGTATATAGCCAGCGTTTACCCAAACGATTACTGGCAATTGATGAACTATTACGATAGAGGAGTAGTGGAGGTATTAGGAATGATAGATTTAGAAGCCAAACTTAAGGACTGCATGATAGACGCTCTCTACACAATCAGAGCAACGCCTAAGCAGCTAAGAAACCAAAACGTAACAGCAGACAGAAGGTATTGGACTATGATGCTTGAGAAGAATTTTCCAGGATATCTTCATCTACTGGATTGGTATAACCATAAGGTTGAGACTATAGTGTATGGGAAGAGTTGAGGTTTTTAAAAAAATTTCTAAAATTGATTCTTTTCTGAATGATTTTCAGCGTTTGTCAACACATCCCTATTAATCAATGTAGACATTCAGGAATTACCTATTCCTTCATTCCTTATAGTTCAGCAGGGATTACCTATCTCAGCTTTCACTATCAGGGAGCTCCTTCCACCTCCCTCCCACATCGTCACCAACAGCACGTGCGCGCTGCAGCGTAACAGTACAGTACAGTGTATGGTGTGTGAGGACGTGTCGTGACAGGGCGGTGGTGAATCCACACCAACAGCCCTTTTTCCCTATTAGTATAGTAAAACTATTAAAGAAATTAGCGTATTAAACTAAAAATCTACACAGAATACCCGTCTACTACGCCCACCCAAGAAATCTACCCCTCTCCGCTCAAGAGCTACGGCCTTCCAAAGAAGGCACGGGGAAACTCACCTCTAGTTATAAAAGAGGCGGTTTTTGCTACAATTCACCACAGAACGCTCGAGGGTAGGAAGGCTTCGCTCTTACTTCCTACACTTCCCAAATGTTGTATAGGAACGTGCTCAACTCAAAGAGTTCAGCTTCGCTTCACTCCTGAGGCGAGCACAACCCTATACTGCCTTTGTTCAGCAACCTCAACCAACCTGTGGGTCTTGTGCAATAGATTTCTATCCCACCCTGAGCTACTATTTGGTATAATCATACCAAATCTATACATAATGAGTTATAAGTGTATAACTCTACGACGGGTATTCTGATTATATATAACACTTACTACGTAAGTCCGCTAAAACTCAAAGTTCTAACTCAAAGTTTCTACCTACAACTTTCCAACTATCTTCTCACTAAAAGTTCTACGTCATATCAGTTCTACTACTGACCGATACGGGGGGCATCCTCTTACTTTCAGATAGGGGGGGTCCCCTTACTAGGTTATACGGGGGGTCGCCCTACTAGGCGATATGGGGGGTGTCCTTACTAGGGCCTCCCCGCGCCCAGTTCAGGCGCGGGGCGTGTCTCTCCCCTCTGCGTGGCGGCTCCTCGTCCGCTTCGCTTCGTCCGCCGCCCCTGTCTCGCCCCCTGTGGGGTCGGCTCCTCGTCCGCTTCGCTTCGTCCGCCGCCACGTATCGCTAGGTCACTTATCCCTCCCCCCCACCGTTCAGCCCGCTCACTCCGTGAGGGGCGAACTCGCTGGGGGGCTCCCGCCCCCCTGCACCCCCTCGTTCGTTCAGGAAAGTGGATGCGTCCACTTTCCGAACTCCGCCAAAGGGGAACTCCCGTTCCCCTCTGGACACCCTTCACCTTCGTAGCGTTCGAGCTTCGCTCAGAACCTACTCGACCAAAGGGGGCTACGCCCCCTCTGGACACCCCTACGCAATCTCCCTCACTTCGTGATGTCCGTTGCTTGGGGGGGAGGAACCCCCTCCCCCCTCAACCCCCCGTCCTCCGTCCAGCTCGGCGGGAGGGGGGGCGCCCCCCTCCCGCTCGAGTCGGACGGTTGGGAACCTACGGTTCCACAAACCCTCCCTTGTTAGGGTCTCCGACCCTAACAACCCTAGTCCGTGAAGGCTTCGCCTTCCGCTCCCGTCTCCGATACTCAAAACGATTTACCCTTCGGGAAGCAGCTATGAAACCCTATCCCTTCGGGTAGAACCTATAGACCTTAACCCTTCGGGTAGAACCTATAGACCTTAACCCTTCGGGTAGAACCTATAGACCTTAACCATTCGGGTAGAACCTATAACACGACCATCCACCCTTCGGGAAGTAACATTATATTATCACGACGGTCTGCCCTTCGGGCTATCTACCCTTCGGGTATTGCACCTACTCCGTAGGTTTTTTTAGACGAGTGGGCAGATTACCTATTTGCCCACTTCACGAAAAAAAATTATACGAGTTGGGGAGATCATACATGAATTCCCCAACGTTCCCAACTTCTCTCGGCACATCAAAGAAGCCAACCCTCAATCCCAATCATGTCCATAAACTACCTAAACTATCGCTCCACCCCACTCCGTCAGGCGTATCGGCGAACTCATAAACTACCTAAACTAAACACTCCGCACCCCGCTGTCAAGCGTATCGGCGAACTCTTAACTACCCAACTAAACACTCCGCACCCCGCTGTCAAGCGTATCGGCGAACTCTTAACTACCCAACTAAACACTCCGCACCCCGCTGTCAAGCGTATCGGCGAACTCTTAACTACCCAACTAAACACTCCGCACCCCGCTGTCAAGCGTATCGGCGAACTCTTAACTACCCAACTAAACACTCCGCACCC
>Ga0307928_10000644_pt1 | contig 26309 bp, 29 predicted proteins | sample AceLakmetagen232_FD_201815 | JGI IMG/M metagenome (GOLD analysis project Ga0307928, IMG submission 201815) | Saline water microbial communities from Ace Lake, Antarctica - #232 | ecosystem: Environmental > Aquatic > Non-marine Saline and Alkaline > Saline | place: Antarctica: Ace Lake... | reverse complement strand
CTACTTCAATGATCTCTTGGTTTCGTGCGATAGCTTATCTGTTACGTCCTTGCCATCGCAGATATAACGAACCTCAATTACTTTGGCCGATTCTACTACCTCAAGGGCGAAGAATGGAAATTGCCAGTTAGAACCCACACCTTTAAATTTTACAGTCACATCATTATCCCTGGTGTCTATAACATTCCCTTGAGATTTGTTTCTAAGGACATAGTTTACGTCTGTTCGCTTTGCTCCTGCTCCATTACTAGCGATAGCACTACTTCCCATTTCATACCTACCGAAATGCCTTAGCAACTTAACCGTGTCGCCAACCTTGATCCCACTTGCTTCTTGCATTACTTTGTACGCTTCTTTAATATCCATCCTATTTCCCTTTCAATGATTCAAGTTTGTCTTTTACTAGTTTCTTGACGACACTACCTTGTCTTCTTATATATTAAGTTTACATCAGGTTTATACAAAGTCAAATTCTATTTTGGTTTTTTATGAAAATTTATTATATATATCATTTCTGATAAATTAGTGCTAACAGTATTTCTTTGTGCGTCCTTAGTAGCCAATCGTAGGCCGCCTTGCTACCGAAGGGTATGTTGGGCCAAAACTCTTCGTCTTCTTCGTCACAAAAGCACACATCATCAATCACCCCATCACCGCACACGGCATAGTAGATGTGGTATGCTTTGCAATAACTGACAAATAGCTTTAAGTAGTCTTTACGCTTCATGGTTATTCTTCCTTTCAAAATATCTGGGCGTACCGAGTTTCCTAATGGACTATATCCACCAGCGTTAAAACAAAGGTTAGAGCTTTTTATATTATAACCTTATGTAGTTCTGATCTGTGTAAGAAGCCTAGCCGTTAGTCTTTAGTCCACTTAGCAGGCACATGCAAGTCGTGACACCCTTGCAACCTCGGTATGTGCCTTTATGTCGCCTCTTCATAATCATAGCTCTTTTTTCGTTATTAAAAATGCTTTGTATTTTCGGTTATGCTGCACTCAATTGTCTAATCTTAGTCTCTGAATGATTAAACCATACACCACGTTTTATTGTTTGTCAAGTAGAAAATTAAAAATGTGCGAAAGTCTATACACTTATGTACAAGTGTCAAGGTTTTGTCACATATATGTATGACTTTTTGTGACGGCTATTCTTGAATACACCGATTTTCCTACATAGGAAATGTTGCACTTCTGGGAAAGTCACCATATTTCATGCCCGTTCGGGCGTAATTACCCTTGTATTTTGTGCATCAGGTTACTAATTTACATGTATTGTTATTTATGGTTTACGTTTCAGGGACGTATATTGTAAAGATTAGTACTTCTCGCATGGCATGATTTCGTGGTAGGGTATGCCGTCAATCACTACCCCGCAGGACAGGATCGGCTTCTTGGTCATGTGCTTGCCGTACGCGAACTGCCAAGCCTCATTGTTAATAAGACACCCAACGTCCATACCAAACCACCTCCTTGTAGGTCCCGCCCCCCAGTGTACGCCTGACACGCTATGTACGTGCCCCATGACCACGGACATCCCCATCGTGTTGGCTTTATTGATCGCCGGCGTCTTGCCCCCGCCCATGCCATGAAAGTAGTACGCATCATCGATCACGGTAGAGTATACCCAGTTCCAGCCTGGGGTTTCCCAAACCTCTGCCAGGTCCCGCAGGTAAACGTCCGGTACTCCTATATCCTCGGCAAGACGCTGTGGCCTGTTGTCGTGGTTGCCAATAGTTACAGTGGCGTCTGGGAATGTGTCCCGCCACTCGTTTAATTCCTCCCTTACCATGTCGTATTCGTATGCTGCGGATGGACAATTGGGATTTTTGGTGTGAAATGAAATAGCATGGTGGTCTACTATATCTCCAATAAAAACTACCGTGTCACATGAATATTTATTGTATACATCAACGCAAAAATCCAGTGCCATCTCGTGGGCAACCGGCAAGTGTATGTCGGGAATTACCATGACTCGACTCATTTAATCACTCCTAAATTTCTAATCTCTTTAATCATTCCCTTCGGTATCCATATTGCGTCACGCTGCGTATCGTTAAGCCCACGCATGGCACTCATAATCAAGAGCGTTTTGGTCTCAGCGTAGAAATAGCCCATTGAAGAGCATATTATATCTTTGGGATGAAGGTCGATCTCGTCAACCCAAGAGGCTGTATGTGCGTAGTCAATCCATACAACCTCTATCCTGTCATTCAATTTCATCTTTATTCGCCCCCAAACAATCCAAGCTTATCCTTCTCGTCCTGTAGACGCTTCTCGGCTATGTCGCAGTACTCCTTTGATATTTCACAACCGATAAAATGTCGTCTTGTGCGGTAGCAGGCTATGGCGGTTGTGCCAGAACCCATGAATGGGTCGAAGATTGTATCAGTGGGTTTCGCGTAATTGTCCAGTATCCACCTCATTACGCCTACAGGCTTTTGTGTGGGGTGTTGTCGTTTCTCTTTCAGACTTCCCATTTGCTCTTGCCACATACCTTGCCATTTCCACGTCACCTTGCGGACCGCTGTGCTGAAGTTTGTCCATGCCAATTCGCAATCAGCGAAGTTATTGTCGCCGTTATCTTTGTCCCATACAATCCAGCATGGACTATTGGCAAGACTGTCTACAAAGTAGTTCCCTCCAAAAATTATAGCGTGCCTTGACACCCTGAAGATTTCGTCAAAAACCTCCCTATCTGGGATCTGAGAATCCCACCCTGTCGCCTCAAACTTGGATTGTTTCGCTAAAACTCCGCCGCCCATTGTGCCATTAGAGTACGCCCCTATCCCGTACGGCGGGTCTGTCAGAACTAGATCGATACAGTTGTCCGGCAAGGTCTTCATGAATTCCAGACAGTCCATGTTGTGGATCTTATCAATTTCCATTCAATACGCCTCCCTTGCAACCCAGTCCTCAAGGCCCTCTAGCGATGTAAGTATCTGCGTTGAGTGATGTATAAGCCAAGGGTGCCGCTCTTCCCCGTTCGTACATACGGTATGTACGGGCTTGCAGTACAGGTAGGCATAGACTATCTCCATGATCGTGCCGTAGGAGGTCGAGCCGTCAATGATGGCTATGATGCCATTCTTTGCCTTGTAAATTGCGTCAAGGTCACGGGGTAGGATAAGGCTAGGGTCAACGTCATACTTGCCAATCAGCCCTGCGTCAATCTTCTTGATGTCGTCCCTGCTGAGGTCGTAGAAGGGATTTATAATGTCAATCCCGTATGTTGACTCAAGGTGAAGTTCCATGACTCGCATCTGCTGTCGTATCAGTGATGGGTGTGCTAGGTAGAACTGTTGCATGTCAATCTCCAAATATAATCAATGTGGCTATTAGTGACCAGAAAAAGCCAACTCCTGACATATTTTGCCCATGAGCATACACTCCTAGGCAAGCGAATGACATAGCCGCTACGTATCGTAATATCGCCATCTTCATATCAATCTCCCTATGTAGTCAAGTGCTATCTCGTTTTGTTCTGGTTCGGTAATGATTTTATTGTTAATCGTAAGGTCAAATCCTCCGCACATCAGGTAATCCAGTGCTGTCTCGGATTCGTGCGTGTCCTCTGGGTGTGGGCAACGGGTGAGGCGTATGACTGGGCCGCCCATGTCGTGTATGGCCTTGACCTCGTTAGGGAATCGGACATCGGGGACGAGGATAGTGTCTACATCGATATATCGGCACATAAGATCTACCGTTTCCCGCCATTTCCGCACCCATATATCGGGATCAATCTTACGCATTGCAACGCCAAATTCCTGCAGAGCCTGCCTGTGTGTTTTCCCGTGGGGGCCGATAGAATCTTTGACATCTTGTTTGTTAAGGTCACGCACATCTAAGCCTTTAATACCAAAGAAACTTAGGTACGACTCTTTTACCGCGTTCGCAAAGCCAATTATCATAGGATCTTTTATATTGTTGATTAAGTACTCCGCTATGCTTGTCTTGCCAGATCCTTTTCTGCCTGAAAATCCTACTGGTATCATATTTATCTCCTTTAAATGTGTGGCCAGCCCGACAGGGGCTGACCACGGCGAAAGGAACATGAAACATCTATTTGAAGTAATGCCTTGCAAGGTAGTCAAGCTCGGAGGGGATAAGCTCGTAACCCTTGTGAATGCTTTTCAGGAATGCAAGGAAGTCGCCCCTGCCCGCACATATCACGTTGCATACACCCTCAGAACACCACATAGCCTCGTCCGATGGGCGTATGAAATCATACTTGGATATTGTAGACAATAACCCCTTAAGGTCATACGGAACCCCCTCAAGGTCTTTGGCCTCGTCCCACATAAGGTCTTCTTGCCTGTTGGTGGTTAGGACATCAACCGTGTCCCAGCGTTCAGGGTGTGAGTATGCAATTTGCTTGAACCGCCCGCAGTTTGCGCCGTCAGCCGTGGTGAAGGAAAAGCTGATATTGTCGTATCGCTCGGAGAATTGTATCTCCGAATGGACTTGCGGATCAGATCGTATCAGGATAATCTTGTCGGTGACGGTCATTTTCTTGCCGAACAACTCGGCCCTGCGTGCGTTTTTGCTTCGTATCCTTACCATACTATTACCTTTCAAAATGGCTGGTATCGCTATTACACGATACCGGGACTTTTTCTGCGCATGGCAGATAAGCTAAATACTTGTAAGATGTATTAAAAGCATACACTATATTTGTAGTAAGTCAAGCCTTATTTTATATTTTCTCTAACAATTATCTTGAGGAATGTCCAAGCATTCAGCCCGATTGAGAACAATATTGTTATTATGCCCGCAACAATCCCGCGTTTCCAGAGCGTCAAATTCTCCTTATGCTTGTCTTCGTGTGCCGTCAGAAATCCGCAGGGTTGGGCAAACGGGGACGGCACAGACTCTAGCCTAGTCTCTACTTTCTTAAGCCGCTCACAAACCTCAAGATGGTTCTCGGCTATAGTCTTTTGTGTTGTAAGCTGTAAATTGTATATTGTTTGATCGTCCATCACATGACATCCTTAGTTATTGTAATATCCATGCAGCGTTTCTTCCACATCTTCCATTATGCCATCCAGCCCCCTATACTCTTCGTAGTCATAGAGGTCTATCGTCTCTTTCACGGGCTTCATTTCGGTATATTCAACAAACTCCTTGCCCGACAACCCCTGCTTGCCAGTCTTGTTGGCCAACTTATTAAACCTTGTTAGGAATTTGTCCATAAGTTGTTGCATACGAGGAACATCATGCGCTTCGTTCATCTCGATATTCCTAACCAACTTGTGTTTGCTGGATTTTGTCAGTGGAATCGCCCATTCGTCCAATGGACCCACTGCTAAGCCAGTTACAATCCCAGCCCCGCGAAGCACTACTAGAAGGTCTTTAACGCCCTTGGCAAACAAATCCCTATCTCCTTTTTTTATTTCCGTGCCAAGAAACTCATCTTTTATGTCAAGCGGTATTCCATTCTCGTCTACGCCTCTTTTGACAAGTGACTTTGCCGCAAGGTCGTACCATTTCGCTATTGTTCCCGTGGCCTCGAACGTCGTGTTGATAACCGAAGATATTACGTCTGTTGGTGCGTTCGCAGAGTACCCATTTCCGAATGCCTTTTCCGCCAATTTCTCAATAGCCGTAGCTAATGGGGTCCCACCAGGCAGCAACCCAAGTGCCGATTTACCGAATGCCTTGGTGGTATCTGAGACTACGTTGTCTTCATATTTATTTTCCGGAGTACCGAACCCCATATAGGCGCCAATCCCAGTGGCAGCGACAGCAGAATTTCTTGCAACTCTCCATAATGTCTTCCAAGCAGACACGGCAAAGACAGACTCTCCAACCGCTTTAATCTCAGATACATATTCACTCTTTGATATGTCGCCTCTTGACAATCTAATATTTGCTCTCTTTAATATATTGAATTGTGCCTCTTGTGCGGTTCTGAATGGCATAAAAGACTTTTTCCATAAGCTTGAATCGGATGCAAGCATTGATCTATTCCATATGTTCCAGACCGGCTGTGTTTGCCTAAACGCCTCCTCAGTTCTCTTTATAGCGAACTGTTCTAGTGAGTCGCCAACCATGCCTATGCTTCCGCCTTCTCTTTTTGCTGCTTGGAATATTTGATTCGCGGCGCGTTTGTCGCCCCAAATAAGTCCAGCCAACGGCTTCTCTGATATTGGCGTTGTGCCTTCAAGGAATCTCTGTATCGCGCTTCCGGCCCCAACGTCTCCAACTGCAACATTAACCCTTGCCCCAATCCATCTTTGCTTGAAAAATGCACTCTTTGCCTCTAATGTTTTAGTTCCGCCCCACTTTAGATGATCCGTTATTTTAAAATGCTTTGCTGGTATAACTGCCTTGGCAGCTGGGATAGAAGATATTTGCGTGCCAACAGTAGAAATTCTGCCACCCAAAATAGACTTAGAGAACCTGTTTATAATCCCCTTGGCCATAACGTCAACAGATGAGCTATCAGCGTATAGCCCCTCTCCCCTTGAAATAATAGTAAGAAAAGCATCAACCTCTTTGGTGTATTGCGCCTCAGACAATCTTTTATATAGTTTTGGGTCTGTCATTACCGTCTTAATACTACGCAAAGGAATCGCAGTTTCTGAGTACATCGAAGCGCCCTGAATAGAATCCATAAGTTCTTTTGTGAACGGCCTGAATTCAATTGGGGCAGTCCCGCCCTCCCTTGGCATAAACATACTTCTCGTTTCATTTGTCTTTACGGAAAATTTGTTTCCGTAAGCCTTCGGTGTTTTTGGCATTCTATGTCTCGAGAAATGATTTGTGTCTGTCCATAACTTAACGCCATTAATTTTAAGGGATGTATCATTAACTATTGGTGACAAAAACGCGTTATTTAACTGAAAGTATGCGCCAGCTAACATTTTATCGTCATCTGTCAACTGAGATATAATATCTGTAATTTCATCTAGAGTTGGCTTCTTTGGGAGCCTTGTGCCCCTTATCCCAGCTCCTGTCGATTTCAGATATTGCTCGAAGTTGTCTGTGTCGCGGAAGAAAGACATTATGCCGATAGCCTCATCTCTAGTTATCTTCGTTTCTTTTCCACCTAAAATAACCTTCATGTTGTCAGTTCTTATGCGGTGGAAATCTTTCGTGGATAACCCATTGTCTTTCAAGTACTTATGAACATAATCATAAGACTGGAACATAATACTAGATGCTCTTGTTTCTGACTCATATAAATCGTCGAGCATTTTTTTCATTGGAGAATTCATGCCAAACATTCTTTCGAGCAAAGTTGACGGGTGGTCAGACTCAACTCCAAGTAGATCCTTAACTCCCTTCTTGCCCTTACGTGCTGGCATTTTGAAATTACGGGCCCTAACCATCGTTTCAAGGCCGTCGCGATAATTAGTCAATTTAATTTCTTGGCCACCAACCCATATCTTATTTGATATTTCTGATTGGTGTTGTACCATTTTAACAACTTTGTCTATATATTTAACGTCAGCAGCGGACAATTCGCCCATTGGCCTTGCCGCTATATCGTCAAGCCACGATGACATACTTTCTGGTAGCTGTAACGAACTTGATATTTCTTCATTTCCAAATTTAAGTGTATCTGCATTCATAGCCCTTGTGTAATTAGCCGTATTCTTAGCAAGTGTCGTTATGTCGTCATGTAATCCAGACAAGTCATCTACTATTCCAGGATTAGATGTTTTGGTTACATCAATCCCGGCATACAGTTTTTTTAGAACAGGCTGTACATGGTCAGGTGCACGCCTAAAGTCACTGCCAAACTTCTTAACTAATGCTTTCAGCGACCCTCTAAGAGATAATGCGGCCACTTTCCTCTCAAACCCCTCTACAAACGCCTCTATATCTTTAATCACTTCTCCAAGTTTTCCAGTTGTTCGCGCCTCAGTAACCCTCTTTATAAACCTACCCTGTTCAGTAGGTGGCACTATATCCCTTACGACCTTTCTAGCTGCTGCCACACGTGTAAACTCATCTGTGTGGCCAGCCTTAATAGTGTTAATCCTATCTCTTAGGTCATTTATTTTAACCTGCGAAACCTCAATGCCTGTCTTTTTTCCCTCTTTGAAAGCTGAGTTGCCAACACGCTTCATCATCTTAAGTCTGTTTCTCAACTCAACATCTTCGTTAATAGTAATTGTTTTCCTCACATGTGGTTGACGAAGTGGTACTGCATTTGGTTTCTTGGAAACTCCATAAACTGCATCATTCATTGCGTCTGCAAGGTGCTTCCTCTTTAGTCCGCCTGCAACTTCTGTACCGTCAGATCTTAATATTGAGTATCCATTCGGGAACTCACGAACTTGGAACTTCGACCTAGCATTAAACATTGATATGGTATCATCGACATAATTCTGGACCGCTGCCTCTGGGAGCATTGCCCTTGATACGCCCTCTGTTCCGATATGCCTTAGGACGGCATTGTCAGCTGTCATGTCCATTATTGCAACAGCCATGTCGTCTGCATTCATCTTAGCTACCTCTTGGGTTTTATCGGCTACTTGGGTTGCCAATTTCTTAACTGCATCCTTCATATCTGGGGTTGATAGCACCTTATTCTCTGCGTAATACATGTCGTCAAAAGTTGATACGGCCTCATTTACAAACTCCTTTTTCTGTTTAACTATCTGCTTAGCGGCATATCTCTTACTGGTCATTTTAGTAAATACGCGTTGCATTGTTTTCCCTATAACCTTACCGGCGGCAGTCTTTGATGCTGCTGCAAATGCAGGAGATACTATTAGTGGGACTACCGCCCACGGCATCATTTCTGCCCCGCCAACTGCACGCTCTTTCGCGTCGCCTTCGCTGGAAACAGTGCCCCAAACAAACATCTCAGCAGCTACGGCTGGAGTGTGTTCTATAGCCTTAACAATCGCTGAATATGCAGCGATAACAGGCGTAGACGTTGCAGCTGTTTTTGGAAGATATTTCCCGACAACATTTGTGCCAATCTTCGTGAGCTTTCCTGTAAGTCCGGCGGCGGCCAACGTCTCACTGACAATCTTGAACTCGATCAGTTTTTCTGCTGCAACACCAATAAATTCTGGTGCTTTCTGCATTGTGGAAGGCAAGTTTTTTTTGTAATATTCGTACTCCTTTTGTTCGCTACCATCCAAGGGCATTTCGCTGGACAATTCCTTAAGTTGCCTAAACCTTACTTTCTCTCTTTCCCTAACAAATAATGGGTCTGTGTTGCCCTCATCATTAAAGTCTACAGTGACGTTTTTCTCTAAGTGTTTGGGTGTGAAGAACTTAATAAATGGCTCGGCAGATTTTGTCGCTCCAATACCTGCCCTCTCAGCGAAATCCTGTGCGCCAGCCTTTGCCCTCCATAACAACCTTTCCATTATTGGTCGCCTATAGTAATCTGCCGGAACTACAGTGTCTAGGTTTACCCCGAAAACCCTTTCGTATAAACCCTTATTTCGCTTTTCATTAGATTTTATTTCAGGGTCGTAAGATTTTGAGAACTTAGCTGACAAATCTCTTAATCCCTCATTGCCTTTTATGGTGGCAATATCAGCCTCTTCCTGTGACATCTTGAATACATGCTCGGATGGGTCAAAATCCTCCATCGGTGGGTGCACAAGTGGGCTACTTAGCTCATTGAAGTTGTCATACGCGTCGGTACGAGTAACTGTAGTTCCACGAGACAGCTCCCTTGATGCAGAAATCCTTTCGCTTATTGTCATTTCCTTTGCCACTATCTATCTCCAGCGTTATCATTATGCACCTTTATAGATTTCTCAATCCACTCCTTGTATTCCTTTACGATTTGCTCGTCATCTTTACTCATCCATATAGCCGCAAATCTCATCATCTTATCAGTGTGATCGTCCAAGTTGGTTCCTGGTGTAACCTCACGTCCCATTCTGTCAAACTCGAACCAAAGTATTCCAGAAGCCCATGTCTTGGCTGGCTGGAGCTTCCCATAAGTATCAATTGCTTCCTTGCGAATTCTATCCCTTTCTTGCTTTGGAAGTCCAACGGAAGAAATCATATATGGCTGTAAGTATTCGCCCATTTTCTGAGAGTATTCTCCAAGTAACTTGTCAGAAGTGGCTTCAAAGATTGGCTTAGAAATTGCCTTTGCTACTGGAGCAATCTTATTATTTATTGACGCCACAAGGTCTTCTGATTGTTCTCTATTTATCTTTCCATCAAACTCAGCCTTTCCTATCGCAGAATTAACATTATTAAATTCCACTTGAGAATCTGCCGTATCAACCATTCCCTGTATTCTCTTTAATATTGGCGGGTCATAAGACGCTTTCTCTATACGTGTATTTCTCTTATTAAGAACACCAAGCATGTTTTCTTTCATGGCCACGATCTCGTCGCCATACTCTACTGGAACATCGATCTCGTAGTTGTTTATAGCAGTGGCGTCGGCCTCTCCTTTATTTATAAGTTCAAATAATTCGGTACTTGCTGTGCCTATTTTCTTATTTGCTTCGAGTTTAACCTTAGCTGATATATCTATTATGTTGGTTCTTGCATATTTCATAACATCCCGCAAGTCCTTATCTGTCAACAACTTATCGCTTAGCCTGCCCTTGTCGGTTTTCCTTAGCTTTTGCTCTGCCTTCATATTGCTTATTACTTTTTCTGGGTTTGACGCGGCGGCATCCATAGCGCCAGATTTGAACTTATTCCTTCCTTCTTCAAACATCTGTAGCCGCTCTGGAAGGGATGTATACTCGTCCGAGTCATGGACTTGGTCAACCGCATACCCGTACATTCTACTGGTTAGCTCCATACCTTCTCCGCTATAACTATCACCAGCCATTTCTTCGCCAGCAACCCTAGATGCACCTGCAAATGTTTCTTTCAACATGGCAACATGCTCGGCCTGGTCCTTGCTTATGACATCACCCTGCGTTGTTATTAGGTTCTTCTCTAGCCAAGCATCAAGTTTTATATCAGCAATCTCCCTCGCCTCGTCAGATAAATCAAGATTATTCACTCTTGCTGTTAGGGTTTTTGCTCTGTTATTAACGAAGTCCTGCCACTTACGTACATCGCCGTCATCAGATTTTTGGTTCTTGAGAGTTTCCTCTTCATTCTCCATGTAGAAATCGACCTTCATCATCCCTGTTTTGTCAAGCATATCCCTATGTTTTTGGAATAAGACCTTCTCTTGTTTTCTGGCCTCTTCTACCTTACGGTCTATTTGCTGACCAACACCACTAATTGTCTGGCCAAGCTTCTGCGTTGCCCTTGCTACAGCATCGCTCTGCATTGGTACTGGCCTGTTTATGTTCTGGCTTATTCCAGATTGACCAGAAGCACTATATCTTCTTACTACTGCCATCCGTACCTCCCTAGTTTGTTTTTAGCGTTCCATGTTGACTGGTAACTAAAGTCCGGCGATGTATATGTGTTAAGCGAAGCAGTGCTGGTTTTGGATTTTGGTTTAGCGGTTGACTTTAGCGAGCCTGAAACGCTATCAACAGCCCCGATAGTTGTACCTGCCGCACTAAGGTATGACGCTGTTTGTGCCTGCTTGCCAGCCTCAAGAGCCATCTTCCCAGTAAACAAACTATACTGAGATTGTGATTCAAACATAGATGCCTGCAAAGAACCTTGCCTAAGTGCAAGTGATCTCTCAATCTGGAACTGTGTTGCTTGATCTGCAAGCGACATGAGCAGTGATTGACCACCAGCCCCAGACTTGCCGATGGCGGCGATGGCCTCGCCCCGCGCAATCTGCTGTTGTCTTGAAATCTGCCTATCTTTAAGTGCCGCAGCCTCTTTAGCCTCATCCGCCTGGCGTGCCTGCATTGCCGCGTCCCTAGCCTTGATGCGAGACTGAGTACGTGCATTAGCAGACGCAATCCTACCCTGTTGGATAGAGCCTGCCGTAGCCACTCCAGCACCGGCTACAGCCGCACCTGCCGATATCATCGCATAAGTTGCCGTCTCTAATCCAGTCATTTTAACCACCTATACATTGTGTATTCTCTGCCGTTCTGCTTCATTGTTTTACCACTCGATAAGAACCCGAATATTCCAGCAAGCCTCTCACTATTCTCAAATCCACACTTTATCAAAGCGTGTAAGTCTGGGTATCCTAATTCTTCTATCGCAACTTCCATTACATATTTCATTTCCCTTAAAAACTTAAACATGTGCTTTGGCTTTTTCTTATCCATGCAAAGCCACAATACAACAGCATCCGTGTCTATGAACTTCATGCCAGCACAAGACTTAATCTTGTCATCTTCCCAGAACGAATAGGCGATACTGTCCTCGGTAAGAGATGTCTCAAAATCACCTTCTTCTACAAGGTCGAGCATTTCTTCATCGCCTTTTTCGTAGGGCCTTGCTATCATTTATCAGTCACCTCGAAATCTATGATCGCGGCAAGTACTGTTGCTGGACGTGGTGTGTCAGATTTTATTACTGTATACGCTTCTTTTGAGTACCCACCCTTTGCAAGGTCGTCTGTGTCTTGTGCCTTTGTAGAGAAACTTGCCTCCATGTCTGTCAAGTATTCCCTTCCGTCGTACTCTTGGCCAGCCTTGCCACCAGACATTCTTAAGTACCTGATAGCCACGCCCATAATTCTCTTTATCCGCGTTTGTAGTGTACCAAGTGCGTTCGGTACTGACATCCTGTTTGTCCGTATCTTCATGGAATACGGAAGCCCAACTTGATAATTGTATATATTATCCGATAATGATATTGCACCAGAAGATACCACGAATGGGCCGTAGACAAACTCGCCAGAAGTGACGTACACTGACTGCCCCTCAAGGTGTTCAAGCCCATCGATTGACGTTGAGGCCGTCTGGTCTATCTTTCGTACATACCCGTCAGTGACCGAATCTTCTCTTGTTGGGATATAGTCTGATCCAGCAGCAGTACCTACAATCTTAAAGCTGTCTGTGGTCTTGTCGGACACATAGTATATACCATTAAACCATGATATGTACAGAGGGTCTTTGTCGGAATACCCATGATTAGGAAGATATATAATTTGGTCGGCCATTATCTGCCCCACACCTCATAGAAATATCCACTATAGTTTGCAGCCGCAACTCCGCTTCCATACGTAATCGCGGTTGTGGATACGGCGTAGACATACATGTATCTTGCTGCCGCAGCACTAACAAGGTCAAGCGGTTCTGCCGATGTCTTATATATGGCAGTGAATCCAGCAGCGGAAATATCAAGCACGAAATCAGATGGGTCTTTGACATATCCGATAAGCTGTATCATTCCGTTTGGGTACACGATAGTCTGGCTATGGCTTGCAGTGTCAGTATCAAAAGCTGCCGTTGCACCGCCAGTCACAGTCGTAGGACTCCACTCCATATCTGTTAGCATTTGAGATTTCTTGTGCGTACCGTCCGTATCGTGACCAATGGCAAGATACGCAAGCATCTTTGTGTTCCAGTCTGTATCTCCGTTTGCTGGCCAGTCAGCCATATTATTCTCCTATACTGTTCCGCCGCATAATGATATTCCGCACTCACCAGAACCACACCATGCCGTTTCACTTGCTAAAATTATATTTTGTGCTGTATAGTCAGAAACCTCTCTCACTGCGCAATCAAGGTTTAATGACTCATCTATCTCATCGATTAACCGAACACCAGCCTTCTCGACATATCTGTATGTATACGTTCCAGTACTGCCATCACTGACAATCCGCTTAATGGACGTGTAGACGTCATCTTCTGTGCTACCACTAACTATAGCCATACTCTCATAAAATCCAATAGGCGTAAGCAGGGACGACCCTGTGACGAACCTAGACCATGCACCTGTGTCGCCAACCTCTTCGACTGGCTCATAGGATAGAATTGCTATCTGTCCATCTTCCCTTACTACATATAACAGCGAATCTGGTATCCTTGCTACTGCAAAGTGGACAGGGCTTGACTCGAACATGTGCGATGCTATGAGTGTCGAATCAGAAGAATTATAGTCTCCATATCCCCCGCCAGACTGTACGGCTCGCATTGCCCTTATCTTCCTTCCCTGTCTTTGGGCAAAGAATATGGACTCGTTTAGCAAAGCAGGCTGTAGTGTTCCAGATCCATGAGACGAGATTGGCCGTATCTTGACATCGGAAGGTGTTATCGGATTGTCTGGGTTTGACGCGCTTATCGTGTATTCTTTATTAGAAGTACCACACACTAATACTTGACGTGGTGACATCCATTGTATCTGAGACACGTCATTATCTCTTATTTCGTGTATTACGGCATCATTGTCCATTGTGCCGGCTAGATGGTCTTCGTAGTCCTGACTCTTTGACCCCCATATTGTTTGTGGGTTATTTGTGGTTGATGCCCACCACAATCTGTCCTCATAGAAGGATACAGTTCGTGGGTATCCCCTGTAGCTAGAGAAGGCACCCTCTGCCCAATCGGACGTAGTGGATGTACGTTTAAGATGGTAACAGTCGCCAAGGAGAGTTGTGGCGGCAGCTATATTTGCACCCGCAGTGCCTGATAGGTAGAATTCTCCAGCCGCACCGTTACATACGATATATGTATTATTGTCGTCTTCGTTATAGTTCAAAAATGTATAATTACCTGATGTTATGTCGGTGAAAACAACCCTGTCTCCGTCCGAAAGGCCGTGTGCTGCACATGTAACCTTGACCATTTCATTTACGGTTCTATCTAATCCAGTAACATCCAACTCTTCAACATCTCTAAATATTTTCTTGTATATTGTGACAGAAGCAGTGTTACTATCTGTTACGGATGTAATGCCACATTTGCCTTTTTGTGTTTGGTTCTGAGCTGTCAAGACGGCATTAAATCCAGCCAATGTCGCAGCCCCTGTGTACTTTAGTCGATACGAAACACCATTCTCTGTCTCGGTTGACGAGTAATTTGTAGCCTGTGTAAACTGTCTATAGCTCTGCCATGTCCCCTCACTCTCTCTTCTTTGAAGGGTTATGGTATTTATATATGCTGTCGTATTGAATCCAGCTGCATTAACAGCAAAGTCACCAAGGACAGGAACCTCAGTAGACACTGTTCCAGACACAACTGATAATCCGCTTATGGTTGCGAAGTTATCACCTATTCGCTCTAATTCCATAAGCCATATCGAACCAACATGCGTACTTACAAATGGCGTATGCCCAGTTGCTTTAAGTGTACCAACCTCTCCTACGCCGTGGTAGTATCCATCTGCACTTGCGCTTAGTATGATATAAGTGTCACCGTCTTGCCACTCGCCATCCTCGCCACCAAGCAAGTCTGCTACGGTAACGGTAGTGGCTGAGTTATCAGTTATCACGCCATACGAGCCGTCTATTGTGTTATATATTACATCTCCTATAAGCCCGTCTACAACAAATGTAGCCGCAACATCCTCCATTATAGTTGCGCTTGAACCGTTATCTACCGGACAATGTGACCCCTCATAGGATGTCTCGGTAAATGTTAGAGTAAGGTCGTCGTCTATGTTTGCTATAAGAAATGGGCCGCACCCAAATTCCATGTTCTCTATTGTCCAGTCTGTGTCGCCATCCCGTGACAGTTTTTGCGGGAAAACATCTTCGTGTGCGACATAGTAAACATCGGCAGATTCGGTAGCATGTATCTCGAACACCTCGTCTGCGGTATATGGTGAATTTATCTCGTATATACGCTTAAGCGTACCGCTTGCACCTGTTGCGGCAAAATCATCACTATCTGTTCCTATTAGGTCAAAGGTGCTTGAGTCTATGACTTCAACCGGCCATTCTGTTGCGTGGTTTCCGTTATAGTTTAGTTCTGTCATTGTAGACACGTCATAGAACCTTACCGTGTCACCAGACGAAAGGCCATGGTCTGTAGCAACAACTCTAACCTCAGCGCCACTTGCTCCCTTGGTTGATGATGTGACATCTATAGCAGTACAAAGAACCCTGTCGCCATCCTTGTAGAATCTGATATAACGCATACCAAATTCAAGAACAAGGGTATCGGCGACAGAGAACTCGAAAGGAAATAGTTTTATTTTAGGGCACGTAAATGTTGTGCCAGTAAGTGTGTCGTCAGAAGAAAGAGCAGTCCAGTTTGCGGAGTCTCCAGCGAATGTCGCACCAGCCGTATGAGCGGTATCGCAAACATAGAGCGTACCAACGCTTGTAGCGACATTGTAGGTCACTTGTCCCACTGCGTATATCGAGCCTGTGACCCAGTGTGGAAACCGCTTTGCCGTTGCAATGTATTCCGTGCCAGACCGCTTTACAGCCCCGCCCTGTGGAAGGAGTGTTGCGTTGACAACCTGTGAGCAGCCAGAGTGATACTTAACAAGGTCTTCCCTTGCAGACATATCCTCCGACGTTTCGCCAGCGTTGAATGAGTTTTTTATTTGTTTAGCCATTATCTATACAAGGAACAATATAATTATAAGCTGTTTCGTTTTAGTATGTCCTATGGAAAGTTTCTACTGAAATTCCGGTGGCAGTCGTCACTCTTATATCTAAGTATCTCATACCAGCATTATCAAACACTACACATGCTATACTACTGCTAGCACTGCCTATAACCTCAACATCAGAGTAGTGCGTTGATACAGCAGTGATAGTGTCTACCCACTTTATGCTTGCTACGCCATAGTCCGTTCCGCTTGCCGATACAGTAAGTGATAAAATAGTAATAAGCTCCATTGGGCCGCCATCATTTGCGCCATAGATATATACCGTAGCTGTGCCACCAGCATCATCAACTGCCTCTGTTGCCCTGAACATAAAACAAGACGCATTTGCCGCAGTTTGGCTTCCGCCACCACCATAACCAGAGGACATTAGGTCAATGTCTTTTGTTATTGCATTTAACAGGAAAGTTGCTGGTGCCGCCTGAATTGTAGATGTTGCGCCAGTGTTTTTCCATGCCGTCATTTTCGTTGTTAGGTTTGCGCCCATAACGAGAAGGACGCAGCACGCTGTAAATAATGCCACTTTTTTCTTCATAATTTATTCCTTAATATCCCGTCCTGGATCGTAACCAAGAACTGTTAAATTTACTTGTTGGTTTTCCTTGCATCGCATCATTGCTTCTTGCTTTTCGTATTCCAAGATTCTCATACATGTTGACAAGCTCCTGCTTCTTTGATATGTCTCCGGTCAAGGAAACAACAACCTTGGAAGCGAGTAGCATGGCTATAGCGTCGTAGAGTAGTGGTGAGAATTTTGTTACGTCTGTTATTTGTTTTATGTAGGTTAGGTTTATCGTGCTAAGGTCGTCCGTCTGTGTTGTCCAATATGAAACCAAGTCTGTATCCCATACATCCGATGTGTGTGAGGTGTCGCATAGATACGTAACCGAGGATACAGTCACATATTGACCAGCAACATAATCCTTGTCAGTAACCCATGTAGCAGGTCCGTCGTTGTGGTCTGTGACAATATACCCATCTTGCACTTCCCAGTCGTACAGGGAACTGCCTGGTCTTAGTATGCGTAGATAGTCCGAAGGGACTGCAAACCGCTTCTCAAACCCAAACAGCGGAGCGGTCGTGTCCTCTAGTACCATCACTTGTTCTGTGGCCTCGTTCCAGAGGTGGGCTGATATTGTCTCGTCCCTAGCCTTTGGATAATGCCTTGCGCACTTCAAGTATTGCTTAGACTCCCTTGAAACGGAATCATCGGTTATCGGGTGGTCGCCCACATAATCCAATGCAACATTATAAAGTTCTTCCACGTCAGTGAGAGCCATATCGCACCTTTAAAATATGGGGACGGAGTTACCCGCCCCCTGTTGTTTATGCCATTGTGTAGTAAATCTGAACTGCAAAACCTTCTGTGCTTGCCATTGACTGAGCCGCCGTTGTTAGAATAACATCAACGTCAGACTCAAGTGCAGAATCAAGCAAGCTAGTGTATGTTGATCCATCTGGTTTTGGAGTGACTATCGTCGGCAAGGCAGACGCATTAACATCTGCGATGTCACCAAACAAATCTGTGTCTCCAGATATGCCAAGCGTGCCGGTCACTGCTGCGGCCATAGCGTCCTGTGCGCCATGCGTAGCTGTATCAATTGGCCACACGATTGAATGAAGAACCACAGCACCCTTTGGTAGCTTTCCAACGCCATACGTAGACCCAGCCGCGTCTGCCGCCGTCGCATAATAAATATCATACGAACAGTAAACTACCGCACCAGCAGTTTTTGATTTTGGGATAGTTCCAATTTTTGGTGTATCTTTAAGCGTAAAGTTTACACCATTTCCAGTATTAGCCATTATATTACTCCTTTATGTTAAAGTTAAATTATACAGTCGCGCATTCAATTTTAAGTACGCGATCTTCGTCCATGCGGATTGCCCCGAACCCAATTCTAGCCGAGATCTGCCACACCTGTTTTCTTGGTATCCAGTCAACCTTAATCATTGGTGATGCGTGCTGAGCAAACAGTATAGCATCATCAGTGAACGCCCAACAAGGATAGATGTCAGTATCTGCATCAATGTCGTTACTTGAACCCTTGGTGATGTTATAGTCAACGATGAACTTGAACCCGTGGAATGGACGGATAATGCCGTCAGCAAGCATTCTGAACGGAGATGTATCCAAGCTCTGTGTCACTGCTTCGTTATGAAGGTCTGACAACTGGCGTGGACTCAACGCAAGGTTGAATATCTGGTTTGGGTTATTATGCAGGGTTGTCAATGCTTCTCTTGCAAGAATGAGCTTGTCTATCGTCAAGCCGCCACTTGTTCCGCCAGCAGCAAATCCGCTTGTTGCATCATGCGGGATTGTCCTTCCACCCTCAGACGCAATCGAGCCAATCGCCGTGTCGTTGAACGAGTAGTAGTCGCTTGTTCCATCAACATAGTCCTTGCCGCCCTGAACTTTTGCGTCGAAAGCTGCATAGACAACATCGTTCTTTTTCCTGATTGCTGCCTTTGCGAGAGCGGTAATGTAGTCGCCCTTGGGGTCGGTATGCAATGCAACTTTGTCAAGGTCATCGACAAATACTGCTTTCTGGAACCAAGACGGTTCAATCCATCTACGGTTGTGGTCGATTTCCTCAACGGGGAGGTCGCCAAACCTGTCTGTTTTAGGTGATAGTTCGATTGTGCCAAGGAAGTCGTATGCTTTACGCTCTCCTTCAAGTGCATCAACCCTTGTTGCTCCAGCGTATACATCAAGAGATTCTTGAAGTACCGCTTCGTAGCCAGCTTTATATGCCTGGTAAAAGGCTTCTGTGTAGCCAGCAGTGTCGTTTACGTTTCCGTACTGTTGTGTCATTTTAAGACTCCTAAGTTAATAAATTAATTTTATTTGCTTAGGTTTACCACAAATGGGCCACAGCTACGGTTTACGACCGCTACGGATGGAATACCATTATCTGCAAGGGCTTACGCTTTACTTGCTTTCTCACTACACATATCAAGAAATTGCCGATGTACTTTTGCATGGTCAGGGTGCATCTTATTCTTCATAGCATCAGTGTTCATCAACTCGGCGATTTTCTCATCTGGGGACTGGCTGGAACTGCCCTTCTTTACCGGAATCGTGTCCTCGCTTGTCATCTTTTGTACTGCCTGTAATATGTTTATAGCTATTGGGTCTTTTTCCATACCCTTTTCTTTGAGCATCTCGCCAATGCCAATCTTGTCGGCTAGGGCGAGAGCATCTTCAAATACCTTATCTGGGTTGTCGCCAAGTGTTTTCAGGAATCCAGCTTCGGCCTCAGTTGTTTGTGCCTCTACTTCTTCCTGCATCTTCTTCATAGCAGCAGTCTCATTCTCTACCTGCCACTTCACAATGCCATTAAACACGTCTGGCTGAATCTTATTGTCAAACGCAATCTGCTTGAACGCATCAACCCTTGTTTGGTCAATGCCTTCAATGCCCTCAACCTTATAAGCATCCATACTTTCTGGTGCTTTTGGTGTTGAGTTTATAATCTGCGAATACTTCGACTCCATGTCTGTGTACGATTTCGCAAACTGTCCTACTTCTGTGAATCCTTTTTTCTCGGCCAATTCAGCCAAGCCTTCCGGCATTTCGTCACTCATTCTTTTCCTTTCTAGTTTTTGCTAATATGTATAAATAAACACTTCTCATGCCCTCTGCACAGAATATCTGGTGAGGGTTGTAATCTTTTGGTACCGATGTTCTTTCCTGCCCGCAATACGCCTTTAGGTTATTAAGCACCTTCTGGCCATCGTCGCTTGCAAACAGTCTGCGGAACACCGCGTCTTTCTCTTTGACAAGTTTGGCGTTTCTTTCGTTTTGTTCTTCTACTTGTTTTCTATTATCCAAGGTTCGCCGCCAGACTGTTTGGGCTTACTTCGCCACTAACATTTTTAAAAGCTTTCGATGCAGTCTCGGCAATCGCCGCCTGCCGCTCCTCCTCTGCCGCTTCCTGTCTTTTTTGCCTTATAGCCTGTACCTGTTCCATAGTCCGCAAGAACTCTGCTGGTACGCCTGTATTAACCGCCGACTTCCTGAATGCCTGGTCAAGGTCTATATTGTCAAGTATCGGTGCAAGCTCGTTGTATGGCGCCCACTTCGCAAGCGTTATCTCGGTTGCCTGCGTCTGCATATTACTCATAGCAAGAGCAAGCCTTCCGTGGTACACAAGCTCAATATCTATCTTATCGGTCGGGAGGTCGTCAATCTTCTTCATTTCCCTGACAAGTTCCATCGACCTCATCATCAATGGGTCAAGCAAGTCTTTCTGCAGGACGGCAATATCAGGAGCAATAACATTCATTGTCTCGTCTTGCCTACCAACAACTTCTGTAGCTGTCATGTTCTGGTGGTCTGCAAGTGACTGGAAAAGGTCGGAACTAAATCCGCGCCTCACGGTCGTCTGCTGGTCAGACACGACCATACCAGTAAGCTGAGAACTTACGCCAGTCTTCCAAGGTGTAGGCGGCATAGCACCGGGTTGTAGGTATATGATTGAATTTGGTTCTGTAACAATCTGGCCTGTCGTGCTGTCACTCTCAACGAACATAGGCGGAGCAGCTTCTTTTTCTGCTGACTCTATGAATGTTCTTCGCATTGCAGAAAGCATCTTGATCTCTTCAAGCATCTCCCTGCCGACACCAGACCCATAAAGCTCTTCTGGCGGCTTTGAATATCTGCCAATCTTGTACGGATTAGAACTAAATCCGCCACCCTTGACAAGCTTCTTCTCTGCTACCTCAATATGCTGAGATACAAACTTCTTTCCCTTGTCGTCAATCTTTGTCTTGTCGTAATCGGTGCGTGGGAATACAGCATGTACAAACTCAACCTTGTCGTTTAGCTTGCCAGCCTTATAGTTCTTCTGTGATGCCTCTGATAGATTCTCAAGCCCATAAGCCTGAACAGCCTGTCTTAGCGTGTAACGGATACGCCTGTAGACGGTATCAACCACGCCCATGTAGTTCTCTTCAATGAAGATGTTTCCAAGGTGGTAAGACCTGAAAATCAAGTCACCCTTCACTCGCTCAACGCTTAGAACTCCAGTGCCAAAGACAATCATCGAACGTATCGTAGCAAGCATCTCTCTTGCGAAGTTTGACCTATTCAGTTCTGATTGTGTCGTGCTGGTTGCGTGCGAGAGCCATAGGGCAATCTGGTCATCCTTATCTTTACTGGTAAACTCGAACCACTTTATGCCAGAAGGCATGAGGAATGAGTATATACCAGACGACATGCGGTGGGACGCTTCTTTAGCTGTAGAGTCGTAAGTTCCCTCTGTGCGTGTCTGTCCACTACTGTTGCCGTCAACGGAGGAGAAGTCTTGCGACGTGGGCCATACGTAACGGCCTATAGTCTCGTATAGCCCATCATTGCCGCTTCTATTAGATTTCGCCTCTTGATACCCGTCAAGGGTTTGTTGAACAATATCCATTATTCTCCCATGCGTTTCTTGAGTTGCGTCTGAATCCCGCTAAGTATCGTAGAAGACCTGCCCTTGCTCATCATAGACCTTGCAGTCCTTTTGCGCACATCTTCCATGTCCTTTTCGCTATCAACGATATGCTCGACCTGTTCCGGTAAAGGTGGAGTTTTAGCCTTACTTGGGGGCTTCCATAAAGAACTCATATTTCAAACCTTAAAGATAAGGAGCGGTATTAAGCCGCTCCGTCCGTCTTATTACGCAGCCCAGTCACCAGTAGCAGGAACAAGGTTTCCGCTCTCTGCCTCAACCGTAGTCTGGTAGTTCTCACACACCAAACATCCAGCAGCAACTACTGCGGCCTGAGTATTCTTGCCTGCAAATATCAAGTTTCGAACTATTGACCCGGTTGTTGATGCATGGCAGTCAACACCATATCCCGTTGCGGCATCAAGGTTGTATATCGTATTATCGGCGATGAATATATCAAGACTAGCAGCAGTCGATAGATCGATTGGTCCCTGCGTGTTCCAGTCTCCAGAAAATACATTATTCGCTATCCAAAGTCTGTCAGCAGCACCAGCAGCGAAAATACCAGCCAATGTACCTGATCCAGCAGGAGTTGTCCTGAATAAACAATTGGAAACCGTAACGTCAGCACATGCGGCCGTTATTGTTATGGAAAGGACCATCTCAAGGACAGCAGACCCGTCAAAGAAGTGGCAACCATCAACCGTTGTTCCATCAGCAAGCGCACCTAATGTCAATGCCGATGCAAGATCAATAACACCACTAACAAACTTACAGTTCTGAATAACGCAATTAGCACCTGTAACAGAAGCAACCGCGCCATCGTCAGTAAATGTAAACGTAGGCATCTGTCTTCCTTGCTTTACACCAACAAGCGAAACACCAGCCTTGCTCATTGTCCAGATAGACGTGTCTTCGCCAGCCTCTGTCTCTGCGTGCCAAGGAGCCATTAAGATAACATCTCCAGAATTAGCTGTGCATTTGGCGACTGCCTGGTCAACAGTGGCAAGTGCCCTGTCCCATCCAAGGCCATCCGCACCAGCGGCACCGTTTGTTGAATCAACGTAAAATGTAGTACCAACAATACCAACGGCAATGTCAGCGGTCGTCAAACCAGACCTCACTATATTGTCAACTAAGTTTGTACTTGATACCCTGTCTAGTTTTGCTGCGTATGTCGCCATTGTAATTCTCCTAAAATACCCTTACGGGCGTTCGTTATTGTCCGACTTCACGGACGTTAATTTTCTGAATTTGTATTATAACACGATCTTGCTATTTTGTCAATCATATTCTATAATTATTCACTTGTTTTGTCTGCAAAACTCTTATTCCGTCCCCTTTTCTGCGTGCGGCTATGCGTTTCGTAGCCAAAAGGAAATATAATGTCGAATGGAAGTAGTGATCTTCTCCGCCAGCCAGCTTAATCCATTTCGGCTTCGGCACGCCTGTGTCCGGATTCTCTATCATTGTCTTTGCAGTACGTGTCATCTGGTATGCGTAGCGGTTTACTTCATCACATCTGCGTGGAATCACTATCTTGTCCTGGCTGATAGCAGCATGTACGCGCCCGCACATCTCGTTCCTGTTGCATTTTATAAACATTGTCTTTGGGTCATACTTCGGCTCGCCTGGCATCTGCTCGGAATACTGACATAAGTAGACAGCGTATGGCTCTTGTTTCTGGAACTCACGCACTCCGTGGTCATGTGGTCCAGAATCTATCACAGCACACCGCACATTCATCTTTTGTGCAAGGTCGTGCACTGTGGCAATCTCCTTGTGCCTTGACATGTGGACGATCTCGTATGTGTCCTTGCCAGTCTTGAATCCGACAACCACATGGATGACCTTGCCAATATCAACACCCATGACCATATCGTTTTGAGACGTGTAAAGAATACCATCCCCACTACATCTTCTATGCACATCCTCTTCCGTAAGCTGAGAAGTTGTGTCAGCAACCGCACGTCCAAGGATTGACCTCTCAAACTCAAGCCGCTCATTGTTCTCTGTATGTCTGTATCTGTACGAGTATTCTTCAAGATCGGCGAATGGCGAGATCAACCCGTCAACCCACCGTCCAGCTTCGCGTCTATCTGGAAAATCACACTCCCAGTCTCCGTCTACTACGTAAATCTCCTTGTGGCAATGCACGCAAGCACGTATCCACACACCGTTTATCTTTATGATACTGTCGGGAAATGACTCTACCAGGCAAGTATACTTCCCACAATGACTACATTTTATCTGCCACTTGCCCTGGTCGGAGTCATGGTACTTCGCGTCAATCCCATACCCCGGATAAGTAGGACTGCCAAAGTTGTCCTCATGCCTGAACATGGAAGCGTTAAGCCTCTGCTTCATCTGGTTAGCAATATCAACATCCATAAGGTCGTACTCATCCCTGCGTATGCAATCTGCGGGAGTAGTTCGAGCCTGAACACTATCCTTTACATTCGACCCACCAACCTTCTGGGGCTGAGCGCCGACAAACACAATAGACCTGCCGTTTATCGTCTTTATGGAACTATTATTGACAGAGCAAGCCTTCCTGAGCACAGGATTAAAGTTTATAATGGGATCAAACGAAATCTTACACAAACTCTCAACCTGCTTAACAGTAGGCATCATATAGATTATGTTCTTATCATACCTTCTAAACAAACAAGCATGTACAGAGTCAAGAAAAAATGCAGTGGTAGCACATATCTGCGTACCCTTGATGACATTAGTTACCTTCTTGTTCCTGTCAAGCAAGCCCTTGAGGTAGGGGAGGTTCTTCAACTTGAAGTAGACCCCATCCGTTAGCATGAGCTTGTTTCTATCCGCCCAATACAAGGGAGATGTGCTGTCAAGTATGTCCATTTATTCCCATATCAAAATAAAATGTCTCGCAATCGCCGTCAGTGCTCATACGATATGCCAGTCTGTCGCGTTCATGTCTTTGCTGTTTACTGTATAATGTTGGTGCCATTCGCCATTAGAATACATTTCTATCTGTCCATAATGATAATGCAAAGACCACTCACAGCCTTCTCGCCTCATACCGAAATTGCTGTTACGTCTCCCATCTATTGCCTTAATAAATGTCAGGCCATCTGGTTTGTGCTTATCAACCATCTCTTCCTCTTGATGTCGTAAATCGTCAATCATGGACTTAGCGTCCGCTAAATCAGACTCAACGTCATGAACTAATTTTCTAACCGTATTCAATGTCTCTAATGTATTCATACTAGTTCCTTTCAAGATACCAATACTTACTATTTCCATCCCGTATAACCGACACAAGCTTCATGCCGTCAATCTTGCCTAGCTCAGAAGAGACAAGAGCAAGCGAGGCAGCACGCTTAATACCTAGGGTGTCGTAACGACTATTATCTGTACTCATGTTCTATTCCTTTCGTGTATGTGAAAAATTAAAGTATCTGCCAGTCCTCAGCAAGCATGTCATTCTTAGATGGAAGCCAGGGAACAACACTTTTAGGTGCATCTGGGTTGTCAGTCTGTAAGCCGGTGGTGTCGATTGCGATAAATTCCCCAGCAGGCATGTCATCTACGTACTCATACCTTCCCAATGCGCGTACGGCATCAGAATTGCCATTCCAGCCCGCACGACAAACCTTCTTGCCCAGCTTCATAGCGTCAAGAGCCAGACCAAACGTCATGGCATCACACCTGCGATATGCCACCTCGAAGACAGACCTTGGACTCCATGACTCACGAGCATCGTCCTCTAACACGCCGTCTGCATTCGGGTAACGGACCGTGTAACCAGGCTTTGCTTTTAAATAATCATCCCCTATCTTGCAAGCAGGAAGAGAGTGGACCTCTGCCTCAATAATCTTAGTACCAATGTATCGTTCCATCGTAATTCCTTTCGTTAAATGTCATTTATGTTCATTACTAGAAAAAAGCATTCATCAGTTAAGCTTATACCACGAAGACAAGGATATGTCAAGGGTATTCTATTTATTTATTTAAAGCATGGGCGTGTCCACAATTGGCGTGGGTGAGAAAATTTAGACACAGGTAAGTATCACTCACTGACTCGGACCCCCCATGTCCGACCCCCACCCCCCCCTTGTCCTTTTCTCTCGATCTTAGCCATTATCACGCTTGACCCTGCCCATCGTGCCCCTGTCCCGCGTTATGCGATTGTACGGCCCGTGGGCGGGCTTGCTGGGCCTGTACATACTTACGGTCATATGCTAGTACTGACTTGAGCAGTGTGGCAAGCCAGTCTCCGTCCGTCTTGTAGCTGACCAGCATGACCGCACCATTGCCTAGTCTATGCTGAACCGTGACCAGGTCCGCAGTGTGCAGGACCTCATACTCAGGGTACACCTGCGCGTGATACCTTGCCTGTTGTTCATTATCCATGCTATATCCCTTTCAATGCAGTAGCTACGCCTATATAATCATCATCGCCCGGCAACGTGACGCGGTTGCCTATCCTCTGCTTGGTCTTGGCTTGATGCTTGGCT
>Ga0307928_10000643_pt1 | contig 26332 bp, 22 predicted proteins | sample AceLakmetagen232_FD_201815 | JGI IMG/M metagenome (GOLD analysis project Ga0307928, IMG submission 201815) | Saline water microbial communities from Ace Lake, Antarctica - #232 | ecosystem: Environmental > Aquatic > Non-marine Saline and Alkaline > Saline | place: Antarctica: Ace Lake... | reverse complement strand
TTGAGCAACATTTGACAAAACAGTGACCTCTACATCACTAGTATTACGAACAGTAAAATTAAGTATACTGGTTGATTCAGTTCTATTCACCCACCAACCAAGCTTATTATAATTACCAAAACACGTCCATACTTCCCAGGTAGAACCTGAGTGTACAGGCGCATCTACATAATACCAAAAACTTACTGCCAAACCGCTTGATGGTTGCAGTGTTGAATCTATAGTTACATCAAGACCTTTGTTAGTAGTAGGTCCATATCCAAATTGAGCACAATTACCATGTTTACCCGCAATAAAATCTACAGAATTAATATTAGTCAAATCATAATCACTGTTAATATCGCTAACATCTGACAATGGATAATAAGGAGCTAAATATTGATCATAAGGATTCAATATTGCATTATTAGCTGTCCATGAGTAATCAGGATTAGTACTTGAACTGGAGCTACTGCTCGAACTACTTAAACTAGAGCTACTACTTTCACTGCTTTCACTGCTTTCACTGCTTGTAGATTCACCTACAGTACTACTGGAACTACTGCTAGAACTATTAGAGCTACTGCTACTACTGGAACTACTGCTAGAACTATTAGAGCTACTGCTACTGCTGGAAATACTGCTGCTGCTACTGGAACTACTACTATTACTGCTACTGCTACTCAAGCTACTAGAACTGCTACTAGAACTGCTACTAGAACTGCTACTAGAACTACTACTGGAACTACTGCTGGAACTACTGCTGGAACTGCTACTAGAACTGCTACTAGAACTGCTACTAGAACTACTGCTGGAACTATTGCTGCTGCTGGAAATACTGCTACTGCTACTGGAACTACTACTATTACTGGAACTGCTGCTGATACTGCTGGAACTGCTGTCAACACATCCACAATCTTCCAGCAAATAATCCGGATTAAGTGCTTCAACAACACTATCTAAAGGTAACCCTCCGGGTATATCTATACCTTCGTCACATTTTCCGTGTGTAAACTTAGTTCTAGGATCGTTTGCAGCACAAGCCTCTTCTGACGTATCTGTAAATAATAATAATCCTATTTCCTCCCCACCAGGTGTTTTCTTTATAGGATTTATTGTAAGATCTGCTGAAGTTATTTCAACATTATAATCTTCATCGGGTATCACTCCTGCAATACTTGTAGCCCCTGTACCCTGCTGTGAATTCTGAGTTAAACCATCATAAATTATATCTACAGGTACTTCAGCATCGTTTCTGCTTAAAACCAAACATGTCTGAGTTCCTGCGCCTACAATTTCTCTTTCTTCTAAAGTTGTTTTAATATAAGGATTATTAGCTGTTATATTTAAACTACCTACCAGATCTGTATATAAAAAACCGTCCAGTGTTATATCATTAAAAAAATCATCAGTAGTAGGCTGTTCCAGTATTACACCTCTATCAAATTCCAGAGCCATAGTTCTATTTTCAAAAGGCTGATTTTTTCCGGGACCTAATACAATCCATCCGAAAGAATTTTCCAGGGTAGTTTCTATTTCGTATATACGACCAAGTTCAGGTCTATTAATTATTACATGACCTATAGCATTCTGAGTAACACTGTCTTCGATAGCCATAAAAAAATAAGTATCAGTTACAGATATGACTGTAGCTACAGGAGTCACTCCTTTGGGAATAGACAGAGAAAGGTCCAGGACAATATCATTAGCAACAGCTTCTGTATGCAGATCGCTGAAAGGATATTTTATCCCTGAATTTGATTCATATATTTGTCGTGCACTTGTCATCCGGATTATATTTCCTATATCATGTTACCCATTGTTCTACTACTACCATATTATTCGTGATAAATGTATCAGACTGGTCACCTATACCTCCTGAAGGAACAGTTAATTCAAAAGATATTGATACCCTGTTATCTTCTCCTATGTAGTCAGGACTTAAAGATCCTCCGTAAAAACGAATACCGTCCCCGGGTTCCAATGGAACTAGTGTTTCCAGATAAACTGTTCTATCATCTGATGAACTGGAACTTTCAGAAGGACCTCCTCCTCCGCCTACACTGCCGCTGTATGTATACAGACCTGCTCTAGTTATAGTTCCTTTAACAGCTGTATCTATCACAAAAGCTCTTGAAGGATCCGGAACTCCTATAAAATCCATAGACATTGTTAAACCTGCCGGTATAGCTGTTGATGTGTGATTTGTATATTTACAGGAAGCATGTACTTCTGACCCTGTAGCTTCAGCGTTAAATCTCCAGCTCTTAAGATGGACTACATAGTTCCACCTTTCAACCAAAGCTGTATATTGATCTAGAACACCCTTGGGATTACCTATAGTATCTTTCTCACCGTCTATGGCATTTTTAACAGTATTTATATGTGTATAAAAATCGTTATATTCAGGACAGTCTATACAGGCAGGACATGTGTCCAGTATTTTTAGAAGATTAACAATATCTTCAGGTGTTTCAAAATCCAGGAACTGCCCCAGGTGATAACATCTATCTACATTTAGAAAAAAAGCACCGTCTACAGTATTTGTATTCTTTATTGTAGCTATATAATAAGGAACACCGCTGAAAGAAGAACTACCTTCAATAATATCTGTAAACTTCTGAAGAGTTGAGGGATTATCAGTACCAAGTTCGGAGCCAGCAGTAAGTTCGATCTCGTTGTCTTCATTAACAGAGACCGCTATATTTACACCGGCTTGCAGAACGATGTTGGAACCTATTGTACCTGCTTTGTCAACACCATCTTGATCTACAACCCTTAAGGATGTTACATATTTATGCGCCATTAAAAATAGCCTGTTTGGGCTTCCAGTAATCCTAGACGTTGCTGTATTTGATCTACATTAACAGTAGTGCCGCCGTAAAAATCAATCAAACGAGCGTAACGTACATTTATCTGATTAAGGGCTTCATACGCGGCATCCAAATAATCTGTGTCGCAACAAGGAGTACTGCAAGGGTTACTGATTGTTACACCGTTCGACCCGCCAGTAACAATTACACAGTCTGCGTCATCTACTCCGAAGTTACCATTAGCATCCGGATCTATACCATTAATAGTTGTTATAGGTTGACCATATAGTTGTGTAAGTGCATCTATAATATCAGCGTCATTCTCTAGTGTTACAGTACTATCATTATCAGTAAGTCGTGCTGAAACGGTAATTGTAGTTGTATCTGTTACTGCTTCATACACCGGAGTCATAGTCACATTTGTTCCTTCTTTAAGAATAACATTACCAAAGAATTTCTGAGTACCTACCTGGATAGATCTCACCTGACTTAAACCTTCATCTACAGTAGTAGGGTTAAGCTGAGTAGCTGTTATTTCAAATTCCCAGACTCCTGGAGTAATAGCCGATGCTGTATTTGTACCTATGACAATAGTTCCCGACATATCAGAAAAGAACTGATTATCTATTTGATCCTGAGGAAGAGCTACAAAAGTATAACTTTGATTAGTCCCGGCAAAAGTATCTATATTGAAGAAAGAACCTACTACAAAAGGCAGCTCAGAATCAACTTTATAAGATATCTGTACATCCACTGTATATCTTCTGATTACTACAGAAGATATAAAGAAATTTCCGTCGTCCAGACTACCAGAGGGAGCTGCTAATTGCATGTCCACTATCAGAGAAGTAGGAAGTGTAAGAACGTCCGATGTATCCCGGGCGTTAAGATCATCCATTATAGGATAATTACGATGTGAATTTTCGTTAAAAAATTCCTGTAAGTTTTCAGGCATATTTCACCTCTTTAATAAACTATAATACCTTGTCTCAATACGAGGTAATCATTAGCAGTACTATTATCCAGGGACAGTTTATATTGTATCTGTGCCTGAGATGTTACATCCACCCTGTCAATTTCAGCAGTCTCTACCAGATAGTACATACTGTTTAAGGTAGTTCCCGAAAAACTCATTACATGTGTTTCAGGGACTGCTGGAATAGCCTGGGGAGAAGTAGCCGGATTAGGAAATACAAGGACTTCCACATCAATGTCAGGAAGAAGAGCTCCACCTACTGCAGGTCCCCGCATCCAAAACCATATACCCGCTGTCTTAGTGTCACCTGATTTCCATTTAGAAACTTCAGCTACACCCAGCATAGATGATTCTCTGTCTGCAGGAAACGTTGAATAAACAACATCGTCCACTATGTACTGTAATGCATTATTTAAGTCTATTAAAGAAGCATCAATATATCTACTGGAGAAATCAGTAAGGGCCAGTTCCACCACTCCCTGTCCTGCGGTAGGTGCACTGGACGATACGATATCCAGTCCTTCTCCCGCTATGATCCTTTCTACTACAGGACCTAATTCTTTTTCATTATCGTTAGTAATATCCTTGACTACAGTATATCCTGATGTGTCTGTAGTAGTATCAAAATCTACTTTAGTAAGGGTTGCCAGTCCGTTAAGCAGCGTTACACTAAGTGTTTCAGGTGTAGCCGATTCAATAGCTCTGACAATATTCGGACCATGAGAGTTAGGAGCTGTCAGCCACGTATAAATATCTGCTGCGGGTGCTAACACGGATGTCCACCAGATATTATTTTCATTTATATATATTTCAGAATCCGGGATACCTGCCTGAGTATCAACATATGTAAAAGAAGCTATTCCCGGATACAGTGTAAAGATTTCTCTTATTTCTTCTGTAGCATTTACCAGATCGTATCCGAAAGTTGCTCCTGCAGGAATATCATAGTCAGGAAAATTAGTAACGTTAGCCGTTAACCATAGAGCATCGTCCAGCTCATATTTCTTATGATCGTGTGTAGAATGTTCGAAACGGACTGTAGGAATCCATAAATTACCGTTTCCATCATATACTACAGACAAAATAGCCAGAGGAGGAACTGTCTGAGTAACTTGTCCTGCTGTGTCTCCTGACAGATAATAAGTACCTGCGACAGGAGCAGCTGTACCGAATAGATTTTCCAGATCAGCAAAGTCCTGAAGAAAACCGCCCAGAACGATAGACCCTGTAGTAGCTGTAAATTTATTTACTAATACACCTATTACAACAGCACTGTCTGCAGGTTTAAGAGTTCCATCTGAATTAAGAAGGATTCCATCCCATTCAGCTATTGCTGAATTAAATACGTTATTAGCACTGTCCCAATATACCAGATGACCCTGTTTTGTCGCAGTACTTACTGCTACCATACGAACATATATAAATTCAGCAGAATTTACATCGTCCAGCACAGCTCTCAAATAATCAGTTCTTTCAGCTACCGCGTTAATAGATTTATTAACGACAGCCGCTTTAACTTGATCTTCTTCCTGTATAGGAGGTATTGTTGTTTTCCATGAACCAGGTGTAGTCATTTTTTAATCCTCCCTTAAGGTGCTTCAAAAGTTATTGTCCAGCGTATACCTATATTAGCCCCGGCTACTTTAGTGATATCTGTAGTTAGATCCGCACAACTGAAGATTAAATCTTCTGTCTGATCGTCCATATCCGCAGCAGATACTAATGCTGAGTGATAAAATACAGATGTTCCGTCAGTAACTGGTACAGCCGGAAAAAAAGATATCCCGTCTGTTACGGCTAAAAATGTAACTTGGTTTGATTGATAATCGGTTCCGTCTGCTGTAAACACGGGCTCTCCCATTGTAGAGACTCTGACGAAACTCCTATTCGCAGACGAATCGGCATACGTAGCAGCGATGTTACCGAGATCTTCTGAAATACGAATAGCTCCGGAATCGTTTTCAAACACAATATATACAGCATTGATATTAAGGTCTCCGGCAATAGCCTTAGCCAGAATATCTGCTCCCTGATATGTAATCAGGTTATGTTGTTTGTGTATACAATCTCCCCATACACCATCGCTAACATTGAAAAGCTCGATAGTACCTTTTACTTTTTTAAATAATTCATTCATAAGGATAGCTTCCTATTAACGTTATCTGTTATACTTGTTCCTGAATAGCTCTCATCAATATTTGCAACATGAAATACCTCCACACTCTCTGTAATGTTGGATGTATCATATGTTACTGTACTGCTTGTACCTAAAAAAGTCAACAGCGTAGTATAAGCCGGAATTGTGAATTTCAAGTATGAAAGGAACATTCCCGGATCTACACCCTCTGGTATAAAATCAGTGTTTATGCTGACAAAAAATGCATTATTTTTAAAAGCTCTTTGCTGATACTCTGTAAACAAGTTAATAGTATCAGGTACTTTATTGTAATTATCTTCAATTATTATATCTGTTAATTCTCTACCCTTCTCGGCGGTTATACCTAATAAATAAGTTTTAAAACTTTCTACCGTGTCTTTTCTGCCTTTAAAAGGAAGATCCCATCTAGCATTTACCGCTTGATAGTCCGCATCAATATCTGTTACCAGAAGATCTATTATAAAACCATTTACTCCGTCTGCCAGATAAAGCAAAGCAGTAGCAGAGATATCCTTTACCAGAACAAAAGCATTAACACTGTTTACCAGAACAAGCAATTCCTTCTCAGGAAAAGGATAATCCACATTCTCAACCATTACACCATCTGTAAATTCTGACCCTATAAAGTTGTGACTCAGATGAAGTGCAGGAAATGCTTCATAAGGAATTGTGTCCAAACCTGTAAAAATGCTTACGCTGTCCCATATCATCTCACCATCGGCTATATCATCTCCTATAGCAGGTAGAACGCCTGTAGCAGAAGGAGCTGAATAAAGGCGTTCTTCGATTTCTACCCATTTTCTTTCACCTTCAGTAAAAATTCTTTTTAACTCTCCTCCTACATGTATAAAGTCTGTGTCGACTGAGCTTAACATAAGCTGATTTACATTATCTATTGTACCGCCTTCCACCCTTAAATCCCATATAGAATTAACAATCTTCTTAAAATATTCAGAGGATGTAACATTCAGTTTTACAGTCTCAGCGTATATGTCATTAATGTCATTATAATCCTTATTAACACGGAAGAACCACATCCCTATTCCAAGTTCAGGATCTTCTAAAGAATCCAGGAAACGTTGTTCAAATCCCCTGGTAAATGGATTATCTCTAAAGAAAATAAGATTTCTATCGTGGTTTACAAAGTAATCAACATTTTCCTGCAAAATAACACCTGGTTCCACAGGTGACGACATAATAAAGGGTATTTTTTTAATGGATGTATGTATAGGCAAGGTAAAAAAGTTATGTAGTCTATCGCCAAAGTCATATAAACCATTAAAATATACATCTTCCTGGTCGAAAAGCATTGCATCCTGATTCATCTCAGATTCATCGTAAGTTACGAATACCCACTTTTGGGGTCTGAACACATCAATAGTGTGTCTGGACAAAGCCTTATTCAGAGTCTGTACATCTATCTCCGATTGTTCGTAAGTATCTTCCAGACCCGATAAGAGTTTATCGATAAAAGCAGAATCTCTGAATACTTGTGTCCAGAATTTATTTATGTATTGTTCTAACATTATGTCAAGTACTCATTAGTCCTTATTAAAGATAAGGATACATTGGTAGGTGTACAGAAAAACGCTACTGTATTTGCACTCACAGCCTGTGTTAGATCATCTTCAACTGTTAATGTATCTAAACTGCGGGAATAGTGCTGAACTCCTTCTGTATCATATAAAAATCCCGAGAGTATCATAGGAGCTTGCACAACAAGATTAGGGTCCACTTCCAGTATTGCATGAGACAGTTCTGTAGTTGTTATATAACCTCTCTTCATATTAACAGCATTAACTGCTCCTGCGATAGCCGCTTTAATAGTTTCCTCATCAGGTGTTGTTCTGAAATCTGAATATTTGATTACAGCTTCTACACTGATAAACATAGGAACAGGTGCTTTTACTAGATAGTCGCCGGCAGGGTTTCTATATTCTGAAGAAGATAAAAAATCCTGAAGTGTAACTATGTTAGGAAGAAGCAGCACTTCTACAGTGAATGTAGTAGTATCTCCCAGTGTAGTAAATCCCAGATCATCAAACGTAAAAGTAGCTTCAGCTGTCTGATATTTAGTATATCTTGCCTGTGTTCCGTCAGAACAATCAGGAATATATGTTTCGTTCGATACATCACAGGAAAATGTATATGCAATGTCTCCTGTGTATGTCAAAATACCGTCTACACCAGCGTGCTCAATACTGCTGATTATATAAAAAGCGGGAGCATCTGTCTTGCTTAAAAGCACTTTCCATTTATTATTAACAGGATCTACCAGTGTACCGGTCAGCGAAAGAGATAGATTGGAAGGATAATTACCTGTTCTGGAATACACATCAACTCTTCCTCCGGGGTTCACACCGTAGACGTTGTCACGACCCCTGAGCATCTCCGCATCTCCCATACCTATCACAGAGGTATCCTGAACAGTAACTGTAGTCAAACTGGTAAACAAAGCCTCTATATGAGCTTTTCCGGATGGGACCTTAGCGGTTACACCTTCAGCAGCTCTGGCTTTCATTTCTTCCGTAGTTTCCTGAGAAGCACCTCCTTCAAAAGTAGAAGCTGTTTCTATTTTAGTAATATCCTCCAAAGTAATATCAGCTGTTACTGTCTGTCCGGGAGATATAACTGTAGAAGTAGCGTTCTCTGTATTTGCAGGAATTAGAATATACCAGGTAGTAGCATCGTATTGTTTAAGAACTTTATATCTGGAACTGTCCAGTATATCATCCTCGCTGGCTACTCCTATGTATGTTTCTGTTATAACCAGATTTTCAGATCCTACTGTAAAAATAGTGTTCTGAGGAACATATAGATTTGTACTGTTATCTGTATATACAGCCAGATATCCGCTGGCTATCGTACCTTCTTTACGTACTACATTATAATTGGATAATAATTTTGCTATTATTTCATCGTCTGTACCTTCCGTCAAGGACAGATTAGTTATAACAGTATTTATATCTTCATCAACAGAAGTATAATAAACAGCTGCCGGTTTTATAACTAACTCTCTTATGGCTGTACCAACAGAAGTATCCAAGCTGTTATCATAGGAATTCAACCATGAAGCTAATAGCTCTTCACTTTCAAAAAGTACATCTTTATCTAAATTTTCAAAACTCATTTTTAATCTCCATGAAGACTGTAGGGTACAGTACTATTAATTGCTTCGCCTGATACAGTGGTTACGGTTATAGCTAATATTACTTTACTTCTATCTACCCCGTCGACAGTAGCTACTACTCGAAAATCTTCCAGCTGTTCATTTTCCGGAACAGTTGAAAGAGTTGTTGACTGTACATAGTCTCTCACCCTGTCTGCGGCTATATTAAACTGATTTTTTAGATCGTTATCTTCTAATACATTTCCATTAACAAGGTGCAGTACATCTGTACCCAGCGTTGAAAGAAGAGCACTTTCTTTATCTTTAAACAATAAGACTAGTAGCTTCTGGGCAAGTTTAAAAGCTCCGGTATTTACTGTGTTGTCAAATACCAGAGGCACTTCTGCTAAATTTGTAGTAGCTGCCATAAAATTAAGATCAATCGTCATTCGCTATCTCCAACGTCGTTCGGGTCCACCTTATCTCCAAGTAATTTATATTTCTGTGCTAGAAAACCGTCAGTACTATCTGAGAAACCTTTTTCCAGAGATTTATTAATAGATACAGATTCTATCCTATCTCTATTAAATAACCTGTGAGATTTCTTCACCATCAGAGAAAAATAATACTCATTGCCTCTTTTAATAAGCTCCTCTGCATCCTGATCCAGTTTATCTTCACTAATTTCTCTTTTATAGTTTTCTGCAGCTTTTGTCTCAAAATTACCATTTTCTAATTCGACAGGAGCCTTCCATCTAGGAAAAGGTACTGTGTTTGTTAATATATTTTTAGTGGTATTCCCACAAAAAGTTATCAGAGAATCAATAAATTTGTTTGTTGTATTAAGAGGCACGTCCTTCCTCCAACTTTTTTACAATCTTATTAATACGAAGACTGATTGCCGCCGGAGTTATCTTTAATCTCTTTGCTATTTCCCCTTTGGGAATTATTCTACTTCCGGCATATCCTGTAGTCCATTCAAATATCTTTTTGTTTATAGGATCCAAATCGTGATATACATAATTTGACCATATCTGTTCAAAATCCTTACCTTTAGAATACATAGGATCTCCCTTCTCAGTAGTAGAAGTTCCTACAGTTGTCGTAGCCCTGTAACCTCGGCTTTGTTCTATGGCTTTTCTTGGAATACCTGTAATATCAGATAATTCATCTGTATTAGGTTCTCTTCCATATTCACTTTCAAATGTCTGGTTGGCCTGATACATTCTATTTTTATTCAGGATAACATTTTCAGGAATATGCACAGTATATGTTCTCTTGGCTTTTTCTCTGTTAAGAGCCTGTAGATTCTGGTGTATATAAGAGGACAATGCCATTCCTTTATTAGGATTATAGGAATTCAGATAATCAATTGTCATAAGACGTGCTTTAGTTCTTAAGGCATCAGAATACTTTCCTCCGTAAGATTTAAGAGCTTTATCTACAACAGGGTCCACTTTTCTTAATAAAGGATCCAACGTTTTTTTAGTCGGATTAGCCTTCCAGGTTACGTATTCCTGAGGAATAACAGGACCTTTCGATTTATCTGTTAATCTTTTAGGAAACGGATTATCTTCGTATTTTAATTCTTTTTTCGGCATAATCTTCTCCAGATTTTCTACCATGTTAGACTTTTTATAATGTACTATCAAATCAGCCTCAATACAATTCTATCTTCTCCATCGCATAGGCATCGTATAGAGGATGATTATCAAAACCGAAAGTTTCATTTTCTTCTTCGTTACGGATATAAGCTATTCCTGCAGTCATTTTAAACATACCAACAGCTGACTTAATATTAACAAACTGCACTTGTCCATATAATTTTTTATCTCCAAAAATTTTCTGAGCTATTTTATCTGCTGTTATATCTATTTCTATTACCATGCCGGGAGCAATATTAAAATTAAACGGAACATCTATTGTAAAAGAGTTCCTTGCCCATACTTTCATATTATATTGAGTCTTAGCCAGTTTTAAAGCCCATTTTTTCATATCAACAACGCTTACAGTTTTATCTGCTTTATCTTTAACTAATAGAGTCTTTTTATGCCCGGGTTCACTTTTCTTACCTACCTGACTAATAACTTTTTGTTTACCAACTTTACCAATATTCAATTTTTTTACAAATTGTGCCCACCCGGGCGGATATATATATTCGTATACTCCCTGAATCTTTTTATCAGCTGTCGGATACTGTATATAGAATTCTCCACCACTTTTTATACCCGCATCATTATCTAAAGAAGCATACAATAATCTCACCCCTACAACCGGAATAGGGCTCATAGTACTTCTAGCTGATATTTGAAATATTTCATTAGCTTTTACTGTGAGCATAGCTTTCTTACTTAAAGGAAAATTAGGCACTAAGTGAGCACTTGTAGCTGTCGGTATAACAACACCCTCCATAAAAGCCGCTAATCTGGATAAAGTAAGCCACCCGTTACTATTCCTCCATTGCTTTCCCATCATATCGGCTATTGCCATTTTCATTTGTTTATTTTCAGCGTCTTCAGGTATTCCTATTACCATCTTATCAGATACTTTTATACCTTCCAATACAGCTAAAGCTGCTGTATCTATTTCTCTAGGTGCACTCTGAAGTTCTTCCCCTGTATCCGTGTTCTTCTCAGTTATAAGTTCAGATTTATACAGATCTATCAACATCTCCACCAAATACTGCCCACTGTTGTAAGGTCCTAAAATAAGTGTATTCTCTCTACCTGAATTTATTTGAGTAAATATAGATTTAATACTTTTCCTTCTATATGCATCTACTGTACGGACAGCGGTAGAGGGCAGTATATGTGCACGGGACATTACAGCAAGTCCACCTATCTTAGCAAGGTCATGTACACATGAAACAACAGCTCCTACACTGGTATTGGTAGCGTTAGACGCTTTAGATCCCTGAACTCCTGAAACAATACCTTTGAATATGGTTCCACCTATTTTATCGTCTTTAGTTTTTAAATGTTTATACCTTATTTCTATTGTATCGCCTTCATTTATCTCGGAAGGAGTTACAACAGTATAAAAAAGACTCCCGTCAGCAGAAAAAGGCTGGCCCAAAGCTAACTGAACCTGAGCCGTAGGAATAGCATTTAAATTAAAATTAACAACAAAACTGGATACTGCTATTACTCTAAGGTTCCAGAATACTAAAGCTTCTACTTTGAATGTATTATCTATTGGTTCCATTTGTTAATATCTCATAAAGATTCATTACAATTGCAGCTAGTTTATCAAAACTCACATCTTCCTGAAAATAAGCCTCGGTATATGCCGCATTAAACCAGGGTATTTCCAAACTTCCCAATCTGTTAAGAAGGGTAATAAGATCTCTTTCAAATTTCTGTGAATATCTTACAGATATAGTAAAGTCCGAAGCTGGTAAGGTGCCTTGTAAACGCAGGTATATTTCATCAGTCAGAAGTATTTTTGCCGATAGATTATTAGTCATAGTAAAGCTATAAGTCTTTGTAGAGAGTCCCTTGCTTGCGACTGTTGCCTTTAATAGGACAGGATCTATTATTACTGTGAAAGATCTTTCACTCCATGAAGGATCATTATGATTTTCATTTAATACAACATATCCCAGAGCAGTAGTATGAATAACAGTATAAGTATCCTCTTCGAGATTTAATATATCTTTATCGTATGTGTTTAAAGGATCAAGTTCTGTAAGTCTATCGGCGTATTTAGATTTAAGTATGATTTGTAATAACTGTTCTGTGCATAGAGAACTGTATTTATCATCTGATATAGGAACAAGTATACGATGAAGTTCTTTAACTTTATCTATTTGTTTATATACCCCGGTCTCTACCAGTCTTCCTGAATCGTTCAGAATTTCTCTATTCAGTAAGGTAAAAAATTTATTAATCATTAATTAACCCTCCCTAGAAAACTAAAACCGAAAGTATATGCATTGGATGAAGCTCCCTGATTACCTATCAGATTAATTGACAGACTGACAAAATAACCTGAAAGTACCATTCCTCCTATAGTTATTCTTAAAGGACTAGTCCCTTCACCCAGTTTATTTTTTTTATAGAATTTAACAAATTCTACAGGAGTACTATCCAAAGAAACATCGTTGCATGTATCTTTAGGATACGCCAGACCTGTTATACTAGATAAGCTCAATCTATCGCCGAAGGTATAAGCATATGTATCTCCGCTAAAGGCATAATTTATCTGATAATTAACATCTGTTCTTCCTGTAAAATTAACAAAGAATAAAGTACCCTGCAAGCCTTCTATCGCCATAGGCAGATCAGGAGCCTGAGGATAATTAGCCACAGCTTGTTTATTAAATAATTCTGCCATCGTTTTACCTTCTTATGTAGTATTTATTTTAATACCTGTAGTAGTGATTCCTGTAATAAACTCCGTAATAGTTTTAACTAACTCGGATAAAAGGTCCGGAACAGACTTCACATATCCTTCTTTAACATACCCTCCTAATACTCCTTCCTCTTCGAAAAGACCTTCTTTACCTTCAGTTCTAGCTCTTATCCTAGTATTAATTTCACTGGCTCTTTTTCTTAGTCTAGAAGAATAGACTTCTGTACCTAATTCAGAACCTAAACCCTTTAAATCTTTTGCGTTGCCTTGTTCACGTATTTTTTGCATAAGCACTTTATTAAGGGCTAATATTTTTTCATCAGATTTAAGTTCTTTAAAACTTAAACCTGTTTTTGTAACACCTGTAAGAGACATTTTACCTTCTGTATCTAAACCAATACCTTCAGCTATAAGATCTAATTGAACTGCCTCTGTTTTCATTTCTTCAGTTAATGATTTTCCTATATCTGTTTCAAATGTTTCAAAAGCTCCCATACTTAATTCTTCATAGTCTTTATTAAAACCCATACCAAGTTCTAACGTTCTCCGTTCAACTATTCTTCTACGGGCTTCCATTTCTGTTTTGGATCTGGGTATACCTTTTTTTGTTTTTGGATTAAGAAATTCCCTAAGAATTTTATTATAACTACCTCCTTCACCTAAAGCTTTTTGTAAAAAAGTTCGTCTTTGTTCGTCTTTTATAACATTAGTAAAAGTAGTAAGAGATTTTCCTATGGGTTCACCGGCACCTATATCTTGTAAAAGCCCTCCCAGTCCTCCGCTTGTCTGAGCAAATTCCTGGGCTATTTCACCTCTGAATTCTGCCATTTTCATATTAGCAAATGCTTGAGGCTGTTTACCCATAGCTGCCATCAGCTGATCATCATTCTTATGGTTGAATTGTTCTGCTATTATATCAAAATTTGTATTAAGTATCCCTGAAACAGCGGACCAATTTTTAGTCTTATCTTTTTCATATTTTTTTGCAAGTTGTCTTAGACTTAAATTTTCATCTCCCTCCTCATAAACTTTCATTTGCACCAGCAGTTGTTTACGATAATCAGTTATCATAATTTTAGACTGATTCATAGCCGCCCTGGTTCCGAGAGAATCCTGAGAAGCTGTATCTCTGGCTCCTCTGGAGAATCTTCCTAATTCAATAGCATTAACACCTACTTTTCCTTCTGTTAAGTCTGACAGTGCTTGTGATGTTACAGGACCTGTCATACCCATTACATCAGCCCTGAATTTATCAATCACATCCTTACTTGCGTCTTGATTTTTTAAAGCATTTAAAGCTGCAGATACTCTCAAACTTGTAGCACTCTGCTGTGCTCCTGTTACCCTTGCAGCCATTGTAGCACCGAACTGATTAAGATCTACTCCTGCTAAATTAGAAACACCCTGGGCCTGTCCAAATCCTCCGGACATGAATGCTCCTATCATAAGACCTGCCTGACCTGCTCCTAAGCTATGTCCTGCAATAGCTTCAGATATTCTTTGACTCTGTGCTGCATAACCTCCCAACCGTCCCATAGATATTCCTGTCATTAATCCCATCTGTTTATATTGTTGTGTTCTAAGGGCAGCTCCCTGTAGTCCGAAAGTATTTATAGCCTGTCCTCCGAAAGTAGATTCAAGAGCTTTTATAACTTCCGGTAAGGGTCCTGTAAGAATGTCTCTGATACCGCTAATTGCTCTGGCAGTCTCCTGCATTTTTCTCTTCATCTGAACATTAGTAGCACCTGTCTTTGTAAAACTGGCCATCTCCTTTTCAGAGGGAAGCTGCAGCATGCCTCTTTCAGCTTCAAAACCTACTAAAGTGCCTAAATCACCTCCACCCAAATTACCAAAAGCCTGTCTATCTTCCAAGAAAGCTTTTGTAAGAAGTCTACCCGCACCGGTTAACTGTTTTCCTCGTAATTGATTTGCAGTTCCCCCGGGACCCGATATATAACCGAATGATGATGCATTGTTTACAAAAGCCTGACCGATTTGACTGGCACCTGTAAGGGCAGTTCCAGCCTGTATCATCCATTCATTTAAAGTAGAAGAATCAGCACGCTCAGGATTTCTGTCGATCATATCCTTCAGTAACTTCTGATTATAATCAGAAATTACTCCCTTGGTCTGATTCGTCATATGTCTCTGGAATCTTTGCTGAGACACCTCTGTCATACGTGTCATAGGATTCCAGGTACCACCGCCATAAAGAGCAAAAGGATCTCCTCCGAACATTTCTCGTCTAAGCCAGGGAGCTATATCACTTTGAATCACTCCTTTACCCATTCTACCCATAGCTGAGTTAGGGTCTACTACCATATTCATGACCTGCTGGAGGGAGCCTCCAATAAAATCTTGTCCTCCTCCTCCGCCCCCGGAATTACTCAGGAGCTGCATCAACAGTTGCATTAGTTGTGGATCCATTTGCTTGTGACTCTTTATATTGTTTTAAACTTTCAACTAACTTACTTACTTCATCCTGGCTAACATCTTTATTGTTAGCCTTCACCCATGGAAATTTAATATTTATAAATTCTGATAGATTAGCTTGACTTGCTGCTCCGTTATCTCCTGGAACCAGAGCTGTTAAAACAGCTCGTAAGCTAAACATTTCAGAATATCTCTCGTCTTCTAATTCTCTTAAGACGAGAGTTTCTTTGGAAATAGACCTAGACGTATCGCGGGTTATTTTTGAAAAATCCAACAAACCCTTTGCAAAGGCGCTGACTGCTAGTTTCGCCCAGCGCCCTCCCAAAAATTTTCATCAAAACCATTTTCAGCTAAGCAGATAATTAAATTACTGAAATCCTGATATAATTTGCCTATCATACCGCATTGTGTTTCAGGCAGATTAAAAAATTTATTATATTCTTCCAGTGCTTCCTTTATAGTAATACCGGGTTTTAATATATTCTTTTTATCCATTTCCACTTTCTTATCACCTTTAATATAGTAAAGGGTAGAAAAGATTAACTTTATTTTAATAGCTTTAGTAATAAATAGAGGATCATTTATAGCCTGATTTAATATTTCAACCATGGCGTCTGCTTCCTGTGTCATCAAATCGACAAATTTAATTTTAAACTTACCTCCGTATAGGAGATATTCTTTTGTAAAACATCCCTCACCTAAAATAGTTCTTAGATATTCCTTTTTATCATCCTCTGATACAGGAATAACTGCTTGACGGGTGTCCCAGGTACAACGAGGGCATAAAACATGACCTCCAATTGAAGAATCATCCACTGACTCCTGGTTTTCGAAAACCTGCTCGGTTACTTCTTTTGCGATTTCTTCACTCATTTTAGACTCCTGTTTGTTGTATAGCTGTATTAATAACATACTCCGATTTTATGTCTTTGTCAGCTATTTCTCCATCTTCGTATGCTTTTAAACCTTTACCGCTGTTCCATATTTCTTCGCCCGGGAAGGCCATTGTAGAATCTTCACTATTAGGTATCTCCATTTCTTCCCATCTATAACCACCTTCTAATATAGCCTGCCAGGTGTTGATAGGCATATAAAAATTATCAGTGGAATAAGCACTCATACTGGGCATTACCGTACTTATTTTTTTAAGATTTTCAAGCGACCCTCCTATAGACTCTTTAAAAATACCAAATAGATTCTGTGTTACAGAACCAGCTACTGCTAAAGATCCTACAGCATTGATAATGCTTCTGTAACCGTTACTTCCAAAGGGTATTCCAGTTCCTTCCTGGGAGCCTACCGCCCCGCTCAGAGTTGATACTGTATCTATTAATCCGGAAGTAGCTGTTATATTATTGAAAGATGCATTTCCCTTAACGCCCAGAGTAGGAGGACCGTTGGATATATTAACAGCTGATCTTTCTCCTTTATAATCACAAGCATTAAAATCAGCTACCGCTTTAGTAAAGGCAACTGAGCTACCTCCAAAGTTGAGGTTTTTAGTTAATATCTCAAAAGAACTGGATGCCAGGGTCATAACGCTTCCTCCCAGATGTACTAGAGAAAAAACACCCCCTCTTTCAATATTACTTGTCCAATTATGAGAATTTGTTATAACCCTTCCTGAATTTATCTGGGTTATACTATCAGCATAACTGCCTCCATCGTAGCCTATGTAATTATGTCTGGACATAACAGCTAAATTAGAAGCGCTTTTAATAATAATACCGCCATAAGCACCCGTGTTCAGACTTAAACTACCTCCTTTAACGAAAGCTTTCTCATTTGCGTACTCTTTAGATTTATTTTCAATCAGAAGTACACCTTTTTCACCGGATGCAGCAGCTGTTACCTGTAAATTACCGGCAGCTGCAACAGTTACAGAGTTATTAGAGGTTAATTCAGCACTTCCTTTATCTGCTTTTTGTATATTATGTCTTCCAGCGAAGGCTATTTTATCTCTACCGGGCTGTTCGATGATATCACCGGGGCATGATAAGTAAATATTACCTTTAAAGAAGCGTATTTCTTCGCCATATCCACCTACAAAGACGATACTGCCGTCTTCTAACTGACGTATTGCTGAAGATATGTCGAATATTTCAACTTCATCCTCTCTTTTTCCATCAGCATTGGCAAAAGGCTTAACAGTTGCTTTTCTAGGAGGTTTTTCGTAGTGCGGTAGCTTGTCGCTAAGATTTTCCAACGTAAATTCAGGATTAAAAGAAGCTCCTGTTGCTGCGTTGAAGTCACTATACACTTTTTGTTTAGAGCCGTTAAGTTTCCAGTAAGCTTCTTTACTGTGTATGCCGGCAAAAGCATTCTTAGTATTATCATGCTCATCATATTCATCCAGAACCTGCTTACCGAGAAAAGCACTCTCCTCAATAGTTGCATGTTCATCAGTCCAGGGAGTTCTTTCAAAACTTGTTTCTTTGCTGTTGTCCTGCTTATCAGTATCTGCCTTTTCCTTAGGAGATATAATGTACATTGTCTTTTCAATAGATACTTCTTTAGCAGCTTTTAGCTTAAAAGTACCGTCCAGACGCTTCTCTATGCTGAGAAGACCCGGAGACACAATATCATTACCTGAATATACAGTTCCACTGGGAGGAAGAGTAATAAATTCATAAATACCGTCTATCAGAGAGCCTTCAAGAATCTGATGTGTGAATAAACCTCTCTGTGCATCGTTTATCTGCCATATTCTAGATTGTTCAGACTTAGGATCTGAGTTTGTTTTATCCAGAAGGGCAACATTACCCTGTAAAGAACCTAAACCTTCACTCAACGTGGACGCTAGACCCCTTATTCGTGATATCCCATACCTGTCGTAGAAAATTCTTTCGTCAAACGCTGCGTTCTGGGAAGAATACTTCTCCCACATCATCTTAATACTGTTATCAAAAAAGAAACATTCTATCTTGGACATCTCGGAAGCTTTCATGAAAGCCATGAAATCGTTGAGGAAGAAACCACCGTTGACAGAATTTATCCTAGCCCACTCTCCTGGTATTACATCCAGAGGTCTACCATAAGAAAAATCCTTAAGAAAAAGAGTATTACCGTTTTCTCCAAGTATCTGCTCATTCTGATCTACTCGTAAAGAAGCATCTATTCCACTTTTAGCTGTCAATTCTGAATATTTACTAAATAGATGGTTTTTTTCGGGATCCAGTGAAATAACATTTGTCGAACCTAATATTATATTAGGCAGCAGGTCATCACTATCTTCTCCCTTAATAAAGACCAATACATCTGTGCCCGGAAGGAAATTAGGAACATCCTTCTGACCATGCACTCTGTTACCGCTTGATTGATTTAAGAGAATAGCGTAGTCGTTAAGAAGTCCTTTACCTACAGCTATTCTATATACTCCTGTTACAGGGGCTGCAGATATGATTCTGGCAAGTGTAATAAAACCTTTAGTCTCATTATACTTTTCTAAATCCCGGGCTTCCTGTATGGAATCTACAACAGCTTCAGCACTTTGTATTGCATCTAAATCAGATCTTTCACCAGGAGTAATAGTTTTATTTACAATAGGTTGGGCAAATTTAACCATAGGTGAAACAAAAAGCCGCTAAAAATTCTAGCGGCTTTTCTCCTTTAATATGCAGTTTTTATCTTATTTTAGCTCAAGACTACCGATGATCAAAGTAGCGCCTGCACTCAGGATAGCCATATCGCCTGCCTGAACATTAGCGTTTATACCTTGAAGTAGGCAGTACTTGCACACAAATTCAATACCAATACCGTCTTGGCCCTGACATTGATTAATGTTAGCCGCTTTAATGGTAAGAGTATTACCAGCTATTTCGCAGGGATCGGTATACTGAGCCAGGAATGTTTTAATTCCTGGAGAAGGTCCGACCACAATACCAAGCTGTACTTGACCACTACCGCGACCAGTTATCATAAACTGCTTATTGGTGTTTAGAGGATTTATTTTATTAATAGGGCGCTGATAACTGATCTGGCAATTGTTAACAATGAGATCTTCATTGCCCCTTGCCAGCGATATAATAGCCCCATCAAGTTTCCAAGCACCGCCGTGCTGTACATTTTGTCCAAAAATATCAGCCATTGCTTTTCTCCTATTAAGATATTAACATTGTAATGTCTAGGTTATTCAATGGATACGGTAGGACAGGTATAATTGTCAACCTGATATGATCCTTAAGAACAGAATCTATTTCCAGCTGCGTTATTTCATAATCCTGCAACTGGGGTCCTAGCGTTAACGAATAAGGCAGACCTTGAATAGATTCAGCCGTGGAGTGAACTCTAGCTCTGATGATCTCAATCATATCATCAGACACGTTTCCTCTACCTATAATATCACTGAACCCATCTCTGAACTGTCTTGAAATACTGTCCAGGTTGGTAGTGATAGTTTGCTCACGTCTGTTTATATCAGTATTATCAGTTGATACCTGATGTCTTGTATAAACAGTTCCTGACAGATCCATAGTAACAATCCACACACCGTTTCCAGCCATGGTGTTCAGCTGTGTAGCATTGAACATGGTAGAACGGGTAGGATTATAAAAACCAGTGATTTCGACATTAGTTAAAGGCGCGTGAGGTGCGGTACCTGAACGAAGACCTGCTAATGCAGCACAGAGGTAAATACCACTGACAGTGGCTGTTCCGTCAGATAATTCATCAGGCCATACGTAGAACATACGTCTGTCGCTGATATTACCCGCAGCCTGCCCAATACTTGCTGCATATTGAGTAAGGTTCTGTGTTCTGTATATTTCAATCTTAACCGCTACCGGATAATTTTCACTCAGAGCAGCAACAAGTGTTAACTCTTCTTCATTATCCACGCTGTCAACAACAGCTGTATCGTAGATCGTTTCACCCGCATACGGTCTGTAGTTGATTCTGAGGATATCACCTGCTAAACAACCGTTAGTAACAAAGAGAGCATCTTCTGAGAAGACGTGAACATAATTTGTTCCACCATCCGGGTCAGTTACAGTTGCCTCGATATCAGCTCCCAGAGAATCTTCGGCATAAATCTCTGTTGATTGCTCAGTGTTGGAATTAACCCATGCGATTCTCCAGTTATTTCTTATTGCTGAAGACTGTTCGTCTACATGCCCTTCGAATAAGTTAATAACGGTTGTTGTTTTATTCAGAGGCACGAGAGAATAAATAACATCGTTAGTAGTTAACAGATCAAGAGCAGTTGAGTATCCGGAAAAGTCATCCGTAGCAACACCCACATAATAAACAGTGGTTCCGTTCGCATTTAACAAGGCTGCATAAACAGCTTTAGCAAGCGGATTAGATGTTGATACAGGTCCCAGTGTAGTTACTACATCCGAAATAGTATCAATAGAACCTATAGAAGTCGTATTGGTTATTAAGAGTTCTCTGTAATCTATGCAGAGATCTGCTTCCAGAGCAGTAAACTGTTGAGATGTACCTAAATAAGTTCCAGTGATTTTAACACTTGGAAGAATAGTAATGGAGGATGCCGCAGTAGTATAATATACTTCAGGACATTCTACATCATCTACCAGACTGATGCTTACAGCTAACACATCTGTATCATCTGCTTCTACTACACCGTCTACTAGTTTATCTGCCAATAGTATTGTCCTCACAGCACCTTCATCAGATTCCAGTACGTCTATAGACCATACATCTCCGCCGGCATACTGTTCAGCAGCTGTAAGAGTTAATGTTACTCCATAGTTACCTATAATAATATCTCCGGCAGCTGTTACTGCTGTATTACTCTGAATATCATAACCGTTATCGGTAATAACATTATAAATAATAGTATCAGTACCTACAACACCACCTGTTACGATCTTAATAATGTAAGTAGTATCTTCAGCGCCAGCGTATGTTCCACCGGATGTCGGTGTAGGAACAACGTAAGTCTGTTGTGCTGAAATTGTCCATGTATCTCCTACAACAAGATCTTCGTAATCGTTTTCTGAACTAGAACTGGTAGTTACAGAGCTGCTACTTGACGAACTGTTAGCAGAGCTGGTACTTGACGAGCTTTGTGAACTAGAACTGTCGCTTGATGAACTCTGTGAACTAGAGCTGTTACTTGACAAACTTTGTGAACTAGAACTATCACTTATAGTACTGTCACTTGACAAACTCTCTGAACTGGAACTGTAACTCTCTGAGCTACTATCTGAAGAACTTTGTGAACTAGAACTACTTAAGGAAGAACTTGAATTTGAAGAACTTTGTGAACTAGAACTACTTAAGGAAGAACTTGAATTTGAAGAAGAACTTGATCCTGTATCTGTAAGAGAATAAGTAACTCCTCTTGATCCTAGAAGTGTAGATACGTAATTTACTACAGTAACTGCAGCGTCATCAGTACCTGTAGTTGAAACAACAGCTGCTTCTGCTACTCCGCTGCCTCCTGCTTTAGTGACTGTTATTGTATAAGTTTCACTAACAACTCCTTCTGCTAATCCGTCGTAAGTGCCTCCTGCGGAAACAACTAATTCATGATCAGCAAGAGTCTGAGAGTCAACAGCAGGTGCAATTGCACTTGTAGCACTTTGATTTGAAGAAGCTGCATCAGCTGTATCGACTGTAGTTATTGTTTCTGCTTCAAAACCTGCTACCTGAGTATCCACTGAACTGGAACCCCATACTACACTTACTTTGTCTCCGATAGCTACGTCACGAGTACCAAAAATGGTACTTCTGTCGTATGAATTTGCTGTCTGCAGAACAAGCCCTGCAGCTCTAATTTTGTTACTTCCAGCATCTTCGCCAGTAGGGACAGCGAAAGCCCCGCCTTGATAATAACGAAGAACCGCATCATTCATTTCAACAACAACTGTATCTTGTTCAACCGTACTTCCAGCACTTTTATCAGGCCAGGAATAAGTTGTAGATAGCGTTCTGTCGTATTCACCAAGAGAACCGCAATCACTGCCTGTATGTATCCCAAACTGGGGTCCCACTATGCAAGCATACAGAGGAGTTAAACCTGCAGTAAGAGCGGCTTCAAATTCCTGGAAAATCCTTAATTGTGGTTGGATGTAAGCCATATTTTTTTCCTCTTTTAAATAATTACTTAACACATTTTATAAACTGGTGCTAAAAGCTACTTTCTTTAAGATAGGTGCTTCTTGATACAATGTCCAGTCATAAGAATAAATCCAGCCTATTTTTATTGAAACTAGCCAGTTTTCTTTATTCTCATCTACTTTTTTTACTGCACTAATGTTTTCTACACCTAACGACCCCACATTTGTTTCGCTTTTCAGCACATCTTTATATTCAAGATATTTAAAAAATACCTCGAAACCTATATTTTCAGCTTCTGCCGCTGTCTGTCCGACACACAATAAAGTATGTCCCCCTCGTACAAATACAGTAAACTTTGCTCCTGTATGATTTCCTTTTAAATTAAAATGAGGTATATGTTTACCTTGGCCTAAACTAAAATTATCCTCAACAGTTACATCCTCTCTTTTAAAAAAGATTCCGGGTCTCTGTTGTACCTTAGTCGAATCCCACTTAAAAGAGGGTTCTATCTGTATTTTTGTCTCTTCAGCATCATCAGACCATAAGTATCCTTTTAATTTATCGTTGATAATATTATCTGCTGAATAAAAATGACAACGTGTAAACTGTATAAGAACCCCTGTAATAATATAAGGGTCCTTACGGAAACATAAAGAAGAGGGAGTCTGGTCTATGTCCTGACCTGCCTCTCCCCAAGTTGGTTCTGTTTGTTCAGCCATTTAAATTACCAATTTTCATCTTCCAGGCCCCTTCTCCAGCCCTTATTATCTGTAGTCTCTTTAGACTTCACAGTGTCTGTAGGCTCATCAGGTGCTTTTTCTGTTACGTCGACTGTTTCAGAAGGACATTCTTCTGTTTCTATTTCGAATACTTCAGCTTCTTCCTCAATAGGAATATCCATTGATATATCCGTATTAGGAAGAAGATTCAACATTAATGTATATACTATTGCTTTACCTTCTATTTCAGCTTCATGCTTAATGGTTCTTATAATATATCTCTCATTTGTCTGAGAGTCCACCCATATGTCTCCGGAATCTACCCAGGGATAGGCTACACCCCGACCTATTCTAGTCTGGGGATTCATCATATTAAGGCCGTTTTCGTCTATTTTTCTATCTCTCTTATTTAAAGAAATAGACACCCAGTAATCTATACCGGGATAATATCCGCCTACAATACCTGTCCCGAAACACTCCTGACAAGAACCGTGAATAACTTCTTCTATATCAAAGCCTGTACAATCAGGACATTTCTCTCCCCATTCCTTACGTTTAAGAAGAAATCCGTGTATGCCACCTTTTTTCTTAAGATTAAGATATTCGAGACGTACAATCTCTTTCATCATTAGATAATTTTCTTTCTGAGTAACTCCCAGCGCCTGTTGAGGAATAGAAACATGTGTTTCCCAGTCACCGCTGTCTTCACTTGTCTCGCTGTTACTGGAAGAACTGGAGTCTCCGGCAGCAGGGAGAGGTTTAATAATCACCCTTACTCTGTAGTAAAGGTTCTTTTCCATATTATAATTGTATTTGTTATTGTCTACGTAGAAACAGTCGCCTGTCACAGGTGCATCAGAATTAAGAGCAGTCCAGAATCCCCCGGATCTAGCCCAATCTATATAAAAGTAAGCTTCATAACCTGATTCTACCGTGAAATTTCCACGCATTACCCAGTGAATTACTTTCTGATTATTAGGTGTTGTGAGGACATCAACATGATGAAATGTATTCATAATAGTTTAAGTAGTTTTTTTAACCTTTGTTTCTTAAATATTTTCATAGCTCCCTTCAAACTTTCTAGCGGTGCTTTACTATAAGGAGAACGTTTTTTTAAAATATTAGCTACATCGTTTCCTTTTCCTTTCTTTATAAGACTATTAACTATCCGCATTTCTTTTTTACTTAATCGCCCTATATGAGGAGGGGGTATATCTAGTGAGGGCTGATAGGTTTTTTTAAAGGTTGATAAATATTTTTTAGGAATAGCCTTAATAGTTTTATACTCTCCGGGGTATACCCCAGGTGTCATAAACGTAGATATTTCCTTATCAGGTATATTAATTTTTATAACCCCTCCTTTCATAGATCTATTAAGGGGAGCTAAATTGTTACCGCCGCCTAAAGTGTTACCTATACCCAGCTCATTTAAAATAAGTCTGGCTTTATTATAAGCAGCTGGATTTTTATCTCCATAACGTAAAGAAGTTTCCATTAAATTCTGAGGGGCTTGTTTTCTAGCATACTTTCTAGCAAATTTTATTGCATTTATAGAGCTTTCTCCTTTCCGTTGAGCAAATGTTCCTTCAGATAAACCTTCTTTTAAAGCAGAAGGTATATAAGAAGCACCCATACCTCTATAAAGAGTAGCAGCTGACTTCTCCATGTATCCTTGGTAATACGCCAGTTTATTCATCTTAATAATAAGTTACCGAACTAATGCTTCCGTATACACTCTCAGCATTCAATCTGGCTTTTTCATGCATCATCCATTCTAAATATTGTTGATGTATCTGTTCAGCTAACTGTGTATATATGGGAGCTCTTGATTTATCATCTACGCTTACCCCGCCCGCGTTGTAATTCAGTTTATTTCTGATAAGATTACGGGAGGCCATTTTTAATAGTTCAGCACACGCTGCTTCCATCCAGTAATAACGATAAGGGAATGTAGCTGTAGTATATTGTTTTGTACTTATTCGTGGAGGTCTTTCATTCCATTCATCCACAGGTCTGCGTATAGCAAAGGCTACTTCAGTATCTGAAAATTCTATATCGTCAAGCAGTGAGTTATCTGAAGGACATCTATCTAACAGAGCCAGACGCATTTCAGCAATAGTTATTGTATTATTAGTTCTGTTAGCTGATGTAAGACTTTTTTCAACATATAAATATATATCATACTGAGCTATCGAGGCATTACTGGCATCCAATAAATGAAACCCTGCCCACCATACTCCTGAATAAGGTGTATCACTTGCGCTGAATTTAAGTTTTAGCATACCTTCAGCAGCATCTGTTATTGTGCATTCTTTTTCCACATAAAAATTAATAGCATCGTAAGTTTCTTTAGCATAGAACATAATCTTCGCTACATTTGTTAAGTCTAAAGGAAGATCATTCGGTGTTTTAATCTGGATAGTATAAGATTTTTTCATTCCAGAGACATTTGCTATGACAGGACGATTACAAGACATATTACCTATAGTACCGGAATAGCTTACACCATCCCCGGGAGTAATTGTACCTCCGTCGTCTACTCCACCAGGCACACCTGGAGGTAATCCTATACCTCCGGAACCTTCGTTATCTCCAACTCCTAAGCAAATGTCCGGTAGACTCATATTTTGTCTCCCTCTAAATGTTCTAATAATTGATTCGAATTTACACGCTGGTCCAATTTATTTAACACACGGCTAACTATCAAAACCTGTTGCGGCGACAAAGGCACACTGGTACCTTTCTTTCCGCCGATGTAAATCTTAT
>Ga0307928_10000642_pt1 | contig 26333 bp, 59 predicted proteins | sample AceLakmetagen232_FD_201815 | JGI IMG/M metagenome (GOLD analysis project Ga0307928, IMG submission 201815) | Saline water microbial communities from Ace Lake, Antarctica - #232 | ecosystem: Environmental > Aquatic > Non-marine Saline and Alkaline > Saline | place: Antarctica: Ace Lake... | reverse complement strand
GGCAGCTCGCGTTGTTCATCGAATCCCGCGACGGCTGGATGCGTACACCAATCAGCCATATTCCACGACCGCTTGTAGGGGCAGTCCTCGCAACTATAGACGGGCAGCATCTTCGTCACGCTCCACCGCCCAGCACGATCGCCACGAGTGCGCAGCCGCAGTAGATCCAGAACGCCAGGATCAGGACCCCTACCACGTAAGCCAGCCGTCCGCCCGTCTTCATGTCGCTGCCTCCTCGAGCTGCTCAATGTAGTCCCCGGCGCGTTGCAGTGCGCGATAGTAGCTGGCATTCAACTCCTCCAGGCCGGCGATGCGTTCAACCAGTGCATCGAGGGCCGCGCGGGGTACATACTCTACATCGCTGTCGTCGATCCTGTCCTCACACCACCACACCGGGCCTTCGTCGTCAGATCCCGGATCGTACAGCGTCAGGTAGATTCGATCAAATTCGTTGGCGTTCATAGCTCCTCCTCGATTCTCTCCATCGTTCTCCAGCCGGGCATGTCCCGGTATTCCGTCGCAATCTCAGTCGCGTGCCGTTCACACCACACGCCGATGCGCTTGCCGCCTGCGTCGCGCAGGTAGTGCGTGGCCTCGGCGGTGCAGCGGTCCTCGATGGGCCACGGCGCGTCACGGTGTTGGCAGATCATCGTGGGCCTCCGGAATAACAGGATTGGGCAGTAGACGCCAGTGTGTGACTGACTCACTGCGACTCAGGGGGCGTTCACTGATACCGATCCATCCCCGCCCGCAATACCAGCGGGCCTCCATCACGCGATAGGAGTCATAGACGGCGGACTCCGGGTTCTTGCGGTGTACTGACACTAGCACTTCATCACCCTCTGGCGGTCTGCCTGTTTGCCATCCCCGTCCGTCCTCACGCGCCGCGTCACGTTCTGCGATAATGTCAGCGAATGCTGCAAGGGTGCCCACAACATCATTGCTTCTCACCAAGTGCTCCAGTTCCTCGTGTGTAATCTCAGTCATCGTGGGCCTCCTCTTCGTCGGGCAGGTAATCGCGCTGGTTCCAACCGCGTTCATACCAGCGTAGCCGTTTTACTTCCGCCTCCAGCTCCGTGATGCGCCTTTGCTGCGCATCTATCACGACCGTCATTCTGGAATATGCCATGTCCTCGTAATTCTGTGCTGCGTCTCCAAAATCCTGGTTCATCGGTCCTCCTCCTGTATCAGTGCCATCGTCCAGTCCCAGCCCAACTTCTCCCGGTACTCCGCCGCGATCTCATTCGCGTGCTTCTCGCACCACACGCCGATGCGCTTGCCGCCTGCGTCGCGTAGGTAGTGCGTGGCCTCGGCGGTGCAGCGGTCCTCGATGGGCCACGGCGCGTCACGGTGTTGGCAGATCATCGTGGGCCTCCAATACTGGCAATCCCATCGCGCGCCGTAGCTGGTCCAGCACGGGCTGGTGGATTCCGTCACCATCCAGCCCGCGCCAGTTCAACGCGGTATGGACAGCAGCCTCCAGCTCAGCGATGCGCTCTTTCAGTTCCGTGTTGCGCTCACATAACCCCGTCAAGCTGTGCTTCTCCCAAAACGAATGGTCTGCAATCATTTCAGCAATCGCCTTCTCGCCGCTTGGGTCGTACCACTTCGCGCGGTCGGGGTGATTCTTGCGCCAGATTTCGCGCGCCGCCTCATAGCAGCGGTGATAGAGATTGACGCTGTACTCCAGCTCTGCGATGCGCTCGGCTTGGGCGCCGAGGGCCGCAACATTCACGTACTCGATATCGCTGTCATCGGTCCGATCCTCACACCACCACACCGGTCCCTCATCCTCACACTGAGGGTCGTACAGCGTCAGGTATATGCACTCGAATTGATTAGTTGGCTTGTTCATTAGTTTCCTCCAGTACTAGGAAACTCGCTGGAGGATCTGAGTCCGGCTCCTCCCTAGTAAATACCACTGGTCCATGTCTACCAGAAAATATATACGAAAACATTAACCATAAAAGCGCGAGACTAAGAAGTTCCCAAAGCTCTTTGTTCATAATTCTCCAGCAAGGGTACTCCTTGCTTTAGCGAGGAGGGGAATTGCCTCCCCGATTTGCTTTAAGGTTATTATACCTTGACTTATATTATACAATTAATATATTAAACCTGGCCCGGACGGGGCCTTCTGACGCCAACGTGAGTCACGGGACTGTGCGTTGTCAGAGAAGCTCCCTGCTTTAGCGGGGAGAGTCGTCACAGTTGCATTTCATATCTATACAAGCTCCTTGAATAGACCCACGTAGTATTTTTCAAGCTCCGCCCATACTCCGTCGCTTCCCTTTTCTGTGAGAACGCCAAAGATACGCTCGGCCATCATCCCAGAGCCATCGTAGTAACATGGCTTACCATCCAAGTACTCGCATTCTTGATCTATCGGCTCGTCTCCGCCGTACATTGGTAGTGGTGAGTGATAGCCGAGGTCGGCGGGCAATGGTTCGGCGTAATATCCTTTTGCCCTGTGCTCTTCTGCTACATGGGGTAAGTGCCAACCTGTGTAGAGCACGAACTGGACAGCGCCACGCTCTCCTTTGAGAACCATTTTCATATTGACGCCGTGAATGCCGTAGTTCTTGTTTGGATTTACGTCTCGTTTGTCATATGCAGGTGTAAATTCAGTGATACGTTTCATAGTCATCGAAGCTCTCCAAATATATGAGTATAGTATCCCTCAAGCTCTCTCCACACGCCATCGTCGCCATCTTCTATAAGGACTACGAAAAGAAGATTTGCTGCAGAGTTATTGTATCCTGAGTAACACACAGCAAAATCTACTAGCTCGCATTCACTCTCTGAAGGAGCCTGCCCGTCTAGCATCGGGGTTGGCGAATAGTATATTAGGGATGGTTGCGCATACGTGCTGACAGGTTCATATTTGCCATCCCTAATCTCTTTCTCTATATGTGGCAAATACCAATTGGTTCTAAGCTTGAATTGTACAGCCCCAAGCTCTCCAGCTATTGACATATTTATGGCAACTCCACGAGCGTTGATTTGCTGTTTAGGCATACCATAGCGCTCGTCATATGCGGGTACGAATTCAATCTTGCGTTCTATCATCCGAACCTCTCTATTGTGGACAGGCTATCTCCCCATATACCAGCCGCGATGATCTGAGCGCGCTTCTCGTTAACGACTTTGATAGCACGCTCTTCGCTGCCAGTTTCTACCCTCCACGATAGGCACATGTCTGAGTTAGGTGGAAAGCAGCTATAGGTGCTAAACCCAATCTCATTACGATCATATATATGCGGACCATAAATAGAAACAGCATCCCCAGATTTATCCATTAGTACATGAATGCATTCAGCTGTCTCTGGCATATCTTCATCTAGTGATAGTGTCTCTATGAATGAATCCTTAGCTGCACGAGAATAAGAAACTGCTTTCTGAGGGGTACTGAATGCACAGATTACATGATAGTCTGAATACTCTCCGCGCGATACAAGCCAGATCTTACTCATAGGTTCTCGTATCAAACAACGAAGTCCCCTCTGAGGACGTCCACCTGGCATCGTCAATGATCTTTTGCTCCTGGCGCTCGGCGCGTTCTGCTGGACTGATAATCTCAGCATGATCAACAGCATGAACTGGATAATAAGTGTCACCATGCCAGAACCCGTAGATACAAGCGTCACTCGCTATCTCCGCAGCGTCACCCTCTCCAACACCGTGTATACTGTGTGCACATATGCCTAATCCAGATGGCCTGTAATAGATCTTTACACTCCAAGTGCCTGTCATTTCTTCTCCCCGAGCTCGATAAACTTATCAAGCCTCGCCAGTTTCTCTTCCATCAATGTAAGCCTGTGTTTCCAATCAATAATTGCCCCGTCTCTGACAGAGATGCTTATACCCAAACTTGTCCCGCAGTTTGAGCAGTAGTTACTCTCTGTGCAGACTACCCATCCACAATTCTGGCAAGTTGAAAAGCTAATCATACTCTCTCCTTGAACAAACAGGAGCGAAACCTTATCGGCTCCGCCCCTGTCCTCCTTATGAAACCAACTTCTTAGAAGGGAATCTCTGTCTCGTCTGTGTACTCGTCGTTCTTGGTATCTTCGCTGCTATCAGAGGCGGATTTCTTAGAAGAAATGAGTTGCACATTGCGTGCATTTACTTCATAGCTCGCTCGCGCCTCTCCTTCATTGCTTGTCCAGATCCTCGGGTTTCCAGTCTCTTTATCTGGGGTAAGCTCTCCGTCGATCGTAACAATGTCTCCTTTTCCAACGTATTGGGCTATGAACTCAGCCGTCTTCCGCCAAGTTGATACGCGCACCCACATTGGATGCTTGTTCTCGCCCCATCCGCAGTTAACTACTACTGATAGTGGAGCAAACGCCGTGCCGTCGCCAGTATATCTAAGCTCCGGTTGCTTTGTAACAGTTGCGGTTAAGATTACTTTCTGATAAGTTCCCAAGCCTGACTCCTTTGTTGATTGGAATGATCATAGTATAACCGATTTCTCAAGATGTTGCAAGTAGCAGTTCGTGTTCTAGAGATTAATACTAGAAGTCTCTTTTGAACTCCAGTGGGTGAGGTGGGGGTAGAGTACTAGGGGTAGTAGGCCGTGCTAAAAAAGATCAGCGACTTCATTAGCGATTGCGCGGTTGACTTTATTAGTTGACACGACGGACATAAAGGTCTCGAAGAAAGCGACGATCGATGGGATGCCAGTCCAGCAGAATACTAGATACAGCACTCCGATACCAGACTCTCCCAAATAAAACTTATGTGCCCCAAAGCCGCCAAGGAATAGTGCTAGGATAGCTGTTACAAAAGGACGCTTGCGTTGGGCTACGTAATATGTCATGAATGGAGCGTGATACACTGGGAGTAGAGAGCTTAGAATCGTACGCATCTCAAGAGTGAGTAACTCCTTTTCTTTGCTACTCCTGTTAATTGCATACACCATAACCGCAATGCAGATTAGCGGCGCGATACAGAATGCTAAGAGTATCAGCTGTCCGAAGATGTTCCCAGTATTATCCATCGTAGCTCCTTTGTTGATTGGAATGATTTAAGTATAGCAGGTTATCCGGCGTCACGCAAGTGCCAGTTCGAGAGGAGTGAGCGGTGGAGGGGTTGCTCTGGAGGGGCTGAGTTTGTGAGTTGCTGAGGAAGTGGAGGTTAGTTTGAGTGACGACTCTCCCCGCTAAAGCAGGGAGCTTCTCGTGCTACGCTCGCTATTGCTTCTAGCCACGTTGGCGCACGACCGCCCCGTCCGGGCGGACTTTAGTATGTTAATTGCAGCATTTACGTCTCTATCAAGCATAAGCCCGCAATATGGGCACTTATGCACTCTAATACTCAGATCTTTCTTCACAATCTCATTGCACCTAGAGCACATCTGCGATGAATAAGCGGGATTCACGGCAACTAAAGACGAACCAGTTTCTTCCACTTTGTACGTCAATAGTTGTCGGAATATCCCCAGCCCAGCATCGCTGGCGCTCAAGGCTAAATGATGATTGCGTATCATAAAATTCAGATTAAGATCTTCGATTGCGATAAAGGAGTATGTATTAGCTAATGCGCGGGTAGTTTTATGCCAGAAGTCATGTCTCTGGTTGGCAATACGATCATGAATCTTGGCGACTTGAAGCGCGGCCTTCCTCCTGCGAGAGCTTCCTCTTTTACGCCTTGAGACCATACGCTGAGCAACGCGCAGATCGCCCAATGATTCTCGTAGCCATTTTGGATTATCAATTAATGTGCCATCAGACAGCGCTAGGAGGCTTTTAATGCCCATATCAATCCCGATTCCCGGCCCGCCGTGCGCAACAATATCACACTCTGGCATTTCAACTTGGAAGAACACATACCATTTACCGAGCCAGCGCTTTAGAATCACATGCTTGATCTTTGCGTCACCTGGAATATCTCGGTGATATTTAATCTTAATCTCGCCAACGTTCTGTATATACAACAGCGCTCGACCACTATCATCGAATCTTAATTTACATCCATCTCCGTAGGTGAATTCGATGCTCTTCCAGCGATTTTTACTCTTGAATCTAGGGAATCCTGGCGCTCCGCCCGTCTTAACCCGTCTGAAGAACGCCTTAAACGCTTTGTCTAAGCGACGTAGTGTTTGCTGCATACACCCAGCATTTAACATACCAATACCATCCGGATCTAGATGCCGCAGCTCGCGGAAATATGCCCACTGCATGTTGTACGTTATGCCGGAGCCGGTTTCTTTATATGTCTTAATCCTTTGCTCAAGTGCCATATTATATACATTGCATGACATCGCAAGAAGGTATTCAAATAGTCTCTTTTCGCGGCGGTGTGGATATAGATAATATTTGTATGTGCGTATCATACGCCCTCTTGTGCCTCAATGTATTTTCTAATTACTTTAGACGAAACCGCTCCAGACGTACCGACATAATAAGAGCGAGTCCACAGTGAAGGGAGCCTACTCTTTAGAAATCTAAACTCGTCACGTAATATATGGCTAGACTCTCCCTTAATACGATGCATAATTTGGTTTGGCGCGATAGTTGGAGGAAAGCTGGCGAACAAATGTACATGGTCGGGCCTTACAACAAGCTCAATAATCTCACCGTTTATTTTACTGACAACCAATGGTATAATTTCAATTAGGCGATCGCTAACATCTCCAGAAAGGACGGGCCTGCGATATTTTGGACAAAACACAAAATGATAATTTATTTGGTAGACTGCATGGCTTGTGTGTTTAGTGTTCATAATCTAATTATAGATTAGATAATCAAGGTTTAACAACCTTAAAGCAAGAGCAATTCCCCTCCTCGCTAAAGCAAGGAGTACTCTTGCCGGGGAAATATAGCAATCTTCCTTCAAAGTTCTCCGGTGTTTCCGTATGTAGAGCAGAAGGATACAGATTCTCAGAAGGCGAAACCTCACCAACTCTCACTCTACGTTTCACTATCAAGTTTCTAGTTCAGCTATCAGGCAGCGGCTCAATCGCTCACGCTCATAAGCCACTATCAGTTCGCACAAACCGCTCACTGATTTAGACTCCGTACTACAAGACTCTAGCTTCCTACCCCATTATCACATTGACACAATCATCCCCTTGTTCCTCCACCACCGCCAACTTCGGAGCCATATGTTTGCACACTTAGGCTCATCTAATCATGCCTTCGGATTACTCCGATCCACCTGGACCCAGTTCGTGGATGGTTTAGACAATTTCGATTTACGGGTCGGTCTGTGACTACTTGGTCAATATTTTCATCACAGTGATACGCTTTCGTATATGTTTCCATATCGCTGTTCGTATCAACACTACGCCTCTAGGCTGTTCAATCAGGATCTTATGATGGCATCCTTGGCGGCGTATGTTACGCCCGCCACCAAGTTTGGGTGAAGAGAGGTTTATTAATGTCGATCTCCTCCAAACGACGAGTGGTATCGCAGATCTCTGCGTCAGCTCCCGCTTGCTGATTTCATATTCGTGACGTGTCTTGTGTTGTTGTTACGGGATGCTTGGAGACAGCAAAAAACCCCAAGCGACTTCGGCATCTTTGGAGAGAGTGCTTTGCTTGGGGTTCTTCGTACTACGCTTTTATTATAAACTAAACTCTACCGAAGTCAAGCGCGCATCTCTCCAAAGAACTATCTGTACTATACCAGACTTCTTGATCCAACTGCAACCTTGACGTCGATCTCGCATGGTTAATTCCTCAGCTATTAATTTTCGCATTCCCGGCGCCAGGATCGCGCCACCGGCTGTGCGTGCTACCCGATGCGCGCTTGCGAGTACAGCCAGGCTTTGGTGAGGCCGATGCGGGCCTCCATCTTTACGCGCCACACCTGGGCTTCAACGACGTAGCGCTTCCATTCCAGCACGTCTGCCTCTGCGCTCTTTACGGCCTGATTGTGCACCAGAATGTCGGCTTGCTGGCGATCGCGCGCATCAGTATTCTTCCCGTTAATCAATCCCTCGCTCTCCGCTTGGAAGAGGATGCACGCCTTGACCAACTCGCATTTGCTCTCCCTCCCGGCAAGTTCCAGCTTATATCCAAGCTCCTCCCTCACGGCATCCGCAAACTCGTCTATCACCTGTTCCAATTCGCTCATATCAATCATCACTCGCTCTCCTCGTCGCTCTCATTGCCGCCGGGATCGTCCCGGCTCCGGTGGTGGTGCTAATCCGTGACGACAATGATGATTGCAGGCCCGGTTTCCGTTCCACTGTGCATGCCACCCTGCCGATGGCTACCCTCGTAGCGTCCGGCGTCAACGGCCTCCTGATCGTCAACCACGGCCACCTCATAAGAATGATACGGCTTCACGCGGCAATGCTGCACGGCCTCACGCTGTATCAGTTCCTCGACTAAATCCTTAGTGCTCACTCCGGTCAAGATACTCATCGTCCTCCCCTTTCTGGTTGTGATACTAAAGTTCCCCGCACAGCACATTGAGCATTGCGCCGAAGTTGTTTGTCACCTCGGGGCCGCCTAGTTTCTCGGTGAACTCATCAATGATCGCGGCACGTTTCTCGTTGTCGCCTTCTGCCAGTAGATAGCTGTCCTCGTACTCTGCGGCAAGCAAAATCCCAGCTGCCAACCCCTCGCACTGACCCTTGAGCCAGTCGATGTTCCGCACGTCAGGGTTATACTCATCGCCTAAGTGGGCGCAATCGAAGCCGTACACCATCCCAATATCATCTTCCTTGGAATACGTGATGCCGCCATGCACCGGCACATAGGAGAGGATGCCATTATAGTCAGGTTCTTTCACTGGCCTGTCTGCAAACCGTACATAGCCACAATAGTGACCCCTCGTTGTGAGAAGTACGCTATACATCACTCCTCCCTTCTCCCAGTTTGCTTCGGCCTTAGATTCCGGATAACGCAGTGTCTTGTTCATCGCCTCTCCTCGTCGCTTTCATTGCTACCGGGATCGGCCCGGCTTCCGGTGGTGCTCTACGCCACAATTGCATTGACGAGTTGTTGGGTCTGGTCTGCATCGAGGTCGGTGTATGACTCGTCCACGTTGTTTCCGCCGGTGAAGTACACCGTCGCCGTTCCGCCGGACAACTCAATCACTGTTTCTACGTTGTCCAGGTTGATCCATATGTTGCCGCACTTCACGAACTTCCTCATCGCTTGCTCTCCTTCATCGCTCTCGTTCTCGCGACATCGTCTTATGTTTCACGCTGACTCCTTCCTCATCAGCTCCATGAGTTGCTCGACTGTTAGGTCTAGCTCGCAATTTAGTGGGTCACGAAACGGAAAAGAGGATAACCACTCCTCAGAGACTCTGCTGTCTCCAGTTACAGGAATTACTGTGACAAAAACATCACAGCCATCTTCACCGAGATCGATTCCTAATGCTTCTCGCTGCGAGTCAGCCTGGACATACGCCTCAATTGTTTTCGTCACTTTGTATAGCATCAGCTACCTCCCTTGTCAGCAATTTTCTCAACAATGCGCTGTATGAATTCACGCGACAGCCTATCCTCACGAATTCTCAGAGTCCAGCAGGCGGCACACACATCATACCACAGTAGTGCATCGATCGTCTCTTGAGCTATTTTTGTGCGCTCGATCTTATCACTCATCACTTACCCCTTTGGTTCCAGTGAACAGTTACTTCCTGTCTGGTACGACGATAAGCGCTATCTTCGCCGCATCCGCCACAGAATGCACGGAAGCCATCTTCTCGGTCGATCATATAGATCAAGCTATGTTCGCAGTGCGGGCAGCAGAACAACCCGTCTGTGTGCTCGCTTGCAGGCTCTCCGCATACAGAACATAGCCGCTCGGGCTCAACTGGCGTTAGTGTAACATGATATTCTTGCGCTGTCCATGCCCTGTTTTCTGCGAGCCGAATGCCTGGACCTTGAACAATCTTACCGTCGCCGCCACCTGCAGAATGCCAAATTACTTCTGGCCTGGCCTTAAACTCGATCTTCTCACTCATCACTTTATTCCTCCTCCTCCCTGTTAAAACGGGGAGCCCTCTTATTCAGATTGTTAATAGCGTTGGTTTGATTGTTAGCTATGATAGAGATGCTACATCCACAATTACTGCATATAGTATTCCAGAAATCGCTGAATTGATACTTAATGTCGCCCATCCCTCCCCCGCATAGAGGGCATGGCTTTAGTTCTGGTTCTATTGGGGTCAGCGTAACGTGGAAGCGTTGCCCATTCACCTCAATACCGAGTGGCACATATAGGTATTGACCATCAAACCTTCCAGAATAGCCGCCAATCGTCTCAAACTCGATCTTCTCACTCATCACCTATCTCCTGCTAGCTCTGCGTATTTTCCACCATCTTTTCCATACTGCCATGAATTCCTACACTGTCCGCAAGTGAAGTTTGGCTTTCCTCCTTCGAAGTAGGACGGTGACATTCTGTAGTCTGGAGACCCACAGCGCGAGCAGGTCGCCCCACGCTTTCTGCGTTCCTTGATAATATTCACAGCTCCTCCCACTCCCACCCAAGTAGTACGCGATACCAGAATCTGTGCCAGCGTGACGGTATCGGCCTCACGAACTGGAAGATCACGCCGTCGTTGATATTAAGCTGCGAGCGGTAGGTGGGCATGCTAACCCTCCAATTCCTGGCGCTCATCTTACCCTGTCTTATCACTGGTCCCTGTGTTGATGACGAGGCGTTTGGCTCTGCGGATGTCAACCTTCTATGGTTAGATAGCATATCAAACCTTGCCATTCCAGGAATTAATAGCCTTTTCCTCAGAGATTCTCCATGGCCCTTTCCACCCGTGATTACATTCCACTCGAAATACATCGCCCTCGGCGACAATTCTCGGGTTGCACATTGTCGGGACACATGTGCTTGGATTACTAGGGCATGGGCGAAGTACCGGAGCGGTTGGTGTCATGGAAACGGTGTACTCATTTCCCATAAGCTGCGCCAGCAGGCTATTAACTTCCTCTTGGTCTTCTAGAGAAGTCACTTCCAAGATAATCTTTGCTGGTTCGTGTGGTCCATAGTTCACGATTGTAGGCCCCGAGATTGTGTTAGTAACCGTCCTGAGTTTGCGTGAATATACAATCTCTATCACGCGCGCTGTTAATCCAAACATCTCAGTCATATTATTCTCCTAATATCTGTGATTCCATGTCTCGATTAGCCAGTCTAACCCAGTCCAATGTTCAGTATCAAACCCGCATTCAAGGCAGACAAATTGCCACTCGTGGTCCCCATGATCTATGATATCTATATTGTCGCCTTGGCAGCTCGGACATGACCTAAGTACTATGCGTACATCTTCAATCAGGATAGTGCCCAACTTAGCATCTCCTCTGTGTTGAATGGGTTCACGCCGCTCCACCACGGGGTAGGGCACTGCTCTCTATCCATCACTTCACACACCTTCAACAGTCTTCCCTCAAAGATCTCAGGGTACCAAGGCGATTTTACCAAGTTCCCAGTGCGCGACGAAGTCCACCGAAGATACTTATCTTCTACTAGAAGCCGGCACACGTCGGTTGTTGTTACGGCGTCTTGACCAACATAGCGGAGGCAGAGGGCACGGGCTTCCTTAGTGCCAGGCTCTACTCCAAGTGCCTTAACTTCTACAAGCTCTTCTTCTGTAAGTTCCCTCTCTGGATTCCATAGGATTGGTGCTAAGTACCCCGACATGCCTTTAGTCTTGCCGCTAAGACCTAGTGCCTGGGCTGCGGTATTGAGTCCGATAATGAACCCGCGATCGACTACCATATTTAATGCGTAGTCGATGTGATTATAAATTGCTAAATGTTTCAACTCTTTCTCTAATCCTGAATCATCACATATTGCAGCAAGTAATTTCCAGTCAAAATGTAAGCCATTGAAACTAACGATCGTGTCACCCATGCTAGCATAACGTATGAGTTCCTTAGCAAAGTCACGAGCGTTTTCAGCACTCATCTCTGGTTCCTTGAACCCGAACATATCCTGGGCCGCAAAAAGAATAGGTTGCTCAAACTCGACGGCGTATATCGCAGCACACGATATCCCCAAATCCTTGAAGTCCATGTCGTCGTGAAACTCGTGCGCCGATTCCAAATCGAATGAAACCATCATATTCCAAATCCTTTCATATAATTACCTTCATGTGCTATATCGCGCTTAGATCGACGCTAAGACACCTTAGACTGGCTTCCGCGCATCATGTAGTGGCGTAGTTAGCATAGCGCTACTATGTATAATAGTCCACTCTAGCCATTCGTCAAGGCTCTTTGCGCCCTTGCTCAAGTTACAGCGCGCGCAGCAGTAGACGAGATTAGAGCGATCATTGGTCCCGCCGCCTCTCGTGCGTATAGTGTGTTTGATTGCCATGGCTAGTCCATTTTGTTTTTGGCGCTATTGTATGCATCTACGATAAGCCGATGTATAGCTCGTATGGTGAATGCAGCCATCGTAATGAAGCATATCGCGGCGAGGGCTGTCATCATTACCATTGATGCATACGCTGAAAACGCCGCAACAACCATCGCTAGCAGAAGGCACGCAATTACAATGGCCGCCACAATTCCGGTACAGTCATTCTTAATATTGCGCCATAGTTCATTGAGAAAACATCTAAGCATGCCCTAGCCTCCTCGGTGTTTGCATTTCGCTGTGTACCCCAGCCTTTCTAGCTCTTCGTCAATTAAAATTTGCGGGAATACATCGGAGTACTTTATAAGATTTGTGTCGTAAGTTTTCTCGCTGCAGCTTTGTGTGCGCAGGATAAGCGGCGCGTGTTTCGACCAGTACCTGCAAAAGTGTGTGCCGTCTGTACTTTGTGATGTGACAAATCCGAACTCAGTATCGTCATGGCCAACATCGCCATTCGCATGTGTTGGGATATGCGCAATCTGTTGTCCTACTTTCATAGCATCACCAGAACAAGCGCCACCGCGATCAGCGCGACTATGATAATCTTGACAAAGATCCAGTCTGTTCTATGGAATTGTTTCCTGCCCATATAGTTAGTGGTGTAGCTTGTCATGCAATGAGGAGGATCGTCTTTCTTGCGGAAGTGCAGAAATACATGCTCATTGGTATCAGTGTCCCTTCCAAGATACTTTACGCGCTTCCCCTCAAGGCGTAGCGGTTGCGGCGCATGCGATGTGTGTTTGACTTGATCTCTAAATCCCATGGTTTCTCCAGTTAGTTTGGCAACTCCGACATTAGTATCATTACAGGCTCCCCGTCTTTCCCTAGACAGTACATATCGCCCATGTAATTGACGGGCGTGTCATATCCGCTGTCCCAGCATGTGTTCTCCTGGCGCACAGTGATGGCGCATGACAGCGTCAGCATGATCAGTAGACCCATGATCAGAACTGCGCATACGGTCTCTTTTCTGTTGCTCATTACTTTCTCCTATTTGCATACGAGAGATTAATTGTTTTAAATGAAAGCCTATCATTCAGCACTCGCCTCGTCTCAAGAGATCTGATAACGATCCCCTCGCCAGGTTTGCCATTGCTATATGTGATCTCTGCGCGCTTCTGCAAATCGTCTGCCGTGTAATATTCAAACTGCTGCCCAAACTCAATCACTGAGACCATGGGCATTCTCACTATGTCCAGCATACTCATTATACCATACATACCTTCGTATTTGCGGTATTCTATATCATAAACGTCGAACACACGCGGCTCGATCTTCGCTAGCCCGAGCGGGTTTTTCTGGATACCTGGCCCAACAGTCTCGAATTGAATGGCTACTGGGTAGCCTAAGCAGCTCAGAATGTTCTCAAGGTCATACTCCCTAGCAATCTTCCACATAGCATTACGATCGTCCTCTTTCAGCTCTAGGTTCCTACTGCATACGCCGAAGTGCCCATCGTGATAGTAGACTGTTGTACTTGTACCGTCAGCTTTCTCTGTGATATAGTATGGCTGATCGTATAGCTCTCTGACTAATCTCCAGACGGATTGGAAGTTGTGCTCGTCTGTCTTGGGGATGAAGCTGGGGAAGTTCCCAAGCGCATCTCCCCCAAGGCATGCAGGTAGTGGCTTATCATACTTAGTGACGCCGACCTGCTCCATAATGTCGTCGCCCTCGCAGCCAATGACGGTTAGCTTAGAGATAACGCACTCGCTTGGCACCCCCCTAAGTCTGATCATTCTAACCACGAACTTGTAGCGACTCATAAATGCAAAGCGTGGCTCGTCTGGTAGCTTGGCGTCTTGGAGATAGACCTCGACCAGCTCGTCTTCTTTGAAGTCGCCCTTCTTAACAATCCCATGCCATACCCCATGCTCGCCAAGCTCTACCTCTGCGTGGTCGATCATATCAGCGTCGGGTATGACATTAATGCTTGCAATCCTACCAATCCTAGCTACGCTCATAGCTCATCGGCTCCAAGAAAATCACGGATCTCTATGACAGCCGCGTCCCATCCTTCTGAGTGACCCCTACTTCTCCCCCTAACATAGTAGATGCGTATGATAACAATGATCAACACAATCGTGATCGCCGTTAGCAGTATCGGGTTCATCGATCACGCTCCCACTCTAAGTCAGTGATTTTCCCTAGTAGGTCATTAATCTCAAGCTCAAGATCTTCATTCATCCTGTGTAATTCTTCGGATTCATTCTCAAGCTCGGCGATGTGATCAAACATATTTGTGAACAAATTGTTGGCCGAATCAGTCGCTGATTCTAATTTTGCTATAGCATCGTCGGCCATTGATTCCAGCTGCTCAACTGTGTAGTGCATTATTCCACCTCGTCCTCTTCGTGTCTGCCATACATTGCCCGGACAGCATCGTCGCGCCTAGACCCTGCCTCAAACCAGCTCCATAAATTCTCCGGCAAGGGTACTCCTTGCTTTAGCGAGGAGGGGAATTGCCTCCCCGATTTGCTTTAAGGTTGTTATACCTTGACTTATATTATACAATCTAGTTATGAAAAGACAAACAGGAATATCAATTACGCAAGTTGCCATGGACCTCCTTGATAAAGTAGCTGTAACATTAGGCATTCATCGATCTGCCGCTATCGAAATCGCAATTCGTTATTATGTTGAAAACGCTAAGGACTTCTCGGTAAAAGAATAATGATTCGCACGCAAAAGTATCGCTTATATCCACACGCTAGGCAATCTAGGAAGATGCATTATCTTCTTACTCTGTCGCGCAATGTGTATAACGCGGCGCTTGAACAACGGATCAAAACTTATCAAGAAACTGGATCTGGAATTACATATGTATCGCAGTCCAAGTATTTCGGCAATCTTAGGCGCGCTGATCCAGACGGACTAGGGCTTCTGAATTTCACTTGCATGCAACAGACGCTCCGCCGTCTCGACAAGGCTTACAAAGCATTCTTCAGACGAGCTAAGGCGGGAGAAGAAGAGCCTGGTTTCCCAAGATTTAAATCCTCCAATCGCTGGCATAGTTTTGAATTCACACACGGCGATGGGTGCAAACTCAAATTCGACGATGATGGCCGAGCATTGCTCTACATTCAGAATATCGGCGAGATTAAAATCAAGTATCATCGAGAAATACCTTTCGGAGCAAAGATTAAGCATGTTGTTGTTATACGGAAACTTGGGAAATGGTACGTTCTTTTCCAGATTGAGCTTCCAGAGACAGAGATTGCTAAGCATTCTGGCCCGGAGATTGGTATCGACGTTGGGCTGCATAGCCTCCTTGCGCTGTCTAACGGTACATTTGTCGGGAATCCCAGATGGCTACGAAGTTCTCTCACTGAATTGCGCGTCGCTCAGCGCAGGGTTGCCAGGCGCAAGAAAGGTAGCTCTGGAAAACGCGCCGCTAGGTATCAAGTAGCGAAATTGCATGATCATATTGCCAATCAGCGTCGCGACTTCTGGCACAAAACAACGCGCAATCTCGCTGATACTTATTCTCTGATCGCGATCGAAGACTTAAACCTTTCATTTATGACACACAATCATCACCTCGCCCTTAGTTCGCACGATGCTGGGTTGGGACTGTTTCGGCAAATGCTAGAGAGTAAAGTGGAAGAGACTGGCTCTTTAGTCATTGCCGTTCCCCCAGCTTACACATCACAGCGATGCTCTGGGTGTGGTGAGATTGTTAAGAAGGATTTGAGTGTTCGAGTACATGATTGCCCCTATTGCGGGCTTGTGCTCGACAGGGATCATAACGCTGCAATCAACATACTTGACTTAGCGATCAGGCCGGCCCGGACGGGGCCTTCAGGACTTAACGTAGGCGATGGCGCCAAGCGTGTCCTGGGAAGCTCCCTGCTTTAGCGGGGAGAGTCGTCACACTGCTACTGAGACAATGAACAATGTAATAAGCCCGACAATCAGAATTACAGTAAGCATTCATTCCTCCAGGTCTGATAGTACATTATAGCCGATCTCTTCTTCTACCCATCCCGCATCATAAGACCTCTGATACCATGGCCTGCCAGGTGCCGTGTGTGAATACGGCATCTCAATGCAGTCTTCGGGCCAGTCATACTCTTCTTCGTGCCCTCTTGAATCGCTCGTAACTAACATTCGTTACCACCTCAATTGGATATCCGTGCCCAGTGAATCGCGCGTACAGTGTACCATACCATCCAAAAATAATACTGATTGTGTATTTGCCGTGAGTGTATTGGTAAACTACGTCACCAGCCCCTGGCCTTGAGACATTTTTCAGCAACCCAGACGAGGAGCTTGGATGATAATCTGATGCGATATTCGTTTTCGCCATTCTCATTGATCCACACGCTGGTTACTGTCCCTATTTTGTTCCTGAGTTTTTGCCCTTTATCATTAAGTTCAGATGTGTCCGCTATGCATACCTTCTGTCCTGTTGAGAACATTAAAAGTACTCCTCGCAAGGTCTCATGTCAGTGTCATATACTTCTGTACTGTACGGTATGATACCGCGCCACGCTAATGACAGGGTAATATCTTCACATACTTCATATGCTTCTGTGAGCGGCTGCACAATACAACAATCCACAATCAGATACTCTAGGTTATCGCTGACATACGTCTTAGCCTCATCCTCAGAGTCTGCCGCAACCATAAACACTACCAGCTTATCTACTTTGTAGAGTTTCTTCATCGCTTCTCCTTACGCTTCCGCTCAAGGTATTCTACCAGGCGTTTCATCGCCTTGTCCATACGCTGTCCGTACTTCTTCTTGTTACGCTTCTTATCCCTGCGTTCCCACTTTCTCATGTAAACTCCTGAATAAGTCTAAGAACATTGCCTCTGTATCTATTGCTGCGTAGGAGTAGCACATACAGTTAGGCGGATATCCGTCATACGACGGCCAATGTTCCATGTTGCTATTGCCAAGGATCTCCTTCTTCTCTGTAACCAGCATCATCCTGTCAATATATTTCACCTCCGCCTTTACCGCCCCGCCGCCTGGGACATTGTACTTTTCATTAATAGCTTTTTGAATATGATTCGCAATTTTTCTGTAGTATGGGAGCAGAGCTTTGAGCGGTGTTGATATGTCTCCAGTGTATGCTTCGTGTGCGTCGTGCATCAGTGCGGCATACGCAGCGCGCGGTGCCACGGCCATTGCCGAGCAAGCAAGAGAGTGCTGTGCTACCGAATAGAACAAGCCATGCCCAGTGAACCTGCACAGGTTGGATAGGGCGTGGGCGATATCCTCTATCCGAATACTCTCCTGAGTAGGATTTAAGAAGTCAAACATTATGCCAGTGTACGTCTCAATCATTCTATACCTCATTTCCCCATGCGTCCCATCCATCCACTCGCTGTCTCGCGAATAGCTCTATGCGAGGGAGATCTCCGAAGAGTAACTCAATATTCTGCCTGACCTTTTCTGGCTTTTGGCTGTGCTTGGTTCTCTCGGCCTCTACTTTCTGGTATATGTTATTTACCTTCTTGTGCTTGAGCATCCTGCCGCGCGTTCCGAGTAGGCATATCTCATAATTCTTCATCGTCCAGGCGCCAAGGTTGGCGACAGTCTTTCCTGTCTTGGTTTTCTTTTCCCATACAAATGCAATAGTAATGTATTTGAATCCCCATGCCTCGATAGTTTCTATTGCCTCCTTGAGATGCGCGTCTGTTGTCCATAGGAATAGAGCACAATCGTCGTGGGCTATTTCCTCAACGGGCAAGTCTTTGATCCAGTCTTTATGCTGTGTCGGATAATGCTTGTCCATACTCGTGAATCTTTTGCCGTTATACTTCTGGAGCTCCTTGCTTCTGAACTTCCATGGCGGGTCTGCATAAATAATATTGTACCTCTTGCCTGGGAATGGGATTAGTCCCATCTTTTAGTTCCTTTCTATTCATATAGGAATGCGAAAGGGCGAGTGGTGATCGCACCCGCCCCTTCTGAGGTTTTGGTGTGACCCCAAACACGGAAACAAAGAGAATAACGTACTTATTATACCATTGCGACCGGCTAAGTCAAATTAAAGAGACCAAGGTATGGCTTTTGTCATTCTAAGCATCTCCTTTCTATACTTGAAGGTTTACAAACCTTGAATTGATTTGTATACTGTGAATATGAAACTAACAGCAAAAGTTAAACTAGATACTACGCCAGATCAAAGAGATATATTACATTGTACCATGAAATGCGCGAATAACGCACGTAATTATCTATCTGGCCGCGCCTGGGAGGAGCGCGTATTCGGTCATTATGCTCTGCATAAACTTGCTTATTATGATACACGTTCAGAATTCTCCGATCTTTCGTCACAGATAGTCGTACGCTGTATTGCAGATGTCGCTGATTCATACAAGCTAGGCAATGAAACTCAACGAGTATTCAAGCAATACGGCGCCATTTCTTATGATAGTCGCATTCTCCATTGGTACACTGATAGGCTTGAAGTGTCAATATGGGCTATCGGCGGTAGGCTGCGCATTCCATATAAATGCGGCGAGCATCAAAGACTTATGCTGCATGCTCTTCAGGGGCAGGCCGACCTTGTGTATCGCGATGGTGAGTTCTATCTTCACCAAGTATGTAATATTGAAACTCCAGATCCAGATATACCAGATGGATGGCTTGGAGTTGACCTCGGTGTTGTAACTATTGCTGCTGACACACTCACAGATAATAACACAATAGGCATATCTAATCGGTTCATTGTATCTGAGGGGGAAAATAATGCTGAATCTCGACCTTCCAACCAGTAAACACTATGGCGACTTTGCTGTTTCTCTTTGTGTGACATATTTCCTTGGACTTGGGTATCAGGTTCTCCTTCCATTTGGGGATCGTGGTCACTACGATCTCGTGGTGGAAATGGATGGAACTTTCCAACGCATACAAAGCAAATGGACAAGCTCAACCAAAGCGCCTCAAGGATATCCGAAGGTGTCCCTGAGGGTGTGTGGTTCCTCGACGACGTATGTTTATTGCGAAAGCGATTTCGATCTCCTTTGGGTAACAACTCCTGAGGCATGCTATTCGATTCCATCGTCAGAGATATTCGCATCCAAGAAACGGAAGAGTGATCTAAAACTGTATCCAAAGTGGGATAAATATCGCGTTCCAATTCCAGTGCCTTTTCCATCTGGTCAAGCTCCCGTTAAAAGAGCCTCGCCTAGATTAACGCAGGCAGACAAGATAATGATTCGCCGTCTGCGCAATGAAGGGAAATCGCAGCAAGAAGTAGCTAATATCATAGGCGTTACTCGCGCCTGCATATCCAAATTCGAGCTACGCAATCCAAGTTAGCAATCAGCCCATGGTCTCGACTAAAGCAACCAAAATCTTAACTAGCGTTGCTCAATGTCAGGGACAAGCTCCCTTGCTTTAGCGGGGAGTTATTGACTTTATCACCCCCATGATCACGTCCCTATGTATCGACTCGTAAGCTCCATTCACTTGCACCTCCACTTTCCCATTAGCATGCAACCCTGTCACTGTCGCCCTATGATACCCAGTATGCTTATGAGCAAGGCTCTGCCTCTTGTATCGGCGTATGATAGCGTAATGTTCTACAACGACAATTTTGTCACCTGGGAGAATGAGCATACGGCCTCCTGTCTAGCTGAAGACTCTGTCGTAAACCCTCTTTGTCATCTTGAGATCGTCAAGTAGATGTTCTCTGAGTTCTTCTGGCGTGCATTCACTGAAGTCGATGGGCTTCTTGTGCTCCCTGAATAAATAGAAGTACACGTTATCGAGAGATCCTTTGAATAGGTTGTGTAGATCTACATGAACGGTGTGCTGATATGGGTGAGTCATTGCCTGGTATTCGTCCCATGGGAACGGGACTCCGAGAATCAGAGAGCGCTGCATACATACGGGCAGGTCATACGCTTTACCGTTGAATGAGATCCAGCGATACTCCCACATTTCCTCGATGCGTTCCCAGAAGTCTTTTAAGATATCTGCCTCAGAGTATCCACATTCAGTGTCAACAATATCGTAATGCTCCACCCCGTCTATCCCATACAGATACCCGATTGACACAACTCTAGCGAACCAGTTATTCTTTATCTGAAGTGTCTTCTCCTTTTCTCCAATCTCATCAACCAGTTCTATGTTACGGCGCTCTACCCAAGCATCGATCGTGTCCTGCTTCTTGTAATTCCTGGGCGCGTCGTCTCCGGTAACGATAGTCGGGGTGAGCCAGCCCGATACGCGGGCTAGCTCTACGTCCCCCTTGGTCTCTATATCGAACACAACTGTGTTAACCATATACCAGAACCATCCCTGACGCTTCTTTGGGATTGATAAGCCGGTCATTCTTAGTTTTGTAATATACCAACCCATCCTCTCCATGCATAATGTTAAGGATTTTGAACGAATCTCCGCATTCAGTAATTAAGTAGTCGCCTTCCATTGCGTTCCCGTGCCTCGCTTGAGTATCGCTCCCCGCCTCTTGGGCATCACTAACTGTCATACATCTCCCACGATAGTATTCCGCCAGCGCCTTCCTCGTCACAATCTCAAATCCGTCCCATACACTGAATGTATCTGACCAGTTCACCTTACCGAATGCATACGCAATCATTCCATCGTGTGTTACAGACACGAATGTGTATGGCCTCTTCACACATACAAACACTACCCACTCTTTGTTCGCAGTAACAACAGAGAATGTAACGTGATCTACATCGTTGATGTCATCAAGTGCACTTTCCTGCATAACCATGAAGAACTTGTCCATCACCAATTCAACTCGCTTGTCGTTCGATCTAAAGTCGATCATCTCTGCTCCTATTGATAATGTTGCTAATAATCCTTGCGAAAATCTGCTTGTGCATATCTGGCATGTCGTCGTACGAATCCCCATGGATAGTCGGGAGTAGGTCTATTAGGAATGCTGAGCACTTGTCCACGTCCACGTTTTCTGTAGAGAATATCCCCTGTGCCGTTTCAAGAAATGTCACGTTCGTCTCCTTTGAGTAGGTATCCAGTCCCAATGCGAACAATATTGTGCTCTTTCCTTAACCCGCATATGTATACTCTTAAACAGTTCAGGGTTTGTCTCGATTTATATCCTCCCCATATTTCGTCAATGAACTCATTGTAATCAATGACCCCACCATTCTCTAGTAATCTTAGCACGTCATCTTTAATTGTCAAAGACGGCCTCCAGGAATACAAAGACTCCTTTGAATATCGTTACTATAACTGTAGCCAGCCCAGCCATTAGCCCAAGCCCAACCCCAGCGGCAACGATTACTCCATCATTGCTGTTACTGTGATATGTATACTCCTCCTGTGGTTCAGCCGGAGGTTCCCAGTCCTCTTCTGTGAATTGATATTCATCCTCGCGGAGTTCATTATCGCAATATGTATACTCCTTTTCTGAGAAGACGTACTCTTCCTCATAGAGTGCGTATCTTGGCGCACCAAGGCTCCCCTCTATAGCGGTATCGACATCTTGTGTGATTGCCCCCTGGAACCTGAGCGTCTTGAGCCCCATTTTTATCAGCCCGTCACCATATCCTCCAAGCTTCTCCGCTCCGTTGGTGTCTATGATCACGCGGGAGTCAACTTGCGACGGTAGGGCGAATGCGACCCTGACTGGGAAGTTAGCTTTGATTGCCCCTGTGACAATGTCAGCGCTTGGCCTTTGTGTGGCAATGATCAGATGTATTCCAGCAGCCCTTCCTTTCTGAGCAATCCTAATAATCAGATCCTCAATAGCATCCCTGTTACGTATGATTAGATCTGCAAACTCATCAATCACAACTACTATATGCTCTGAGTCTATTCCTCCATGCCCCATGTACCTATCGTCCATCTCCACAGCTATTGCTTCGAGCATTGTGTTGATGTCGTATAGCTCGTTCGCAATAGGATAAACCAGGTGCTCAACATTCCACTTATCTAACTCAATGTACTTTGGGTCAGCTAAGCAAATTCCAACCTGTTGAGGTGTTTTGGTTAGAATGATACCCGCTAGGATACTGTTGATGCAGGTTGATTTACCTGATCCAGTAGCACCTCCCACCAACACGTGGGGTGTCGATGGGAGCGCTAGGTCAACGATAATGTCTCCACCGGCAACGGAGGTGCCGATGATGGCCGGAACAGTAGCTTTACTTGCTAACTGCACAAGTCGTTCTGTGTATACTGGATCTGGATTATCCCTTGGGATCTCCAGCCAAAGCTCTCCATTCTGGCGTAGTGAGATTCCAGGCACGCCAATTGCAAGTTCTATGTCTGACAGCCTGCTCCTTATCTCAGAGACCCTGATCTTCCTTGGCACTGCGTTTGATGACGCATATGGGAAATTACCTGGAAGCAGTCGGTAGCGCATGATCTGTGGCGCCGTTGCAACTCCGACAACAGAGCAGGGTATCTTGAGGCTAAGCAGCGCCTCCTCGATATCCTGTTCGCGGGTCATTTTCCCATTCCGGCTGCCCAGCTTACGTCAAACTTATGTCCGCTTGGGCACTCGGCTTCACTCTTCCCGCCTGCGGCAGCCAAGATCCTATAATACGTCTCAAGGTTTAGTGGCACAAACACAGTAGATTCACATATCGGGCACTCAAAGGTATTCATTCCAGCTATTGGTCGAATGTTCGTGTATTTTGGCATTGTTACTCTCCTCGCTTCCTGTAAATTATTTCCCATCCACAATGGACACAGCGTCGCTCGTAGACGTACTCTACGCCATCCTCAGTTCCAAATAACTCAATAGCATTCTTCTTGCAGTACGGACAGATAGACTCAGACCTGCGCCATCTAGTCATTACCACGTCTCCGCAACTTGTTTCCAGCATTCAAAGCTTGCTATGTCCTCCATCGCGTTAAGTATATCGTCAATATTATCATAGCTCACTATTTTATATGCCTGGCCTCCTCCTCTGTTCCAAGTGATAGCATACCTACCTGTATCAACTTCGCAGGCTAGCACGACAACATTACGGTCTCTGAATATAGCGCCGTCGCATAGTATCTCGCTGATACCGGCGCGGGTGAGCCTGATCCACTCGAAAGACTGATAGACCCTCCCGATAATGTCGTCAATGTATGGACGCTCCTCATCAAGATCTTCGCTGAGCTTTACTTTATCCATGGCGCTACCTACCACGCTAATTGAGCACTTGTAATCTTCCGCAAGCGTATTGTGGAGCTGCTCTGTATATTCTATGAGCGATTGGCTTGCGTCATAGAACCTCATATCATCATCTGAGCCGTCGAACAAAGAATCCTCGCTGACTACGATATCAATGTAGCTATCCATGGTACACCTCAAGTTTCTCTGGGTCAAACTCGTCGTATGTAATCTTAGCCGATGCGTATTGGGACATTCCATTCATATAATACTCAACCCATAGATCTTCTGAGGCATCTCCTTCCCCTTGCAGCATAAGCATTACCTCCGGGAACGCGCGGCTGAGGCTGACCATATCCTCTGTGTGTCGATACCAGGTGCATGCCTCGTCACATTCAAGAGTCTCTGTATTGATGAAGTCATCTGGGAAAAGGTCGTGCTCTACAACAGCATCTTCTACTTCCTGTGTCCCAATCACACTGAGTATGTAATGCGTTCTGTATCCCATGTTACGTCGCCTCCCAATCTTTTAGCGCCTTCTGATAGTCAGGATGACTCTCTGGATCGTCGCCGAACAGTTCGTAAATTAAGTCATCGATCAGGTCGAACGCTTCCCCTGGAACAGACACCCCCTTTCCATCTGAGTATAACATAAAATTCAACATTGCGGCGGCGTATCTGGTAGGATTCGTTTGATACACAACATCTGGGGGATCGAATGTTTCCGCTGGGTCGAATACACACAATACCCTATACCCATGCCCCACCGCCGCCTCTTCTGCTAGATCTGCATTAGGGGCATCGACATAAATCCACTCACTATCTGCGTGCGGAGATGCAACTTCTACTAGACACAGCTTGTTAGGCATTCGCCTCCTCCTTCTAGTACCATCCGAACAATGCGTTGACAAACTCCAGTACAGCTTGCTCAAAGTTCTCATGTAGCACCGTGCGCCATTGCCACGCTTCGTCCCAGCGCTGCGCTGTGATTTCTGGGCACAAGTGCTGCACTAGCTCTAGGAACTCTTCTCGGTTTGACTGCGGGAATTCCCATAGGTTCTTAAACCACTGCAGGTGTTCTGGTTCTCTCACAAGTTTCTCAAGTTCGCCAAGCCTTTCTGTGAATCCGTCTACAAAGGGGCCTAGATTGTATACCTCCATAACACCGTCTCCTGGGCGCAGCTGCGCTTCATGGCGCCCTGGCACATACTTACAGCAATACTGTGACCCTCTGTGAGTTTCCATGCTACGCCTCCTTCACTGGCCCGCTGTTAATCTCAAAGCCACTGTCCCATGCTCCGTAAGGCAGCCCGCAGCATGATTGGATACCATACTTATTCTTACCGTCATTGAAGAAGTCAAACTCTCCAGGCTCAAGGCGCAGATCTCTGAGTAACACCACCTCGGTGCTAGACGATCCGTTCATGTAGTCGTGGATGGTGATTTCAGTTCCCTTGAACAATGTAATCCCGTTTACATATACCTCCTTCGGGTGCTTAGCAAGAGTCTCAAGCGCATCTGTGCCAAGTAGGGCAATATACGATCCGCTATAGAAGCAATTGATCCAAGCTTCTGCGAGCTGTAGTGGCTTAACGTACTCGTTACCATTCCTGTCCGGCAGGTCTGGCGCATCTGTGATATTGATCCACTCCTCTAAGCTCCTCGGGTTGATATTGAAGAAGTCTAACACATCCTCTACATCTGCGTAATGATACGAGCTATCTACGTAGTGGTCAATAGGTTTGATCTCTAGCCCGATGTATGGTTGTGTGTTACTAATGAGGCGATCGATATTGAGATCGACGCTTGGGAATACGCCATACTGATCGAAGAAATCATGCATATCAACATCGTGCCCATGCTCTGCTAGAATATACTCCGCCGTATCCCATTCCAGTTGTGAGACGTAGTCGATATTATTCTCCCACAGCTGCATCAGAATATCGTTTGACGGGGAGCCGCCATGCTCAGGCGGCGCCAGGATCATATCTACATGATCGTCGCTGAGCCTGTCTCTATAGTCAAACTCCATATCAATGACCGTGTTCTCGATCTCGTCCAGTACTTCTTGCGGGATATCCATTTCATTCTCCTTACAGATCTGCTGGCTTAATGGTTGTGTTGGAGCGATCGCGCAATTCCCAGTCGTCATATTACTCATCTTCTTCCTCCTCGTAGTGCTCCTCAAACATTTCAGCAACGGCACTGATCGTCTTGCTGTAGATCTCTCGTGCCATACCGACCATACCAATCGCAATAGCCTTACTGACATCCGTAAGGTCGCCGTACTCTTCCATCGCCTCGTTTACATGGTAATGGTGGGTGATGTTCTCGGATAGCCAGTTGAACAGCGCGGCATTGTAGCATTTGGCCTCTCTGCCTGTCTCTTCATAGAAAGAGTCCTCGCCATTCATATCGTCTTCCCATGCGTCTATGCTGAATCCATCTACGTCATACGTTTTCATCTCGTACTCAAGCCAGTCCATTGCATTACTCGCCATCTCGTATGATGAGTCGTCCCACGGAGTGATGATATCAATTAGCTTATCCCTGAATGCGCCCTGCAGCAGATCGGAGTGGTCCCACTCAAGCACTACACGAGTCACACGTTTCCCATACACGGCTACCCATTCGTCGTATTCCTTGAGCGCATCGCTGACGCTTGTGTTGTTTGCGATAGAGCTTCTTACGAGCTGTATGATCTTGGCTTCTTCGCCCGTCATCCATTCCTTCTGTGTGAAAATATTCAGATGCTTCAAGAACTCTGCTGGTGTAGACATTACGCGGCTCCTTTTAGGTTATTCACTGCGGTAACAATGCTCTTCTCTCTGCCCTCAAAGTACTCTTTCATCTCTTCAATCGTCTTGAATGACCTCACCCTTTCAAAGTCTGTGTCTGGATGGAAGACTAGCTCAATCATCTTACGACC
>Ga0307928_10000641_pt1 | contig 26338 bp, 62 predicted proteins | sample AceLakmetagen232_FD_201815 | JGI IMG/M metagenome (GOLD analysis project Ga0307928, IMG submission 201815) | Saline water microbial communities from Ace Lake, Antarctica - #232 | ecosystem: Environmental > Aquatic > Non-marine Saline and Alkaline > Saline | place: Antarctica: Ace Lake... | reverse complement strand
TTGTGTGTCTTTCTGATGGGATGGAACGTGATGTCAATGTCGATGCCAAGTTTGAGGTTCTTCCGGATGCGATACTTACGTTTGATAAAGGAAATTGACGTGCCTAACATCCTCCTCGCAATAATAACAATAAATCTAAAGGAGTATGATGATGAACATTGATTTAGATATAGACGATATTATTCACGAGCTTGATACAAAGACTTTAGACCACGCCGAGATACTTTCGATTCTAAAGTCAATAGACGATTCGTTTACTGTCACGAGAATTATCTACGAATATGCTTATAGGGAGTTTGTTGATTCTGATCGCGGGTTGCCTGATATGGAAAACGCATGAACATCCTACTCGCAATAATCGGCATACCGCTTTTCATGATTACCGGAGCCGTGCTTTTCTGTACAGGCATCGCAGTACTTGACGCTTTCGACACGGCATGTCATGGTAAACATATCGCTAAGGTACTTAAGAGGATGGGGGATAATCGTGGCAACGTGTAAGGTTTCAGGTTGCGGTAATCAAGTAACAGGCGGTAGACATCACATAGTCAGCAAAGGCGCGGGTGGCGTAGACGATGAGTACAACATGCTTGACTTGTGCTTTCTGCATCACCGCGAGTTCCATGACCATGGTTGGCGCACGTTTTGCAAGAATAATCACGAGCTTGCCGAGACTATAATCTACGCCAGGACAAGACAGGGTAAGCGAATATGACAAAAGACTGGCGTAGAATATTAGGCAATGCTTGCGACGACTCGTCACCAATTATCAACTACGGGCATACTGAGATTGACTTTGACATTAACATGGGATACGTACAGCCTGTTTGGTTGTGTATCGATACTGCGCGGTGGTGTAAGTTTGGTTGCCGCGAGATGAAGCAAATAGATAGGCGCGTTGGTCCGCAGGGCAAAATGGACCTTGCCAGAATAGCTAACATGCTTAATGATGTAAGAATTGGTATCAACACTGAAGCTATCGGCAGAAAGTACGGCGTATCGTCTACCACCGTGAAGTACTATGCAAAAAAGAAGGGTGTGAAAATGGTAAGCAATCGTAAGAATTACAAAAGAGTAGGCTTGAAGCAGCACTTCACAATATGGGCTGAGACTGTGCAATCATTTAGGTTCAGGTCTGATGAGTCTGGAACTTGACGAGGAGAAAATATGACAGAGATGCGAAAGATGGAAGTGAAGGCTACTTGTTGGGATGCGTTATACAAACAGCTTACAGAGCAACCGGTAGGCTATATCATGTTGTCTAATAAGCAGATTGCCGAAATTATGATGGAAGCAGAGAAAGTTGAGATGCGCAGGGTTGATGATGCACTGTTACTGAAAGGCTTGAAGTAATGTCAAAGCGTTTCATAGACACGAACCTATGGGAAAAGCCTTGGTTTCGTAAGCTATTGCCGGTTGAAAAATCGGCGTGGCTTTACATCCTTACTAAGTGTGATAACGTAGGCGTGTGGACTCCTGACTTCGAGCTTGGAGACTTTTCTATAGGTAGCTCAGTTGATTGGGATGGCTTCAAGGATAGGGCTAATGGTAACATAGAAGTACTGCCTAATCGTAAATGGTACTTGGTTAATTACGTTAATTTTCAGCATGTTGACCTATTGAATGGTAGCAAGTCTAATGCCTGTATCTCATATCTTAAACTATTACATCATCATGATTTACTTAATAGATTTGAAGGCTTGGCCTTGGACTCTCCAAGGAGTAGCCTTGGAGGTAAGGCAAGGGTAAAGGATAAGGATAAGGTAAAGGATAAGGTTAAGGTACGGGTAAAGGATAAGGAAATGGAAGAAGGAATTGATACAATAATTTTATACTTCAATGAAAAAACTGGTGGTAATGTAAAGAAGGGAACGGAGGCGCTAAGGTCTAAGATAAGGGGGCGTATTGACAACGGTTATTCTGTTGAAGAATGCAAGGAGGCTATATCTTGGTGCAACTGGAAATGGGCTGATGATGATAAGATGAAAGAGTATGTTAGGATATCAACCATTTTCGGAGCTGAGAAGTTTCCTGGGTATGTAGACAATTTCAGGAGAGAGGTGCCTAATGAGTAAATGGTCTGTGATGTGTACGAAGTGCGGGAAGCGGGCTGTCGTCGTTGAAGTAGAGGCAAGGCGGACATTTAAGAAATCATATTTCTATGGATATGGTCGTAAGGATGTGCTTGCTAAGATGACATCTGATGAGATAAACGCGAGAACACCTATAGAGTTTGTTGAAACAGTGTGGACGTTGCCGCCGATCATGGATGCGCTATGCCGAGAGTGCCGGGGCGGAAAGAAGGGGCTATCGGTATGATTACATTGTTGAGATAGTTGGTCAGTAACGCGTGCAAGAGATGGCGCGGAGACCTCAAAACGAGACGAGATACGTGGAACCAAAAATGAATATGGACAATAGGAGGGGCGAAGGCGTGGATATGGACAGAGAATTACGAGGCGTTTAAGCGCAAGGTTGCGAAACCTGAAAGCGTAATCAAGGAGAAGATATTTTGAACAGGGTTGAATTATTCAATGACCATTTCCAGAACTTCAAGGGGTACGCAATACCGAAGGCGCAATTGATTATTGCCGACATACCGTATAACGTAGGTAACGATGCTTATGGCAGTAATCCAATGTGGTACGAGGGGGGAGACAGGAAGAATGGAGAGAGCAAGAATGCCAACGCTTCATTTTTCGACACTGATGGGCTATTCAAGATACCGGAATTCTTTCACTTTGGAAGCCGTATGTTAATCAAAGAACCAAAGGCAACGAAATCAGCACCGTGTATGATTGTGTTCTGCTCCTTTGAACAGCAGTTTGAACTGATAGAACACGCCAAGGAAAACGGGTTTCCTAATTACATCAACATGGTATTTTACAAGAACTTTTCACCGCAAGTATTGAAGGCAAATATGCGTGTCGTTGGCAATAGCGAATATGCCTTGATACTTTACCGGGACAAGTTGCCCAAATTCAGGAACAACGGTAACATGGTATTCAACTCTATGCCTTGGGTACGGGATACCGAGACACCGAAAGTACACCCGACACAGAAACCGGTTCCGCTGCTTGAGCGATTGATAGAAATATTCACCGATACCAATGACGTGGTTATTGACCCTGTTGCCGGTAGCGCCACCACGTTATTGGCGGCGAAAAACATGGGACGAAGGGCGTATGGCTTTGAGATCAAAAAGAATTTTTTCAATGAAGCCAACGAAAAGATACTTCCATTTGCTCAGTCAAGTTTGTTTGTATAGGAGGATGGCATACGACACACGTTGAGTTCATAGATGCTATTGAAGGTTACTACGGCGAATATCCACGCGACACGGTTAAGGATATGGTTATGCAGTACCTTAAGCAGTATGTCAAAGAGGGTGATTTAGCCGTGCTGTATGCGGAGGTTTTGCGGACAGCTTCAACTCAGTATCGCGCGGTGCCTGATATTTCAACCTTCCATGAGATTGTTACTGATTGGAATAGCGAGGCGACAAGCCATGCCTACTATCGACCGGGGCGTTATATACCGGAGCGCACGGCAAACGATCAGGAAGCGGACGAAGCTTTTTCTAAGTTTTGGGAAACGATAGGAAAACATAAGGAGGCTGAGGCGTGGGGGAGCTAAACAAGGTGCACCTGATGGACTGTATGGAGGGCATGGCGGACATACCCGACAAGTATTTTGAGCTTGCTATAGTTGACCCGCCGTATGGGATTGGTGTCAATAAGATGAACATGGGTTCTCGTAAAACCGTAAGGCCAGACAGCAGGAATTGGGATGATGCAGTTCCTTCCGACGAGTATTTTACCGAGCTTAGACGGGTATCGGTAAATCAAGTAATCTGGGGCGGTAACTATTTCAAGCTACCTCCGAATAGATGCTTCTTTGTTTGGGACAAGGGAGAGACAATGTACGGACGAGGTTTTGCAGAATGCGAGCAGGCGTGGGTGTCCTTTGATAAATCGGCACGAATAATAAAAATGAGTCCGAACCAACACGACAGAATCCACCCGACACAAAAGCCCGTAGATTTATACAAGTGGATTTTGATTTCCTACGCCAAGCCCGGAGACAAGATACTTGACACTCACGTTGGTTCGGGTAGTTCGATAATCGCCTGTATCGATATGGGCTTTGACTACATGGGCTTTGAGATAGACGCTGACTATTACGAGGCGATGCAAGACCGGATATATCAGTTTACACGGCAGACTACCTTGGAGGGGATATGATACCTAACCCCAATTCTACCAACGAGAAAATAATTAACATATCGATGATTACCCTATTGACTATTTATTACTCTCGGCGTATGATTAAATAAGGAGATGACAATGAAATTACGAAATGACGTTCAAGTGGTCGAGTTTATGAAAGAAAATAGAGGTAAGAAACACAGTATGTTATTTCTCCTTTATGACGATGACGTTCTAAACGGCACAATATCTCAGGACTACCCGGCCTCGTTCTACGAGCAACCGCCCGCGGGGAGCTTTGGGAAGTTTTGGGCTGACGGCGATCCTTATCCTCCTGTGTGGGGGCATCTGACAAGTAGCATCACAGGCCAGTTTAGAGATGATGCTGGCAACCTATACGAGCATTTTGAGATGTGCCTTCCTCAAGACGTAACCGCCGCCGGTATGCCGTTGGAGACTGAGTGATGGGTGAATGGATTAGCATAAAGGATTCAGCTCCTGTTAACGGCCAAACTGTATATGGATATTGCGGGAATGACTGGAAAGGCAATAATTGGAATGGATTAGATTCAGAGTATTTTATGGGCGAATGGGACGAGGACGAGAACGCGCTAATGCATCACTCTGGATGGCGTTATGCGTTCACCCATTGGATGCCCCTACCCGAACCACCCGAGGAGGCTGATGATGAATAAGATAGACTGGATGCGGTTAGAGCGCGATTCGAGTACTGAGTATATTACCAATCAGGTTATCGGGAAGGTAAACGAACTAATAAAAGGTTACAACAACCACGACCCCCGCCTCGATGCCCTTGAGCGTGGTTACGACTATGACGGGCATCCGGCAAGACCTTTTGAAGTGCGGGTAGGTAATGTAGAGGCCAGCATCAAGAAACTTGAGGAACAGGTATTCCCCTCATCAGACGACATCATGCTTCCCGAACATCAGTCCCGGTTAGATGATGATGGGAATTGGGTATGCACGGTTTGTGGTAAGAATTGGAGTGACGGCAGGGGCTTACTTGGCGGAACACTACCTAATTCTAAAGACAACATATTTGAGTGTCTCAAATTCGGCGGTGGGTGCGGAACCATCCCAAGCGTCAAATGGATACCCTCACCGGCCCACGTAGTTGACGAAGGCGTCAGGCCATTACCTACGGAACCAATAGAGCCATTATCTAAAACCATGCACGCCTCAGATTGTGACTGCATCCTCTGTCATCCTGAGGGCATGAAGACCATAGCCGAAAGCCTGGAACCCAAAAAGCCGGGGGTAGAGAAGTATATCGCGATGTGCGGAGAATGTGGCTGTGACCTTGAAGACGGCAAATGCCCTGCTTGCGAGATGAGGGATAATTTCCCCGAACCAGAAGAACCAGCAGAGCCGGAAGGCATACGAATACCCGCAGAGGCTATGGAAAACCGCGCCGCTTACCCGGAAATATTGACTACAAAAGCAGAGCCGGAAGGCATGGAACCGTGTCGGCATAAATGGAAATTGAATCTTAATACGGGTAGAGAGGAATGTGAGTTTTGTGGGGAAGATAAGAATGACGTAGAGAACAGCGAGGAGCTTATTCAAGCAAGGGCTGAGATAGTCAATATAAAACGTATGCTCGACATCAAAGACGAGTCATTAGTCGATTATGCCGGAGACAATGCCGAACTGAAAGAGCAGGTAGGGCGGTATGAGGATGTGAAAAAGTTGATTATGCTCACCAAGGAGTCTACGGCCAAAGATTCTGTTTTGCATAAATATTGTCTTGAGTTTTTAGAACCACTCACCACCCCGCCCAAGGAGAATACCGATGACTGATACGAAAGCGATTCTCCACGCGATTGAGAACGGCGAGTTTGAGGATGAGCCTGACGAAATCATGACCGACCTTTGTCACGAAGTAGACCGCCTAACCGAGCAAATAGCAATAGCCATGGTGTCATTGCGGTATACGATAGACAATGCCAGCGATGCCTTTGAGTGTGCGGCTAAAGCGCATGAAGCAATTAAGCTGATAGAAAAACTTACCCCGTCCAAGGAGAACAAGGTATGGATCCAGAAAGAAAGAAAATGGTAGACGGTCACAAGGTTGAGGAATATTATCAGAACGGCGAACTGGTTGTATATATCGACAACTACGCAACAGGGAAAACCTTTGAAGAAGCAGTTTCGGACCTTCAACCCAAGGAGTCACCCGATGAAAGATAAAGAGTTTAGAGCCTTGATGGACCTTGTCATGTGTTGTGATCCTTGGCCGGTTGAGGATGATGAAGGTGGTCAGCGTATCATTATTTCTATGCTGGACGAGGAATCCGAGTTGCGCGGATATGACGGATGGATTGAGGCTTACCACGAATTCGAGTCACCCGATGATTGACACTGATGCGATACGTATACAAATAGACGAATTACGCGGAACAATCACAGAGCTACGGCAGGATTTAGCCGACGCGGAGATAGAAGTAGGCCACCTCACCGACGAAAATAAAGAACTTACCGCCGCCGTAAAAAAAGAGTGCGACGACAGGGACGAGGTTTACGAGAAGTTCCGAGTAAGCGAAATGAACGCCGACACCTACAAGGCCGAGATGGACAAGCGGGGTAATGAAAATACCAAGCTCACCGAGCAGAACGAACAGTTTTTTCATGAAATGGCAAACTACAAGCAGGAGCGCGATACTGCGAAAGCTGACCTGTACCTTGCCGAACAGCGGGAATGCGTGCTGGAGGAAAATAACAAGCTCATGCGGGAAGCGTTGAAATTTTATGCCCTTATTGATAATTGGCTTGATAATGGTAGTTATAGTGCGTGGGAAAACTCAGAGGTCTATGCTGATTCGGGAGATAAAGCACAAGACGCTCTTGACGCAATCAAAGGAGAATAATTATGAAACTGAAAATAAATCATGCAGATGGTTCTCGATTCAAAGAGGTGGTTTTCGACCATAATGGCACTACGATAAATTTAGGCTTACATGATAATGATGACATTTTAGTTCTGAGGGGAACGTTTCTTCGTTTAGCCGATGAACTCCTACACGTCTTACCATACGATAGACAGCAAGCAGAAAACATTGCTGCCGGAATCCTTACCGCAATCAAAGGAGAGCCGAAATGAAAAAATACCCGGACGAAAAGAATCAGTTAGACAAAATAGAACAGCGCATTATCGACCTCGCCCATCAACAGACCCTCCTCCTAAGTCTGGACAACAGGGAGATTTTCAAGCTGCTCGAAAAGGCGGAGGCGGAAAATAAAACACTCACCGAGCAGGTCCGGGTACTGCGGGAAGCGTTGGAGTTTTATGCTAATGAGACGAATTGGGATGAAGATAGTTTCACTTATGCGATGCCTGTGATGGAAGACAGTGGAGGCACGGCAAGGCAGGCCCTTGAAGCAATCAAAGGAGAGTCCGATGAGCCTTGCTGACATAGCATTTACGGCCAACAACTCAACCACGATTATCATAACGGTGATAGTTTTACGCAATTTCACAACACCGCGAGTAGTCGAAATAATAATAGGAGAGCCGAAATGAATTACACCTTCACCGACACCGGCCTTGTAACGAGGGACCCTTTAGTCGGCGCGATGTTTTTGGGCGAGGTTCTCAAGGCGGATTGGCAACTATCAGCCGTGTGTGCCGAATTAACCTGTAAAAGATTCATACTTTTGTATGCTGATGGGTTCGAGTCAGACCGGGTCGAAATCACCATCCCATACCCCTTAGTAGCCGACGCGATGAAGCCGGTTGAGGGCGAGCCTTGTTTCCTCATCCATGAACATGTTGTGTCTGGGCATTTGCAGTGCACAATGTTTATGGTGTGCATCGAGGCATATAAGCCATCCCTCGAAGAAGAGGGGTATATTTTTGTGGCAGCAAACCCGTTGACCACGGTTACGCCGGTTGAACTTCGTGAACTCATAAGCGAGGTAAATGCTCATGTGTGAATGCGTAAAGAAGTTCAATCTTGCATTAAGGGAAAAGACCGGTGATGATGACGCACACATTGCGGGACTTATCAACGCAAGCGCGGGCGGCAAGCTATATCCGGAATTCAAGTATATCTATCGCAAGAAGAAAAGGGACGGCACGCTGGCCGTTAAAGAAAGCGAGGGGATATTGGTCCCGACATTTTGTCCTTTCTGCGGGAAGAGATATGAGAAAGAATAAAAGGGTAAACGCATGAGAGAGAAAAAGTTTCGAGGGAAGCGATCTGATAACGGTGAATGGGTCTTTGGCTGGTATGTGCATGATGAAGAATGGGCAAAGGAATACATCTACCGGCAGGAAAAGATTGGGGTGTTTTTTCAGCTCGTGTGCCATAAGGTAGATCCTGAAACAGTAGGCCAATACACCGGCCTAAAGGACAAGACCGGCAAGGAGATATATGAGGGTGATATTGTTGAGGAAGGCGAGAGCCGAGTCGTGATTGAATGGCACGATGACGGGGCTAAGTTTTGGTACAAGATACCCACGGGCTATGCCGGGCTGTATGGTTTTTACGGCGAAATTATCGGCAACCGGCACGATGACCCGGAGCTGTTGAAAGGCGAAAGCCAGGAGGGATGATGTACGTATTAAGCAGAGAAATACCCAAGCATAAAAAAACGGTGAAGATTCGACAGGCAAAGCGTGACGGCTTCGTGATGAGCAAGAGGTTCAGGCAGATAAGAGCAGGGTCACAAAACTCGCTTGATGCTTGCTTTTGGTGTGGCTACAAGTTTGAGAACGGCGAAACGATGGGTTTGGCTATCATGGAGAAAGGACGTAACAAGGTTATTTGTGATACCTGTTTTGATGCAATGCAAGAAGAATCAGAAGCGAAAGCCTAAGCCTTGCCCGTATGGGCTGGCATCAAAAGTAGTAGTTTAAAGAGGTGTCTATAGATTCTATGAGTTAGATTTGTTCGTCAATTTTGCCGGGGAGTGTTGGACTACTTCCCGGCGCTTTTAAGGAGTAACTATGCAACGTGTAAGATATTCTAACAAGTTCATTTTACTTGCATCTAACAGATTTGTATGATACAATAGCGTATAGGAGGAAATTATGATTTGCATTATCCCCGCGCGTGGTGGCAGTAAGCGAATACCACAAAAGAATACCAGGCTATTCGATAACGAGCCGATCGTTACCAGGGCTATCAAATTAGCAAAGCAGATATTCACTACCGTCGCCGTTTCTACCGATGATTATTATACCCGCGAGATTGCCGAGAGTCTGTATGCCGATTACGTGCCGAGAAGTGAGTATGCTTCTACCGATAAAGCCGAGCTTGAAGATGTCGTTATGGAAGTACTTGAGTATTACGGCGATGGTTTTGATACTGCATGTTTGCTATTGCCGACCGGCGTATTTTCAACCGAGAAAGATATAATGAAAGCAATCAAGAAAGTTGACAGTGGTTATGCGGACCTTGCCTATTCAGTCACCGAGTACGATCATCCGGTACAACGTGCATTGGCGGTCCGTGGCGGTAAAGTACAAGCGGCTTTCTCAATGGCCAACACTCAGGATTTTGAGGTGATGTACCACGATGCCGGTCAATTCTACGTGTTCGATATTACTGCCTTCGTACAGTCATGGAAACGAGGCATACGGATATTGCAAATGGAAGCGGTGCCGATAATCTTAGAACCTAATCGGTGTCACGATATTGACACGCTTGCAGATTGGGCGATAGCTGAAATGAAATGGGAGGCGATGAAATGAATACGCTACGTAATAGAGATATATATGCATCCCGCATGAATGGGAAAACGTTCAGAGAGATTGCACAAGGGCATGATATTTCAACTGAGCGCGCAAGGCACATATGCGTAATATATGCGCTTAGAAAAAAGGATCATGCGCCATTGATACGAACACATGCGTTATTGAGGGGGTGAAGAAATGGCAGACAGAAACGCTAGAATAGAACTTGAAGCTCTTATTACTGAGCGAGAGGGTATGATTGCCGCTAATAAATTGCGTGAAATAGCAAGTGGTTCAATCGCCTATAGTGAGGACTCATTTTTTGATATTGCGAATCAGATACGGGCATTGAAAGATGAATCACCAAATGAGTAAAGTGGCCGAAATGAAACGGGGGGCGATGTGATAATGACAACTGATATCCGGGGAATCTGTTATGTCGATACCCGTGATGAAATATTTGCCAAGAAGGTTCTTGATGCGCTATTAAATAATGATTTATTCGACGAAATGACCGGAGAGTTGATATGTGGAGTATTTTGGGTGTCTGGACAGGAGGCGATGAAATGATCGAGATGGATTTATTCGACATTGATTGTGAGTTTGACAAGTATGATTTAGGCGACTTTCTGAATCGGGTGATAGTCAATTTCGGCGAACGCATAAAGGCGCTTGAGTATAAAACAGGACTTGACGCGACTCCATTAAAGCCTGATGATTCAGTCAAGGGGTCATGGGTTTGCGGTAATTGCGGGAGAGATTGGGGGCGCGAGGGATACGGATTAGTGTCTTCTGATTATGTAATGAGAGTTGACGCGCGGACGTATAATTGTACTGGTATTAATGGAGGCTGCGGAAAGGCTGCGGTCAAATGGATTGAGCCTACACCCAAAGAGAAAGCAGAGCCCAAAGCAGCAGAGCCGGAAGGCATGGAACGTTTTATTGGGATGTTTGTAACAAACGGACCATTAGTCGGGATACTGCAAGAAGTCTATAAGAGCATGGCACGCCCGTATCGGATTCTTTTTAACGACACTTCCTATCGAGTAGCATCATGCAAACCTCACCCAATCAGCGAGGAGCTTATACGTCTGAGAGAACACGTCGAAAAGCATTACACGGGGGCGGCAACGGCATACATCAAAGAACTCGAATCCGACAACGCCGAACTGAAAGCGCAGGTAGGGCGGTGGGGCGCGATGCAGGCGGAGGCAAAGAAATGAGAGAAGCAAGCAAAGAAGAGCTGCTTGAGAGAATCAAGGAACTCAATGAGCAATTAGACGAAACAGAAAATCAGCTATCACTTGCTACCGTGGCTAACGAGGGATTTACAGAGACACACAGGATATTAGTTGTGGTGCTTGAGCGCAATCTAATGGACATGGACAGGGTAGATAACGTATGCGAGATAGCACAAGTACATCCTTTCACGATCATGAGGAATGACATCGTGGCCGCTCTTGCTGCTATCAAGGGAGATAAGTGATGCTTATTTTGTCGGCTCATCAACCGTGCTACCTTCCGTGGATGGGCTATTTTTCTAAAATCGTCAACAGCGATATATTCGTTATCCTCGACAATGTAAACTTTGAGAAAGGCAGTTACATCAATCGCACTAAGATCAAAACAGCGCAAGGTGAGCATTGGCTGACTATCCCGGTATGGCATGACTCGTACAAGAAAAAGATACGTGACGTTTTCGAGTCTGACGGAGCATGGAGAACTAAGCACGGGCAAACAATCGAGCACAATTATAAGCGTAGTGAGTACTATGAAAAATGGTTGTCCGTATGTTCGTTGAGTGATAACGTTTCATTTGTGGTATGCGATCTATTAGATCAGCTTGTAAAATTGCTTGATATCAAAACTCACGCGTGGATACAACCCGATGTAACCGGCACCAAACAAGACCTAATAATAAATCTCTGCAAGCACTACAACGCCGACGCCTTTCTATTCGGTTGCAAGGGTATGGATTATGTAGACGTGCATTACTTTGAGGCGCATGGAATTACCCCATTGTTTCAAGACTTCACATGCATTGAGTACCCACAGCAATGGGGCGGGCCGTTTGTTCCGGGATTATCAATCATCGATGCGTTATTCAATGTGGGCCCAGAAAAAACCTTGGATTTGATTAAGGGGGGTTACGCAATCCCTCAAAAATATTTATAGGAGAGAGAAAATGAAGTATGGAAACGTAGAAGACAGGGCGAAAAAAGAGATCGAAAACGATCTCGCGGAACAGGCGACGGCAACGGTCAAGGAAAAGCTTATTGAGATTGACCTTGCAAAAAAGGCGCTTGCGGTTATGGAGGAACAGCTTGCCGCGCTTATGGAGAAAGACGTGGAGTTAGAAAAGCGTAGCGGTAGTTGGTGTGTTGGTAGCGAGGGCTATGTTACGGTAGGTTGCACCGGAACGGTTATTAGGTAATGCTAATCTCTAATCAAACTCTCGGCGATGGTCGGACACTAATACTGTCCGGCCCCGAAGGGGGTACGTATGTCATACCGCAATTATATGTCATGAATTGGTCAATGAATATCAGTTCGAGCATTATGGATGTTACAAGCTATGGTGGCTCGATGGATGTTGTGCATGGCTTGCGAGAGGTTAGCGGTACATTAGATTTTTCCGGTTCATCCGTCGAATATTACGAAGGTGTTATAAATCCTGATGAAGCGGTAATCAAACAATATTCGGTTTCTGATATGTTACGCATGGTAACTGATAAGCTAAAGGATAGATAAATGTGGAATCGTACTTTGATCTGTGCCGCCCATCCCGATGACGATATCATAGGTTGCGGTGGTTGCATATCGCTTATCTCGAAGTTTGATAATTCCGAGGTGCGTACAGTCTATTTCAGTAATGGCGTAGGTTCAAGGGGTGACGTAAAGGATGGCGAGATCGAGCAACGGCTTGAAGCTATGCAAAAGGCTAATGAAATAGTAGGTGCTAAAGGTATCGAGGTGGGCTTATTTGAGGATCAGCGATTTGATCAATACCCGATAATCGAACTGACTAAATGGGTATCGAGGTTTATCGACGATTTCAAACCCACTACGGTATTTACTCATTCGTCAGCAGATATTAACCGTGATCATCGTTGCGTTAATGAGGCAGTAAGGACAGCTTGCAGGCCGTTACCCGGATCGTCTATTAGCACGCTATTATTTTTCGAGGTGCTAAGTTCGACCGAGTGGGGAGATAGGCCGTTTAATCCTACCGTATTCATAGCGTCAGATATTGCAAAGAAAGCCGAGGCGTTGAAGTGTTATGATTTCGAGATGGTTGCTCATCCTCACCCGAGAAACGTGAATAGTATTATGCACCGATCTATTGAACACGGGCAAAGGGTGGGTAAATTGGCAGTAGAAGGATTTGAATTAGGGAGGATGGTATTAGCGTGACAATTTTACAAGGAGATAATTATGGGATGTGATATTCATGGCATGTTAGAAGTAGCGGATTATAGTTGGGAGTTCGCGAGAGATGGAAACAAGCAATACGGATGGCATAGCCTTGGAGAGTTTGAGCCGTGCGGTAGGAATTATCAGGTATTTGGGGTTATCGGTAATGTTAGAAACTATGCCGATATTCCGTTTATCGCCGAACAAAGGCTATGTAATTTACCCGAAGATTCATACGATATGATGTCGGTGCAATTCGAAGCATGGCTCAAGGATTGGGAGGGTGATGCCCATAGTGCCTCATATGTTACTCTTGCCGAAATGAAAGCATATAATACCGGAGTTACCTTCCAATGTAACCGCCTTATTACGTCAAGAGGTGATGATGGTAAAATTACATCTACTTGCGGCGATACCAACGGTGAGCATATGAGCAAGGTCGGCGAGGTGCGGATATTTGAAGAGTTTGACGGCGGTACCGAGCGGTGGCTTCGCATTATTGATAGCATGGAAAAGCGAAAGGCTATGATTGAAGCCGAATGGGATGGTTATGAACTCGCCGACGATGAAGTTAGGTGGGTATTTTTCTTTGACAATTAGGGAGGCGGTATTAGCATGACTTTTATAGCAGAGGAAACAGACCCCAATGGAGCGAGTACAAAAATAACCTACGAGACCAATCAGGTATCACTCAAGGAGATACTCTTTGATTTCAAGCATTTCTTACTTGCTTGTAGTTTCGTGATTGACGGCGATTTGGTAGTGGAGGACTATGATGAAATACGAGCTAAGGTGTAAGAGCTGCAAACTAAAGCATACACTTGACACTGAGGCATCAAGAGAGTATCTTAATGAAGGCCATACCGAATATGCGTGGAAATGCGCGAACTGCGGTAAAGAGATTATAGCTAAGACGTTTTGGAGGAGAGAATGATGATTGAATTAGCAGAGGTAATTTTCGGTGAAGGGGTGAGTATATTCCAGGGGGAAGATGATATGTTGGACGTGTGGTTCGGGCAAGTCACTATCTCAATCAGCAATGATGAGCTATGGTATCTACACGGACTAATCAACTAACCATACTTTAGCGTGGTGGTGGAATTGGTAGACACGCCTACGTAAGGGGGCAGACCCCCCGGGTTCATTGCGGGTTCAAGTCCTGCCCACGCTATACCGGCCCGTATGGGTTGGATATCAAGGAAGATGAGGTAAGTTATTATGACAGACGCAGAACGAGCAGACAAAATCTGTGAAGCTGACATTAAAGTGTCGGCGGCACACGTTGAACTGCTTAAGGCTCAGACGCGAAAAGAAAACGCCATTGCCGAAGAAATTGAGACACGCATCGCGAAGTAAGAGGAAATGAAGCCTTGTCCGTAGGACTGGCATATTACACGCCATAAGGCACAAAGGAGACCTTCCAATACTTAAGCGGTGCCGGGTGATTCTCCCAATTGCCCGGCTACTTTATAACAAGGAGTAATTTGCCCAAAAAGATGAAAATAATGCATAATAATTCGCTGTACCTATTGATGTTCTCCGGTATATGTCGTAATATTAAGTATGGTTAGCAAGGAGAACAAAACAATGAAAGCAACTATTTACTATTTTGATGTTGAGTTTAAGAATGGCGAAGAAAGCAGAATGTACTTTTCTGAGTGGGACGACGCCAACGAAATGGGATGCTTTTTTATAAACATGGGGCACGGAATAAGCAACATTAACGAGCAGGAATAATATGACCAAGAAACAAAGTATGATGGTTACGGTAAAAAACTCAGTAACCAAAGAAAAAAGAATATATTATGACCTTATACCGAGCGAGGCGGTTACGGAGGCATTTTTCCATGACCGCGACAAAAACAAGGCTCGTGATCAAAATAGGCTTTATGTGGCTAATTATTCCACCTTAGAGTGGGGTTTAAAAACGGTTAGGATGGGCAATTGGTGCGCCCTAACTGATACGTCAATAGTGAAGTAGTGTGCGTGGAGGCACTGATGACTTATAAAGATGCCGGAAAAATTGCTATGTTATTAAAGGATATCGCGGACTCGGCAGATTGCGGCTATGGCGCTGAAGGCGAAACGGTTACAGCCGGATTAAAAGCCGTTGCGGTACTTAGGTCCGAATTCCCAAAGATTGGGGAAATGTATAAAATCTTAGAGGAGGAGCTATTAGAATGAGCGTTTTTATCGTAGCAGAAATGAGCTGTAATCACATGGGCGATTTTGGTAAGGCTATTCAGTTGATAGATGCGAGTGCCGATGCCGGTGCTGATGCTGTCAAGATAAGCCTTGATAATCCCGATGGTGGAATTACTATCAATCACGATTCAAAGGATTTTCGCATTGAGTCAGGGTTGTGGCAAGGGCAGACTTTACATGAGCTTTACACTAAGACTCGTACGCCGTGGGATTGGTTGCCGGATTTGCAGAACCATGCCTTTTTGCGGGGCATTGAATTGTTCGCAACGGTGAGTTGTATCGCCGGTGTCGAGTGGTGCGAAGCGTACGACATGCCAAGGTATAAAGTATCAAGCTATGAGGCGTGTGATATCCCGCTGATACGCGAGATCATGAAAACGGGCAAGCCGATTATAGTCTCATGCGGTATGGATTGGCATGACGCGTGGGATGAGCTTCAAGGTTACGATGCATCGTTTTTGTATTGCGTGAGCAAGTACCCGGCGTATGCAGAGGATTTTGATTTGAACGCTTGTGCTGAGTTTGCCGGTATATCAGATCATTCATGCGACGATGCTATTGTATTCGGAGCGGTTACGAGAGGAGCTAAAATTGTCGAAAGACATATTATGCTTGATGGCGACAAGCCACCTGATTATTGGTTTAGCGATGTACCGGAGGATTTTAGAGAAATGGTAATAGGAATAAGAAGCATAGAAAGCGCAATGATGCCTAAGCAATTCAAGTCACCCGATAAACAGTTTTGCAAGTCACTTTACGCCGTTGAGGACATAGCCAAGGGTGAGCAGTTTACGAGTAATAATGTACGTGCTATCAGACCGGGTAACGGTATGCATCCACGTGAGTATTTCCGGGTAGTTGGGGCGGTCGCAAAATGCGACATCAAGCGCGGTACGGCGATAGTGGAGGCGATGCTGTGAAAATCTACGTTGTAACGAGGGGCGATGATAGCGACTATCATATAGTTTCTATGTGGGTAAAAGAGAAAGAGGCTAATGCTTGTGTTTTGGCTATCAATGGCAACGCCGAATATGGTGATGCCGAAATAGAAACATGGGAGCTTGGCAAGGGTAAGTATTGCCCACAATGGACCGGCGAGATGAGCAAAGACGGTGCCTCTTTCGAGGTAGCGGTAGGTGAGGATTCATGGAGGAAGGGCGATTCGTTCACAACGAGAAAGGGAGTAACGAGGTATAATTTCACCGTTAGATGTAGCACTGAGCAAAAAGCTATCAAGATAGCCAATGAGAGACGGACCCAGATGGTTGCAGACGGTACGTGGGACGGTATGGAAGCAAGACTAAAAGTCGAGGCGCGCGGTATTGATAGTTGGGCATGGATTGCCGTATGATAATCCATATAAGCAAGTATATAAGCGAGGTGATGCTTTGAAAAAATCGAGATTTGTTAGAGTTGTAAAGGGCGATACTACGGTTGAAGTAACCAATTATAACATTGAAGACGCCGAGCGTATTATTGACAAGCATATAAATATGGCAAAATCTAAAAAGCATAAATTGGGATTTGGTGCCGAAGACGAGAAGGATGATAAATGATAATCCTAATCAACCCCGGCCACGACGGAAGTCATAAGCACAAGAGCCATAGAGCAATTCACCGCGACCCTCCGCCGATGTCATGCCTTTACGTTGGTACTCACTACAAAAATAAGGGCCATGATGTAAAGATAATCGACACGCATATTGAGACGGCATGGAAGGGCATGTTGCGTCAAGCGAAGGATATCGAGTGGATTGGTATATCAGTGATTATCGGACAAAACCTTGCCAACGCGAGAGAGATAACTGAATGGATTAGAAAGTACAAGCCAGGTACTAAAGTAGTGTGGGGCGGTGTATTCTGTTCGGTGTTTCCTGATGAGGTAAAAGCTGAGTACGGTCCTGATGAGGTATTCTATGGCCGCATGGATGAAAACATTATACCGGATTACACGCTATTAGGTGAGGATTTCAATAAGCAACAGATACCCTATTATCACATGGTTATGACATCGAGCGGGTGTCCTTTCTCTTGCACTTTTTGCTACAATCAAGTGCTTGAAGATGGTACGAAATACCGCCTAAAGCCCGCCGAGATGGTAGCGCGAGAATTAGACCTAATGCATGAGATTACCAATACCAAGGTATTCACGTTTGGCGATGACAATTTCCTCACAAGCAAACCACGCGCCATTGAGATACTTGATTACATGCGAGCTAAAGGATGGTACGCCGAGGAGCTAATAGGCCATTTCAACAATCTTGACAATGACGTTATCAAGGCTATGAGCGGCGTTGTCGGTACGTTTATCGGATCGGTCGAAACTGCGTCACCTAAATTGCAAGGGTTGTTGAATAAGCATATTGACCTTGACGCTGTACCGGGTAAACTTGAGGCGTTGAATAATGCGGGTATCGCGGCAAACGTTTCATTCATGATAGGGTTGCCAAGCGAAACTGGCGCGGATTTAGAGTTGAATTGGGCGTTCGCCGAGGGCGTTAAGAAGGTAGCACCGTGGACGCGAGGTCAATGTTACTTATGGTATCCGTTGCCTAAAACTAAATTGACGAATTATGCAGAGGAGTATTACGGCGTTGATCTTCATAGGCCAATACGCGAATATGAGAAAGCTAATTTTTGGGTAGACGATGTTGCCGACGGTTTGGCGCATAGGCCATATATGAGCGGTGAATATTACAATACGCTTATTAAATGGGGCGATGCTTTCAAGAAAGAGTTTCATTATCCCGATAAACGAGGGCCGTATATTCTTGACAAGGTACTTAGCAATGAGAAAATAGACTTGACACAAGACTTATGGTAGTGCACAATCATTGTGCTGAGAAGTTAATCTCAGGGAGTAACTTATGGAAGTAGAAATAGTTGAAGAAAAACAGACCGAGTGTCCATTTTGCCATAAGAAGTTTGTTCCGGCAGGGGAGTAGCATTGACATTATAATTGTTATGTAGTATAATGACCGTACAAGGCTGGGCACGGCCGGGCGAGGCACGGCACGGCTTGGCACGGCGAGGCGGGGATAGGCAAGGCAATCTTATTTTTAGGAGGAATAGTGATCAAGTTAATCTCGGTGTCAGTTAGAAAGACCAAAGTAGATTTACCATTTACACTATCAAAACTAATCGAAGAGGGAGAAAAGAGCGATGAAGATTCACAAGATTCAGGTATCATTGGAAGGGGTTACGCCCATTATGTTCGACAGATACGCGGGCGACAACAAGACGGAGCTGGAAGTACAGGACAAGATGTATTTTGCAAAGGACGGAAAGACTCTGGTACTACCGGCAGCAAACATTATGAGCCTCCTTTCAGCGCAGAATACGCCAAGCGCACCTAAACGGTTTTTAGATAGCAGGCAATACAAGAAGGTTGCTCAGGCAATTTTGAGCTATGTTACCGTTGAGCCGTTTACGGGTGCCGAGTTTATGGCGAATGGTGAGCCGGTTGTATTTAACGGTTTCGATGATAAGCAGTTTTACATACACAATGCAGTAGCGCGGCTTGAAAAGGGCATACCCAATCCAAAGGTAAGGCCGGTATTGGATACGCCATGGGAGCTTGATTTCACCTTGAGCGTATTCGAGAATCAGGATTTTACTATCAAGCTATTGAAAGACTTAATTGCAAAAAGCGGTTATGCTATAGGACTCGGCACCTATCGAGGACAGTTCGGCAAGTATAACCTTGTTAGTTGGGATGAGAATGTAGAAGATATATAAGCGCGGCGGGGAGTGGCCTGGCTTGGCAGGGCACGGCGGGGCCCGGAAAGGCAAGGCGAGGCAAGGCAATCTTTTTTATAAGGAGAGCACATGAAACGAGTAGTTGTAATTTCTGATACACATTGCGGACATAGGGCGGGACTTACACCGCCCGCGTGGCAATATCAACCGGGAAGCGTTGAAGAAAAGTATGCTAAGTTTCAGCACTTAATGTGGACATGGTATACCGAAACAATAGAGGCATTAAAACCGATAGACCTGTTAGTTATGAACGGTGACGCGGTCGATGGAAAAGGCGAAAAATCAGGCGGCACCGAGTTGATAACGGCTGACAGAAACAGTCAAACAAATATGGCTATAGAGTGTATCAACGTTGCGGAAGCCGAGAAAATAATCATGGTATATGGCACCGGATATCATACCGGGCAAGATGAGGACTGGGAGGATGTTATAGCCGAGAAACTTGGCGTTGAAATACACTCTCATCCATCCGTTACCGTCGAGGGCGTTGCCTTCGATTTCAAGCATAAGATTTCAAGCTCGGTTATACCACACGGAAGGCATACCGGACCGGCGCGAGATAAGCTATGGAATGTATTGTGGGCACACAAGAAGCTAAGGCCGGACGCCGATGTGCTTGTTAGGTCTCACGTACACTATTGGACACAGAGCAGTGACACTTTCGGCACGGTTATCACTACGCCATGTTTAGAGGGTCCGGGTAGTAAGTTCGGAGCAAGGGCATGTAGTGGTATCATAGACATAGGGCTTGTATCGTTTGATTGCGATAACGGGGAATATGCTATGAATCTAAAACTTATGGATATGGCTTTTATGGCTGAGGAAACGATAAAGATATAGAGCGGGGCACGGCCGGGCAAGGCCCGGCAAGGCGTGGCAAGGCCCGGCAAGGCGCGGCAAGGCAATCTTTTATTAAGGAGGCGATATGATATATCTTATTACGGGTGGATCTGGATCAATGGGTAAGCAGTTGACACGCAAACTGCTATCATGCGATGAAACAGAGAAGGTAATTATATTCTCACGCGATGAGTATAAGCACGCCATGATGAAACAAGAGTTTGAAAACGGGCGCATTAGATTTATTATAGGTGACATTAGGGATCGTGATAGAATTATGCGCGCGTGTAAAAACGTTGATTACGTCATTCATGCTGCCGCTCTAAAGCGTGTACCCGAGGGTCAGTACAATCCGACTGAGTTTATCAAGACGAATATCATAGGCACCGAAAACGTTATTTCTGCATGTGCTAATTCTGGCGTGAAGAGAGCTGTTTTGCTATCAACCGACAAGGCTGTTGAGCCTGTTAATTTATACGGCAAATCTAAAGCGGTAGGAGAGGATGTTTGGCTCCAGGCGAATATTGAATACAAGCCGATTTTCAATGTCACGCGATACGGTAATGTTGTCGGATCGACAGGTAGCGTTGTACCATATTTTAGGCAGTTGGTAGATGGAGGGTCTACGAGTTTGCCTGTTACTTGGCCTAATATGACACGTTTCGCTATGACCTTCAAGCAAGCCGTTGACTTAGTTATGACAGCGCTTGACGCCGAATACCCACAACAGATATTTGTAGCCAAGGCACCGAGTTTCTCAATGGTCAGATTATGTCAAGCGTTTAACTGCGGTATGGACGTTATTGGTGTTCGAGATGGTGAGAAATTGCATGAGGTATTGATACACAAATACGAGTCAAGCAGAGCCTATGAGTATGACGATCATTACCGCATTATACCCGAGTCGCCGTATGATGACGAAATTGAGTTTTGTCAAGGTAGTGCAATTCTTGCATATACTGAATACGAGAGTTATACCAATCCTGATTGGTTGACGGTTACAGAATTAAGGAGTTTGATATGATAGGTAAAACGTGTATTGGTTATTGCTTAGGTATTTTGCACATGACTATATGTTGGCTATCGGCTGAGTTAATTGATACTCGCGGTATCGTGATAGCCATTATTGTGGTTTCGACAATCGTATGCGGTAGTATTGGCGTTCAATTGGTTGAGCGAAAATGCAAATGATACCTTACGCACAACCACACATAGACCGCGCAGATAGAAAGGCCGTTGACAGGGTATTACACACTACGCATTTAACGCAAGGTGCAAAGGTACGCGAGTTTGAGGATGCGATATGCGAGTATACCGGCGCTAAATATGCAGTAGCTTTCAATAGCGGTACGAGTGCTTTACATGCGGCTTATTTGGCTGTTGATGTCGATACGGTTTACATGAATCCAATTACCTTTGTCGCAACCGCGAATATGGCTGAGGCGGCAGGTGGTCACGTTGTATTTAGAGACGGCAGACCGAGTAAAGAGCTTGAGTCAAAAGATTGGGTATCAATGCACTACGCAGGACGCTATCACGGCCCTGGCATTATCGAGGATGCTTGCCACGCTTTAGGCTCAGATAGTCCTTTCGGCAAAGTAGGAAATTGCGGCGGCGGTACTAAGGTAACGGTATTCAGTACTCACGCTATCAAGAATATCACTACCGGCGAGGGCGGGATTTGCACTACTAACGATGTAGATACATTTGACAAGATACGCTTGATTTGCTCACACGGTATGGAGCCGTTGTCACATAAAATGTACACTATGGGCTACAATTATCGTATGACAGAAATGCAAGCGGCGCTCGGATTGTCGCAACTTAACAAAATTGATAAGTTCCGGGATGATAAACAATGGCTATGGTATAAGTATTTTATGGGTTTACCTGAGAATATCCTATCAAGTAAAATGCTACCAATCAATGATACGCATTGGCATTTATACGTCACCGAGACCGACTACCGCGACAAGCTACAATCACACCTTGCCGATAAGGGCATACAAACAAGAATACATTATCCGCCTGTTCATTTACAGCCATATTGGGGTGGCGTCGAGGGTACGTGTCCTAAATCCGAGTCATTCGCCAAGCGTTGTCTATCACTTCCGTTATGGGTAGGCATGAAGCGCAAAACGCAGGATTATATCATTGAGAGTGTAAAGGAATTTTACGTATGAAAGTATGGCAATGTACAGGCCCGAATAACTGCCTATATACTATGAGCGATATAGAGTACGTGTCGGCAAGGGCTGACTTTATATGTCCAAAATGTGGCAAGACGAGGCTATCGGAATGGAAGTCCGTAGAGTGGCCTGGTATATACGAAAAAGAAGGTGGGGCGCCGTTACCCCGTGTTGCTGATTGGGGTAAAATAATTAGGACACACAGCGTGGAAGCGAGAAAGGAGATGCCTAAAAAACCAGTACCGCAACCAGGTGAGTATGTGAATCCGGCGCATGATCCTAAAGAGGAGCGATAAATGACCATTGAAGAACTGTTAGTAAAGGATGGTATATGGCGTACTCTTGGCAAGCCAACAGACGGAAAGCAGATGACATTCTCAACCTATGTCCTTACAAAGCGGAGGAAGTGGCACAAGCTACGGCTTACGACTTGCGGGCCATTCGAGATTTACGTTGACGCCATACAGCTTGTGAGGTGGGAATAAATGAAATACAAGGTATGGGAATGCAAAATAGTAGTAGCCGAGAATGCGGTTTTACCGGATGGCTTCGATCACTCGCCACGACGTGCGGCTATAGAAGCGGTAGAAAAACATACAGGAGTAGTGACTTGCTTTTCAGGGTGGGGAGGTACGCTCACCGAGTGCGAGCTTGAATGCATCAACAGAGATTACCCCGATATGGATAAGGGGTAACCATGATATACCTTGACGCATTAACACAGTCAGATTGTGAACAAGTACGCAAATGGCGCAATGAGGATATATCAGGCGCGCGTACTCCTTACCTATTAACCGAATTACAGCAAGAGGCGTTTTACCGTGATATCGTGAGTAATGCTAATAGTGGACATAGGTATTGGGCTGTATGTGCAAGTGATATCGTATATGAGCAACCCGGAGATAATCTTGTCGGCATAGCAGGCTTAACCAACATTGAATGGGAAAATGGCCGTGCTGAGATTGCGCTCATGATCGGATCTGATTTCAGGGGTAGGGGCTACGGCAGGGAAGCACTACACGAGACGCTGGAACAAGGCTTTGAACGTATGCGGTTAATGTCAATATATGGCAACGTCTACGAGTGTAATAAGAGTATCAATTTCTGGTACAACGCCATACCCGCTTATAACATGATTATACGTCATATACCTAAAGGCAAGTTTTGGGGCGGTGAGTATAGTGATATGCTGTTTTTCCAAGCTGATAGATATGAGTGGGATCGGTTAGAAAAGGGGCAAACGTGATTACTAAGGCATATGGCTTGTGCTTGACATTAAGCGTTATACGTGTTATGGTGATTACGTGGAATGACTATCGAAAGAGGGGCAAATGACCGCAGAGGATAAGAAGTGGCTTGACCGTGCCATTGAAAAGCTATATTACGGTGAAGTGATATTGTACGTTCACGATGGTAAGGTTGTACGGATAGACCGTAAAGAGCGTAAGCAAGTAACAAAATAGTATAGGCGACCAAACAAAGGAGCCGATATTTTCCCTGTTCTACAACGGGTGAAATGTCGGCTTTTTGTATTTTAAGGGGGATTTATGTATAGCTTAACGATGATGGGTATTTATTTGGGAACGTTCAATAATGAGGAGGAGTGTATTGACCATGCTACGGCGATAAAGCAACTAATCCGTAAGGTGTTGACAGAGATCAATAAATACGAGATTGGGAAGATTGGGGATGTGGAAGCGCGTATACCGTCGATTACGATTTTGAAAAAGGGAGAAGAATAGACATGACAGAAAACGGAGTATTGGTAGAAGATTGTGTAGAAAAGGTAGTTGATTTGATACAGACATTGCGGAGAGAGATGATGGTAGATTATGACAAGTTGCTGGTAATAACCGGGAAAGGGGAAATCCCGGATGGTGATTTCTATGATCGCAGGTTTGATGATCTTACCGATGATTGCGAGGTTGCCGTAAGGCAATGCTTCAGGGAGATTGAGTGACAACGGAAGCGATATATGATTTGTGGTGTGGTGTTTCATTAAGATTGCTCATAGATAATTTGGCCAAGGCATTTAGTAAGAATACCGACGAACAGAAAACCCTGAAAGCAATGGCATGGATTGCGGTAGGTGAATTATATGATGGTAAAACACAAGAGTATTATATCCAGGTGGCATATAGTGCGATGCGGAGATACTATGAGATTTATCAAATGCCACCACCCAAAAGATGGGTTTCTGATGATGCGGGTATACGTAGGGCGAATGCAAAATTGAGACAACAAGGGCCTATCGTGGGCACCCCCCCTATTTTGTCTACCTATACTAATGAGGGACCATAGCATGAATAAAATTGCTAATGATTTATTTAATCAGGATGATTTTAAGGCGTGTATATCAGACTTAGCAAAACGGCAATTCAAAAGGCGCAAGGGGGCGTATAGTACAATTTCCATTTTTGAGGTTGAAGACCTAGAGCAGGAACTATGGTGTGCTTTGCTTGAGTCTGAAGAGGTGGATAAAGAAGAATTGCTTGATATGGCCGAGAGAAAGGCCGAGGCATTGGCTCAACAGGGCATATACAAACGTGGCGATCCCGCAATGATAGAGATACCAATTTCGCAATTAGAAGAAAACGAGCGGAATTATGCAGAGAACCTGTTTTACAGTAGTGCGGGTAATGGAGGGGAAGAATGACGAATAGGGAAATGGAGAAAAAAATAAAGTGGTTAAGGGATTTCGTAATTGGGTTAGACGAAAGGGTCCTAACTATCGAAGCTGAGAAGTATGGTATATATGATGATTGCGAGCCATTCGACCCGGATGAAGTAGACGAAACAGATCGAAGATACTTAGAGGACGATGACGAATACTACGATAGGCTAAGAGCAATGTATATAGATCAGGGCAAGTATGATGATATGTTCGATAATAGGGATGTGGCAAGAACGGCCCTTTTGAAGAAAGTGTGTAAATAGCAGTAATCGTCGCGCCTTAGTGTAATGGCAACACACAGGCCTCATAAGCCTGTCATACGAGTTCGAATCTCGTGGGCGCAATCGTTTAGTATATAGGGAGTATATATGAAAGCGTATAAGGTAGCGAATGGAGTAGTTGACATAGAGAGTATACAGCATATATGGGAGCCGATAGCGTTTATGCCTGATATCCCTAAGTACAGTTGTTGGAAGATTTCCTTTGTTACATCGCAGCAGGATAGTTGGAGATTCCCTGATAAGCAATCAGCATGGAAAGCGTATCTTGAGATAACGAGATATATGCTAACAGGTAAGATATGATAAAGCTGATTAAGGCCATACGAGATAACAGGGAATCATGGCGAAAGTATTATGTCGGGTAAGCCAAAGCGCGATGCAATAAAGACAATCAGATCGTTTAGTAAGCTAAAGCGTGGATGGAACGCCGGGTCTGGATTGCCGGTGCCAAGGCTTGCTATGAGGAGAGCCGTTAGGCTTATTAGGTTACTTCCTGTTATACCGGAGATATTCCCTACCGGACGCAGGACAATACAGTTTGAGTTTGGTGATTACGAGATGGAGATACCAGGATATCGTGCCAAGTAAACCGCGTAGACCTTGTAATCATCAAGGATGTCCTAACCTTATTCCGATAGGCACAAGCTACTGTAGTGAGCATAAGCCAAAGGATACGAGACCTAACTCAGATAAGCGAGGGTATGGCGGGTCATGGCGCAAAATTAGGGCTTACGTTTTACGGGCTACCCCCTATTGTAATTCATGCGGGGCTATAGCTACAGAGGTTCATCATATCGTAAGCATCGCGGATGGCGGTACTAATGACTATGCTAACCTTATGCCGCTATGTAAGTCATGTCATTCACGGGTTACCGGTAGGAATCGAGCGCAATGATGATATGCTTAATTGCTATGATAGCCATAGGTTGTCTATGCTTGTACTTGGAGAGCAAGAACGATAGATTCAAGTGAATAGAGATTATAACTGGTAGAGTGCGAGGGTATATGGTGGGGTATATGGTGGGGTATAGGGGAGGGCTTTTTAACCTCTATGACCTCTTTTTAGTAAC
>Ga0307928_10000640_pt1 | contig 26363 bp, 31 predicted proteins | sample AceLakmetagen232_FD_201815 | JGI IMG/M metagenome (GOLD analysis project Ga0307928, IMG submission 201815) | Saline water microbial communities from Ace Lake, Antarctica - #232 | ecosystem: Environmental > Aquatic > Non-marine Saline and Alkaline > Saline | place: Antarctica: Ace Lake... | reverse complement strand
GGAACAATCACCCCGGAGCCCGGAACAATCACCATAAAGCCGGGAACAATCACCCCGGAGCCCGGAACAATCACCCCGGAGCCCGGGACAATCTCCCTGGAGTTTAGAGCGGTCGCCGGTAAGCTCGTTTGATATGCGATTAAGTGTCTTCTCCATTATGGTAGCCTTTCTATGGGTTTGAGCCCCGCCGGCGGCGTGAAATCTATCTTCGCCGTGCAGGCCTTGCATACTATCGGCACGTCACAATCGTAAGTGTACTGCGGTTCTCGTTTTCCGCAAACCCTACAGATTAGATAACCCCTTGGTTGCTTTTTGGTACTGTTTGCCATTGTCGTTCTCCCTTTCTATATGAAGTATAGCCTACCCGGCTCGAAAGTCAAATGATTTCTTTGCGGCGTGGTAGTGCTGGAGCTATCCCATCGGACACCTCGATTTCGGATAGCGTGCCATTAAATAGCTCTACCCAATCACCTAAGCAGACGTGGCAACTTAGGAAGTCCCAGTGGTTTTTACCATCTAGGAAAATAACAACGTCGATGTTCTCGTTACTGCGAATCTCCATCGACGTAAGCTTAGCAATCCTCCCCCTATTACAGCCAGATGTGAAGCGTACGACTTTCATCGAAACCTCGGGAGCATCAATTTGGTATGTTACGCTCACGGCTTCAATCCTCCGATTGCGGTTGTGGTGTTGCCATAGGCGTTCTCTATCTTACGGTCGCAATTGTCGCAAGTAATAGGCGACCCTTCCCAGTGAATATCGGCCGCGATAATCCGCCATTGGTCATCGTCCGGACAATCGGCTTCAGCTTGCTTTGCCTCTTCGCAATTCGAGCAGTCCGGACAGAGTACCCCGCTATCCGCAGTCAGATAGTACAGCGGATAGCCGCCGGGCCATGAATGGGACGGGTGGTTGCCAGATTCGGGTCGCTTCAGAGTTGCTTCTGCGGTTGTCATAGCTTCAGTCCCTTAGTTGTGGTATGAATAGCCAGCAGATCCGCATACTCGCGAGTATGCGGTAAGGCAGGCTATTCGTCGTCGTAGCAGTCGCAGTCCTCTTCCGGTTCGCAGCATGTTGGAGCGAAGGCCGAAACGTAGACCTGGAATTGTCCTTGCCCTGTAATGCCGAACCCATGGCTTGGGTTTGCTTTGTGGTATTGATGCAAAGCCGTCTTAAATTGATCGACGGTCAAGGCACGCTCGCCGATCCCACCGCACCCCGTACTATCCACAAACCATTTTTTCCCCGTTTTCTTCCATTCCGTAGACTCGAATTTTTCCAGGTCCGGAAATGGAAACAATGGATAGCCTGCAATCTCTTCCTGGCTGGCAGGAACATGGGGAACTTTTGGAATATCGCACATGGTCTCAATCCTCCGGTTGTGGTGGTGTTACGCCTATTGGGTTTCGAGTAGCTACTAACAGGGCATGTGGAACGATATTCCCTTAACAGGGCAGGCGTCACATGGGTTCGGCGGCGGGGGCGTTTCTGGACTGGTCGAAACGAATTCGACGATAGTGTCTGGCGATACCTCGAAATACATAGACTCTTGACCGAGTATCACGCCGAATTCGGCAACCATAGCCCGCAAGCGATCTACGCCGCCTTTGTCGGGTACGCATACCACAATGGTTGCAGTTTCATCCTTCGCTACCGATCCGTCCGCCATTGTGTAATACCCTAAGCTCTGGCCGGCCACCGTTAGACCGCCGAATTCTGCCAACACCCTATGACGGATATTGGCAAGCAAGTTCGCAGCGAAGTTCACCCCGTCATTATCGTGAAGAGGAAGTAGGAACGTGCATTTAATCATCGGATCTATCCTTGGGTTGTGGTTGTGGTGTCGCCTAGCGGTCAGAACACCCTCCACTGGCCGGTTGTGGCAAGAGATTCACGAAGCGTTCTGCGACAGCCGCAGCGATCTCGACTACTTCTGCGTCTGCTTGCGAAACCGCATACTCGTTGTCCGGGTCGCAATGCACGCAGCGAGTAGGTGTCGTTCCTTCGCTATTGGGGGCGTAGGCAAACAAGAGACCACACTTGCTGCAAGTGATTCGATTGATTATCATAGCTTCAATCCTCTGGTCGTGGTGTGGATAGCCAGCAGATCCGCATACCCGCAAGTATGCGGCTAGTTGGCCGAAGGTTTGGCAGGAAAGCATCCGGAAATAAACCGCATCCCCTTGCGGGATTCTCTAGCTTGCAACGCATTGATAGCACGCAAAGCACGCAAAGCTGCCGCAATTTTAAGTCGGCCGATTCTCGCATCGCCACTATGACCGCCGAATCGAACTAGGTATCGGCAAGCGGCGTGATACTCGGGAGGGAAGTTCGCAAGTGGTTGGCAGTCCATGGGTTGGTCTCTGTAGTGGTGTGGTTGGTGGGAAGGCAGGCTATTCATCGTCATCGCAGTCGCAGTCATCGTCCGGTTCGCAGTCATCGTCATCGTCATCGTCATCGTCATCGTCCGGTTCGCAGTCATCGTCATCTTCGTAGTAGTCCCAGTCGCAACCGTCATCGTGCGTCAAACAAACGCAAGGTTCGTGGAAGCAATCCTGGCAAAGGGCAGGGTATACGTGTTCGATATCTTGGGTTACGTACATGATCTTGATCCCCAGATTGTGGTGGTGTTTCCTCGCTATCTAAAGTATAGTCCATCAAATTCAGAAGTCAAATTAATTCCCAATAATTTCAGAAAAATTTTCGAGCTATCCCCCGCCTGTTATCGACGGCTATCGGCAGAAGGTTCTCTGGCGAACAGCTAGCCGTCCATCGATTGGATCAATCCGCAATCGTTGCAACTAACACTACCAACGGGTGGATAGGTAGGCAAACTGCCAATATGGCAGCCATAGGACGCTCGCTAGGACGTTCCGGAGGGTGCTAGGCTATTATAAGTGGCCCGATATTGGAAGCCTCCCAGTGGCTTGTGTGGCGTTGTTATGTGGTGTGTGGTGTGTGTGTTCATATTGACTACAGCACGTTGTTAGGGTGTTGGGTGTGGGTGTATCGTTTCGATACAGCCACGACTTAGTGATGTATCGTTTCGATACACAGTGGCGCAGGGGTGTTGCAAGAATGCAACGTGTGGTTGCAAGGGTATTGCAGGCTGGGGGTACATCCCCACTGAAGGACTATTGACAACGCACTTGCGTTGTCAACCCTGCCTAAGTGTGCTTGTCAACCCTGCCCCATGGTGCCACTATAATGCACGCTAGCATAGTGATGTATATCAGCCTCATTCTCCACCATGTGCTGGTCGATGTAAGCGTAGTGGTAGCAACGCCTTACGTCAATCGGCCAGCGTCCATAGCCCAAGGGTGTTGAACCCTCTGCCTAGTGAGGGTTGTAACGATTATGACGATTGTAACGATTAGGGGGCCCCATCGGCATCATAATCCAATCCTACACCGGCCAGTCCGAGCAATTCCCTACTACCTACCCCGCCTCTGCCTGGCAGGCACTTTCTGAAACACCTGGCCAGAGGACTGTACCCCACCTATGGTTTTTGCTACAAAGAAACACAAAAAACACCGCAAACATCGACCCGCCAAGACCCTCCAAGCATCCGCCACGAATATAACATACGTGCCATACCCAATTTCAACGTAACTTCATGCAACATCAAGGGGTTATTTTGAAGTAGCGTCGGGGGGTTCGGCGTACAAAACAGACTATACAGTTGAATGTTTTTGAATGTTTTTGAATGTTTTTGAATGTTTTTCGGCCGTAATTCAAGTGTTCTCTAAGAGACTCTCTTTTTTATTAGCCACGGGGGGTATGGTGTATTTCTGGACTTTAGAACAGGTCCTTGAAGTGGTGAAGTATGGTGTCTACACCACACACACACTACACACAATATACATATATATAGACTTATTCTTCTTGTCAATAACCCATTAGGACTACGTTACTACTTCACGCCACTTCACGCCACTTCACGCAACTTCACTAACCTAGCTACTAACCCTGCTTACGTACTCACATTAGAGGCCCCATCTACATGGATTCTGTGCGCTGAAGTGTCACGGCATCATTCATCACTGGACAGCCAATGCTGCTCGCAGGAGCTTCATATGGACGATCCTGCGGCCTGAACCTGATAATAGTCCCCCCTGGAAGCAGGGACCCTGGATCGAGCCCTGTGGATTATGGGTTTTTTCGTTATGGTATTTGCGATGTTGTATAATAGGTATGTGAGATGTACGAATTTCAAGTTTTCACTATTGAGGGAGCATGGCTATGAGTAACGAAAATGCAGATGTGAAGAGATGTCTGACGTGTGGTGAGAAGGCTGCTAGTCGTGGATTGTGTAGAGCGTGCTACACAATTGCAAGGTTGCGAGTTAATTCAAATGTAACGACATGGAAATGGCTGGAAGAGCACAATCTTGCATTGCCATCAACGAAACAGGACCGCAAGAGCAAGTTCTCGGAAGCATTTGAAGCCGCTCAAACCCAAGAGGCAGACAGCCAACCGAACCCTCCTGCCAGCCAACCTGCGCCGCCTGCCTACGTCAACAGGCCCATTGTCAACCAAGGACAGCCTGTTCGTTATGTGGATCCGGCGGGACCGCCTGCTCGCTATGTGGATCCGGCTCCGACTGCGGTGGTTGAGGATGTTTCTGAGAGTGCCGTATGGGAAGCGCCAGTTGCCGACTACACTCCCCCGCCTACCGGCGCTGAGGTTCCGGGCCGCTCGCAACTGGTCCCCGTCAATGTGCCCCAGTACGCGCATGACACCAGCGCCGGGCGGGTTATCCAGCCCGATGTTCCCGTTCAAGGCGCACCGGTACAGATCTAGTAGAAAGAGAATCTGTGGCAAAGAAGATAAAGTCGCGTCCGTTCGCTCCACCGCCAACAGGCGACAGCATCAACGAGTTCGCTTCGCGGGCTAGATCTGTCCTGTGGCGCAAGGATGTTGGTAAGAAAAAGCCGACGTACGATAGGTGGAAGGCGAGTGTTGATATCTACCAAACCAAGGAGGGTGGGGGCCTGACGTACTACGAAGCGGTTATTAAAGCGTCGGAAGAGCATTCGATTCTAGCAAACCTCCTTGCGGAATATGATGTCGAAGCGTGGAAGACGGCCTTCGATAATGCGCCCAAGGAAAAAGTCGTTCCGTTGATTGTTTGTGAAGGAATCGAGAAGAGCTACAGGGACAACCTTCGCTGGGCCGCCGAAGCTGCCGGACATTTCCTGCGGGACAAGACGCAAGTGGAGTCTTGCCCGAATAACACTGCATGGTACTTATACGTGCAGGCAATTGAGTCCCCGAAGGAATTCATGGCGAAGGTCGGGCAGATAGAAGTGAAGGTTGATGTTGAAGAAGAGCGCAGGCAGAATTCGAGGAATGAATCGAAAAGAACGATTAGCGAAATTGAATCGTACCTGGAAGAGCTAATAGAAGAGGAAGAGAATGGCAAGACGCTACAGGCTGAAGTTTTGTAAGAAACCGAATGCCGGAAGAAAGGCAAAACGGAAAGGCGCGGAGATAGTGAGCACATGCGATAATTGCGGGTCTCCGCTCGGCAGAACATGCGCAAGAACTGCCATGTCGGCTTGCATGGCTGCTTCCGATGGTATCGCCGCTAGATACCACATCGCAGATGGAGTTAGGGTTCCGCATTTTTTTTGTTGCGATGATTGTGCAACTAAATTTGCGGGTACGTACAGGCAACAATTGTTCTTTGTCGTGAAGTAGTTTAACCATAGACTGGAGAAGAGAAATGAAGAAGAAGAACGAAGCTAAGTTCAGGAACATGGGAAAAAAGCTGAACGCCAGGGTTGCCAATATGAAGGAAGACTTCGATGCAGTCGTAAGGCTGAATGAAGATCTACGGTGCGATAACGAGAGGCTGAGGAGGGAAAACAACTCCTTGTCTGCAAAGGTTTGTATGAAAATACTGTGGTCGTGATTGTTGACTTTCAATTCTTTTACGCAATGGAGAAGGAAAATGAAGTTGCCAAGTAGGTTGGGTGCTCACGTCTTCTGGGCGTCCTTAATTGCTTTTGTCTTGTTGGCCGGATACTGCTTCGGCGGTGTTGCCGAAGACGTGTATCGCAACACTGTAGTCGTGACTAACGGCTCGGGCCACGGGTCGGGCGTCCTATTCACTCGCGGCGACCGAACCTTCGTCTGGACAGCCGGGCATGTTGGCGATATCTTTGCGCGGAGCGACGGCACGTTCAAGGAGGCCACGATTATTCAGGGCGACAAGACTGCGTTTGCGCGCGTCTTGCGATGTGGCGACTGGACCGTTGACACCGACTGCGCATTGCTTGAGATTGTGTCAGGCGACGAGATGGAGGGCGATGCGTTCTTCTACCGAGCTTTCAATCACATCAAACTCGGACAGGAAATCATCCACTGCGGAACGCCGCTTGACATTGATTTGAATGAAAGGTTGGTATTCTATGGACGCATCTCATGCGTTGATAAGCTCATTGACGGTCTCCCACTTAAAGCTCCTCGAAACATTGACCACGTTGATATTACAGGCGGGCCAGGCTGCTCCGGTGGGCCGGTTGTCGATAAAGAGGATGGAGGGATCATTGGACTCCTTATCATGGGTAGTGGCCCATCTATGATGATTATCGAGCCAACGCGGAGCATCTATGGGTGGTGCGTAACTCACTCGTGCCTTTGGGCCTTCGATCGAAGCGAGCCGATGCCGAGCGAGATCACCCCATGGATCAGCGATGAATACATGCGCAGGTGCAAGGAGCGGGATACGACTCCGCAGAACGGATGGGGAGAGCCAGTGGTGGTTCCGATAGAGGATGCAAAGCAAGAAGAGGAAATGTGTCCGTGCGCGTAGACTCTCCATTCAATCGCTTTATTCCGAAGGGAATCAAGGAAAATCTCCGCTGGAGAGCGGCGGTGCATCATCGTATTATGGAAAGCCCGAGTTACGCAGATGTAATTCGCGATGCTTGTTCTAGGGACCCGCTGTTTTTTATTAACGGATTTGGCTACACGTATGATCCACGAAGTAGCCCATTTACGAAGATCCCTTTTATACTCTATCCGTTCCAGGAAACTGCGATGTTGCGCTTGATTAGAGCAATCAAGGAACGCGACATCTTGATTGAGAAGAGTCGCGATATGGGCGCTTCGTGGCTGTGCGTCACTGCAATCGAGTGGTGTTGGATGTTTCGTAAGCTACAGTCGTTTCTGTTTGTCTCGCGAGTCGAGGATTATGTTGACAAAGCTGGCAATCCAAAGGCCCTGTTTTGGAAGTTTGATTTCCTATTAAACAATTTGCCGTCGTGGCTCAAGCCAATTGGATATAACGAAAACGATCACCGGCGAAAGTTGCATGTTGAAAATCCCGAGAATGGCTCGGTGGTTGATGGCGAATCAACTACCGGTCGAGTTGCTCGTGGTGATAGGCGTACTGCGATTTTGTTGGACGAGTTTGCTGCTGTTGAACAGGGCCATCAAGTTCTGTCTGCCACGCGAGATGCCACGCCATGCAGGATCTTTAATTCAACTCCGGAAGGAACCGGGAATGCTTTTTACGATATGTCGCAGACTGGTATTGAAAAGCTTAAGCTGCACTGGTCCGAACATCCGATTAAGTCCATTGGACTTTATACGGCCGATGATGACGGCAGGCTGAATGTTATCGATAAGAAGGGATACCCGAGCGGGCAGTTCGAGGCTGTCTTGGACGGCAAGCTGCGTAGTCCATGGTATGATAACGAATGCAAGCGCGCTGCTAATGCTCAGGAGATTGCGCAGGAGCTTGATATCGATTACCTGGGGTCTGGCTATCAGTTCTTCTCTGCCGATCTTGTTCGCGAGAGGATACGGGGACACGCTAGGCCGCCGATACTGGTTGGGGATCTTGATTATGATGATGAAACTGGTGAACATACTAAGTTTCGCGAGAATCCAAACGGTAATTTGAAGCTATGGTTTCTGCTGAATAAAGATGGGAACCCACCGAAGGACCATAAGTATTCTCTTGGCGTTGATGTATCCGCAGGGACGGGCGCATCTAATTCTGCCGGCTGCGCTTGGGATATAGTGACGTGCGAGAAGTCTTTGGAGTACGTGAACCCTCGTATTAGACCAGAAGCTCTCGCTAGGCAGATATTTGCGATTGCTAAGTGGCTTGGTGACGCATTCTTGATCTGGGAGAGTGGCGGTCCAGGGCGGCAGTTTGGCGATCGCGTGATTGATCTCGGGTATCGAAATATCTATTGGCGTAGGAGCGAAGAGGCGTTGTCCAAAAAGGTTACGGATATTCCCGGGGTGGCGCAAACTAAGGAAACCAAGATTCTTTTGTTGAGCGTGTATCGCGCGGCAATAGAAAAAGGCCTTGCAATTAACAGGTCAAAGGAGGCGCTTGAAGAGACACTTGAGTATGTTTTTGGGGCGGATAATAGTGTTGTCCATGCGCGATCAAATTCAAAAACTGACCCATCTGGCGCTAAGGCGAACCACGGTGACAGGGCGATGGCGGATGCGCTTGGGTGGAAGGGGATTATAGAGCGTACGAGACGCAGGCTTCCGGAAAAAAAGAAGCCAGAAATTCCAGTAGGATGCCTTGCCTGGAGGCAGAAGATGCACAAGGAAGCGAAACAACTAAGTAACAGGGAACTAGATAAGAGTTGGAGATAAATATCATGGCGTTTAACCCGCTATCGGAAAAGCAAACAGAGAGATTGATTAAGTCCATCGATTGGGCGGAGCAGCAGCTTGAATATCCACGAAAGCAGAGGATCAATGCTGTCAATCAATTCATGGGATCGCACCATAGCGTTGGTGGGCTGACTAAGCCTGTTCCAGTGAATTTCCTGAAGATGGCTGTTGATATTTACGTCAGGCTATTGGCACCACAGGCTCCGCGTGTTTTCATTACGTCAATGCAGCGTGAGCTACGTGCTTCTGCGTATGAATTTGAACTTGCAGTTAATCAAATTCCAGACGAAATTAAACTTGGAAAGACGCTTCGCCGCTTTACAACTGAGGCGTTGTTTTCGATGGGGGTATTGAAGTGCGGTATTGCTGAAACTGGGGCTGCAATGGGCCACCCGTATGGCGAGTCGTTTGTTGACGACATTACCCTTGACGATTATTTTGTCGATATGTCGGCAAAGCGAATCGACCAAATTCAGTACGAAGGAAACACGTATTGGGCTGATTTTGAAAAGGTAATGGACGCCGGGTGGGTAAGGAAGCAGGCTCGTGCTGGCCTCTCGTATGATGAAAATACGGTAATTGGAGAACATGGTCAGAAGCGGGCCGAAGGTGTAGCCACGAATGGAACGGCCGATACATTCAGGGATAGGATTTGGTTGCGCGATGTCTGGCTTCCTGAAGATAGCCTTATGGTAACTATTGGTGTTACGAGCAAAAAGGTTCTCAGGATAATCGAGAGGGACGGTCCCGATATTGGGCCATATATTAAGCTTGGGTTTACTGATGTGCCAGGCTTGCTTTTGCCACTTGCTCCTGTTCAGGTATGGATTGATCTCCATGAACTTGGGAATGCTTTGTACCGCAAGCTGGGTAACCAAGCTGATTCAGAGAAGACTGTTCTTGGGTTCCCTGGCGGCCAGGATGAAGATGTCAGCAATTTCAAGGGTGCCATGGACGGCGATGGTATTTCGTACAGTGGTGCGGAAGCAAAAAAGCTGACGGCAGGCGGAATAAACCCCAACACGCTTGCGTTCTATTTGCAAAATAAGGATCTTAGTTCCTATTTTGCTGGCAATGCGGACAGTTTGGGTGGACTGTCTCCAATGACAAAGACTGTCGGTCAGGATAAGCTATTAAGCGAAGCTGCTGGTGCGCAGATGCAGAGCATGAGCCAGCTTAGCGTCGAAGCAATTTCTGATGTATTCACTACGCTTGCATACTACGAGTGGAATGATCCGATTAGAAGGCGGACGCTTGAGAAAAAAATTCCTGGCGCTGACATTTCAATCAAAAAAGAATGGGGGCAAGAGAGTAAGAATGGTGAATTTTCGTTTTATGATCTTAGCATTGATGTGTATTCGCTTCAAAGTAATTCGCCTGGTACGAAGTTGCAAAAGCTTGGGTTCGTTACGAATACATACATTCTTCCATTTGCGCCACTGATTGAAAAAGTTGGCGGGCAAATAGACGTTAAGAGGCTCCTTGAATTGGTTTCTCGCTATTCGGATATGCCTGAAGTTGGTGAGATTGTTACATTTGTGGACCAGCCGGAATCTGGGCAAGCGCCTAAAAAGCAGGGTATGCCAGCCAATACGACTAGGACTTATGAAACGTCCAGCCAGACTGGTTTGTCGAAAGAGGGGGCATCTGCTGCTGCGCAGCAGGAATTATTGAGCCAGGGTGATGGGGACAGTGACAGCACCTAGATGGGTGGGCTGTCTGGGTTTTTGTATTGGTTGTTCTGCAATCTGGTATACTGTAATATGTAGGCTTTCAGAAGGGAACAGGTATGCCGATTTATTGCTTTACAGATTCCTCCGGAGAAACGCATGAGCGCATCTTCCGCATGGGCGAGGCTCCGGCGCAAATTGACCTGGAAAATGATGTAGCAACACGCGATCATGCCGCTGAGTGGGCCGGTGGGCAGCAGAGTGGGGGAAAGGGCGAGTGGCCCATTGTGTGTTACGCATCTGGAGTGAATGCTGCACAAGCTCCTGAGCTTCGTAAGTTTTTCAAGGATCGCAAGTTCGACTGCGAAGTAACGAATGACGGAGATCCAGTTTATCGAAACCCGCAACATCGAACGAAAGCATTAAAGTTGCGCGGGCTTCACGACGAATCAAGTTTTGGAACTGAAACCTAGAAGAGAGAACTAGAATCATGCCACTACCCGAAGACCTTGCTACTGAGATTTCTGATGCTGTCGATGCTATTGCTGTTGACGGCGATAATGTTGACGGCGACAATGTTGACGATGCCGTCGATGTAGTTGTTGACGATGCTCCGGCAGCCGTTGCCGACGCCGACGCTGTTGTTGACGATGCCGTCGATGTAGTTGTTGACGCCGATGCGGACGCCGATGCCGCCGCCGTGGCCGCCGCCGTTGATGGCGAGCCTGGAACTGATCTAATCGTTCCTCCGGCAATTAGCGATAATGCACTTTCGCAGGCTGTTCTTGCTGGAATTTCGATTAGCGATGCAAGGAACTTCCCTAGTGACGAAGCGTTGCTGCATATTGTTGATGCCATAGTGGATGCAAAGCGAGTCGAGGTAGAAGTAGATGCAGGCGCCGATGATCCGCTCGATAACCTTCCGACGCTTGATCCGGAGACTTACGGGGAAGCGGCAGTTGAGATGTTTGACAAGCTTACTGCCGTGGTTCGATCTCAACGTGATACGATTAACGAATTTCGCTCCGAGCAACAGGACATTGAGAAAGCCAACTCTGATGCAAATGTTCGCGAGGTTACGGGGTGGTTCGACAAACAAATCAATGATCTCGGTGATGATTTCACCGAAGCCCTTGGGACTGGTTCAATCAACAACCTGGACCAAGGAAGTTCGCAACTTGCGAAGCGCGATCAAATCGCGGGACAGCTTGCCGTGCTGAGGGCTGGCTACAATGATACCGGAATGCCGTTGCCGTCAAGGGACGAATTGTTTAATTCGGCGACTCGTATTGTGCTCCACGATGAATTTGCAAAAATTGATGCGAAAAAGCTGTCTGATAAGCTGGCTAAGCGCAGTTCGCAGCATATTCAACGTGCCGGTGGGCGCATGAAGAAGGATTCTCCGACTTCCACAGCGGATATCGCTAAAGAGTTGGACGAGAGATTTTTCAAGTCCGAACGACAATAACAATAGCGCTGTCCTAGCTTGTGAGCGGGCAGCAGCAAACTAGAAAGAAACACGACTAGATGACAATTCAGTACGCCAATATCGATGATGCCGTACTTCTCACTCAGGAGAAGCTAATCAACAGGGGCTCGTTCCTCGACCACCAGACAGACTTGACGGATTTCGTGGCTGTCAGGGAGCTTTGGAAAGGCAAAAGGAAGGTATTCGACGGTGGTGATGATTGGGAATTCCAGGCTCAAATTGACCACAACCACTCTGCGCGGGCGGTAGGTCTGTACGAAACCGACGGTGGCGCAATCGCCGACACCATGATTACCATGAAGGTGCAGCCGCGTCACCTTAATGCGTTCTATCACTACGATCAGCGGGAGCCTGCGTTCCAGCGTGGCGGCACGAAGATCGTTGATCTGGTGCAGACTCGCGTAGCAGCAATGCAGATTTCGTTATTCGAGTTAATGGAGTCGATTCTCTGGACTAAGCCGGACGATTCCGATGACGACAAGACTCCGTTCGGCATGACGTACTGGGTTACGAAGTGCGCCGCAGAGGGCTTCAACGGCCTCGATCCTGCCGGATTCCCGCTGGGCCGCGCCGGCAAGTCTTCAGCAGCCTATCCTCGTTGGGCTAATTACGGAAGTCCGTACGTGGCGGTTAGTAAAGAGGATCTTGTTCGTAGGATGCGAAGAGGTTCCCGTCAGACGAAGTTCAGGTCCCCTCTCTCTCATGCCACGCCTAAAGTTGGCGGCATGAAGAACGGTATCTATACTAACGATGGTGTTATCGGTATCATGGAAGAGATCCTTGAGGACCAGAACATGAACCTCGGCAACGATCTGGCCAGCAAGGATGGCCGGACGCTGTTCAAGGGTACGTCTGTTCAGTATGTTCCCAAGCTTGATGATGATGTGCAAAATCCCATTTACACGATTGATTGGTTGTGGATGGCAATTGGCGTTTTGGCTGGCTGGGAGAATCAGCTAACGAAACCGTATATGGTGCCGAATAAGCACACTGTCCGGCGCGTTGACAATGATTGTACGCTCCAGATGATTTGTACCGATCTTCGTCGTCAGGGCGTCTACCACGTCGCCGACTAACAACAATACTCCCTGACAGCCTCTCGGGGCTGTCAGGGGGTTATTTGGTTCCCGTTGAAAACAATAACAATAAGATGAAAGAAAAGCTATGACGAGTTTTGCTATCAATGCCCCGACCAAACAGGCCCGAACCTTCTCGGAGTGGGTTTGGTTCGAGTCTGCCACTGCCCTGAAAGAAGGCCAGGCGGTCTGCTATAATTGGGATTACGGAGTCGCTACCGCTTTCGATGCGCGGCGCTTCAACCACGTTGAGCCCCCGACGACCCTGAACGCCCAGTATTTCGCTGGCGTTTCGTCTCGCAATTACGCGGCGAATTCCAGCGGGCAGTTCATCGAGATCTATAAGCCCGGCAGCGTGTGCAATATCTACGTTGCAGTCAGCACCGTCAAGGGTACTGGTATCCTGACTTTCGACGTTACGCCGGCCTTTGCCGGCCAGTTTCGTTACGCTGGTCTTGAGGGCGAGGGCTCCGCGCAGGTGATGCAGACTACAACTTATGTCGCTACCGCCCAGAAGTGCATGGCGCTGTTGCAGTCTGGCCTGCCGTCCGGCGGTGTCGAGGTTGTTGACATTGTAAATAATGCTGCCATCGGCACGTTGATGTTCGGCGGAACCACGCTGATTACGGGCGCGGATATCGATGCTGGTAATTGTACCTACACTCTCGCTGACGGTACGTTTACCGGCCAGCGGAAGAAGTTCAAGGTCATTACTACTGAGATCGCGACGAACAATTTCGTGATTACAGTCACGACCGGCTGGGAGGTCTGGGGAAGCGGGGTCCACAGTACGACTACTTGGGCCGGTGCCAATACCACGGTGAATGCGGCTCAGACGCTCGTGTGGGACGGTGCCTGGAATGTAACGCGCCAGACTCACACCGAGCCTACCTCCGCGTAACTTCCAACCGCCCCCGGATTAGAAATCTGGTAAGGGCGGATCAAGGGCTGCCATTGGATTCCTCTCTTCGTCCAGTGGCAGCCATTTTATTGTGAGGATTCAGAATTGGCTGAGAGTACCTTGAGCTTAGGCTGGGCGGACCTGAAGAGTCGCGTTGGATTCTTTCTTGGTTACGGGAGGACAGTAGCTAGCTTCACTGCTGTGCAAGAAGCAGAGGTCGAGGAATTCGTTCAGTCTGGCGTTCGGCTCGTTTATTACCCAACCGCCCTTAGTGCTGATGCTACGTTCGCTGGCTACGAATGGTCGTGGCTACGGCCGACTGAAGTGCTCGATATTTACAAGCCATACGCCATTGGAACCGTGACTATTGTGGCTGGGGTTGTTACGCTAGCCGATGGAACATTCCCGTCATGGGCGGCAGATGGTGAATTGACTATCGACGGTGAGTCTTATTCAGTGGATACGCGAGACGGCGATGCGCAGATTACCTTGGATAATTTGACGGTTACTGCGGATGCCGGTTCTTCGTATAGCTTGGCTCAAGCCGATTATGACTTGCCCGATAATTTCGGTCGTATGATTGGCAGGTTTAATTTCCCTCAAGATTCTAACTTGTCTCCGGTTGATGTTGTTTCTGTCGGAAAACTACTTTCTATGCGTGCTGGATCGTTGATGTCTGGCTCGCCAAGTTTCGTAGCGATTCGATACAAGTCGTCCACGGGGGCGACTGGACAGCGGCAAGAGGCTTTGTTTTACCCCGATCCAGATGATGACTGGACAATGCTTTATGAGTATGAGGCATACAGCGGCGCGTTGTCCGATGCGTTGCCGTATCCGCTTGGGGGAATGCAGCTTGCTGAGCTATATACCGAATCATGTCTTGCGGTAGCGGAAGGTAGAGCTAATGACGAACCTGGGGTACATAGCAAATTGTATGAGTCGCTTCTTGTCGATGCGATAATTCGTGACCGGAAACGTGGTGCAAAAAATTATGGGCAGATGGGCCACCAAGATTATCAACTCGAAGAGGGGGTTTTCCGTCGAGGTTACACAGGCGGAACTTATCCGCTCACCTACCGAGGTGAATTGATATGACGAAGAAGAGAATATGTAAGAAGTGTAGTGCCGAAAAGCAAAAGGATTCAACGGACATTATCCTTGCACTTGCTGCATACACCGAAAACACAAAGCACAAAAAGGAACTAATCTAGTGTCAGCATCCGCAACAATTCTTGCCGGTGGTTCCAGCGAACTGCTGATTGCTGCCGATAAGAATCGGGACCACATTACGATCCAACTCCAGGATACTGCATCGGTATATCTCGCGTTTGGTGAGCCTGCCGTTACTGCTACTGGAATCATGTTGATCTATCCGGGGTGCTCAGTGCGCGTGACTGGCGCTAAGGCTCGCGGCGCGGTGTATGGTTATGCTGCTGGCGCGTCTCTTGTTGGCATTGAGACTACCGAAGACGTTGAGTATCGTCCTGGCTCTTACATCTGGTTCTAAGATATGTCCGCATACGCTTGGAGTATTGGTGCCGGAGAAGTGAATATCTCTAAGGAGATAATCGCTGCTGATGAGTATCGCGATGAACTGACTGTGCAATTGAATGCGCAGACATTGAATGGTGCGGATATAGTGTACCTTGGATTTGGCGGGGATGCTGTCTCTGGAGAGGGAATTGCCATAGGGGGCGTTGGGGATTCGGTAAGAATGCTGGGCGCTAAAGCCAGACTATCCGTGAACGTAATATGCGATGCTGTTGTTTCTGGCGGCATCGAAACGCACACTAGCTTGGAGTATCGGCATACCAGAGACTATCCAGCATGGTATCACGATAAACCTCAGACATAAGGAACTATGATGGCTAAAAAGAGGACGTTCGCTGAAGAGCAAGCCGCGAAGGCTCGCGCAGACAAGCGAGCCACCACGAAGCCTAAGCTGAAGCAGTCGGCAGTAGTGAAACCTGCTAAGAGAACGGTAGCCCAAGAGCGGGCCGCGAAAGCTATCGCAGACAAGCGTGCCGCAGACGCCAAGAAGGGTGGCTCGAAATCAGTTGGGCAACACGTTGGTTCAGCCGGCCAGGCCGCGAAGGAGAGAAACAGGAAGTGGTGGGAAAAGCATGGTCCGTCTGGTATGAGCCGTCTCATTAAGTCGATGGAAAGAAAGAAAAAGTAGGGGGAAAAGGTAACAATTTCCGAGTTAGAAGTACCGAATGCACTGTTCCATATTTCCGAAAGGCTACTAAGATGATTGATAGGTTGTGTTCTTTGATTAAAATGAAGGTTCCGGAACGAAATAGGGGCCTTCTGTTTGCGAGCGGTTCCATCGTCCCCGTGGACGAGACCGATGGTTACCAGACCGGGTGCCTCTTCCAGCATACGGACGGCGGAGATGATACCGCCCTCTACGTGAATGAGGGGACTGTTACCTCTTGCGATTTCAATCTTGTCTCGTGCGCTGCCGCCGGCGAGATGGCGCAGATCGAGTTCGATGACGACCTGACCGGGCCGCTGATCTCGATTAGCACGACCGATCCGACCGGCGATTCGTACACAACTCCGTTCCTGATTACCGGAACGTATAGCTCGACGTGCGCGCTGGCCCTTCAGTTGAGCGCCACGAACACCCGGCCCGTGAGCTTCCTGTTCGACGACGGCGGTGAGGATATTGCCGGTGGCAATCTCCGCGGGGTCCTTTCGCGCGTTCTTCTCTGCACCTCGCAGACCAACGGGATTTCGCTCAACGCGCTTCGCGGTCAGGTTAAGATGCTGAACACCGTTGCAATCGACAGCGAGAACGCTGTCATCGCTCCGGTCACTGGCTATCTTGAGTTGGCTGGCGTCGGGGGCCGAGTGCTTAACGGCCACGTCGCTTGTGTCCGCGCTGCCCTCGAAGAGGAAACCGGTGACACGACTATCGGGCTGTATATGTCTGGTTTCGAGGCGACCCTTAAATCGTATAGGGTCTACGACGGCGACGGCTGGCTGGCCGCGTACACGGTGAACGTCGATGGTGACGGCGGAGAATCCAAGTGGCAGTATGGTCTGCACATGCGCGGTGATTCCGTTAGCGCTGGCGTTTTGATCGGCGCTCAGGGCGAAGGCGTTTCGCTTACGACTGCGTTCCCGTTCGCGGTTGAGGTTCACTCTCAGGCAGACGCCGACATTGTAGCCGGCGACACTGGATCGTCTGCCGGCATCTACGCTCGTAATTCGATCGAGTTCAACCAGACCAGTAGCACCGCGCACATTGGCATCTTTGGTAAGCTGCGAGTCAAGAAGGATTTGGCTGGCGGAAATCACGCCGGTTTGATGGGGTGGGTCGAGATTTCTGGAACCACGGAAATCGGCGGAATCGCTAGTACCCAAACTGCCGCCGGGAGCTTCTCTGTTGTTGCCGAGTCTGGCCTTAATCTTTCGACCGGCCACCTGGACGGTATCAACATAGATTGCAGCGTTGACGACGAAGCAACTATCGGCGGAACGCTGACTGGTATTCGGATCAAGTCGAGTGCTGGCTGCTATCCCTGGACGACTGGCATCCAAATCGAGGCTGACGCTGCCTATATCGGAATTCGTATCGGCGAATTCGCCGTCGCCGCCGCCACAACTTCGGCTGTTCCGTTCTGTACTGAACAGGATGTTTACACCGATGGCCAGCTTTCCACCATGGAGATTCATGGGGCAAGCGATGCCAACCTGACTGGGGCGTATGCAGCTAAGTGTCTGCGGGCTTGTCATATCGTCAACTGCACTACGGCCGCTCACGAGACCTACGGTGCCATGGGGCAGGTCGTTGTGAAGGACACTACGCTCAGCCATCTGCATGCAGGGGTGATTGGCACGTTCGAGGGTCATACCTCTGGTGCCATCATTGATGGTGGGTACGCCTACCCGGCTGCTGCTGTCATGGCGCGGTGTGGCGGTGGAGCCGCTATTACGGCAACGAAGGACCTGGCTGGTTTCGCAGCGTTTTGGAATGGTGCTGCGCTCGATAGCGGGAATTCCGTGGCATACGCCGTCGGGCACCTAACAACCGAGTGGACACATGCCATCGGTGTCGAAAGCTGCACAAACCTGTTTGATCTTCCGGCCTCTGGAACTAATCCAGTTGAGGCAGGCAATTACGCAGTGGGCGGTGGCACGCAGGTTAGAATTTCCGTAATGGTTGGAGATGTCCAGTATTACATGCTGGCAAGCACTGCTCCCACTACGGAGTCATAACCGAGAGTTCAACCCTGGCGGCCGTAAGTCCGGTAAGGATAACCTTGCCCTGCTGGCCGCCGGGTTTTTGTGGCGGTCAAGTCGCTAAGCGTCGTGGCCGCCAAGTTTCGTTTTTTGTTTTTCTGTTTCTGTTTTTCAATCACCTAAGTAGGAGAAGAGAAATGCTTTTAGGGACTATTTTTCAGAGCATTGAGGCGTGGAGGAAATTATCTGCCGTTAATATGAAGGCGGCGGTTGCTTACAAAATCCTCAAGTACACGCGGCTGGTGCAGGCCGAGCACGAAATCGCCGAGACGCAGCGCGTTGCGCTGATTCGCGATGTCACCGGCACGACGGTCGGTGAAGACGCGAAGATCGAGCCGAACTCGCCTGAGTTCGTCGAGTATGCGACGAAACTCAATGTCGTCATGTCGCAGGAATCGGACCTTCCGAAGATGGACATGGACCTGGACGCAATTGTAGACGCCCTGGACGGCAAGGATGATGTTTTGTCGGTTTCTGACCTTGCGATGCTTGAGCCGTTTTTTGATACCGATATTGACACACCGGCTCCATCATGTTGCGATCGCTGTGATGTTGCGAAGGCATAAGCGATAGAGGAATTGACGATGGTAAAGAAGCGCCAGATGCACGTTTTGTTTCCGCTTGCGGGACTTAATCGTTCTGGCGCTTATCGCCAGCAGGCCCCTTACTCAACTGCTGACTGCATGAATGTGCGCTCTGCTGCTACGCTTGAGGGGCGCGAGCGTGGTGGCAGCCGTCCAGGGGTGGTCTATTCGCACATTGATGACATTGGTGGCGAAGTACGGATGCTAGCTCCGATGACTCTTGCTTTATCCGATGGCTTTACTGCCTGGTCTGATACGTTTGCCGGAACGTCATTGGCTGCCGCCTGGTCTCAGGCCAGTTGGGCCAGTGGCGTTCCGCTTATCTTGCCTTCTGCACTCGCTTCGGTTGATACTGATACTGCTGAGGGGGAGGTAGTCTTGACCGCATTGACGATTGACACCGCCCAGGCGTATACCATCGAGATGGATCTTTCTCCGTGGAACGGAGCGTGGCACGGTGCGTACCGTATTTACTTGCGAATGGACAATGCTACGCCACTCTACACGACAGAAGGTGTGTTCATAGAGTTAGTATCAACCGGAACGGACGGCGCATTTACGGCCACGTTGAATTCGTATCTTGCGACAGCCGAAACTGTAGTCGATACAGCAGACGATACTATCGGATCTGTGTTTCCTGGATGGCTAACCGCCACAGTTAGCGGAGATACCGTTACTGTATACTGGTGCGGCACGCAGATTATGTCCGGTGTTGTTGATGCACATGCCGGATCGCGAGTCGGCTTTGGCATGGAATGCACGGTTGATGGAGGGATCTGTTTGGCTAATGTGTTCCGGGCGCAGTATTATTCTACGGGGAATGTTCCTGTACTCAGGTCCGCGCTAATTGCTTCTGCCGATGGCGACTTGTTTGTCGAAGGCCCTTATGGCCGCATGACTGTCGTTGTGTCTGATCTTACCATCAGGAATGATGTATCAATTATGGCAGCGCAGAGCGGGCAGGATTTATTCATTGCGGACTACGGCGATGTGCGGGACTCTGGGACAGACGGAACGGTCACGGGGTTCGAGCTTGACGATGCCGCCGGTCAAAACTGGACTACACTCGGGATCGACACGGATTCGGATGTATGTGTTATCTCGAATGCCATTGCTCCATGCACTGCTGGGACGTACAAGATTGATTCCGTTGCAGCGGGAGCACTCACTCTCCTGGCTGCGCCTGGTAACGGGGCGTGCTCATACAGAATCGAGAGAGCACCGAAGGTCTATGATCCGTCTGCTGAAACCTTCGTCATCTACGCAGCAACCGCCGGTCAGGTGCCGACCGGGTGCCCGCTGATCTCCCGATACCTTGGTCGCATTGTTATGTCTGGTGCAGAGATTGCTCCGCACGCATGGTTTATGAGCCGCCAGAATGACGAGTATGATTTTGACTATTCGCAAGATGACAGTCAGCGAGCCGTAGCTGGGACAGCAAGCGAAGCTGGGGTTCCTGGCGACCCAATCGTTGCGCAGATTCCGCATAGCGATGATTACTTGATTTTTGGGTGCATGAATTCTGTGTGGCGTATGGCGGGTGACCCGGCATACGGTGGTTCGTTGGATGCGCTAAGTCGCAGTGTCGGAATTATTGGACCTAATGCCTGGTGCCTTGGACCGGCAGGCGAACTTATCTTCCTTTCGTTGAATGGGTTATATGCTCTGCCTCCCGGTGGAAATTCGTATCCGATTCCATTATCTGAAGATATATTGCCCGACGAATTCAGGAATATCGATGCAAGCGTGCTTGAGATTTCCCTTGAGTATGACGTGCAGGACAACGGAGTCCACGTTTATTTGACGCCAGAGTCGTCTAATGCCAGGACGCATTGGTGGTTCGATTGGGGGAACAAGACATTCTGGCCGCTTACGCTGGCGTCTGACTACGAGCCTACTGCGACGTGCGCCATTCAGGCCACTGCAATTGAAGAGTCTGGTGTTATTCTTGGTGGGCGCGACGGAAAGCTCAGGAGATTTAGTAGGCTGGCTGGTAACGATTGCGGCGCGTCATTCACGTCATACGTCGTTATGGGGCCAATAGCGCTTGCGAAAGATTCGTTTGTTGGGTCCGTCCTAGCAATGGATGCAGTTATGGCCGAAGGGAGCGGTAGCGTTACGTGGTCGCTACATTCCTCGCTGACTTTCGAGGGGTCTTCCAGCGCGTCGTCATCTGATACCGGAACCTGGAGCGATGGGCTCAACGCAACAAATCGCCCGGCATGTCGCGGGCAGGCATGTACGGTAAAGGTAGCTGGGACCTCTGGGGCACGGTGGGCATTTGAGCAAGTAACGATGCTTGTTAAGGAAGCCGGGCAGAGGCGTATTCCGTAATGCCAAACAACAGGTCTCCCAATTCATTCTCGCCAGAGGAAGTTCGCCGTGCTATCGCGCGGCTGAACTTAGATTCAACTGACTGCGAAGCGGATGTCGTTGCTTTGCAGGCCGCTGATGTTGTCCTTGACGGGAGGGTAGATATACTAGAAGAGATCGTAAGCGACTACTCCGCCGAGACTGATGATGATGTGGTAGCTGGCCAGCCGGTGTACGTCAAGGCCGACACGCACGTTGGGCTGGCTGCCAACGGCGGGGCGGCAACACATCAGGTCGCTGGGCTGGCCATAGAGGCCGCCGCTGCCGGCGCAGCAGTTGAGTACCGACCGGACGGGAAGCTCCAGGTAGCCGACTGGACAGCTATCACAGGCGGAGCCCTCCTGACGCCGGGGGCATACTACTTTCTGGATGCAGCAGCCGGCACGTTGACGACGGCCGCTACGGCGACAGTCGGGGAGTACCTGGTTCGCGTCGGCCGTGCAATTACTACGGTAACCCTAGACATAGAAGTCGGTCCCCTTATTTTACTGTAATTCAAGGATACTCTCATGGCTCTCAAGATTCCGCTCGTCTTAGCAAGTGGGCAAATTCAGCAGCTTCAGGCTGGCGACTCGCTCAACGCTTCGTGTAACGAAGTTGATGTCGTCGAGATGGAGAACAGCAACGCTGGGGCAGTTGTCATTTGTGCTCCGGTGTATGTTGATGGTGCCGGCACTTTTGATGAGGCACAAGCTGATGCTGCTGCGACAACTGAAATCCTAGGGCTAGTCGCTGTCTCTCCGTCGATCGGGATCGCCGGATCGGGCAACATTCAGACGGATGGGATACTCACTGCAACTGCGGTTCAATGGGATGCTGTCACTGGAGACGGCGGGGGATTGACAGCCGGGTCTGTGTATTACGTCGATCCAGACACCGCTGGTATGCTAACCACGACCGCTCCGACGACTGCTGGAGATTTCGTAATCAGGGTCGGTGTGGCACTCAGCACGCTTGACATGGACATTACTGTCACCCCTCCGATAAAGCTGTAGAATGGCCGCCAAGAAGCCCCTAGTAGTCAGTTCCGGTGGAGTCGAGCAGATTCAAGCTGCCGACTCGCTTGATGCCGTCAACGTCACGAGCGGTGCCGACCCCGGGCATACGCACTCTATCTATCTAAAGGCGGATGGCACTGTAGCTCTGACCGGCAACTTGGCGGTGGATGCGGCTGTTACAATTGATGGCCGGGATATCTCTGCGGATGGTGCTACGCTTGATACGGCCTCTGGCTGGGGGGATCACAGCGTTGCTGGCTATCTAAAGGCAGATGGTAGCGTTCCGTTGACGGCTGATTGGACGACGGGCGCGTTCAGCATCATTGGAAGCGATCATTGGTACTTGCGTGCCGACAATGCAAAGTTGCATTTCGGTTTAGGCAATGATGCAAGTATCTATTACAACGGCACTGATCTTGTATGCGATCCGCAGGTAGTCGGTAGTGGAAATTTCCGTATACCAACAGGCAGGGTCGCGATAGGCCATGCTAGCTGGACGCCTGCTGCGAAACTTACAATCTGGCAAACGACTAGCGATACGACTGCATTAGTGTATACTGTCGCTGCTAATATGAGATATGGTTCTGCGGGAAGCGGAAACATGAATACGAATCTTTACGGTTGCGCCTTTAGCGTATCAACGTTGGCTGCGTATGACGGAAATCTGACTAATCGCGTGCAGGGACTTAGGGGGGCTGTTGACCATTATGGTAGCGGCGTTATGTCGAATGCTTATGGCGTGACGTTTTTTGTCTCGATTCGTGCAGGTGGCGGAAATATCACGAATGCCTATGGCCTTACATCGGAGATTGTTAATTACAGTGGTAGCACGGGTGCAGTCACGAACGCCTACGGGGCATACATTGAAAATATCAATTGCGCAACAACACTCAACTATGCTATCTACACTAACGCCGGTCAGGTGCGAATAGGTGACGATCTGTTCTTCGCGGGCGCAGGCTCGGGTCTGCCGTACGCCGGAATCTACTGCCACGATGTTGGGCTCACACTCACGATCACTGGAACTGGAATAGCGAACAAGGTTCAGGTTACGCAGTTCGCCGTCAACGAAACGTCGAACCTAATGACTCCCGATCACACGAACGATCACATTACCGTTGTGAAGACTGGTGTGTATCTCGTGACGGTATCCATTTGCGCGGCTTCGTCCGGGGGCACTGCATACGAGGTAGCTTTTGGATGCTGGAAAAACAACGGAGCTACTGAGTTCGAGAACCTTCACGTACACCGCGAGCTAGACGGCGGAGGGGGCGACATTGGTTCGATGTCAATCTCCGGTTTGGTGTCGCTGACGGCAACGGACACGCTTGAACTGTGGTGTGCCAACATGACCAATACGAACAATGTCATTATCGAGAGCATTACACTTTCCGCAGTCATGGTGGGTGGATAATGGCCGGGGCGTATACAGCAAAACCAAAAGCCGACACGACACCAGATGTTCCGCCGGGATGGAACGTGAACTGGACGTTCCCTGGCGTATATCCGCCAGGGTACATACCAGACTTGTCGCTCGTGGGGACTGGTCCTGCGGCGATTGCTCCGGCCGGAACTGCATTTGACGTGAAGTTCACATTGACTGACCACGGAACCTACGTTACTTCTGAGCCGTCTGGCGATGCGGTGGTAATTACTGCGGTTATGGATAGCGATGATTCAGTCGCGAACATGAAATTCAGCGGCGGATCAGAATTCTTTGGTTCGCTGTCGGCGTCGTATGAGGATGTTGGTTCGAGCTTCTTTGGTTCGCTGAGCGACATCGTATTCGATACAGACGTAAGCGACCTCGGAGACACAATTGTCGTTACGGCGACAAGCTCGCCGCTTGGACAGTCGGAGATAACGCAGACCATTGAGATCCCTGTTGTTGCCGCAGCAATTAGGATAGAGATGACCGCTACGGTTTCGGGTGACGAGACTTACACGCAAATTCCCTGGCCAAGATCATATTTCTTCAGCGGGACATTGCTTTTGTCTAGGTTTATTCCGGGGGCCCTTCCATGGTGGCCTCCTACTGAGCTTGAAGCGTATGCGCAAGTAGTGTTTTACAGTGCCGGCGATCCTTTTAATCCCGACACATCTTGCGGAGATTTCACTGGCGTAAATCCGAATGCCACGGAAATGTTGCCTACCGCAGTATGCGCGGAGTTGGCGCTTACTATGGATGTTAATGAGACCGTTGATACGACTTACTATTTGTCAGTTGACCAGCAGCATACGCGCATAGACGAATGCGACATTAACGTGACGATAAAGACATACAGAGGCGAAACGCTAGTGGGCAACGAGACGTTTAGCAGAACGAACGATACCGCCTCTTATACGTACACCACTAAGTTCGCTACCATAGACGGCGGGACTGGCGAGATAACGATGCTTGACCCGCCAGTAACGACCCGGGTATAATAGCGAAGTGACAGCAATCAACCCCTAACATAAGCGAGAAATGAAATGGCTCAACTCGGGTCTGGATATGGGACCTCAACTCAACAGGGCCTTTACGGCGCAACTGAAGGCGCGTATGATTCCGGCGCGGCGATGCAACAGAGACTTGCACAGGAACAATGGGACTGGCAGAAAAAGATCTACGGCCAGCAGCAGGGCCTTGCCGGCCAGATGGGCGAGGGTCTCTCTGGGATGGTCAGCCAGTACAATCAGGCCTACGGTGAGGCGAAGACTGCCAACGAGCAGCGGTATCAGCAGATGCTCGGTATAGCCGATCAGACAACCGGACAGCGGCAGGCGGACATTACCAGCGCGTACGGCCAGAAGTCTTCTGGTATCATGCAGCGGCTTGCGAAGCTTGGCATGGCCAATACTACGGTCGCTCCCACGATGCAGATGGGAGTTGACCGCGAGCGGGAGGCGGCGTTGGATCGATCTGCCGATCAGATGCAACAGACTAAGCTCGGGATCATGGAGCGACGGACAGACGAGTATCCGAAGTCCGATATAATTATGCAGCTTGCTCAAGCTCTTGGTCAGGGCGGCGGGGCTGGGGGTATGAGCGCCTTGTCTGCCCTTACTGGTATGCGAACAGGATAGGATAATAATGCCCATTACAGTAAAACACGATACTGGCAGCGGGGATCTTTCTGGATTAGTTGGCCTCGCTGCACTTGTTGGCTCATTGCAACATAAAGCTCCGCAGGCTCCGACTGTAACTCCGATGGGTTTGCCGAGAATCAGCGGCGGAGGTGGCGGTAGTCGCGGCGGAGGCGGAATGTCGTCTCGCGATCAATTTGCAATGCAAGCTGAAAAATTGAAAAGCGCTCGCAATCAGCAGATGATGCAAATTGATGCGCAGGCTGATAGGCAGAAGCAGTCGGCTGACGACGCGATGAAGCGCGTGGCTATGGAGGCTGGCCTTGATGAGGAAATGAGAGGACAAGAATACGACATGGAAGTCAAAAAGATGCAGGAGGCGGCCAAGGTCGATGCCAATAAGCTTGAATACAGAATTGGCGCTGAAGGAAGACAAGAGCTTGCTAAAATCAATCGTGGCAGATCTGCGGTTGCGAAGGCCTTGGCGAACGGAACAATTACAGAGAGCGACTCTGCCGCAATGAATAGGGATCTTGATAGGCAGGCTGCTGGCGTTGAGCCTGACGCCATGCCTGCTGACCCAAACAGAATAGACGGTGTCGGCCAAATGCAAACAGGAGATAGCGGCTTCACCTACACAATAGGGCCCGATGGTACTCCGAAGCTCATGCAGCGATGGGATCAGGGTCCAGAGGCGGCCAAGATTAAAGCACAAGAAGCGGCCTTGCAGGTGGAGCAAACGGCGACCTCCAAGCGCGAAGAAAAGCTGCTCGATATTCGCATGAAACTTGCAACCGAAAGTATTGTTACTGGAACTGGCGAAAATAAGAGCGTCAGGAATCGAACATCAGAAGAAGTAGATGGGCTTATGCGAACGATTTTCGGTTTAGCACAGCCTGCCGAGCAACCTGTCCAGGAAGAAAGATGGTGGGAAAAGGATAGCACTAAAGGTATGGATATCGAAGAAGGCGATAAAGAATACCCACAAATGGTTGGCCATGCAAAGGCGTATGTAAGGACATGGGGGAAGAATGGCCCCTCTAAGGTTCCGGAAGACAAGAAGGAGGCTTATTTTGAGGCTATCAATATCCTTCGTCAATATAGTTCGCAGACACAGGCGCAGTAATGCCGATTGATGAAGAAATCTTGGAAATGCTCGCTGTTGCTAGGGATGTCCCTGAGCCGACTTCATGGAAGCCGCCTGAGTTGGGTGACGAATCGCTAGGCGCCATTAAGGTGGCAGATGAGCATGTTGACGCTAGACGTGAATACTTGCGTGAAAAGTACGTGTACGGATTAGTC
>Ga0307928_10000639_pt1 | contig 26372 bp, 44 predicted proteins | sample AceLakmetagen232_FD_201815 | JGI IMG/M metagenome (GOLD analysis project Ga0307928, IMG submission 201815) | Saline water microbial communities from Ace Lake, Antarctica - #232 | ecosystem: Environmental > Aquatic > Non-marine Saline and Alkaline > Saline | place: Antarctica: Ace Lake... | reverse complement strand
GTAATGTAATCCAAAACCAAATCCATCTTTTATTTTTAGCTTGATGAACTAGTGTATAAATTAGAAGAATTAATAAAACAATAGATAAAACTAGTAAAAAAATAAGTAATCCCAACCCCATACTTAGGGAAGAGAAAAGTTGTATCATTTTTTAAGAATTATAATTTTTTAAATGTTAAAATGATTAGTCTAAATAGCCCTATAACACCAACAACAGCCACTATTGTATACATTGTTTTTATTAGCCAATCTATCCTAAAAATCCATTCAAATAGGTTAAAATCTGTCCAAATAGCTATTCCAGGAGTAACAATCACTAATAAGATAATTACACTTAATATCCAGTCGAACCATTTCATTTTTACCATCTTTTTTTTTATTTCTTAGATTTATTTACTATTAAAAATCCAGCAACACCTGCAATTATTAATAATATTAAACCACCACCAACCATGTATGTAGTATTATCTTTTAAAGTTGTTATTTGAGAAATTATTGAAGGTGCAATATCACCATTAGAACCTCTAACATCTACAGTTTGGTTTGTACATGCATTTGTTTTGCTTACTTCATCTGTAACTATTAAAGATACTGTGAATTCACCTATTTCATCAAAATCCTCACTTGCAAAATTAGGAGCAGAACTTGTACTTGTTTGTTGAGAGTTTCCTGAAGGGTCATATAAAATCCATGCATAAGTTAAAGCTGTAGTATCTGTAGAGGCATCAGAAGGGTAAATTCCAAATGCATCCATATATTCAATTGTATCATCTCCAATAGGTAATGAAAAAGAACAAGAAGGGTCTGCATTATCGAAAGAAACTAAGGTAACTGTTGTAGAATCTGAATCTGCTGAATTATTAATACAAGTAACTGTTAAAGTAACATCATTTTCCTCTGTGAATCCACTAGTATCATTTGAAGTTGTAAAGTAAGTTTGATTGGCACTTGTATTTGTTATGATTGCAAAGTTAGCATTTCCAGGAGTTGACCAAGTACAATTTATTGTATTTTCTTGACCTGTAGTTGAAACATTAAAAACATAAGTTCCATTAATTGGAATTCCTGTTGCAGGAGTAATTGAACCAGTCATTGTTGCACTAATCATTGTTAACCCTAATATAAAAGATAATAGAAATGCACCCATCAAAAATTTGTTTTTATTTTGCATATTTTGTTTAAGTAATTAAACTATTTAAATGTTTTGTTTTTGAATTTTTGTTCAAAATATTTTTTTAGTTACAGCATTTTGCAGGATTTAATGGATATAGGTCTCCACAAGTTGTATCTAATGAAGGCATAAGAACACAACCAACATTTGGTGTAGAACTTGATGAACAATATCCTCCGTCTTTATAACCTAAACTTAAACATTCTTGATAAACTGTTGTTGTTCCAGATGTACATCTTCCATCTACACAATCTGAATTAGGACAATGTATTTCTTTCTTAACTGCTACATCATCTATACAAACATATTCATCAACAGCAGAACCCCATCCTGCATGACAAACATCTGGGTGAGAAATTCCTAAATAGGTTGTTGTCCCAATAACAAAAGGATTTACTCCGTCACTATCAATACAATTTAGCACTGGTTCTTCGGGATATTCACCTTGTTCATTAAACATATCACCATCTGGTTTCCAATCAGGATGTACTTCATCATTACTATTAATACACATACAAGAATAAATAAATAAATCACCAGTATAAACATCTAAACAAAAAGGATAATCACTAGGGCAAGTTCCACCACATTGAGCATCATCTCCTTGACCACAATTATAATCTTCAATATCTTCAATATCTCCATTTCCATCTGGAAATCCTGAATCATCATGACAATCCCCATCTAGCTTCCAATCTGGATGAACCTCTTCAGTATTTGGATTTATACAAGCACAAAAAGAATAACCATTATCTCCGAATAGAGCATTATCTTCCACCCACATATCAACACATAATGGATAATCTCCAGGACAAGTTCCTCCACATTGTTCTCCTACCCAACCACAAGTATAATCACAACCTTCATCCCCATCATCATCATCACAAAGAATAACATCTACTTCAACATTATTAGTTCTACAAAAGTCTTGTGGTGTTCCACAAATAGCTGTGAATATATAGTTTCCAGTTACTGTTGCTTGTCTTGATTCTTCATAAAATCTTGAAGATGTTTCACTAATAACTCCTGCGAATCTCCAGACGTCATTATTGTAATTATAACCTATGTAACAAATGGGTGAATTAGCTCCAATAGTTCCAGTGACATTATCAAAAAGGCAAACCTCATTATCATCTACTTTAAATGTGCAATCTCCAGATGGTTGTTGACCAAATAAATTAATTATGTCTAAACCTCCAAATGATGGGACTGCTTTTTGGAATGGTAATTTTATAACTCCTGTAAAGAATAAAACTAAGAGAACTAGAAATGCTAAACCTATTAGAGAAGGAATTACCCAAGATAATGTTTTACCAATGCCGTTTGAATTTTTCTTGGTCATTCTTTGTGCCAAGATTTAGTTCTCTTCTGAAATTTATTCATATAAGCATAAAAGTTATCTTCGCCTTTTTCTTTACCATATTTTTTATTAAATTTATCGAGGATATTTTCTCCTGTTTTAGTAAGTGGCATTTTACTTCCTCTTCAAATCAATTGCATACTTTAATGCTTCAGGTCTTGAACTAAATAACTTTGCACCAGAATCTTTTAGTTGTTCTAACTTTTTTCCTGACGCAGATAAAACTTTATAATAGTGGTACTTTCCTTTTCCTTGACGTTTTAAAAAATATTTCATATTTCTTATAAGTTAATGGATTATTTAAACTTTGTGATTATGAATAAATGTTCAAAAATAAAAAAATAAAAAAAATAAAAAAAAGATTATTGTGGGTCTTTAGTAAATATCAAGAATACAGCCATTATTGCTCCAACAATTCCTGAAACTATTGCTACCCCTTTTGTAAAGGTGATTAATCCTTCTGGAAGAACTGTGCCTATTACAGGTAATAAGATTATTACAGAATTAAATGCAATTACAGTAGCTAATATTGCTCCAAAGATTACTATAAAGTCTCCTATAGATATGCTTTTGAACTTACTGTTACGGAAATATGCAATTATTCCTATTTGTATAAAGATTACCAAAGCGATTAAAAATCCTGTAATTGCCATCAATGCAGAAACTATATTACTTTTTCCTAATATGAATGCTACATAAATTGCCATAAGCAATAAAATCATTATTCCAAAGACTCTGTTAGTATTTTTTTGTGTATTTGTCATTCTAATTTTGTCCTCCTTTTGATGTTCCGCCTCTATAATTAGGCATATTTATTTGTTAAATCCTAGGTTAAATCAATTTCAAATACAAAGGAAATATCAGTAAGATTAAAAATAATGATGCTTGAACAAAAAACCAAATAATCACAGGAATCCATGCATTAGCACTTTGAATCATTAAGCTATCTAATTTTCTTCCAGAAGATGTTCTTGCATGAGTTACACTCGCTATAAATAGATAAATTATTATTGGTAAAAGCCAAATTACAACTATTGCAGTTAATATTATTGGGTTGTTTGTCACTTGTGTTACTGTTTCAAAATCTAAACTTTGTATTGTTCCATTTATTGTTTCATTTAATACCATGTTTTTGTTTTATATTTTTACCTCTTTTTCTTTGTCATTATCAAGACTATTATCAAGATTATAAATATTCCTAAAACTCCTAATGCCCCATAAAGGATATAATTTATTTTATGTTTACATTGTTCTTCTGGATTATCTCTACAATCCCATTCTCCACCTTGACAAATACACCATGTCACTTCTTCTCCATCTGAGCAAGTGAATTCATTAGTTTGTCCTTCTGAACATGTGCTTGGGATAATATTTAATTCACAATCTTCTTTTGTATCGAAATCTAAATCTGTTTTTTCTGAATCTAAAATAATTTGTTGAGTACATTGATTATCTTTTAGACTATAAACTGTTATTGAGGTGGGGTCTTTTACGATTCCTTCTTCACATTCTAAAAGTGTATCAAAATCGTTTTGTGTTCTTTCTGATTCTAAAATTGTTTGTTGTGTACATAAATTATCTTCAAGACGATAGACGTTTATTTCATTTTCTATGTTTAATTGACATTGTGCTAAAGTTAAAAAGTCTGAAATTAATCTGTCCTTATCTAAAATTGTATATTCATTACATTGATTTTCTTCAAGACGATATATAGTAACTTCTGGACATCCTAAATTAAATTCTAAACATGAATCTTCTTCAGTATATCCACCTTCTTTAAAATATAAATTCCAAGAATTTGGTATTAGATTATTAGTTCCTATTAAATTACTACCACACCATTTATCATATGAATCTCCAACATCAGGTATTGGGTCAACTAACCAACATGTTCCCCCACCATTACACATCCCATAAGTTTCAACCTCTTGTCTGTTACATGCATTATCTGTATAATAACCTTTGAAAACCATGAAAGAATTATCTAATATATTTTGAACATTAGTTGTACTTAAACACCATGCCATATTTCCATATCCTAAATTATATTCAGTAACTCCGATTCTTTCTTCCCAGTTATTTTCAGTATCAAATGGTTGCCATGTTCCTTGTTTACATGCAGTTTGATATGGGTCAACCATATTATGTGAACTTGTAAAACTAGCAAAAGAAGGATTAGAGTCAATTGCAGTTTGTAATCTCATTGCTCTTCCTGCGTCTCCTCTTGTGCTTCCCCCCCAACTATCTATTTGAAAATTAAATTTACCTTCTGCATCAGGTCTAACTCCTCCAACTACATTTGAATTATAAGATGCACCAGATAATGCCCATACTCCATTTCCTAAATTATTTGCATTTACACTATCTTGAGTTCGATATAAAGCACTTTGTAAAACTCCTGTTGAATATAAAATTAGGGTAGTCACTCCTAAAAGTAAGATTATTGCTATTACCACGATTATTATTTTATTTTGGTTTTTCATTGTTTTTTACCAATGGTCACATTCTTGAAGTCTTAAAGTTCCAGATTTTATGACATTATAATTACATATATCATATCTTCCAATTTGACAGTCTTTTGAGTGATGAACTAATTCGTAATATACAGATTCATAAGGTCCAACCCCATAAAAATATATTTCATCTCCTATTTGTCCACTTGACCACTGAATATTTTCATTAACAATATGTCCAACACCAAAATTTCCTTCAGAGTTTATAACACTTCCCGAAGTTCTAATCATCTCTTCTCCTGGAAAAATCATAGTTATAACGTCCCCTGTTTTTACAAATCCATCAATTACTTTTACTTCCCAAAATGTAGCAACATCTGAATCATATCCTGAAGGGTCATTTTTATCTGCATTAGTCCTATATGTGCAAGATACCATTTCTGCATTTAATAACGAGCCTGGAGCATCATAAACTATTGGTTCTCTTGTTTTTGTTTGGAAATAATAAATACTTCCAATTACCAAGGCTAATATAATTCCAACTGTTATCCATATCCATGTTTTTTTCATTTTAATTTTTTATTTGCCTCCTTTCATTGTATTTTATTTAAACAAATTTGTTCCCAATTTCTATTACATACTTCTTCTTCATTTATAAAAATTGTTTTATACCCATATTTTGTAAAATATTCACTTCTAACTTTTATATAATTTTCAACACTTCCATAATCTCTAATTTTGAAATAATTGCAAAAAACCTCGATAACTATTCTTTCTTCTTTATTTACGAAATCTGGATTTTTTCTTCCGATTAAAAAAGTTCCATCTCCTGTATAAATGAATGGTAAATTATTATTAATACATAAATCTGAAATCTTTTTTTCATAGGAATTTGGTCTTATACTCTCTCCTTTCATCATTAAACTCATATGTTTTTTATAATGTTCTGGATTTTTCCAAAGTTTTCTTTGGGAAATACTTTTCTTAAGGCTTGATATAGGATTAATTATTTTCTTTAATACTTCTTCCCTTTTTGTGTTTCTTGACCAGTGATTTTCTTTCATTTTATTTTTAGTTTCATTAGTAACTATTTTTCCCTTATTTGATTCTCCTATTTTCCTACAATGTTCTTCACTAAATATTCTATCCTTAGATGCTAATCCTACTTTAATTCTTACTTCTTCTGCTTTCTTTTTTCCATATAAGTCTTCATAAGATTTTCCTAACCTAAATTTCCTTAATTTCTTTTTAGTTTCTTCTGTTCTTTCCTTACCATAATGCATACTATTTTCTCTAGAATATTTTCCTTTTTCTGTATAATCTCCTAAATTTTTAGTTGGATTAAGTTTTCCTTCTTTAATTAATCTCTTCATTGTTTCTGAACTTTTATCGTTCTTTTTTCCTATTAAATAAATATTTTTACATTTATTAGAACAAAAATGATTTTTATGTTTTTTAAATTGACTTGGTTTCCTTTTTATTTCTTTTTTACAATTATCACAATTTGAAATTATTGGCATTTTAAACTCCTGGAACAAATATTTTTATTATTCCAAAAATTATTAATCCAATTAGAATCCATAAAAAGTAAGAAAATGCAATTATCCCAATTGTTGCTCCTATAATTAAAGCAGTTAATATGGTTATTGTCCATTTAGTTTTTGGTTCTTGTTTTTTAGTAAAACTATGGGCAAATGAACCTGCAACTAATCCACCTAATAATCCTGCAATTACTGCGAACCATACTGTAAATGTTTCAAAGAAAAGTTTAATATGACACCATATATCTGGAATTTTAAATCCTTCCCATCCTGCAAATCCTGGAATTATAGTCCATTCTCCACAAACTTCTCCCTTACATATTGGGTCATCTGGATTATCTCTACAATAATCTGGACTTTCTGCACAAAATGGAACTCCTTGTGGTGTATATTGACAAATTAATCCTTGACTTCCACAATCTTCTTTTATTCCTGGTTGAATTATATTTGGACAAACCCATATTTGATTATTTTCACACCATTCTTCCCCAAGAGTACAAACTGCATGTCCTGAAACACAAACTTCAACTACTTTAGAATCAATGTTCTCGATTGCATCTACATAAACTGTGCATGTTCCAGTTATTTCTTCTTGGTCTGTTGTTCCTGTAATATCTAAATAAACTATTTTTTTATCTCCATCTTCTCCTTTTGCGGATAAACTTATTGATTTTCTTTGAACTTCAAAATTAGATGAACTACAAACTGCATATAAATCTACTTCTCCCCTTTCTAATCCTTGATTTTCTACATCTACTTTTATACGTCCAGTTCTTCCTGCACCAAAGCATTCTGATGAAATATCTGTTATTTTAGGGTCTGGTATTGGGGTTATTATTCCTAACCAATTTGCTCTTACATATAATGTCATAACTGGATATTGGAGTAATGAAGATAATTCTTTTGATATTTTTGCACTGGTTAGACTTGTTGGTTCATCAATTGTTCCAAATGAAACTCTTGAATTTAATGCTCTGTCAGAATAACCATTAATATCATTTATTTTTGTAGCAATATCTGATTGAGATTTTCCACCAACATTAAACCATAATAATGTATTTGCCCATCTTGTTTTATATTCATCATAAAGGTCTTCTGAAATTAATTTCCAATTTCCTGAAATATATGCTGGGATTGTTTCTGCTTCTGATAACGCACAAACTTGACCTGTTACAGTATTCCCTTGCCAAATCGCACATACATTATCCCCTATCTTTCCCCTAATTTGAGCATCACTTGAAAATGTTTTTGAATAAGATTCTCCATCTGCTTCTACTTGAATAGTCATATCTGTCTTTGTTGAAGGATTATTAAAATTAGATGTACTTCCAATTGCACCTGTCTTTTTTATTACCTTAGAACACCAACACTTAAAAATATTATCAGAGTAGTATGAATAATAAGAATTACTTCCACATTTTTCTAATGCTTTTTCTTGTAAAGGTCCACTTAATCCAGTACAAGCCCATTCTATAGGTGTTGATAATTTATAAATTGGTTTTGCATTTGGATTTGTTACGATAGGATATTCACAATATTGATTAAATAAAGTATCTATTTTTAAATTTTCTTCGGGTCTTTCTCCACCATCATAATAATCATTAACATCATTTGCATCAATATTTCCATTTGCCCATTGTCCTAATCCTCCTCCACGTAAAGTATATAACCATAATTTTGAAACTTCATAATCTCCTTCAGAAGAAAAACATTGTGAACTTGATTGAAAAAAATCTACTTCTTGAATTCCTAAAACAGAACTTCCTACAATACTTTCAGCAGTAGGTTCATATAAAAATATTAATGCACCAAGACTTCCTAGAATTAAAATTACGATAATGCTTGTTAAAATTATTTTGTTTTGTTTTTTCATTTTCTTATTATTAAAAACAAGGTTTCTCATTTATTAAAATGTCATTAATTCCTAAGCTTTGAACACATCCACCTTCAATAGGACTTCCTGCTTCAACACAGAATAATCCTTCACCACAACACCCAATGTACTCTGGACCACAAGATTCTAAACTTTCTCTATCGTTAGAACCTTCTATACAAACTCCAAACATATTTCCAGTTTCTGCTTTTCCTTCAGGATTACAAGATAATCCCCATCTACAATTTCCAAAATCAAATCCACATTGTTCCCCTAATTTTGCATCCTTTAGATAAATAAATGCACCAATACCACTAAGAATTAAAATTACTATCACGCTTGTTAAAATTATTTTGTTTTGTTTTTTCATTCGTTTTGACCTTCTTGGTTAACTATTTCATATCTTACTCTTGTTCCAATTTGTTGAGATTCATTTCTTATTCTTTCTTGATATTGATTTAATATTTGATTGATTTCTTGTTTTTGAGTTTCGTTTAACTGACCTTTTTGACTTGCTATTGCAGATATTTTTTGTCCTAAATTATCCATCAGTTCGCTATGTTCTTTAATTCTTGTTTGGTTTTTTATTCTTAATCTTAATCTTTCAAAATTTTGTATTCCTTTTTCTGCCATTTCTACTTTGTTTTCTTGTAACATTATTTTAACTTCAGACATTCTTTCTTTGGCATGTTTTAATTTTGCATTTTCACTAAATAGTTCTGTTACTCTTTCAAGTCCAATATCTAATCCATAAAGAATACTGTCTGGTGTAATTACTCCTGCCATCCTTACATCCTCTTCGGTAGCTATTTCTTGAGACATAACTGAAGGTAAACCAATTAACATTAAGGTTGTTATTATTATTAATGTTGGCATTGTTTTTATCATTTTAAAAATTGCCTATGTATTACCAAGAAGATTAACCATCCCATACTCAAAATTAATCCTGCCCAAGTAATTAAATTTATATTGAAAGGTACATTAAATTTTGTTAATAAATCTGTTAAATTATTGATAAATAAGACTGTTGAAAAAATTATGAATATAAAAACTGATACCCATAAGAAAATTGTATTCTTTATTATTTTGTTTCCTTTTTTTACCATTGTTCTTTATAAGTGTTAGTTCTATTTAAATTTATTGTTTTTGAATTTTTGTTCAAATTTTACAAAAAGTTTAAATCATAAACTACATTTTTATTTAGTTTTTGAAATTCTTTACATTCAAAAATACTAGGATTATATGAACACCTATGTTTTAACAATGTTTTTTCCCTTTCTTCTCTTTTATCACAACAAGGAGAATATGGACATTCCATATGATTCCAAAAGAATTTTACATCTATGCCTTGTTTTGTTTTCATTTATTCTTTTCCATTTATGATTATAAGATTTAATTTTTACCCTTTTGAATCAGTTATTACGATAATAAAAAAGACAAAGATTATTAAAATTATTCCACCAACTATTCCAATTATCACTAGATTTTCTCTTGCCCAGTCTTTTGCTGTTATTTCATCTAAAGGTTTTGGTTCTGGTTCTATGTATGGTGCATCTTTATCAAAGGCTATTACTTCAAAATTTATTATACTTTCTATTGTTTTCTCGTCAATGGCTATTGCTTTAATTGAATAATTTCCTAATTTTGCATCTTCTGTTACTTCGAAAGTATTTTGATATGTTTTGGTATTTCCATTATAAATTTGTTCTAAGAAAGTGATTCCAGAAAGATTAAAGCTGAACGATAAACTTGTTGGTTCATAATTTTCATTGTCTTTATCTTTGACATTTATATCAACTCTTACTATTCTTTCTTGTTGCCATTGAGAAGGGTAAGACATTAACATGCTTTGTGGATTAATTATTGTTGGTGTTGTTGTTCCTCCCCCAGTTCCTGGAACATATGTATCATAACTTATTTCTAAAATATTTGAACTTGTTGCTGGTTCTACTTCTAAATTTATTGTTAAAGTATTTGTTGAAGAATCACATACCCAATTAGATGGTGAATATGTTCTTTTAATTCCTGAATCTAAAGTATAATAAAGATAATCAATATCACAATTTAATACGTCAACAGTTATATCTGTTGTTATTGTGGCTGTTAAATTACTAGCAATATGTTTTGCTAAGTCGGTTGATGAACTAAACCATAATGGGTTATTTGCCCTATTTGCTCCTTCTGTTAAATTAAAATTATCTAAAACATATGAATAATTACTTGGTGTTAATGTTATATTTATATTTCCATCATTTGAATTTATGTTTGAACTTCCTGCTATTGAATTGTTTGAATAATAGATTAAATAATTAGTAAGCCCATAATTAAATACTTTCATAGAATTTTTATTTTGACCATTATTTATTTTAATAAAATTATCCTGTGTATAAGCAAATTCTGTTTGATTTACAGATATATTTTGAGTGTTTATATTTGAAGAACTATTAGTTGCTAATTGAATTTCATTTCCATTATAAGTTCTGATATTTGGCACTATTGGTATTGTGAAATTTCCATTAGTATCTGAATAAATAAAGTCTGTTCCATTAGTTGTTATGTAATCCCCTCTAACCCACCAAGATGAATTATTATCATAAGAAAATAACATTTGGGGATATTCCATTTGGGATATTGAACTTATTGTTGAAGTTTCTAAAGTATTTCTTCTGGAGAACGCACCATTAGTAGTTAATAAATCATAGGCATAATTTGAATAATTTTGTGGAAATTTAAAACCAGAGCAAGTAAAAGCTATATCTGGATATTCAGATTGCATAACTACCCAATGAGTTCCTCTATAAGGAATACTTGATGCATAAGCACCTGAAGAAGAAGAAGTTGATTGATTTCTTGCATTACAAAATGCTTGTTGCTTATAATAAAGATTTAATTCAACAGCATTAAGGTAATTATCCCATTCATCATTTATTGTTCCAGAAGTTGCACTTCTTGAACCATTAATTAAAGTCATTTTATAACTTTCAGGTCTTCCAATAGTATTTAATAATAACTTATCTTGTCCTTTAATTATATCCCCCAAAATTGAAAATTTACTATCTCTATAAAAAGCGTCTGCAATAAATAAAGTTACAGTTTCATAACCAATATCTAATCCTATTCTCCCAGTATTATTTGATTCTGGTAAAAATCCAGCATCTTGTAAATGCCAAGTATTATTCATTACAGTCAATTCTGCATTTATATAAGGGTCATAAAGGGTATGTTGATTAGAATAATTTGCATAAAGCCAAGCCCCATGCATAGCCCCAAAATTTTGATTTGAATACCAAGAAGTTGGAAAAATCCAATTAATAGTATAATTAGCCATTATTTCTGCTGTTTCATTATATAAATTTCCTCTTGTTCTATTTGTTATATTTCTATGAGAATAAATATTAACATAAGTATTTAAAATATCATCATTCTTTATTAAATTCAAAGTTTTCATAAAAGATATTCCAACAAATCCTGTTGATGCTGGTGTTGAATACATTTGGTTAGTTGCATATTCTTGCCAACCACCATCTTCATATTGATGTATAGATAACCAATCCATCATTGATAACATTGCATCTTTTATTGCACTATTATTTTCATAACCTGTTAAATTAGATTTATAGTGATAAGCAAGATTGTAAACTCCTTCTTGATATCTTGAATTTCTTTTATTGTCTGTCGTGTTTAATTGTCTATAAAGACTTCCTTTATCAAAATCTACTATTTCAATTTGGTCAAAAGTTACATTTCCCAAATTTTCTGAACTTGAATTATAAACAACAAATAATATTCTTGTAATTTTAGAATATTCAGAACGAGGCATTGTTGTTGAAGCGTCTGATTTATTGTAAAACCAAGCAAAGTCAAAGTAGAAATATTTCCACTCTGAGTTATTTAAGTAAAAACGATAATTTGAATCATAAGCTGTTGAAGTTGAAACTCCAGCATTTTCTTGAGCAGTTCCACTTTCAGCAGTTTCCAATTTAATAGTTAAATAATTGTCAGATAATCCATTTCCTTTCACCCATAATCCAATTCCAGTGTGATTACTTCCATCAAAATCTCTTCCAGGCGTATCTTTATACAAAATTCTATAAACTTGATTTGAAAGATTATAAACCATTTGTAAACAACCACTTCCACTTTTACAATCATTAGTAATTCTTGTCAAAGACTCTCCTGCCTGAGCTCCTCCACTCCAAGTATATTCAGTTTCTGTCTCAAAATCTCCCATATCTAAAGGGTCATTTTGTTCAAGTTTTATATAATTCATTAAATAACTTAAAGCAAATCTTAGCCAAGATTGTCTTGCTTCTTGACTATTTGTAGAACCAATGTTCTGGCTTGTTAATGTTAAAGTAGTGAAATTAGATACTGAGTTTCCAGCCATATCTGTTACTGTTACAGTTATATTTCTATTACAAGTATAAACCGACCCATCGCAAGTTAAAAATACCCAACTATCTTGATTACAAGTATAAAGTCTGTTGCTATTTGGCAAATCTTCTCCTGTGTCTATTCTACAACTTAATAAGTTAGAATCAGAAGTATTATAACTTACATTAAAAGCTAATTGATTATAATAAGAATCAGTAGATGGAGAAAAAAGAGATAAAGTTGGTGGAATAACATCTCCCCACCATCTTAAATTTGTTAAATTTTGAACATCGGAACTATCAGTTGCAAATCCTTGATAAAAATATTTTAAGGATTCATTTAAAATACTTTTGTTTATTAATAAGGTATATTCACTTGGAGCATATTTTTTAAAATTAGCGAGATACATTTCTGAAATTTGTTCTGCAGTTAGAGTAGTATTTGTTACAAAAGCCTCATCAAGTGTGGCATTTAAAGCCTCATTATTTCCTCCTAAAATAGGAGCATTAGTTGATTCACCATCTCCAATATAAAATTTTGCTGTTGCACTTCCAAAAGTATCTTCAGCATCAATAGTATCTATTTCTACTCCGTCAACATATAAAGAAATATCATTTGTATTATTATTATAAGTTCCAACAACAAAATACCATTGTTCATCATTTATATTAGAACCAATTACTGTTGTTCCTGCTCCTCTTACTCCAAACCTTATTTCATTAGCCCCACTTAAATCAATAGCATAAGTAAATTCTCTTCCCATAACCCCATGAACAATTCCTCCTGCATTAACATATTTTTTTATCCATACTCCCATACTAAAAGAAGTATTTTCATTGAATTGTAAATCTGTTGGATTTCCTAAATCAATTGTATATTGGTCTCCAGCTGGAACAGAAAGAGCAGAGTAATTTCCATGAAATTCAAATCCACCTTCATACTTTCCTGAAGGCGTAGGGTATGCTTTTTCTATAACAGTTCCATTATTACTATAACCTGAAGAATCAACAAGATGAGTATCATTCTCACCAAGATTAGAATTATTATTCATATTCATTAGTAAAACAAAATAATCTCCAAACATACTATAATTAGTTCCTTCCCAATTCCAAATAACTTCTTTTAAATTTGATTCAGTTATAGAAAGATTAATAATCACTTCATCAGTAGAAAAAGATGCATTTGCAGGTGTTGGGTCTTCAAAGCTTATTAAAGGAGTTGCACTAACAATATTTAAGCTTCCCACTAAGATAAATAAAAACATAATTCCAAATAAGAATTTAAATTTATTTTTCATTTTCAAACTCCCTAAATTTACCGCAATTATTATCTATTTCTGGGCAAAAATTACAAGTGTCTGAATCTTTATCATAGTTTTTACAATCTTTTTTAAATTTACACATCTTTTGCTCCTATTCTTAGTGTTAAAAGAGTATATACCTTTGTTAATTGTTTATTCTTTTTCATTTAAATGTAAACTCCTGACATAAAATTTATTATTGAATTTGAAACATTCCATCCAGTTATTGCATCTAAAGTCATTAATCCACATCCTAAATATCCTAAAAGTAATCCTAATCTATCTTTGTTATTTTCACCTATCCATTGAATTAAATATTTTTTTAATTTCATCTTTTTTTTCATTATATTCCTTAAAGGGTTTGTATTTATTAAATGTTTGTTTTTTCTTTAATTTTTTCTTTCTCGTCTTTTTTACAATATTTTTACAATATCATCAATAATAATATAAATGATAATATAAAAGCTCCTATCGAAAGGAAAAATCCTGAAGTATAATATTTAAATCTTCTAAATGCGAAATACATTACGATAAATAAAAATAAAGAGATAATTATAGATATTGGTGCAACTGGAAACATTTTTTTATCTTCTTTTAATTTGTTATCTTGAAAAAGGAAATAAGACCATTTGTAAAGTATTGCTAATCTGCTTACTCTTGCTGATGTTGAAAGTTTTGAGTATCTTGTTTCTTCTCCGATTGTTCTGACAGCGAGGATATTAAAATAGTACACTTCTCCATTTTCTGAATCTGGTGGTGTTAAGATTTCGAAAGTTCCTCTGCTTCTTTGTTCAAGGTTTGGAGAGACAGTGAACGTTGTATTTGAAAATCTAACATAATCGCAAATGCTCAAGTTTCTTGACGAGATATTTACTTCTTCTGTATTACAAACTATTTCTACTTCAATAGGTTCTGAACCTTCATTCGAGATAAAGAATTCTTTGGTTCGTGCTTTTACTGAATCCTTTGCCAAAGAGATGTCCATTTGATTTTTAAAATTTAATGTTGTTATACTAAAATTTGTTGCTAAAAGTGAACCTACAATTGTTGTTACAGTTCCTCCACCTCCTCCAACTATTCCTCCAGTAGATGCAGAAGTAGTAAAAGATAATGTTGTTGAGTTTTCGTTACCTGCTAAGTCAATTGAATATATTGTTAAATTGAAAGTACCATAAGCAGTAGTAGTTGGACTAGTTTCAGTATTACAAGTAAAAGTTATATTTTCATTTAATCCATCTATTGCTCCTAAAGAATCGTATATTGAATATTTACAAGAACCTAGGTTAGTATCTTGAGTTGTCGAATTAAATTGAAATGTTTGAGTTCCTGCTGTTGTTGAGATATAATCAAGAGAGAGATTTGGAAAAATTGTATCTACTGTAAATGTGTAATTCCCAGATTGTGAAAATGCTTCATTACCTCCAGGAGTAACATTACACCAAATTGTCCATTTGAATTGTTGTTCATCTAAACCTGATAAATTTAAAGTAAAATTATTTTGAACATCCTTCGTTATCAATGTTGAATTTGTTTGATTTGCTTCCCAAGTTCCTGTCCAATTAGAATATAATTTACATGTATCAAAGTCTTGAGTTGAATGACTTGGGGTATAAAAAAATGTTAAATTTGATTCTTTTGTATTTTGATGTGAATTATCTGAAGGACTTAATGAATTTATAATTGGATTATCAATATCAACATTTAAAGTATAATTTGATTCATACCAATTAGAATAAGAACCATTATTATAAACTAAACAATTCCAAAAGTATGTGTCTGTTCTTGGAAAAGTTATTGTAAAATTTGTTGAATTTGTTATTCCAGAGACATTTTCAAATAATGAAGAATTATAAAGTCCAGTTGAGTTCCAAATATATAATGTTACATTTGTTAAATTAATTTCATCTGTTGCATTACATATAAATGTTTCAGTTGAAGTAGACCAAGAGTTATTAGTTGGTTCTTTAAGATAAACAAATGGTATTGGGTCATAATTTATATCTATCTCAGAATATTCTAAAATTCCTGGAGTGTCTGAATGGAAAGTTAAAGGTATAGTACAGTTTGTTCCTGAAATAGAGCATCCTGAACAATTACATTTTCCATTATTTAAAGCTTCATTTAATGTAGCTGAAAAATCGTCTGTTTTGTTTGGTGAAAATGTTTCACTAAATTCTCCTGTATGATTCCAAATTTTTGTATTGTTTATAATGATGGAGGGATTTTCTATAGAACTATTTGAAGATATGTTGAAACTATTCAAATAAAACATACTTCCAGTTGGAACAGTTATTCCATTACAAACTAATCCTCCAGTTACATATTTAGTTCCATGAGTTATATCATCATCCTCCCCAGTTACTAAATATTTAATCAATACCTTCCCACCTTTTTTATAATTTTCACTACTAACATTTTTAGACACATATCTTTCAGCACAAAAACGAACCTCTGAACCAGAACAAGCAGGTGCATGTGTGAAAGTATCTAGAGTTTCATATGAGGAACTACTATAATTAAAAATATAAAGTGTAGATGTAAATGTATCAAAATTTAAAACAAGACCCACTCCATCTGCACAATCATGATGATATAAACTATAGTTAAAAATTAACATATCACCATATGCTGAAATATTATATATTGATTGTTCGCTAAAACTACTTAAATCATTATTAGAGATTGTCCCTATTGTTGATAAATTAAACCAATTCTTAAATAGACTACTATATGACCCAGTATGTGAAAAATCATTAAAATTATATTCTGCCCCTCTTAAATTATCCCCCCCAAGTTTGTACCCACTCAAATTAAGAAAAGCACTAGTAACATTAGCATTTTTAGGTATTGATATATTTCTTGTTATGTTTTCATTTCCCGTAAATGTTAGATTTTCAGAAGTTAGAGAATTATCAAAAGTTGTAATTTGAATTGCAAAAACAAAACTAATCAAACATATCCCAATAATAAGATATATAAATTGTTTTTTATTAAAATTTTCAAATTTAGTATTTAACATTGTTACCTCTTTTATTTTTATATATTCTTTATAAGTATAGATATTATTAAAATGTTTGTTTTATTGAAAAAAATTTATTTAAAAGGTAAAAAGAATTATATTTAGATGGTTTCATTGTTATTCATCCGAACTACCACTTCTTTTCTTTTTTCTATGTCTATATGCTAAGAATTCAATGGATACATAAATTAAAAATACTATTGCCCAAATAACTAAAGAGATTAAAATTATATCTTCTTTTAATGTTACGAACTCAGTTAGCTTGATGAAGAAATTATTGAAAAAATGCCAGACTAACCATCCGATAAAAGTTCCACTCAAAATTGTTATAATTGAACCAATTGTTCCAAAGATAAAAGTTGCAAAAGTTTTAGCCTCGGAGTTTCCGTAGACAATTGAATGTATACTCGCCCACAAAATTCCCATGAGAACCGATACTACTAAAAGTGCAATCATAAAGAAAACTATTAAAGCCATTTTTGGGTCTTTAATAAATTTTGAACAGAGATATGCATCTATTCCTAATAAGAAGAAGAGAACAAAAAGTAAAATTCCATTTTCAGAATAGCTAGGAATACTAGCCCCGAAGATAATATCTGAGGCTGGAGTTATTTGTTGAACTACTGCCCCGCTTGGAACACCAACTACATTAAATTCAGGATTATTTACTTGCACAATTCCCAATAACCCGAATGCTAATATTGCAATCATAATTACCCTAAAAATATTTGTTGAAAATCTCATTAAGTTTTTCTCTCCCTTAAATCCCAATGATTCTGAAAGATGCCATAATGCTCCGTCTTCTGGATTAAATATTAAACTTACTGAAAAAAGCCTATACCATTTTGGATTATCTTGTGTTGCTGGATGTTCTCCTTTTCCTATGATTAATAAATTTACAATTGGATAAATAATTAACATTAAAGCACCAATGATAAAAAACACATAAATTAAATAAGCCCCTAGATAATCAGAGATATGAATTAATCCTGATTCTAAGCTAGATTGAAAACCCTTAAAAGAAAATCCCCCAAGTAAAGGTAATATTATAACCATAGTTATACCTATAAAAAGATATAGGATTATTTCCATTAATTCTTTTTGTACCCACTTATTTCTCATCATTGCCATTTTATATACTCATTACCCACGATTTAAAAATATGCCATAAGTGAACTGGTGCATTCAATACAATTTGAAATCTAGGAATATCTGCCATAGGTTCTGTGAAATAGCCAATGTAAATTCCAATTCCTGCCCAAAGTATTGCGATGATTATTATCCAGATTAATATTGTTTTTATGAATCCCATTTTACATTAATAGATAAGCTAATCCAAATCCAATTGCTATTCCGAATATCAGAATTAACAATCTTATCAAATTTCCTCCTGTTTTTTTGTTCATATTAAATATATTCCTCCTACAATCAATGATACTAAAATTGCATTAAAAATTACCATAAACCAATTTGCACACCATTTTCTCTCTTGTTTGTCGTACATAAAAGGTAAACTTGCTATATGTGTTCTAGGGTTGCTTAATCCAAATTTAAATAAATTCCAATTCTTTTTTATATTAAATAAGTCCTTAAAATCTATCATAAAATCTAAGTGATTATTTGGAGAATTAAAATGTAACAGTTCGTGAGCTAAAACTTGTTTTCTTAATTTTTTATATTTCTTTTTTTTAAGATTTTTATTTAGTTCTATGTATCTCTTTTTTCCATCTTGAACACAAAATCCAATTCCATAATCTATGTATGAAATTTTTGGGCTTATTTGTTTTACCATGTATTCTTTACGTAAGAAGATTATATAAAATTATTGTTTTGAAGTTTTATTCAATTTCCACAATGTTAATCCAACCCCTAAGAGAATTATCAAGGTTATTATTCCTGTAATCCATTGAATGTTTTTTAATTTTCTTTTTAAATCTTCTATTTTCGAAGTATCTTCTGTTTCTATTGGCTTATCAATATACTCTGTTGTTTTATTTTCAAATGGAATAAATTCATACTTTGTTACATTTCTGTCAATATATCTTGTACTTGAACCCCCACCATGATAATGATGAACTTCCTTGATTACTTCTGTTTGATTATTAAAAAATATTAATGTAAAATTATCTGGTTTATATCTTATATCAAAGTCTAACGTAATATTTCCATTATCCCAAGTTACATTTAATCCATCCATGTTTGACGAATTTCCAATTACATCCCAATACTCATATTCTTCTGATTCAAAAGTGTAAGAATCTCCTGCATAAATTGTTGTAGCACTAACTAAACCTATTAAAAATAATATTCCTAGTATTGTTGTTATTTGTTTTTTCATATGTTTTCCTCCTTTCATTCGTTTGTGATAATAAAAAAATAAAAAAAATAAAAAATTCTAATTATATAGTTATTGGATTTACTGAAGTAATTATTGAATAATCTCCTGATGCTAATGGTTTACTTATTATATATTGTGGATAAAAAGTTAGATTACTATTTGAGCCTATTGTTTTAATAATATCATTACTTATGCCATCAATAAAATCAAATCCATTTGGAAAGGGTCCTTCACTACCAACATATCTTACTTCAATTTCAGACTCATTATTATCTGAAACTATCTGAACATCTATAGATTTATTAGCACTATTAGAAATTGTAATAATTTCTCCCCATATAAACTTAGGATATTCATCTAAAACTATTCCTTCAAGATTATTAATATCATTTCCTTCAACACTTATTGGTTGGATTACTTCAATATTAGCTTGTCTTTCAAAATAGGTTGTAATTAATATTGCACTAACTCCAATTACTGAACAGATTAATAAAAGACTTAAAATAGAATATATTTTTTTCATTTTCTTTTTGAAAATAAAAATAAACTACCCAATCCTAATAATGATATAGTTGCAACTTCAGGAATAATCATTCCAGTTGTTTTTCCCTCATTATATGAATTTCCTCCACTAAAAGAATATGGTGAAACAAATTGACTTCTGAATTGTAGACTACTTATTTCATTAAATTGTTTTCCAAAATCTTCAAATAGATTTAAGGATTCATTTAAATTTTCTTCTAAGTTAATTCCATCAAAAGTATCTCCTTCATATAAAGGAACCCAATCCAAACCATCTATTGAATAATCAATTTTTCCAAGAGAGTATTTTCCTAATGAAAACTTTGAATTCCAATCCATAGATATTGTATCTTTTGGAACATCATAAATTTCAATTATATTAAACTCTGATGGTTTCCCTAAACTTTCAGCATAGGTATCAAATAATCCATCAACAGCTTTTTCTGGATTTACAACACTTCCACTAACAGAATAACTATCTGGAATCGATTGTTCAAAAGGAACTAAATCTGCTTTAACATTATTACTTCCTAAAACCATTGCTCCTGCACAAACTAAACTCGCTAAGGTTTTTTTAAATTTCATTTTTTCCTCCTTTCAGCATCCGCATCCCCGTAGGGCATATTTATTTTAAGTTTCATCTTATTTCCCACATCCAGTCAGATTTAATAACTCATCAATTTGATGAACCCCAGAATATTTCTCTCCGTGTATAATCCATGTTGGAACTTTCATTATCCCGTTTTCATAACATAATTCTGCATTATCAAGACAATTAATTACATTGAATTTATCTAAGTAATCTCCTAAAGCTAATTTTTGAACATGACATGCACTACAAGTTGTTGAAACGTAAAGTTCTGAATTATTTGCAATACATTCCATTGTTTCTGTTGAATTAAAATCAATATCAATATCTAAATCTAAATCAATATCAATACCTGAATTTCCACCCCAATAAAATCTAAGATAAATTATAAGGCTAATAGTAGCTACGATAATCAAAACTAAAATTATTTTATTTGCTTTTGACATTATTTCTTTTTCTTCAATGTTTTCTTTTTCTTTTTTATCCATTTTTTAGTTGTAAGATTATGACCCCTTGAAGTATAGTCGTAATATTTAAAATAACTAACAAAGTATAAAAAATACATAAGTGATTTAAATTAATTAAATTATAAGCTAAAAAATAAGTTGATGCTATTAGTCCTAAGAATGCTAAACTCATAATGATTATTGCAAATGTTTTTATTGTTTTGATATTTCTTTTTTGCATTTTACTTTTTCCCTCCAATCACTAAATTTATCTATAACTTGACCTGCCGTGAAACTTGCTATAAAAATTACTATAAATAAGATAAGGAAATAATTAAACATTTTTGTTGAGATTATAAAAGGGATAGTTAAAATTAATGAGGTGATTAATGCTTTTAGTAAGTTTAGTGAGGTTGTCATTTTATTTTGTTGCCTTTATTATTTTCTTCCATGTTAGACTGATAGTTATCAATATAATTATAACTAGAATAAATCCTAAATAATATAGAAAATTAGTTTCAGGTTCTGGAAAAAAGAACATACCAATTAGTCCGATGATTCCTATTGTTAATGCAATAATTTGGTTTGTTTTCATTTTAATTTTTAATTCTCATAATTTATTTTATATACTAAGTCTTCAGGATTTCCAATGTTATTTTCTTCAAAATCTTCAGTCATCCATGTGAACATTTGTTCTTGAGGATTCCATCTTCTATCTTGGTCCATTATGTAAATAGTAATTTGGTCTAAAGGGTTTAAACCTTCTGTTCTTATTTCTAAAGGTACTTCCATCGAGATATTGTTTAAAGATTTTCCAAGATAAATACAAGTATCAACTAAGCCCATATATCTATAAGGTGTTAAAGTATTTAAAACTCTACATTTATTTGTACTTGTGAATTCACATCTTTCTAACCAATCCTCTCCACATCTCGAATAATTGTTATCATAGTAAACATACTCTTTTTTTTGTGGGTTATATTCTGAATAGTTTAACCAAGGTCCCTTATCGCAAATTAAATAATCATTTGGTTTGTTTACAGAGATAATTCCAGGAGTCCAAGAAATACATAATTTTGTTTTATAATACCATCCACTAGAAGTGAGATTTAATCTTATTAGATTATTTGCTTCATTTAATTTTCCAGTATGTTTTACATTTATATTTCCAATTTTTAATAAGTCTATAGTCATTTTTGATTCGTTTTGAATTAATTCATTTGGAGAGAACATTTTGAATGCTTTTCTAAAGTAATAATCATCATTATATGCATAAACTTCTAAAGTTTGTCTTGGTACATTTATTTCTGTTAAACTATCTTCCAATAAATTTCCTTGGCTAATTAATGTTTTATTATCTGAATATACCCCATATTTTGTATTTAAGAATTCCCCAGACACTTCGTCTTTTGCTTTTAAGAAAAATTTCATTGGATTTTTATCAATATCTTGGTTTGTTGGATTTTTTCCTTTTTGAACTGCAATTACAATTACTACAATTACTGCAACTATAAATAGTACCACTAAAATTGTTCCTACTATTGCTCCTGTTTGTGCTTTTTTAGATTTCATTTTGGTGATTTAATCATATCCCCATTTATTACTGCCTTTACAACATCCATAAAAACTTCATTATCTTTAATGATAGGTTTTAATTCTTGATAATTTTCTTTTTGTTTAGATTCCATCTTTTTCCATATCACTCAACAATTTTTGTAAATCATCTTTTGTTTTTGTTCTTGTTTTCTGAATTGCTTTAAGTTCGTTCAATGTTATTTTGTTTCCAAATATATCAATGGTCATTCTTCTTTTTCCTCTTCTTTTTTCTTTGAAGATAATTTAATGATTCCTAATAAAGTGATTAATTGGTCTAAATCTAAATGATATGCTAAATCTCCAAAAATATCTATTTCATTATTTTCTCTTGAATATTGTACCATTTTGTTCATTCTAAAAAATCTTTCAAACCAACTTTCTGATTTTACTTTTAATTGAAAATCTCCTTCTTTTGGTTTATTGTGAACTATTTCTAAGAAATCTAACTTGTTTAATGCTTCAAAAAGTTTGTCTGATTCTTTTAATTTAATATTCATTCTAGGTCCTCAATTTTTACTTTAGATAATTTGTCTATTAATTTTCCTTTTTCTATTTTTTGTTTTTTTCTTCTTTCGTTATAATGTTCTTTTTGTGTTTTCTTTTTTTCTTTTTTCATTATGCTGTATAATTTGTCAGATTTAATTCTAAAAGGATTTTATCTACAATTGATTCTGAAAGATTGTTTAATTTATCGTCAGATATTGTGATTTGATTCTCGTTTACTATTGTGAAATTATTTTGATTTGTTGTTGGAATAGTTGTTTCTATTGTTGGATTATTATTTATTGTAAAATTATTTTGAGGTGAAAAATCTTTAGCATTAGACCAAACAACATTAGTTGCAAAAAGTAAAAGGCAAATTCCTGCAAAAACCCATAACATAACATAAGTAGATTTTTTCATTGCTCTAACCCCATATCTTTTTGCTTCAGGATGTTCGTTTGATTCTTTAATATAATCTTTTTTTTCTTTTGGTGATGGTTTTGGTTCTTCATACTTTGTTGATTCTCTTGGTTTTGTAATATCTTCTTTCATGGGATTTCTTGGTTCTTCAATTATCTTTTCAGGTTCTTTACTTGGTACTACTTTACTTGGTATTTCAATATCTTCAGTTTCTACTTTATCAATAGTTAAATCTTGGTCTTCAATTTCTTCTGGCTTTGCTACTTTAACTTCAACTTTTTTTACACCTTCATTTGTCAATATTTTTTCTTTTTCCATATTGTTTAAATTATTTCTCCTTCTTTATCTATTTCTAAATTATATCTTCTGGCTATAAATTCAGCATATTTTTTATCTGGTTTACAACCTTCATTAATCTTATTTCCATTAAAAAGTCCATCCCGAGCATCAATATATAATGCTTTTGCATCCCAACCACCATCATCTGCATCAGCAAGTAATTCATTAAGATAACTTACTTCCTGTTTAAGGTCTTTAATCTTCTTTTTCAATTTTTTGTTTTTTGTTCTTAATGAATATATTAACTTAATTATCTCACAGTAACAAGGGTCTGCATCTCCTATTTCTTGACCTATCTTCATAGATTCTTCATCATATTTGTATCCACAAAATTCACATTCATTATCTTTTATTTTTCCTGTTGCCATATTTTAACCTTGTGGAATTTGTAAACACTCGTAAGCTACTAATGTTAAATTTAATTGATTTTGATTTTCATCCATGTAAGGTATTGCATAAGATTGACATTGTCTTGTTACTTGAAAGATTTGATTTTCTTTATCGTAAGTCCCTTGTAAATAAACATTTCCAAGTAAGTTTTGAAAGCCAATATTTCCAAAGTATATTAGTGCTACTAATCCTATCATGCAACATATTATGATTTTTTCGTTTTTTTCCATGTTTTGTTTTCCTTTAAAAGATTAAATTTAAAATTGTAAAGTAATAGCTACTCCAACAAAAGCACCTAGTAGTAGTCCTGCTAAAAAGATTCCAACCATTGCTTTTTGTTCTGACCAATCTTCTTTTCCACATTTTGTACATTTTTCCATTGTTTTTTCCTCCCTTCTGTTTTTCTTGATAATAAAAAAATAAAAAAGATAAAAATTGTTTAATTATGCTTGAGGTTTTGTAGTTTCTTCAATTTGTTTTTCTATTAGCTTTTTTACTTTTTGAAGAGCCTTAGAGTCTGCATCGATTTCAACCTTCTTTTTTTCATTATCCTCAATCGCCTTGTCTATTATTTCTAAAGCATCCATTTTTATTTCTTAGACTTTTTCTTTTTTGTAGCTCCAGATTTTCGTCCTCGACTCATTTTTGCACGACATGCATTTCCCTTTCCATCGATATAATACAAATAGCCAGGTTCTCTTTCTACAACATTTTTTGCAATAATTTCTCCCATTCTAATTTTTACCTCCTTTTGAATTTTTAAGATTTTTCTTATCCTTTTTTAATATTTTAATTGAAGCTATTCTATTTTCTACTCCCTTTTTTATATGTTCAAGCATATGTTCTTGAGAGCAATAATGAGCATCTCCATGAATAATTTTTGCACTCTTTCCAACTTTTATTTCTAAATTAAAAATATATACCCATCCTTTTTTGTATGGATAAGTTTCTTCTCCTTCAACTATTTCTATCTTTTTTTTACACTTTGGTAAATCGCATTTGAAAGTTCTTAGTTTCATTTTAATTTATTCATCATGGCGGGTGCAGGAATCGAACCTGCATCACACACTTGATGAGGGTGTGTGCCTTGACCTTTCGACCAACCCGCCATAGAAAAGTTTAAATATAAGTGTATCTTAGATATATTACTTGATGAGGGTGTGCGACCAACTAATTCTTTATTATTCATTTTGAATTTTCCTCTTTTTTTATTCCATTTATTAAAAATTTATTAACCATAAAATTAAGATTCTTCTTATTTTGTTTTGTAAATATTTTCATCTTATCTATCGTTTCCTCTGGTAAAATATATTTAACTTCAACTTTCATTTTACAATTACTTTTAAGTCTCCCTTTTTAATTGAAGCCCTTGCATGGTCTGCTAAAATTAATATAAAATCATGCCAATTTAAATTGAACTCTTTTTTTAAGTCATCTATATTTTTATGTTCATCATCTCCAAAAATAACATTTATCTTTTTCATAATCTTTATGTTATCTTTACTTACAAAATTCTCTATTAAAATCTTTTTTTCTTTTAATGCAACATAATATATTTTTATTGGTAGATTTTTATTTTTAAATTGTCTCTCCTGATAAGAGGATAATGTTGCAACACCAACTGCTAAGAGGTCAGCATTTTTTACTTCAACATAAAAATTATCATCAATTAAATAATCTGGAAATCCTAATTTTGTTATTCTTTTTACTTCATGTCCTTCTTTTTCTAAAGTTTCTCTAACAAAACTTTCCCTTTCATTTTCCATTATTTTTTAATCTCCACAATTTTAACTTTATCAGAATGCTTAGTCACCTTATGAACTATTAATTGTTTCTCTACTTGATTAACAGTAGAACCTTCAAATTTCTTGTCACAATATGGACACTCTCTTTTTTCCATATGTAGTATAGGGTAGTGTAGTATATAAACCTTTTGCTATCTAAAAAACCTTAAACTCTTTCTGTAAAAAGAAACTAAAGAAATATATTGATAAAGTTCTCACAAGAGATAAAAAAATAAAAAAAATAAAAAAAATAAAAAAGATTAACTATTCACAAGATATTGTAGTCATAGCTAAATCTGTTGAACTTGAGATTGCACTAGCAGAACTTGCGTCAGTTTCCATTCCGAAAGCAACACCAGTATTCTTAGTTTCTC
>Ga0307928_10000637_pt1 | contig 26400 bp, 37 predicted proteins | sample AceLakmetagen232_FD_201815 | JGI IMG/M metagenome (GOLD analysis project Ga0307928, IMG submission 201815) | Saline water microbial communities from Ace Lake, Antarctica - #232 | ecosystem: Environmental > Aquatic > Non-marine Saline and Alkaline > Saline | place: Antarctica: Ace Lake... | reverse complement strand
ATTTTATACCTTTTCATACTGGTTATCAGAACTATTTCTATCATCAGATGCAGTGTCTATACCATATTGATCATAGTTTATATCAAATGATGCATGATGCAGATTGGGCATGGTCTACATATTTAGAAACTCAACGATGCAAAGCACATAGCAAAACATATTGGAATTTTATCACTGGCGATCATATTACATATGAAAGATGTGATAAATATAATGAAGATGGGCTATGTAGTAAATGGGAACTCAAAGAGGAACCTAAACTTGAAAAACCTAAGAGATGGTGGAAAAGATAAATGATAAATCTCAAATGTCCTAAGTGTGGAAGTGTTGAGAGTTTTAATTGTCATCAAGTATGCTACGTTAGTGCTGTTGTAGATGATCAAAATATACTTGTTGATAAATTATGTTTGCCAGCTAATAGAAATATCTTTGATTCTGATATACCATATGGACCATATACATGTAGAAAATGTGGAGAGGTATTTAATAAAGAAGAAATTAGGTAGAGAAGCTGTAGCAAAAATCTTTCATGAGAAGCATGAAGACTATCAGTTAGTAGATCGAGGATCCTGGAAACTTCAAGGTAATTATGAATATTGTAATCGTATTTTCCAAGATCAAGATGGTGATCATTGGAAAGTAATGGCAGATAGAATAGCTAGAAATGCAGACTGGGATTATCAATACAATTCTAAAATTATTCAGGTAGAACAAGATGTGATAACTATCATTATATGGGTACCCATTAGCGAAGATGAATATGATGAAGTATATATCTAAAGGATTATTATGAGTGACGATCTTAGAAAACAAGTAGAAGAAAATAAAATTCTTGAGATTGTAGGTGGGTCACATTTATACGGCACCTCTCTTCCTACTAGTGATAAGGATTTCGTTGGTATTTTTCTTCCACCAATAGAATATATACTTGGTCTTAAGTCTGTAAAGGAAGTAGACTTTAGTATTGAAGACAAGAATGAAGACGGGAAGAATACTGCTGATGCTGTAGATAGAAAGCTGTATGAATTTAGGAAGTTTTTAAACTTAGCATTGGGTAGTAACCCTAATATCATTGAGCTTCTATTTGCTACGGAAAACTCTACAGTATATGTAGATAGTTATGGAGAAGGATTACTTGCATTAAAACAGCATTTCTTAAGTAAGCTTTGTATACCAAAGTTTATTGGGTATGCTCATAGCCAGAAGCATAGGATGATCATTCGACGAGACAATTTTAATGATCTAAATGATGGTTATAAAATTCTTAAGATTATTACTGACGACTATACAACAATGGAGACAGTACAAGCTGAATTTCCAGATATATTCCATACTAATAATCACCATGTTAAAATTGGTGATCTTAATATAGAACGTGGTGTGTATGTAAAAAAGGCTCGTAGAATTATTAAAGAAAGACTTGACAAAGCTACTAATCGTAGCAAGCTAGTTCTAAAGTATGGATATGATACAAAATTTGCCTCACATTTAATACGATTACTTCATGAAGGTTTAATGCTTCTTGAATATAGAGAACTTATCTTTCCATTACCTATGTCAGAATTACTCGTAGATATTAAACTAGGTGTATGGGATATCGAAAGAGTTATTGAATATGCAGATGAATTAGAAGCTAGAATGTATAAACTAGCTGAAAAGACTAAGCTTCCAGCTACTCCAAACTTCAATACAGTAGAAAAATTTTGTATTAAGACAATGAGGTTGTGGTTGGGGTAAACTATAGGAATCATTAGTATCTCTCTAATTTGTTGACATATGAGGCAAACTAGATTAGGATGTTGTTGGGTGATACCAATGACACAAAAATCTAGGTTCATTATTAATGCAGACTTCATTGATCCACCAGAGGGGATAGAAGTACGCAACTTTGCTTTTGATGGCGAGCCACAATTCAATTCAAAGCCACGAACGAAACCATTAAAACATTTTGTCATTCATGAGAACGCTGGTAGGTCTGCAAAGAACTGCAAGAACACTTTACTTAAAAAGGATTATGGTGTTCAACTTATTCTAGATCGAAAGGGCATCGTAAGTTGCCATGGTGATTTAGCTACTACAGTTATGAAACATGCTAATCAGTTAAACAAAACCAGTGTTGGAATTGAAGTTATTAATCCTTATGCGCCAAAAATTGCCCAAGGGATGAATATTCAAACAATTCCAGCTGAGTGGTGGACATGGTGTCCAGACAAAAGAGACAGACGTTATGTATTACCAAGCGAGAAACAATTAGAAACTTTGCTTATTTTAGTACCTTGGTTATGTGAGAAACTTAATATTCCATATGTATTTCCCACAGCTAATCTAAATAGAAAGCAAAGAAAAATCAAAGGGTGGCAAAAATTTCCAAAAGGCTGGAGAGCAAAGCCAGGTCCAGGAGTAGTTGCACATGGAGATTTTTCTAAACATGCCGATGGACGTTACTTACTCGAGTATCTAATGGAACATTCACGTCCATAATTTTTATATTTAAAGGAGGAGTATAAGTATGAAGTTGAAACTTCTAACTATAGTTCTATTTATTGTATCAATGATATCAACAACATGTACATTTCCCCCAATACCAGAGAATTTTGAGGTACAAAACATTAACCAATCCACAGAAAGACCGTGGATGACAGAAGAAAAAGTAAGTCTTATTCATGAGGAAATTGATATTGAACCAGTAGAATATACTGAAAGAATTATAGTTAACAAACATACAACTAAAGAGAGAATGATTTATGACATTATTAATGTTTGGATCATGTATCTCAATGATGCAAATATATCTGGTAAAGATTCACGTTGGGGAGTACTTTACCTATATGCAGACACATTAGCAGATGCTATTATCATGTACCAGAATGAAGATACTGATATTGGAGGACGACTACCAAAAGACAGAAGCACTCATATCTTAATGGCTATGATGGTAACGAAAGAAAGTGGTCTTAGAGCTGATGCTGTCGGTAGTTCCCCACGTTTTGAGGTTGGATTAATGCAATGTCATGGTAAAGCCTTAGCTGGTTATGAACCAAAAGTTGTTAGGAATAACTACAAGCTCGGATTACTATTAGGTGTTAGATGGTTTGCTTCTCGACTACCTTTATGTCCAGTGTATCGTATTCCTGGAGATGAAGTAATATGGAGAACAGCAGATTGGATTAAACCACTCTCTGTATATGCTGGTGGACATCGAGCGATTAGTAAAAGAACTGGCAAATGTTATAGCTTTAGTATTGCTCGTGAGAGAATTGCACTTACTGAATTATATATTACTAGAATAGATGCCGCAAAGAAAGCTAGACTTCTTTTATAAATGTGTTATCCTTTAGCTACAGGAGGTGAGCTAGAGTGACGAACACAGAGAAACTACTTGAAGCTGTAACGTATGCTGAAGAGAATGAAATGAATTGGTGGGAAGTATTCGATTCGCCTGCTGATGCTCTTACGATTATAAAACTTGCACGGAAAGAAGAACCAGAAGAAGGTCAAATCGTTTGTATCTTATCTATACAAAATTCCAGTGAAGATTTATTTGAATCACATACTGCATATTCAGTTTATAAAAGTATACTTAAGTTAATGCATAAGGAATTAAAAGAGATTTTTAGTTGATAACATGCTATAATATGTTATTGAATAGTTAAGAAAGAATATAGTCAGAACATGAACTTTCCTATAATCCCACATATCCCTATGAAGAAGTCTTTAGAAGTCTTGGAGTTCTATCAAGAACATGGACCTCAATTCGGCAAAGTACTATATTCTATGTATCAGGATGTTAAAGTAGGTAACAATATTGATCTTGAAAAACAGTTCATAGAATTATGCTCTGACTATATGCCTGTAGAAATCAAATCACCAGATAATTTCTGGCGTACATTTCCATTTACATATCAAAAAAATTATTTAACTAAAAAATTTGGTCATGCTATTTGTGTGTCAACAAATGATGAAGTTGCACATGGATCTCCTGGAAGACATAAAATTAAATATGGAGATATAGTTTCAGTTGATTGTGGTTTGGCAGTACCATTTAAATCTAATTATATTCATTTTGATGCAGCTTTTACTACTGTTATACAGCAAGAAGACACTTGGACTATAGAACCATTGAATGCTCTAAGAAATATAGCATCAGGCAATCCTAAGAACACTTCCGATGTTGCTAAAATAATTCAAGAAAAAGCAAGAATAGCTCACCAATCTCAAGTAGTATCACTAACTGGTCATGGAATAGGATTTGGATTACATGAAGCTCCGGTAATTCATAATGCCTGTGGTGATTTTTTGTCTGTAGAATTATTTGAAGGTTTATGTTTTTGCGCGGAACCAATATTTGCTGACCCTAGTTATAATTTATCAGAACCATCCAGTTCTTTTATTACTCCAGTATTTATAGGAGAAGATGGATGGATGGTATCAACTAGTACTGGTATTTCAACCAGTCATTTCGAAACTGTATTCGGTGTAATTGATGGTCAAATAGTTGACCTAATTGGAGTGACCACATGGGATCTCTAATATTTTAAGGAGAAAAGAGAATGTTGAAAGTAACAAAAGTTTGGGTTCACAAGTACACAAGTGGAAAAATGTTAGGTTTTGCTGATGTACAATTTAGTCTTGATGGTAGTGACACAAGTCATATGACCTGGAAAGGCTTCAAGCTCTTTCAGGACAATGATGGTGGCATCCAAATAGGACTACCCTCTCGTAAAGACGAGAAGGGTGAGAAGGATGAGAACGGACGCATCAAATACTATCCTGTAGTTACAATTACGAAGGAAGAAGAAGGTGGTCCTGGACTCGACCTCTTTGAATCAATACGATCAGAGATAGAAAAAGCGTATCTTTCAGTTGACAATCAACCAGAAACCAAGAATAATAGTGGTAATGCTGGAGAGCCAGGAGACGGACTTCCCTTTTAGATAGGAAAGATAATGCAAAAATCTGAGTTCTACTATGGCTTACCTCAAAATCAATGGGACATTCTATTAGTTGAGGCCGAGGATTTGCTCAGAGATAATAATTTAGGCTCACATTTAGTAGGCCTATACCCTGCCGGTAACAGGATTTATGGGATAGAATCCGAACCACAAGGTCTTTTGTGCCTTTACATTGATTCAGTAGAATCCCTTATTAATCCATCTGTTTCTAAACAATTTGGATTTCATCATTTCCATATTGGACATTCTAATGCCTCTATTATTATGGTAAATCTGTTTGATTGGGCACGTTGGATTTTATGTCAAAAATGTGAATTCAATGTGTTGTCATATTATTTTGCACATGCTATACCATTTGGATACAATGTTATATATCAAGATGATGGCATTGCTGACATTCTTGAATCTCTTAGAAACTTCTTGATTGCCAAAAAGTTTTCTGTACCATTCTTTGATTCTACTCCTGTATCAACTACAATGTATGAGCTAGAAATATTATATAAACGGACAGCATTTATTCTTTCTGCAACTGGTAAATTCTATCCTTGTATTAATCCTGAATGGGATAAAGTATATAACATCAGTAATATTTCTATACCAATTCCTCAATATACATTAGATCTAGATACACAATTTAGAAATCATATACTTTGTCGAGATAAACGTCCAAGTGAGCAAGCTTTGATTGGGTTGGAAGCTTGGTATGACCGACAAACAATAGGATTCCAAGCTAAGGCTGAAGAAGCTAATGATCTTGCTAAAATAGCTGGAGATGCAGTAGCTAGTTTGTATAGGTTTCAGTTATGAGAATAATATTAAACGGTTGTTTCGATTGTCTTCATGATGGACATCGTTATCTTATAATTAAAGCATTAAGATGGGCACGTCGAGGTGAATTGCTTATCTTATTGAACTCTGATAATTCAATACAGAAACTTAAAGGTTCTGATCGACCTAAAGATACTTTTCAAATCCGCCAAAAAAATATAGGACTTCTTAGAAGACATTTATATCCACATTTTCGAAGGATGAATATTGTTGAATTTGATACAGAAGAACAATTAGAAAGCCTTATTAATAATTTCGAACCAGATCTTATTCTTAAGGGTAATGATCGACCAGATGTAAGAGAAATCATAGGCTCTGTCAATTGGCCTGTATGTATTATACCTAGACTTAAAGATAAAAATGGAAAAGATATTTCCACAACAAGGAGAATATTAGGTGAGTAATAAACCAACGTTAGCTGAAAAGAAACTTATTAACGATAATGTTACTGGCGAGACTAAAAGATGTTTAGCTATTATTGAAAGAGCAAGGAAAAATACAACTTTACATATAGATGGTCTTGATTGGAAAGATTTAATTAAAGAAATTATTGAAAATTCTCCTTATATAGAATTTCATCCAGAATTATTAAAGAGGATTCCCAAATGAAAGCATACAAATCAGGTATTACTAAAGATCTTTTTGAAGTAATTACTAGCCATATTAGTCACACACAAAAAGGTTGGGGTAGTGAAGATCTTATACATAATGGAAATCATTGTGTTAAAATAATGAAACTCGAACCTGGCTTTCAAGTGAGTATGCATTGGCATGCACAAAAAGAAGAAACATTCATTCTTATATCTGGAGAGATGCTCATCCAGACAATTAATAAATTTGGTAAATCCACAATTACATTATTGACAAATCCTTTAGATTCATTTACTCTAGATAAGAATGTACCTCATACATTCTATTGTCCAGGTGGACAAGAGGAAGAAACAGTATTTATAGAAGCTTCAACAACGGATAATCCAGATGATAGTTACAGAGTCTTCCCCAGTGGACCCTGCGGCAAATATTCTATTAATAGGTGATCTGTTAATAGATAGAACATACTATGTGGATGTTCTAAAACTTTCGCCAGAGGCTCCAGTCCCAGTAGCAACACTTACAGGTGATCCTATCGAAACACCTGGAGGTGCAGGCCTTGCAGCTGCATTCGCAGCAGCAAACAAAATCCCTACAATCTTTGGTGCTTACACCTCTTTAGTTAGAGCCCGTCAGATCTCTGTTAACTACAAAATACCATTTATTTATCCAGGTGACATCTATGATAAAGATCTCAATGTTACTAAGACTAGATACATTGATAACGAAACACACTATCATCTTCTTCGTGTAGATAATGATAGAGTTGTTCCGCCACCATTTAAAGATAATGAAGAAGAACAATGGTTTAACCAAGTAGAGAAAGTTATAGCTAGTAAAACAATCAAGGTGCTCGCTCTGCTCGATTATCAAAAAGGGCTTCTTAATGAAGCCCGCTCTCAACGTCTTATTAACATAGCACGTAATGCCAATATTCCAGTGTACGTTGATACCAGATGTCACAATCTAACTAAATTTAATGGAATAAATATCCTCAAATTAAACAAAGAGGAATTTGTTAACGCATGTCGTTTTCTTAATATCAGTGATGATAGCTTAGAAGGTCCAGGGACTTATGATATTATTCATCATCTTGGATTAGAACATCTAATCGTTACATGCGGAGCTGAAGGAGCCAGAATGTTCACTCCAACTGTTCCATGGCTTATGCCATGCTATGCTCATAGTCCAGAATACAAAGGATCTTTAGATGTTACTGGATGTGGAGACGTATTTGACGTGACTTTTTGTTATCATTGGGGTATAAATAAGATAAGTGCTAAGAAAGCACTTCAATATGCAGTAGATAGAGCTACTAAATTCGCACATGAACCTATCGGAGAGCGACTACAATGGCAGAAATAACATTACAAGAAAGAATGGATAGAATAAAAGCTCTATTAATAAAGACCACAAATCAGGTACATAAACTTCGTTCAGAAGATGAACTAGATACTGTGGTTGATATAATATTCGGAGAACTTGAAGATTTAGAAAATCGTATAGTAGCCTTAGAAAATAACTTAGATATGGTCGAAATGACTATATCTTCTACGGATGGATAACATAATGTCACGAAGTGCTCATGCGCAATCGACTTACAAACTCAGAAAACTACCACGTTGTTCAAGATGTAGTCTCGAATTCAATTTAGTAACAACACAATACATTGGTAACAAAAAGATAGTAGAAGAATGGGAATGTCCCAAATGTCATAAGGTAGTAGCCAGAGAACTACTTAAAGAAGACTCTCCTTCTGAATGGGAACAATTTTTACACGAAAGATGCGAGGAATTGAATGGAGAAAACACAAGAACAGATGGGAAAAATCGTTGCTAACCTTTGTAAAACTCTAACAAATGCAAAATTAAATGACCAGGATTTGGTGTTGGTGTTATCCCAATTGCTTTTTTCTATTGGGGCTTCGTTAGAAGAGTGTGATGGTGTAACATCTGAAGAAGTATTAAAAAGATATGCTAACAATCCCACACTGGGAAACGTGCTAATGGCACAAGCAATGCATATGCAAGAGACATGGTCTCAACCTGAAAGGAAAGAAACACATGGATGATAAGAACAAAACATTTAAAGAGAAACAGAGAGAACAAAAGCTTCCATTACAGTATGCTATTTTTAAGGGAGTAACAGGAAAGTTTGGTGCGTTACGATTGAATCTTAAGAAAGCATACATGGATAGTCGCCGTGAAAAGGATGATGGATGTGTGTTCCTTGAAATGGTACCAACAATCGGACCAAATAACTATGACTGGGAGAACAGTAAAATTATTATGGCTCTCAGTATTACTGACATTCCTAAGATTATTATGTATCTTCGAGCACCAGGACATCCTATGTTTTCTAAAGAGGATGGAAAGCTTAAGATTTATCACGATAGAGGAGCTGGTACACCTACTCGAGGGCAGGATACAACCACTCTCTCTATAGACAAACCTAAAGATAGAGATAACTTTTTCTTCAATGCTTTTCAAAAGAGAGGCGACGTACAAAAGACAGCCTCTCTACCCGTATCTCCAGATGAAGCAATTGCCATAGGAATATTGCTACAGACCGCCATTCCACTCATCCTTGCGTGGGATTAACTCCATAGAAGTCCGAAGAATAGTATAGTTTGGCGCGATGCCAGAAAGGGTATTGTGAGATGAAACATCATATCTATCATCACAATGACATGGACGGACATGCTTCGGGAGCATTAGTAGGATTAGGATTGGAGCGTCAAGGTGTCAATCCACGAGATGTACTTTATTATGAGATTGACTACGGAAAAGAATTTGATGACACTGTAGTTGATTACAACAATGATAAAGTTTACATGGTAGACTTCTCTCTGCAACCTCTAGAACGTATGCGAGAATTAATAAACAAAGCTCATTTTACTTGGATAGACCATCATAAAACAAGCATCACATGGGCAGACCAACAGCCTAAAGGAAGTCTTAACTATATAGGTGTCCTAAGAGAAGGGGACAAAGCAGCCTGTGAGCTTGTCTGGGAACATTATTTTGAGGGACCATGTCCCAAATTCATTAAGATGATTAGTCATTATGACATTTGGAATAAAGAAAGCGAACACAATTGGACAGATAAAATACTACCACTTAATATGTATTTTGAAACAATTGAGACACGTCCAGGATACAATATAACTTGGTGGCGCTCAATATTACAGTTGTCTGAATTATTTCCTGGAGATGCAGTCATGAAATTAGATGATTGGGTTAAAGCCGGGAATATTCTAAAGGAATTTAATGATAATCGGATGCGTAAGTTGACTTTAGAACATGGATATGAAGATAACTTCCATGGTCATAAAGCTTTTATCCTTAATAGTTTAGAGGGTGGATCGCTTCAATTTGAAGTAGCTGTTGATACTACAGAATACGAGATTCTAGTAGCCTATCGTCAATTTAAAAATGAATATTGGGTAGTGAATTTATATTCAACTGATTCCGATATGGATTGTGGTAGTTTGGCTAAAGAATTAGGTAATGAAGGTCCATTCAAGAATGGTGGTGGCCATCCTGGAGCTGCAGGATTCCAAACTGATACCAAGCATCTTTTCGATCTCATTCACAAAACATAACTGGACATTTTAGACAAATTAGATAGAATAAAGTAATGAAAAATATAGTTTGGCGCGATGCCAGAGATCAGGATGCTCATGTCTGCTAAATGCCCAAGATGTTCACAACCATTATACTTAAAGGTAATAGTCACAGAAGTATTCTCTATAAAAGACATTAGTATTAATGATGTCTTTGTAGAAGAACCAGTGGATAGTTCAAGAAGTCTTCAGCTTAAGTGTATGGACTGTGACTTTGCAGGATGGTTAGATGACTATCATGTAGAAGCAGCTGGTGTTAAACGATTGTTTGATAAGAAAGGAAAGCTAATATGTACATGTTCTTTAAAACCATAGGAAAAAAACTACTTGATGTTGTAGATTCATTTGGACGAGAATATATCGTTCAGAAATATGATTCGAAAGCTATTCTATGTACTGTTACAGGCGAGGACAATAAGATTTATTCTAATTTTGGAAATGGTAAAGCTGCTGAGTGGGATGCTTCTCCTGATGTATGCTTCCCTATTCGTAAACAGTGCGGAGAATACATCTTGTTAAAATATGGTCCACCACAACCAAAGGTAGACCCTCCAGTTATTGTGCTTTTACCAACCATATCATTACTAATAACATTAGGATTTGATGGATTCGTCCAGTTTATTGATGATTGGGCTGGTGATTCTAAAGTGGGTGATGTTGTAGTGGTTCAATATAAGGTTATGTAGGAGTGAGCAATGTCTAGCATGCCAGTTAGTGTATTCTTATGGAAAGCCAATGAAGAAGATTTTGAGTTAGCCAAAACAATTATGGCAGTAATTCAAACATATACAGATGTTGAATTGAATATAAAAATAGATGATCTATCTACAGTTGAGGCTACTGATATAGATAGTCCATGTGTTGCATTCGGACATATGGCAAACAAACAATACAACTGCACTAGTATAAATTGGGTTCTTCCAGAGATATCTAAGCTTCGATCAGATCCTGACAATAAACTTATTAGAGAAGAAGCCTTTGAGAGAATGGGAGAAATAGGTCAGCAATTAACTGCTGTTGCTGAACAGAAAGAAGAAGAAACTAATAGTCATGTTGAAATGTCAGATGGTGTCACCGTAGGTAAGGTAGGTACTGATTTGTGCATATCAGAACAAGAAGTTCAATATTTAAAACAATTAAAAGAACTTCTTAATGGCAGCAAAATAATTATTACCAAAGGTGATATTAAAATAGAGGTAGAATAATGAATCATAGTACAGATATGATAACTAAGAAGCTAAACGACACACAGATGTTTTGTTCTACTATCGAAAAACATTTAGCTACTAACTTCCTTGTTGAAAATAAAACAATGAAAGAATGGAAAACATACTTTAAGATAGACATACCTAAAGATATAAACTTTTCAACTATGATAGAATTATCACAAGAAATCTGGATGAAATATCAACGAGCAGCATACTTCCGTGATTCACAACAGGTACAGCTAGCAATCATGGAACAAGTAAAGAGTGATAAATATAACACAACATATAATGATGTTCGAAAAGATACACAAGATAAGACTGGCAAGCCTTTGGCAGCAGAATCCTGTAAGATAGCTGCCACGTTAGCAGTTAAAGATCTAGATAGTGCTATAAGTAACCAGAAGGTAATTCATAACTTTTGGGTTAAAACATGTGATGTTCTTACTGAACTTCGTAAGTTGCTTGAATCAATAGGGTATGCTTTGTCAGGAGATGCAAGAATTCAACGGGATGTAGTCATCCGAGGAGCAAGTAATAATGATCATTAAAACAGAGAACACTGCAATTCGTAGAAATAAACCATCTCGACCTACATTGCTTTTAGCTGAACAAACTCTTTATCTACCTATGTTTTCTTCGGTTTTAGATTATGGTTGTGGTAGAGGAGATGATGTTGAATGGCTTGGAGATAAACATCAATGCTATGTAACAGGATACGATCCCAACTTTGCACCCTACAATCAAAAGTTAGCGCGAAGTGCTAAGTTTGATGTAGTCTTATGTAACTATGTTTTATGTGCAATACCTGAAATGGTTACAAGATTTGATGTTCTTAGCAAGGCATGGAGTCATGTAGAACCAAAAGGTACTATGATGATCTCTGTTAGAAGCGCAACAGATATTAGTCATGCCAAAACAGATAAATGGCAGGAACATGGCGATGGTTGGATAACTAGCCAACATACATTTCAACATGGCTATACAGAAGACGAACTGTTAGCATATGTTCATCTTGATAAGATGAATAGTTATGAAATGATTAATAAAGATGACTATTTGATTGTAATCATTGCTAAACAGTAAATAGTTGGAGGCTACAATGACACTTATCCCTACACGCAAAACAGATGTTCGAATTACAGACTCTGAAGACAATGTTATTTTTGAGAAAAAACAATTCGAAGTACCAGTAGATTGGTCTGATAGAGCTGCTACTATTGTTGCCTCTAAGTATGCCACTGATGATGAGAATAGTGTGATAGATATCATTAACAGAGTAGTAGATCAAATTACAGAATGGGGACATGAACAAGGATACTTTGGTACCGATCCACTTTCAGTACAAGTGCTTAGTGGTGAAAAATACACTAAAGATGGCAGATCTACAACTCTATCTGATGAAGCACACAAATTCTCTAAAGACCTCAAAGATATTCTAGTTAACCAAAGAGCAGCATTTAATAGTCCTGTTTGGTTTAATATAGGAATAGAGACCAATCCAAATCAGGCATCAGCATGCTTTATTCTTCCAGTAGAAGATACTATGGACAGCATCCTTAATCACACTGTAGTAGAAGGTAATATATTTAAGGGTGGAAGTGGTGCTGGCATGAATGTATCTAAGCTTCGTGCTAAGGGGGAGAAACTTTCTAACAAAGGCGAAGCTAGTGGTCCTGTTTCATTTATGAGAGGGTGGGATTCATTCGCCGGAATTATAAAAAGTGGAGGGAAAGTACGTCGTGCTGCTAAGTTAGTATGCATGGACGTAGACCATCCAGACATTATGGAATTCATTGAATGTAAATACTATGAAGAGAAGAAAGCTAAGGCTCTTGTTGCTGCTGGCATATCACCAGAAGAAGCATATAGTACTGTAGCCTTTCAGAATACCAATCATTCTATCAGAGTGACTGATAAATTCATGAAGTTAACCAAAGCAGATAATTTCACTTGGGAATTAATTAATCGCGGAAATAGAAAACAACCTATCTTTACTACAGCAGCTGATATTCTTCACAGGACAGCAGAAATAGCATGGGAGACAGGAGATCCTGGTATTCAGTTTGACGATAGAATGAACAAAGATAATCCTGTTCCTTCATTAGGCAGAATAGAATCGACCAATCCATGTAGCGAATTTAGTGCAATCAATTTAAGTGCCTGCAATTTAGCAAGTTTGAATTTAACCAAGTATTTAACAACAGAAACAGGCTCTATGCCTTTTAATAATATCGACTGGGAATTGTTTAATTCTGATATAAAGATTTTGATCACTGCTATGGATATTCTCATCGAAGCAGCAGATTATCCGACAGAAGGAATTAGAGAAACAACTATTAGAACCCGGCCTCTTGGGCTAGGTTTTACTAATCTGGGTGCTTTATTAATGTTAATGGGGCTTCCATATAACAGTAAGGAAGGTAGAGAACTTGCAGGTCAAATTTCACAAGAAATGACGAGATATGCTTATCAACAAAGTATTCAGCTAGCTAAAAAACTTGGATCTTTTGCAGATTTTAATAACAATAAAGAAACAAACCTACGAATTATAGAAAAGCTTACAAAAAACTCGGCACCTGTAAGCGAATGTGATCAAGATGGTCTTAGGAATTCACAGCTGACCTTACTTGCTCCTTGTGGCACAATATCATTTATGATGGATGCAGATACTACTGGTATAGAACCATTGTTCGCACTAAAGAGCACGAAAACTTTAGCTGGTGGCGGAACTATGGAGATTGCTGCAGAATGTATAAAGAAAGCAATCGAACAGTTTGGCGGATATATTAGTGATGATACAATAAAAGAAACAATAGATTCTTTATCGATAGAACAACGAGATGTCTTCAGGACAGCTAACGAAATCCATTGGAAAGATCACATTCTTATGATGGCTGCATGTCAACAACATCTTAATGGAGCTATTTCTAAAACCATTAACATGCCTAATGATTGTACAGTTGAAGATATTGAGCAAGCTTATATGTTTGCTTGGGAGAATGGCATCAAAGCCCTTGCAGTTTATAGAGATGGTAGCAAACAATTTCAACCATTAGTCGCACAAACAGATGAAGAAGACTTAGACAATGCAGAAGATAACACAGAAGACAAATGGACTGCATATCGTAAGAAGCTACCTGAAACTAGACAATCAATAACTCATAAGTTTGATATCCAAGGACTTAAGGGATACATAACTTGTGGTATGTATGAATCAGGTGAACTTGGAGAAATATTTGTCAGGACTCAGAAGCAAGGAACTACTATTCAGGGATTGATGGATGGGTTTGCTACCTCAATTTCTTTAGGCTTACAGTATGGTGTGCCACTTGAGACACTTGCGGAAAAATTCATTGGCTCTAAATTTGAACCAGCAGGGTTCACTAAAAACGAAGACATTCGTATAGCTCATTCCATTATCGATTATATCTTTCGCTGGATACGTCTTCAATTTATAGATAGTGACGAAGATGATGAAATACTTACAACAAAATCAGAAGCTGTTGATACAGAAACGAATGAGATTCCTATGAATTTCGACGGACCACCTTGCTCTAAATGTCAGACAATAACCAGCAGAGTGGGCACTTGTTTCTTGTGCCCAAGTTGTGGAACTCAAGATGGATGTGGATAAAAATGCGTAGCCAACGATACAAAATGTTAGAGAATAAGATTATAAAACGTTATCCTGATGTTCAAATTAGATATAAAAATGAACATTGGTTCTGGAAACGTTTGCCAAAACAATGGAGATGTTCTGGAATTACATTAAACAAAACTATATGGATGCCATTTAAAGATAGCAATTTCAAGATGTTAGGTCATGAATACCAACACGAAGTAGATATACAAGAAATGGGATTCTTAAGTTTTATGTGGATGTATCTTAGTCCACAAATCTTTTCCTTATTCTTCTTTATATTTGCTGTAATAGCATTAGGATTTAGTCTATTACATATTACAATTATCATGGCAGCTGCTGGAGTAATTTCTCTACTTCCATGGCCATCTAAAAGTAGAACTTGGTTAGAAATGAGAGGTTATTTGATGACTATGTATATTGGTCTAAAAAATAACACATATAATAACGACATAATGGTTGACGTATTACAAAGCTGGCTGTATTATAAGATGGTCTGGACCCGTCTGCATGCACAATGTCTTATAGACGAGTCAGTCCAAAAACTGGACAACCAGGAAGATATTCCTGGTATTAGTGTAGCTTTTCGGGATGTATATGAAATCATTAACGCCACAGAAAAGACCGTCTTATAACGAAGTAGATATCGCAGATAGAGAAGCACAGTTAGGAAGTAGAACAAACGTACTCGGTAAAAGTTTTGCTACTGACTTGTGGATAAAAGTTATCATTCGTGCTATTGATGATGCCGCTCTCTATAAATTCATGAAATTGGTTAACAAGACACTCAATGAAGAAGAACAAGAAGATGAGAAATTAGCCTGGAGTTTTTTATTTAATGATGATCATCGTGTTCCAATGGGTGATTATCTTGTAGATGTTATTTGTCCTAAATGTAATGGTACTTGGTCTTCGTACATGAGTCATGCTGCAGGTTCAGATTCAATCTGTATACATTGCGGCCATAAAACAAGCTGGAAATATACTACATATCAGATTACAAATGACCAAGGTATCGTAGATATCTCTCTACAAGAACTTATTTCTTTATGGAGTATAGAAGATCTAGATGGTTTTCGAAAAGGATGTCGTAGACGCATTAATGAGATTGTAGCAAAGAAACTTAAGTCAGAGAATAAACGAATATCAAAAGATAAGTTAAAGACTAAAAGAACAAGAAAAGCAAAGTAGTTTATGGTTAAATCTAACCAATTCACAACAACAAAGTCGAGGTAAAAATGGATGCAGACATGTCGAAAACGCTTACTATGGTTATCGGAAGTATAGAGAAAGACTATGGTAAAGGAACAATAATACGACTTACAGATCAAGCAGTTTTTGATCCTGATAATATTATCTCATCTGGATCCATTAGTTTAGATGCTGCTTTAGGTATTGGTGGGTATAGGAAAGGAAGAATTGTTGAAATTTATGGAAGTGAAGCAGGTGGTAAGACAACACTTTGTCTCCATGCAGTAGCCAATGCTCAAAAGCAGGGAAAAGTATGTGCTTATATTGATATGGAACATGCGTTAGATCCTACATATATGAAGAATCTAGGTGTTGATTTAGAATCACTTTTAGTATCACAACCAAGTTATGGAGAACAAGCACTACAAATTGCTGATAAACTTGCAAAATCTGGTGCAGTAAATCTAGTTGTTATTGATTCTGTCGCCGCTTTGATTCCGCAAAAAGAATTAGAAGGAGACATGGGAGATCATCACATAGGAGCACAAGCTAGGATGATGAGTCAGGCAATGAGAAAACTAGCTGGTACAGTTAGCCAAACCGAATGTGTAATGATCTTTGTTAATCAAATACGTCACAAGATCGGAGTTATGTTTGGATGTTTTCATTATGATGCAAGAGTTTTACTAGCTAATGGGACTACAGAGAAAATTGGTAAAATTGTAAACCAAAAAATGGAAGTTGAAGTCCTATCAAAATCTAAAGACGGGAAGATAGAACCAAAAAGAATTATAGATTGGCACAACAACGGCAAAGCAAATAGGTTTTATAATCTTGTTGTTGATTATCCACATGGTAACGGAAGAGCAAACTTGCCAGTTGGAGACAACCATCAAATCTTTACACCTAAAGGAGAAATACCAGCTTCAGAACTCAAGATTGGAGATGATGTTTTAGTTAAAACAAAAACTTATCTAAGCAAAGAACAAGAAGAATTGGCTATTGGAACTTTCCTTGGTGATGGAAGTATAAGGATTAATGATGCTAAGAATACTGCTTCTCTAAGACTAGGTCATGGGCAAGCACAATATACTTATTTGCAATATAAAACTCGATTTTTAGGCGATGGTTTTATGAATAATTTCTATAAAACAGGCAGTAGTGGATATGGATGTGACTCTCATTATACTAATGAATTAGTATGGTTAAACAAATACAAGCAATGCGGGGCTTTGAAATTTGTAGATGATTATTTATTAAACAAGATATCACCTTTATCAATAGCTATTTGGTATTTAGATGATGGGACATTCTCAGGTAGTTATAAAAATTGGGGATGGGGTAAAAGTGTAATTTATGCAACTAAGATAGATCAAAAATCAAAAGAAAAGATAGCAGATCGTTTCGTAAAACTTGGCATGCCAAGACCATCATTAACAAAACAAGGGTTTTCTTTTAGTGGTAAGAAAAACAAGGAATTTCAGGAAGCTATAGTCAGATTTATACCAGTATCCATGAGCTATAAAGCACATCCTAAATTAAGATACCAATGTAATACAAATTTTGCAGATTCTACAGCTTGTCCAAACAAACAAATAAAAGAAATCTTAATACCAGCAAAAATTGTTGATATTTATGACAAACCAGCAAATAGAAAAACATACAAATTTGATATTACAGTAGAAGGAAACCATTCTTATTTTATAGACAATGTACTTGTGCACAATTCTCCTGAAACCACAACTGGTGGAAATGCACTTAAATTTTATGCATCTCAACGATTAGATATTCGTAGAATTGGTACAAATAAACAGGGTGAGAAAGCAGTTAGTAATCGAACCAGAGTAAAGGTTGTAAAAAACAAATTGGCTCCTCCATTTCGTGTAGCAGAATTCGATATTCGTTTTGGTATTGGTATTGATAAAATTGCAGAGATTTTAGATCTTGGTGTTGAGGATGGTGTCGTAAATAAGTCAGGTGCTTGGTATGATTATAATGGCGAGCGCCTTGGTCAAGGTAAAGAAAATGTAACTCAATTTCTTAGAGACAATCCGGAAATGACAGAAAGAATAAAGAAACAGATAATAGAGTTAAGAGGATTAGAAGACACAATTCCCACAGCTCCAGAAGACAACGAGAACGATAGTTCCGATAGTTAGTCAAAAGTAAAGAGGTATAGTTATGAGTAAGAAAATTGTTCTTGCAGTGCCGAAGTCTACCAATTCTAAGACTGGTATAGTATCTGCAACATATGCACCGATTCAATCATGTCCGAAATCATGTCCTTTCTTAGACAGTGGATGTTATGCACAATTTGGACACTGTGGTATTCATCTACGTAGATTGAATAAAAATGCAAAAGCTAAAAAGATGACAAGACCTGTAGACATTGCTCGTATTGAAGCACAAGCAATTCGTGACCTGAAAAGTGTACTGCCACTCAGACTGCATATTGTAGGAGATTGTCGTACACCTAAAGCAGCAGAAATTGTTGCTAGTGCTTGTGGAGAATACACAAAACGCACAGGACAAAAAACATGGACCTACACTCATGCCTGGAAAACTATTCCACGTGAAAAGTGGGGTACAATTTCAGTACTAGCTAGTTGTGAGACTATAGAAGATGCAAAGTATGCTATGCAACGTGGGTATGCTGCCTCAATGGTAAGAGCAAAACCATTTGATTATGCTTTTGATTATAAAGGAGTAAGAATGGTTCCATGTTTAGAAATGACAAAGGGCACCAAGTGTGACAAATGCAAGTTATGTTTTAATGACGACAAACTTCTTGCCGATAAAAAAGTAATTTGTTTCTTTCCACATGGTACTGGTAAAGAACAAGCACGGAAAGCTTTGTTTGCCGATGCAATTTACGTGCCAAAAAAGACTCCACCAGTTCCTAAGTTAGCTCCTGTTCCAAAAATTGCGAAACGCAAAGCACCAAGAAATGAGGGATAGTATGAAAGGTTATTTAGTGCATGACAAAACATTAGGATCTTATTATTGTTCTAATTTAAACAATACAGGCTGGCTTAATAAAGGACAGATACAATATTGTGTAATCAAAGATAAAGAAAAGGCACAGAAAGCTTTTAAGATGATGAAACTACAAGTTAGATCATCAACATTACAGCTTTTAGAGATAGATATCTCAGATGAAGAATATAATAATATTCAAGAAGAACTAGAACACGTTGCACAAACCTATAAAAGAATCACCCAAGCAGTTGGTCATGGCAAAGATATTCAAAAACAAATCAATGCAAAGAAAAGTTGTAATTAAGGAGAGTGAGATGAGATGTGTAGTAGTTGAAAGTCCTTATGCAGGAAATATAAAAGAGAGTTTAGAATATGTTCGCCAGTGTATGGCTGATTGCTTAAAGAGAGGTGAGGCTCCATTTGCTAGTCATGCTTTATATACACAAGATGGCATGCTAGATGATTCTGTACCTGAAGAACGCAAGCTAGGTATGGAGGCTGGGTTTGAAATTGGTCGAAGAATGGATGCAACTATAGTCTATACAGATCTAGGGGTGTCCGGAGGTATGAAGGCAGGTATAAATCGTGCTGTCTTAGATAAAAGACCAGTTGAATGGCGTAGTCTAACTCCCATAGGAAAATGGGAAAATTATCAATTAAATAAGGAGAAACTACGATGACTTGTGTTGTAGGTTTGATAGAAAAAGATAGAATATGGATGGGTGCTGATAGTGCTGGGGTTGCTGGCTATGATTTAACTATTCGTAAAGATCCAAAGATTTTCAAGATCCAAAATATGTTAATAGGATTCACAACCTCATTTAGAATGGGACAATTATTTGGTCTTTCATTTAAACCACCAAAACATAATCCAAAAATCGATACATATAAATATATGGTAACAGATTTCATTGATGAAGTTAGACGATGTCTTATATCTGGAGGATATATAGAAATCAAAAATCACAAAGAAACAGGTGGCATATTTTTAGTGGCTTATCATGGACGACTTTTTAAGATAGATAATGATTTTCAAGTAGGAGAAGAAGTAAAAAACTTTGCCACATGTGGTTGTGGAGAAGATTTCGCAACTGGTGCATTATATGCAACTGTTGGAATGAAACCTAAGACACGAATATTAAATGCCTTACAAATAGCAGAAATGGGCTCGGCAGGTGTAAGAGGACCTTTTCTTATTAAAAGCATGAGGACAAAATGAAAACATGGTACATAATACTTACCTTGTTGATATGTTTGGGTATTTGTTTTCTTATTAAATATGCGTTTTTCTTAGTATTAATATGTTTGATAATTCTTATGTATAGAGGCACTAAAACCTTTTATAAAACTAAGGAAAAGTTGTTGCATCAAGACTCTGATGATGATATAAATGATAAATATCATTATACAGAGAGGTGATCTCATTGAAGAAAATCTTAATTTTAACTTGTGTTCTTTTCCTGTCAGGGTGTAATAATCCTATTGTTAGTTATGCACAGATCAAACATCCTGGTTGCCAAGTTGAAAACATTAAATCGAACAGCACACATACTATTGTTAGAATAAGCTGTCCAAATCAAAAGCCCTTTGAAGAAACTTTTAGGAGTAATAAATGAAGGAACAAGTTTTCGTATTTGATACTAGTCTAATGAGTAAATTTCAGGACTTACCAGGCTGTTCAGTATCAACAGCAGATATTTTCCATTTAAAACATGAATGTATTAACAATGGAAACTTTACTGATAGGGCTGCTACTGAGACTAATGAGGATCAAAAGCAGGTGATTCCTTATATCATCGTACGACGCAAGAATAAAGTTCTAGCATACAAACGTTCTAAAAAATCTGGTGAGGGAAGACTACATGATAAGTGGTCTGTTGGTGTCGGCGGACACATTAACCCTGTTGATTATGTATCTCCAAAGTATGGTGTAAACCTATTACTTAGTAGAGCTATTGGTAGAGAGCTTACTGAAGAATTAGACTGGGGCGACCAAGAAGACTGTACTATCAATGGATTACAGGACTATGCTGTTCTATATGATGACGCCGACGCAGTAGGAAGAGTACATATAGGATATGTGTGGACAGTAGATGTACCAGAAAATTCCGAATGGCCAAAGCCTAAAGAGGATACTATCGCAGCTTGCCAGTGGGTCACTTTAAAGGAAGCATTAGCGTTGCCAAATCTAGAAGGATGGAGTAAGATAATATTAGAAACAATGGCGAACGAAGGTAAGTAGTGGATTTCATTCATCTTCATGTGCATTCAGACTTTAGTCCCCAAGACGGAGCCCAGAGTACTGAACAGATTGCTCAAAGAGCTGCCAAATTAGAAATGAATTCAGTTGCCTTGACTGATCATGGTCGATGTGGTGGTCTATTAAGTTTCAAAAAAGAATGTGAGAAGGTTAAGGTCAAACCTATTTATGGGCTTGAGGCATACGTAGCACCAGAATCTAGACTTACTAAAGGTAAGATAGATGGCCACAAAAAGACATCATATCATCTCACACTACTAGCCAAAAATGCAGAAGGCCTGAGAAACTTGTTCAGTCTTACCAGTATAGGCTGGATAGAAGGTTTCTACTATAAACCTAGAATAGATATGGAAGTACTCAGAGAGCATGCTGAGGGCCTCGTGGTGCTCTCTGGATGTGGGTCTGGACGACTATCCAGATATCTTATAGAAAGCCATGCAGACAGGATTGAGCCCTATATAAAAGAAATGCTCGAAGTTTGGGGCGATGACTTCTATATTGAGGTACAAAATCATGGGTTTGATTGGCAGCAACCATTAAAGACATTACTTTTTGAGGTTTCTGATATATATTCCGTTCCTATTGTAGCTACTCAAGACTCACATTATCAGACAAGGGAGGATGCAGACTTACATAGAGCTATATGTAGGTTAGCTGCTGGAGATTTAACCTTTGAGGGAAACGAGTCATATTTCAAATCTTCTGATGACATGTGCAAGATGTTCATACCTAAAGAACAACATGCAGTAGAAAGAACTCAAGAAGTAGCTGATAAATGTCAGTGTGAGTGGGAATATGGTAAGACTATCTGGCCGGTATTTGATTTACCAACGAACATAACACCAGAAAAACAATTACAAGAAGATGCTCACAAAGGTCTTCTTGAGAAATTTCCAGATACCACATCAATATACAAAGATAGATTAGAACATGAACTTAAGGTTATACAGAAACTTGGATTCTCTACATATTTTCTAGTAGTAGCAGATTTTGTACAGTGGGCAGCAGACAACAAAATATATGCTGGGACAGGTAGAGGTTCAGGATGTGGTAGTCTAGTTGCTTACTGTATAGGTATAACAAAAGTAGATCCAATTAAGTATGGACTATTCTTTGAGAGATTTCTCAATGAAAGCAGGGTTTCTCCACCAGACTTTGATATAGATTGGCCACCAGATAAAAGAAAAGATGTTATGCAGTATGTGTATGATAAATATGGACATGACAAATGTGCACAAATTGGAACATATGCCGTCTTTAAACCTCGTGGAAGTCTTAGAGACTTTGCAAGAGTACTTGGTTATCCAACTAGCGCAGGAGATGAATTAGCATCCTTGGTACCACCAGATGTTGCTGGTAAAGCACTTAAATTCAAAGAGGTAATAAAAGCAGAACCAAAAATTCTTAAGACAAACTATCCAGATGTTGTCAAGATGGCTATGGCTGCTGAAGGACTAGTCTCACAGGCAGGTGTTCATGCTGCTGGTGTAATTATCTCAGACCAAGAACTTAGGACGCAAGTTCCACTTTTCCGTGGCAAACATGACGAGGTTGCTGCACAGTTTGATATGCATGATGTAGAGGAAATCGGTCTTATAAAATATGACTTCTTAGGACTTAAAAATCTTACCGTAATACAAGAAACTATTAAGTCAATTAAAGAATATAAGAATATCAATATAGATATAAATTCCATCAATTTAGAAGACCAAAACGTCTACAATAATATTTTTCAGCAAGGTAGATTGGATGGAATATTCCAATTTGAAACATCTTCAGGTTTCAGGGACTTATGCATTCAAGTCAAGCCAAAATCAGTCGAAGACCTTGCAGCAGTAACATCAATTTTTAGGCCAGGTCCATTGTCAGCTGGTCTATCAGATAAATATGTCAATGGACGAAACGGTAAGCCAGTAGAGTATCTTATTCCTGGTCTTGAACCAATTCTTAACACTACATATGGATCAATGATTTTCCAAGAGCAAGTAATGCGTATCTGTACTGACGTAGCAGGGTATACATTGGTTGAAGCTGATAACATGCGTAAGATCATCGGCAAAAAGTTGCCAGAAAAGATGAAATTAGAAAGAGGAAAATTTGTTGGTGGGTGTACAAATCAAGGTATAAAGGAATCTGCGGCTACACAATTATTCGATGATATCGAAGGATATTCTAAGTATTCGTTTAATTTATCTCATGCTATCGCTTATTCAATCATTAGTTATCAGACAGCTTGGCTAAAACATTACTATCTAGAAGAATTTTACTGTGCATTATTCAATAGTTCGCTCAGAGATCAAGAAGATCTCATAAAGTACTTCCATGCATGTCGAGAAGATGGTATACCTATACAGCCACCAGACATAAATACTTCTGGTACAAAATTCGTAGTCAATGACGGAACTATAGTTTTTGGTTTGGCGGGAGTAAAAGGTTTAGGAGAAAAAGCCTGTAATATGCTGATAGAACTCAGACCAACAGGTGGATTTGAATCAATAGAACACATGATTACTTGTGGAATAAATAAAGGTGCAGTCAAAGCACTTGCTGCTTGTGGGGCGCTGGAAGAAATTTCAGACATCTCACGAAGTATTTTGCTCTACAACATTGATCCTCTTATAAAATTCTATGAGAGGCTTGATAAATGGAATGAACGTAACAAACGAATTGCAGTACGAGAAAAAGAAATTACAGCAGCAGTAGATGCAGGGAATAAACCACCTCGCAGACTACCAAAGAACAGGGAATGCCCAGAATATCCTGAGCTTGAAGATGTCCCGAGCAAAGAAAGGAAAAACAAGTTAACACTTGAGCGAGAAACGTTAGGGTTCTATCTAACTGGACATCCAATGAATGATTTCCCAGGACTTTTACATCATGCACAGCATACCGTTCAAGACCTCAAGGAAGGAAAGGCTTTTAATAGCGAGAAGATACATTTGCCAATAGTTATCTCAGCATTGAATGAACGTCGGACAAGGAAAGGCCAGAATATGGCTGTCCTGACAATAGAAGACAAATCGGGACGTATTGAAGCTACTATCTTTCCGAGACAATGGAGAAAACTAAAGAGCATTGCGAAAGAAGACACCGTCAGTATTATTGATGGTACTGTTAGAATGATTGAGGTCGATGGTGATGTGCCACCTATCGTTAGAATCATTGTAAATAATATAAAGATTGTTAACGAACAGGACATAAACCCAATCGATATGAAATTGAAAGATGGTACTAGAATAAAGTTTACACCTGCTGAAGATCAAAGTTTTTCGGCATACCAACAAGCTTTAGCAATAGTATCTAATACAAAAAGGATGGAACAAACATGAGTAACGGAAACAACAAATCTTGGTCAGACAGAGCACGGAAGTTAGTAATTGATTCTATCGGACACAAAACACCGTGGATGATTGCTAAAGAACTTAAGAAACGTGGATTAGAAAGACACAGCACGGATGCTATCAAGGGTATTATTCGACGACATAAGGAGAACCCAAAGAAACAACTACATCCAAAAGTTAAATCTAACCAACCAGCTATATCAATAACTTCGAAGGTACGAATTATGTACTTCGATATTGAATCGACTGATTTGTCTGCAGGATTTGGCGAGATGTTATCATTTGGTTACTGGTGGCATGATGAGCCCGAACCACATAATATAAATATTTATGATTATCCAGGTTGGGACAAACTACCAGTAGAACAAAGAGATCTTTACTTAATGCGAGATGTTGCTAAACTGATAGAAGAAGCCGATGTACTTATTGGACATTATTCTACCAAATTTGACACCCCATTTATTCAAACAAGATGCATCTTTCACGGACTTGGACCAATTCCTATTCCGATTCAAATCGATACCTGGAGGATTTCTAGATATCAGCTAAAACTTAACAACAACAGGCTTAAGACTATTGCTAAAGCATTTGGTTGCGACGAACAAAAAGATGAAGTACCATCGAACATTTGGAGACGAGCCAAAGCTCATAATCTAGAAGCAATGAAAGTCATTTCAGCTTATAATCTACAAGATGTTCGTACTCAGCGTAGTATTACTGAAAAACTAATGCCAATAGCTAAGGCTATGCCTAACTGGAATTTATTAATTGATGGAACAGAAGCACGTTGTCCTGCTTGTGGAAGCACAAAATTACATCGTAGAGGTTTTACTCATACTAAATTGTACAGATATGAGAGACTAAGATGTGCTGATTGTGGCAAATGGATGCGTGGAAGAAACAGTATCACACCTAAAGACTGCCAACGAGTAATGCACTAGGAGTATATAATGGATGATAAAAGAATTCAGAGCGTAATTGACAAAATGCTCAAGCAAGCAGGCACACCAGATCCTGGTATTCTTAGTAAAATTGGTGGCCCATCACTTGACAGCGCTATACTTGAACCATTAGCTGTTGCAGTACAACATCTCGAGATGGGCTTAGTACAAATGGCACAGAGTCAACAGGCTATGGGAGCAGCTTTAGATGTTTCTCGGCTAACAGTATATCTGTTGTTAAACATGATCGTAGAGAAAGAGATATTCTCGAAAGAAGAATGGACAGAACGATACGCTGTGGATGTTGTACAAAAAATGGAAAAGATTCAGAAAGAAATGCAAGAGAAACTAAAGCAACAGATAGCAGCTCAAAAGGCGGCAGAAGAAGGCGAAGAATTATCTTCTGATCCACCTGTAGACATGCCAGAAGACTGTGAATGTGACAAAGATTGCGGAGAATGTAAAAGTTATCAAGGTAGTGATGTAGTTCTACCAAGTGAGAGAACACAACACAAAACTGTATTTACGTCAGATAAAGATGAAGACTAAGAATTTAATAACACCATCTCACAGTAAGAAAAAGCTTGACGAAGAAGCAGCCAGGTTAGGTAGAGCTTTATTAAAAAAGCAGCGTGCTGCCATAGTTGTGTATCGTAGAAAAAAATGGGATATAGTTGAGTTATTAGAGTATCTTGCATCTCACGCACACAAACTTGAACGAAATCAATGTAAACCTAGTGCAAAATGCTTATTCGAAGGTCAAGATTATATGGACGAAAAATACCTAGGGAAATAATATGAATCATCAAACATACCAGACAAATAACCAACCAGATTTCTCACT
>Ga0307928_10000636_pt1 | contig 26402 bp, 47 predicted proteins | sample AceLakmetagen232_FD_201815 | JGI IMG/M metagenome (GOLD analysis project Ga0307928, IMG submission 201815) | Saline water microbial communities from Ace Lake, Antarctica - #232 | ecosystem: Environmental > Aquatic > Non-marine Saline and Alkaline > Saline | place: Antarctica: Ace Lake... | reverse complement strand
CCGGCTCCCCGGCTCCCCGGTTCCCCCGGCCCCGGCTCCCCGGCTCCCCGGCTCCTCGGCTCCCCGGCTCCCCCGACCCCGGCCCCGGCCCCGGCTCCCCGGCTCCCCGGCTCCCCGGTTCCCCCGGCTCCCCGGCTCCCCGGCTCCCCGGCTCCCCCCCCCCTGCCCAAGCGGACAGTTTTTGCAAGATTGCCTTGCGAATCGCTTGACATTCCTATAGGATATAGTATACTGATATTGACGAGCCAGTGTAGCGGCGAAAACCACCGTAACGACCGCACTCACAACCGATCAGGAGACAGAGCACGCCATGCCCAAAACAACACGCCCCCACAACCCAGAATTGGCTGTACTCATCGAAGAGTTTCGAGCAGCCATCGAACATGCAAATCGAACGCAACTTGAAGTTGCGAACGAACTTGGAATCAGTCCGTCCACAATCAACACCTGGCTGCGCGGGCACCACCAACCCACAAGAAAATGTGTCCAGCGTGCGATCCGTGCCTGGATCGACGACAAGATGTCTCAGCCGGCAGAATAGGCTGGATAACCAGCAATAGCCTGTAAATGCTCAGTTTTCTGGCGAATCGCCTACCCCACCCGTCAAATCGGCAGAAGGAAACCACACAAGTATAGGGGCACAGCCCCAAAAGGAGACGATCGATGATCACACCGACCACACCAACTGCCAGGACATACCGGATCGTAGAGCGCCACTACGGACGCGACGCCGCCACCGCCCGCCACTGGGCACACGGCGACGACCTGATCGAGCAGCAAATCCTCAGTGGAACCATCACATACTGGACGGTCATCGAAATACTCCCGCCGTCCACCCGTAAGCCCCAGCCAACGGCGAAGTTCGCCCTCGACGGACGCCGGTTTGAGAGCAAAAAAGCAGCATACGCCGCGTACCACAAATGGATCACGCACAACATCGAGGACATCGTCACCATCGCCGGCGCTGAGGCGCTGTTGGCGGTGCTGTCGCTCGACACCGAAGACATACCGATGTAGGCCCTCCCCGCCCCCGCCAGATGGCGGGGGCACCACGAAGGAGAGACAGGATGAAGACGAACACACAGACCGCACGGGCCGCACTGACCGCCGCCGCCAAGGCCGCCGCTGATGCTGCATCCGAAGCCGCAGATGCCGCCGCTGCTGTCGCCGCATGGGCCGCCGCTACAACTGGGCCATGGACCGCCACACGGGCCGCCACACGGGCCGCGGCATGGACCGCCGCACGGGCCACCTTTGTCGCTGCCGCTGATGCCGCCGCCGCCGCCGCCTACGCTGCCGAAGCCGCCGCAAAGGTCGCTATCGCTGCCGCCGATGCGTAGACAGCGATAGCACGGATGCTGACAAACCGAACAGAACAAGGAGACACAAGATGAAGACGAACACACAGAACAAAGAACTAGAATCCGCAATGGCCCGCATTTGCCAAGAGGAAATAGACGCCGACAAGGCCGTCCAATACGCTTCCCGCGTCTTGGACGCGACGCGCAAGCACCTATCACAAAACGCCGTCAAGATGGCCGAAAGAAACCTAGAAACAGCTCGCCGCCGCGTCCGTCTTGTGGACTGCCACGAAACGGCATGCACCGAAGCCATCAACGCCGCGCATCGCGAACAAGCATAGCCTCCCCTCCCGGCCCCGCCCGAAGGCGGGGCGGCCACCTAACCACAAGGGAGAGACAAGATGGACACGAACGAAACAGCCGCCGCTATCGCCGCACGGACCGCCGCTGCCGCCTCAAGGGCCGCCTCAAGGGCCGCCGTCGTAGCCGCAGATGCCGCCAGATGGGCCGCCGCGCGGAACGGAACATGGTCCGCCGCAGTATCCGCATGGGACGTCGCACGGAATACTGCGGCCAAGGCCGCCGATGCCGCCAAGGACGCCGCCTTTGCCGCCGACCTTTCTTCCAAGAAACATCGCCTTTTACCTTGACATTCCGTCAGAGTATGGTATACTATAGGTAGTGAAGGGCACGACAACCGAACTGAAGCGAAGGAGAGAACGATGAAGACGATCACAAAAATCTATCCGTCCGCACGGGCCGCACGGATCGCCGCCGCCGATGCCGCTGCACTGACCGCAGCCACTGCACGGGCCGCCGAAGATGTCGCACGAGCCGCACGGAATGCCGCGCAGGACGCATGGACCGCAGCCGTCAACGCTACCGCCGCCGCTGCCGATGTCACACGGGACGCCAATGCCGCCGCCGAGGCAGCAAAAGCCGCCATCGATGCGTAAGCAGCAGGCGGACCGGCTGCTAACATACCTAAACAGAACGAGAGAAAACGATGTTGACACCGAGCACACCTGTCCCCCGCGAGACCGCTGCCGCTGCTGCACGGCTCACCGCTGCTGCCGCTGCGCGGCTCGCCATTGCCGCCACCGTCGTCGAAGCCCATGCAGCGGCCCATGCAGCTGCCGCCGCTGCCGAGGCTACACAGATCATCGCTGTACGGCTCGCTGGCGTACGGCTCGCCGCCGCTGCAGCCGCCGCGACACAAGTGGTAGAGGCCATCACAGAGGCGACCACTATGATCAACTACCTGGACAACGACTAACCCTCCCCCGCCCCCGCCTCCCGGCGGAGGCACCACGCTGTGCGCGCGACGCGCACAAAAGGAGAGCCTTATGTTGATCTATCCCACGAACACAGGAGAAGTCGCCCAACACTTCGCGATCGAATGCGCGGGGCGCGCACTGAAAATTGCGGGGATTGACACCCCTCGCAGACTCGATAGTATCCGCGCCGCGCGGGAGATGATCCCATCGCCCGAAGCATCGGCCTGCTCTGCGCACTGGGCAGGCGAGGCAGCCACGTGGGCGGAAGAGACAGCGGCGTGGGCCGCTGACGGACAGTGCTATGGATCAGTCGCTGCTCGCACGGCAGCGGCCAAAGCGGCCTTCTGGGCCGCCCGCGCAGCCTCTGACACGGGAGCGTGGAGCGATGCATGCTCGACGAAGAGCCATGCCGCCGTCGCCATCCAGGCGTCAAGAGAATACGCCAGAGGAGGTAGCGACCCTGGGCTCGAAGCCCGAGTCGCTGCCCGGGAAAAGGAAACGGAATGGCAGGCGACCCTCCTGGCCCGCTATTACGGGGTGTAGGAAATAGCCCCGCCCCCACCACACAGGCGGGGGCATTATTCCACCATAGGAGATGTTACATGACTCCCCTCGACAACCGCCGCCAGGGGCGAATGACCACCGCCCCCCCCGGGGCTCCTGCCCGCCTTCGGGAACTCCGCCTCAAGGCCGGCCTATCCCAGCGCGACCTTGCCGAGCGATGCGGGATAGGGCACCGCCAAGTAAGTGACCACGAACTCGGCAATGCCACTATGGAGTGGGCCACCATCCGGCGATATGCGGCCGCTGTTGGCCTGACTGACGACGCATTCGTCGAGGGCATACCCGCGCCTCACCGGCCGCTCTTCGTATGGCCGGGCTTCGGCGACAGGCTTCGCACGGCGCGGAAGGCCGCGGGCCTTTCGCAGTTTCGGCTAGGCGTGCTGGCGAGTATGCCGCCAAGCTCGGTATCAGCCCACGAACTGGGTAGACGCCACCCACGGCCGCAAGTGGCGCTCAGATACGCCAAGGCGCTCGGGATGGACCCCAAAACGCTGCTGTAGCCCGGCAGACAAAAGCGGGCAAAAACAGACAAAAAGCCTTGACACAGCAACAAGAATATGGTACAATAGAGTACAGAAAGGGAGAACGCAATGAACCACATTGAGACCGAGGAGGAAAGAGATGAGAACGAACGAAACGGCAGGATCGCAGACGAAGCCCGCCGGCGGTTTTGGGCTAGGCGCCGCGAGATGCTCGAGGGTATGTACGCCCGCGAGCACTACTCGCGCAGGGACGCCCAGGACGCCGCCGATAGAGTATCGAGACTCTGACGCGGACGCCGCCACCGCCATCGGGGTCGTGTTCTGTTGTGCGCTGCTATGCTGCATCCTCGCCTTCGCACTCGCGACGGAGCTGTAAACGAACACAGCAAAGGTGAAAACCCATGCAGCATATGGTTAATGTAGGATACATCATCGCGCTCCTCAGCACGGGCAACGCAGACGCCGTGATTCTGGTATCTGATCGCCACGGCACCCCAGCAATTCCGCTCTCCCGTCAAGCAGTGAATGGCCGATGGAGCCCCGCCGAACGGCGGTTTGTAACAGAAGCCCAAGCGGGAGCACCGACAGATTCGGTGCGAGCAATTTGTCTGACAGTCTAACCACACACACAGCAAAGGAGAACGAAAGTGGCTCACCTCTACGAACTCACGGCAGACTGGCAGCGCATCATTGCCGCCATCGAGGACGCCGACGGCGAACTCGACGAGGAACTTGAAGCGGCGCTAGACGAAATACAGGACGCCCTCGAGCACAAGATCGAAGGCATCGGAAGCATCGCCGAATGCATCACCGGCGACATCGATACGGCCAAGGGCGCCATCAAGCGCCTACAGGCTAAAGTCGGCGCCCTCAGCAACGGCCTGCTCCGCCTCAAGGCCTACACACAGCATCAACTCGAATCCGCCGGGCTCAAAAAGGTCAAGGGCCCGACGTTCACGGCGTCCCTTCGCAAGGCGCCGGCCCGCGTCGAAATCACGGACATCGACCTCTTGCCAGAGGTGCACACCGTCACTACAGTGACCACACGCCCCGACAAGAAGAGCATCGCAGCAGTCGTCAAGGCTACCGGCTTGCCCGTCCCCGGCGCCGAGATCGTGACTGGCGGGACTTACCTCGTCCTGAAATAACACGCAGTCCGCGCGCCCGGCTGACACTTGCCTGAGGCTCCTGTGGGTCCCGGTAGGCCGAACACTCGCGCTACAAACCGGGAAGTACCTCCGCCTCGCCGCGTGTGTCCTTTCACGGCGAGGAACCAAGGCGCCGGCCCTTGGGCAACGGGAGCAGCCGGCCCCCTTTTCTCACCCACAACAAGAAAGGTTGCAACCAATGCTTTCAGACGACAAACTCATTCCTCAATACCAAAACCCCTGCATCGGTAGTCAACATCGCATCGCGGAGTACGACGCCGCCAGCTCCGTCCTAAAAGATGCGGTGTTGTTCGGATTCACCGACACATCCCTTAACGAAGAGGAATGCATGGGCGTCGCCGCGACCTTCCGCGCACTCGCCACGGCATACGAGATGCGAGCACGGGAAGCCAAGGACAACCAAGACGAAGCCAGCAAGGCCGTCGATGCCCTCCACGTCTCGGCCCGCGAGACCGTCGATGCGTGGGGAATAGAGTACGACTGCAAACGCAAAGGGGAATAGCCATGTACGGACCCACATTTGCCCGCAAGCAAGACAACCCTCCCTGGGAATCCGCCATTCGCAGGTTGGACGTGAAAACACGGATCGTCTATGACGAATGGTCCATCGAACGAGCAGCGGAAGCGCGACAGGCCGCCGCCAACCTCGCTTTTGCCCTTGAGCTGATAAAACAATGCTCTGTACACCCCCGCCTAATGCGGACGCTCACCGGGGCAATTGAGCTAGCCACACAGACGCTGCGGGACCTCACGACCATACCTCTGTTCGGTGTTCTGGACACTGACGGAAAGGGAGAATCCTCATGACAGAAGACAATCTGAGCTACGACCCCGACACAGAAACCTCAGAGACGGCCCAAGACACGGCCCAGGCGCCTGACGAGGCCCTCGACGACGAAGACCTTGCGGGCAAGGTCAACGGCGGCCTACGCGCCAAGGTGTGCGTGCTGATGGAAATACAGCCAGACCCGAACCACGGCATGCTCTGTTTCTTCGACCATGGCCTCCGGTTCGACTCCACTCGCGAAGCGATAGAGTACGCCGACCAGAAAGCACCGTCCGGATTGTACATCCCAGTTTGGGTCCCGACCATCCAACCCATCAAGGTCGAGCGCGTCGTCACGCGCCAGGCTGGGCTATTCAACGAGGAGGAACCAGAGAAATGAAACCGCCGCCACGACCGGCACGGAAGCCGACCGCCCTCGCATTCGCCGATGACTACCCGGACGTAGGACACCGCATCCTACTATACGGACCGGGCGGCGTGGGAAAAACGACCCTCGCCGATGCGGCGCCCGGACCCATCGCGTCATTCGACTTTGACCGATCCCTCCCCATCCTCCGCCTCGAGAACACCCGAGCCCTCGCCGGCGCCGGCGACTGGGACGATCTACGCCGCATACTCGGCGGCGGTGGATGGGATACCATCAAGACCATCGTGATAGACTCGGGGACAAAAGCCGAAAGCCTCGCCCTGGCGTGGACGCTAAAAAACATCCCGCATGAGAAGGGATTTCGCATCCGCCGCCTCGAAGACTACGGTTGGGGCAAGGGATACCAGCACGTCTACGAAATATGGCTAAAACTCCTTGCTGATCTGGATGCCCATGCCCTTGCGGGGCGGAATGTTATACTGATTTGTCACGTCTGTGTAGCAGACGCGCCCAACCCGGAGGGCGACAACTGGGACCGATACGAACCGCGCCTGCAACTGCTGAAAAGTGGGAAGGCAGACATCCGCCACGCAACATTTGAGTGGGCCGACGAAGTGTTTTTTCTCGGGTACGACATCGACGTCAAACAACGGAAGGGAACGGGCAGCGGCACCCGGACGATATGGCCTACCGAGCTGCCGCACTGCATGGCGAAGTCAAGAGGGACAATCTCCGCACCTGTCCCTATCTCAAAGGGAGATGCGGACTTCTGGAACTTCCTCACACGAAAGGAAGCCGATGCTACCACGTGATAAGGGCAGATACAGAGCACACGTACTCGACGCCGGGTGTCAAGACACAGGAAAAAACGAGTTGACCACGGTCATCTTGAAGTTTGGCCTTGACTCGATAATGGCCGACGGCGACTGGCAAGAGCTTGACGATGATTTCGACATCATCGCATACTGCTACCTCGAGAAAAAGAACGGCGACCTGAACGACTTTCAGATCGACGCGCTCAAGGACTCCTTCTCCTGGGACGGCGCCAATCCGTTCTGGTTTGAGGACAACCTCGGCAACCTTCCGAACGTCCAAGTTTCTCTTGATTTCGAGACATACGAGGGCAAGGAACGCCTTCGCGTCCAATTCCTCAATGCGTACGACTCGGAACAGGGCGGGATCAAGCACGCGGCGCCGGACACACGCTCCGCGATCCTCGCCAAGCTCGGCTCGAAGTTGCGAGCCCACGGCGGCGCTCCGCCGAAGCCCTCGACAGCGCCCGTCGGGGCTCCTGTCAAGACACCCCCAAAACAGAAGCCGGACGCCAGCAGCACGGAGGCCGGCACCTGGGCCGCGTTCATGGACTGGGGCAAGACCGAAGGCATGGACGATATGGCGATACAGAAGGCGTACTTCACGGCCATCAATAACGCCGTCGGGCACGAGAAAACGGACACGATCACGCCTGACGAGTGGACCAAAATTTCCCCGGGACTGCCGTTCTGATGCGTTTCACCCTACGCGACTACCAAGCCGACGCCATCGACAGGACGGTGAGGGCTCTCCCCCGCCGTCCTGTCTTGGTGGCCCCTACCGGTAGCGGCAAGACCGTCATGGCCGCCGCGATTGTCGAGACGCTCGACAGGCCGACGCTGTGGTTGGCACACCGCAAGGAGCTGATAGACCAAGGCGCCAACCACCTCCGCGCCCTTGGGCTACAGCCCGGCATCATAATGGCCGGCTACGAACCCGACCCGACGGCGTTGGTGCACGTGGCTTCCGTCCAGACGCTCGTTCGTCGGGACCCGCCGCCCGTAGACCTGTTCGTCATCGACGAAGCCCACCACGCTCGAGCGGAGACATATCGCGCGATCCTCGAAAAGCACCCACACGCAAGCGTCATAGGCCTGACGGCGACTCCGTTCAGGCTTGACGGACGAGGCTTGGGCGACGTCTTCGGGGAGATCGTCGTTGCGGCTTATGCAGACGACTTGTGCACTGCCGGCACGCTCCATAGCCCCCGAGTCTTCGCAGGGGCTACACCGTCGATGGACGGCGTGCGCGTTCGCATGGGCGACTACTCGGCCAAGGAAACAGAAGAACTGACGCTGCAACCCCAGCTCGTGGCCGACATTGTGAAAACGTGGATCGAACGGGCGGAAGGAACCAAAACCGTTGCGTTTGCAGTAAGTGTTGCCCACAGCAAGGCCATTGTCAATGCGTTTTGTTTGGCTGGATTCGCCGCAGAGCATATCGACGGAACGACGCCGCGAGACAGGCGCGATGCGATCCTCGATAGACTGCGAACGGGCGAGACGGCGATCGTGTCCAACTGCATGGTGCTGACCGAGGGCTGGGACTTGCCCGCGCTCGAAACGGCCATCATCGCCAGACCTACTGCCAGTCTCAATCTACATCTCCAGATGATCGGACGGATAATGCGGTCGTGCCCGGGCAAGGTCGGGGCTACCGTGCTTGACCACGCGGGCAACTACGACCGCCACGGCTTTGTGACACGCCGGCTAGAATACTCGCTTGACAGCGAACACCGCACCGGCGAGACGGAGCCGCTTGGGCTACGGCGGTGCCCACAGTGCGGGCTACTGTTTGACACATCTCTCCCCGAATGCCCTGAATGTGAATGGAAGCCTGACCACCGCGAAAAGTCGAGCGAAGGCGTGCACAACGAAGGCGAGCTGGTCGAAGTTTTTGACAATTTCGACATGCAACAAGCCTTCTGGAATACCACCGAAGAGGAACGGGAACGCCGCGACTACCGCGCGGGCTGGTCGGCGTTTCGGTTCAAGGAGCGGTTCGGCGAGTGGCCTACCGTGGTAGACGGACGCCTTATCGACCCCGACAGCGCGTCAATGCCTGACCGTCGGGCCGTCTTCAAGGCTTTTGCTTTGCAAGCGCAGGAGAGGGGTTATAAGCCGGGCTGGATTGCCCATAGGTACAAGGACACTTTCGGTTGCTGGCCTCGGGGCTTTGTCCGCGATGTCCGACGGGAGCTTGGCATTGAAGTCTGAGAAGTCCATCCAAAACGAAATACTCCGCGCGTTTGGCACGCGGCCATGGCTACGTATCTGGCGTGCCAACGCAGGCGTCGCTCGGTTTGACGGTCGCACAGTGCGCTTCGGTGTCCCTGGGCAGGCCGACCTTACGGGCATCCTCCCCGGCGGGCGCCGGTTGGAGATCGAGGTGAAGTCTGATTCGGGACGCCAGACGAAAAACCAAAAAAACTACGAAAACATCATAAATGGTCGGGGCGGATTGTATATACTTGCCCGAAGCGTAGACGATGTTGCCACCGCCCTATCTGACTACATCCAGGAGGTATCTGATGCTTGACGATGCTCTTACGTACGCCGCTGGCGGGTGGCACGTGTTGCCCTTGTCTCCGGGCAAAAAGACGCCGCTCTCGGCCAACGGGCTGAAAGACGCGACCACCGACCCGGACATAATCGACGGCTGGTGGGAACGAAACCCAACTGCCAATATCGGCATTCGCACCGGCGCCGAATCCGGCATTATCGTTCTGGACGTAGACACGAAAAACGGATCCGATGGCGAGGCGTCGCTTGAAAGTTTCGGCCCGATCCCGCCAACATACGAAGTCGCTACCCCCAACGCGGGGCGGCATCTCTACTTCGTCGCGCCGGGAATGTCTTTGGGCAACCGCGCGGGCTTGCGTCCGGGCTTAGACGTGCGCGGCGATGGCGGCTACGTCGTCGCCCCGCCCTCACGGTTGGACGGCGTGCCAAAGCCGTACACGACGGTCAATATCGCAACCCTCGCTCCGTGCCCTTCGTGGATTCACTCTCTGCCGCCAGAACAGCCGCCAACCCAGCCGGTCAAGACACATACGACTATGCCCGCCCAACCGTCCCGATATGCTCAGATCGCTCTTAGGCTTGAATGCCGGGCAGTCCGAGAGTCGACCAAAGGTAAACGCAACCATACGCTGAATACCGCCGCGTTCAATCTCGGCACGCTCTGCGGAGCGGGCGTTCTTGACCGCGCGACGGCGGAAGCTGAGCTGTCCAACGCGGCAATGGCCGTGGCCCTTCCAGAGGGCGAGATACTCCGTACCATCACGTCTGGAATGACCGCCGGCATACTCAGGCCCAGAGCAGTCCCTGAGCCGCAGCGCTTTCCCGATCTGCCGCCCGAGGTTGAAACAACGGAACCCCCGGGTTCGATCCTGACGCCCGGTCCTCACACGACTGACGCGGGCGAATACATCGAGCAGTCTTCCGCCGCGTTCGCAGGCGCCGTAGTCGAGAGCCTGCCAGAAGACACGTTGTATCGCAAGGCCCATATTCCAGGCGAGCTACTCGGGGAGCACGGGGCCCGCCGTTGGGTAGAGGCATCTACAAACCGCGTGAGGCTGATCGTTGACAGCCATACACGCCTGGCGGCCTGGCACAAGCGCAAGGACGACGGCGCGGCTGAAATATACCGAGCTTGCGACCGCGACCACGCGGGGCTAGTGATAGCCGCTGCGCAGCAACATCCTAGCGTTCGCGACCTAAACCTCCTGATCCACTACCCGGCATACGGACCCGGATTCGAGCGCCTTTGTCCCGGCTGGCACGCCGGCGTCTACTACGATGAGCCGCCCGACCTACAGGATATAGAACCGGAACGCGACATCGAAAAGATACAAGAGGCGCTCTATCTGCTGCTGATTGACTTCCCATTCAAGGACGAAGCCAGCCGGCAAAACTTTACGGGGCTACTGCTTACGCCGATTATCGCTCCGGCCATTGAAGGTAATCGCCCGATGCACCTTCTGCTCTCACCGATCGAACGGACGGGCAAGACCAAGCTTGCTGAGGAGGTGCTCGGCGGTATCATCCTTGGGCGCCAGACGGCAGCGATGCAAATAACAGGGACAGACGAAGAACGCGACAAACGACTGCTAGCCCTGCTGCTCCAAGGCGAAACCATCGTGCACCTCGACAACCTTCCGACAACCATCAAGTCCGGGCCTCTGGCTAGCATACTGACGGCGACGACATACCAAGGGCGGGTGCTGGGTTCAACCCGGATTATCTCCCTACCAAATACGCTCGTCGTCGTCGGCAGCGGGAACAACACCGAATGCTCGGGAGAAATCGCCAAGCGGACGGTGCCGATCCTTTTGCAGCCGCGCATGGCCCGACCGGAAGCGCGAACGCAATTCTGCCACCCCGACCTCCGGGGCTACATCCGCGACAACCGCCGGGGCATCCTTTCCGTCTTGCTCGGAATGGTCGAGAACTGGAAAGCCAGCGGGATGCGGCCGCACACAAACCGACTCGGCGGATTCGAGGAATGGAGCGAAGCAATCGGCGGCATCCTGAAAGCCAACGCCTACAATCGCTGGCGTGACAACGAAGTCACATGGCGCGACCGGGCGGACCCCGAGGCGCAGGACTGGGACAGACTGATCGCAGTGTGGCACAGCACATACGGCGAGCGCCCCCTGGCGGCAACGAGGATTCTCGAGCTTGCCGACTCTGAGGATTGTCTACAGGGCATGCTCACACAACGAACAGAACGAGGGCGTCAAACGGCATTTGGCGTGCTCTTGCGGCGAAAGAGCGGGGCACCTGTCGGCCAATGGCGAATCAACCAGACCAAGGCCGGGAACCGAACGCAGTACAAGCTGTCGAGCATTTGGGTCTCTGACCGCGCGTAGGACGGCCCCAGGCGGCCACGGGGCGCCCCGCCAGTAGTATATGCTTCACAACGCCTCAGGGTGGCTTAGAATCCATCCTGGGGCGTTGTGTGTGTGGTATTCGGGACATGGGGACCTTGGGGACCTCGGGGGACCTTGGGGGGGACCTTGGGGCGGACGTAAGTTAAGGCTGTGTCTATAGATATGAAAACGAGGGGGACCTTGGGGACCTTTTTGGGGAGATTCCCCCGCGGACGGATGCGCGCGCGCGTACACTATACTCCCCGCGCGCGCGTCGGATGGGTAGACGGGCGCGCGGGGAATAAAGAGAACACAGGTGCGCGCTTGCGCGGAGGTAGTTTTTACCTAAAGGTCCCCCATATTACTCATAAGTACAAGCTCCGAACCGCCTTATGTTATGGGGACCTACATTTTGCAATACTCGGGATTTGCTGGCATAAGCCGGTGACTGGCCTGGAGTTAAGGTCGATGGGGACCTTCGGTTTTAGAGGTCCCCCGAGGTCCCCCGAGGTCCCCATCGATAAAAAAGTCAAAAAAAGTCTTGAAAATGCCGGCGTTGTGTGGTATACTTCGAGTAGTTGAAAGGAGGGCACAGAATGCCAATACGACTTGACGGCGACGTGTTCTACACGATCGCGGAAGCAGCAGAAAAGACGGGCTATTGTCGAGACCACATTCGCCGGCAGTGTGTTGCCGGGAAGCTCGAGGCTACCTGCCGTGGGACGTGGTTCATAACGGAAGCGAGCCTGAAGAAATGGCTCATAGCGGACCGGCACGCGCAGGACGAGAAATGAGAACCGTACGGCACTTGGCTCGGCGCGGCTGGGCGTGGCCCGGCGTTGCATCGCATGGCAAGGGCCCCTTCGGGGGCGGGGGGCGGAGAAAGGATTAGGGATATGTACATCATAGTGTTCGAGGACGAGATCGTAATGGTCGGGACGATACCCGAAGAGGCATACAAGACACACGCCGAAGGATGCCTCACTATTATCGATGTCACAGACAGTAACCACCCGAAGGAGTACCAGGGCGACGGGTTGTGGAAGTCAATCGACACCCTTGCCAACGGGGATGAAGACTGATGCGCCACCCCCGCCCATTGTCTGCACGGGATGCCTTTACCGCCGCCACCGCCGCACAGGTCGCCGTCGATGTCGCCGAGGCCGCTGATGCATAGCGTAAACAGCAATGCTGCCTGATCGCACAGGAGCCGCAAAATGACAGACGCGCGTCGAGACGCTGACAGAGGCGCCTCGATGCATAATTACAGGCCAGTAGCTCTAATTGGCAGAGCGGCAGACTCCAAATCTGCACGCTGGGGGTTCGAGTCCCTCCTGGCCTGCCAGTGTCGATGCGCCAGCGTAGACGCGACAAGAGGAAGGAGGCGGCCTATGACGTGACACGACAGCTATAGGCTAGATCCGGCCCGGGGTTGTTTTCCCAGCGCCCCGGGCCTGCTCTCACGACACACACAGGAGAGATCATATGACAGTAAAAGATATAGTGGCCGCCTACCTTATCGAACACGGGTTTGACGGGCTGTATTCGCCGGAGGGTGACTGTGGCTGCACCCTCGGTCGGGATTTCATCCAGTGCGACGGGATATGTCATAGGTGTGTCCCGGCCTATAGGGTCGAGGACGATGGCGACGACCCCGCACCCGACCCGCCGTATTTCATGTCGCCCAAGCACCCAGATAGCGAGGAAGACACCCCGCCCGTCAAAGCCAATGCCGCCTACCGCGAAGAAGGACACATCTACGTAGACGGGCCGCCTCCGGTTGTTAGTGATGAGATAATTGCACGGTGTCGTCGCTTGCAGGAGCTGGCGGAGGACGGATTCGCCGACTTCTGACTTCCACCGCGCTCTCCCAGCCGCGCCCGTCGAGTGGCTGAGTAGAGACAGGAGGTTTCGCCCATGATGTGGTTTGTGACTCTCGCCAGCCTAATCGGCACCGTGGCAAATATCCACAAAAAATGGTGGGGTTTTGCTATCTGGGTCGGCACCAACGCGGCCTGGACTGTCCATAACGCCGTGATCAAACAGTGGCCGGCGGCGGGCCTGTTTTCGGTCTATTTCGTCCTCGCCATCTGGGGACTGTGGAAATGGAGGAAAACCGCCGCCGCCGAGGCCGCCGAGGACGCCGAAGACGCCGCCGACGCGGAGGCGGCGCTGAAAAAGTACCGCGATCAGGGGACGGACGGATGCATCCCCTACGACGAATACAGAGCCCGGCGATTCCGAGCCGAAAAGCAGGTCGGCGGCGGCATCATCCTGGGCGCGGACGACGACACCCACATTACAGCGGAATAGAGGAGACTCCGATGGCAACTGAGCAGACACTCGGCCCGGAACTCGATCGCTTCCGCATGCCGCTCAGCGTAGCGACCATAGCGGATATTGACCGGGCCACCAGGCACAAATACGGGCCGGGCTGCGTCGTCGCTCAAGAAGGCAAGTGGCTCGTCCTCTACGCCCCGGCCAAGCCTAAGGTTGTCCCGGTCACGGTCAAGATCATCTTCGGCGACTGGCTGCAGAAGGGCGAGGACGAGAGCATCTACGGGACAGAGCTGGGCATCGAGCTATCCAAGCGGGACCTACACAGCGGGACCACCTGGCACGGAGTCCGCGTCGAACTGCCCGCCGACATCGCCCGCGAGATCAAACTCGCCTGGGACCGCCACCAGGCGTATCCGGTGTTCTGTCTGGTACCAGAGGAAGAAGGACGCCGCGTCGTGTCGTGCGCTCACAGTTCTGCGGAGTGTCAATCCATCTGCGATGCCACCGATGGCAGGCGTCGATGAGTCTGTCTTCATTGTGTTTTGCTTGCACCCGGAATATATCGCCCGCGACCACATCCTCCGCCGGCTTGACGCCGCTATGCTCCAGTTACGAGACAAAATCGACCTGGAGGCGTTGTTCTACGATCCTAAGGAAGACGGAGGTGAATAATGGACACATACTCCCATACCAACCCCACGGCCCGTATCGAGGCACTCTGTGCCGAATTGGCCGAGTTGATCCCCACGTGCCCGGTGCCTCCCGGGAGCGTCAAGATCGACCCGATCACCGTAGTATGGGAGAGCGACGCGGCTGGTGGGCTGACAGCCCTGATCACAGCGGCCACCGCCACCGCTGGCGTCCCGCTAAATGCCGACGCCGTAGCCGAGGATGCTGACATGATCGGCTGTCTTGCCATCGTCCTACTCACGAGAAAAGCCGACACAGAAAAGAACGCCGAATGACCGCCCTGAAAGCCCCCCCCCATTTCCCCTGTTTGCCCCTGGCAACCACCTACGAAACGGAGACTCGAAATGAGAATCAAAGAAATTACGAGCCAGTCCCGTCGCGACTTCGATGCCATCTATGAGTGTGATCACTGCGGGGTCACGAAAAAGGCTTCAGGCTACGACGATGTGCACTACCACAACAAGGTCATCCCGGCCATGAAATGCGCCGAATGCGGCAAGACCGCAGGCGACAGCTACCGCCCGCTGGCCCCGAAGCACGCGGACGGCGAGGAGGTCTGAGAACCTATGACCGCCTTGAAAGCTCCATTCCCCTGGTTCGGCGGCAAGAGCCGCGTGGCCCATATCGTCTGGCCCCGCCTCGGGGACGTGCACCACTACGTCGATCCATTCGCCGGCAGCCTCGCCGTCCTGCTACAGAGGCCGGCATGGCATGAGCGGGCAGTCGAAACGATCAACGACCTCGACGGCCATATCTGCAATGTCTGGCGGTCAATCCACCTACAGCCCGACGCGACAGCCGAATGGGCTGACTGGCCGGTCAGCGAGATCGATCTGCATTCCCGGCACGCCTGGCTTGTGGAGCGGACGCCATCGCTCGAGGCCGACCTCCGGGCCGATCCCGAGTACTGCGATCCCAAGGCCGCCGGATGGTGGATGTGGGGTATCTCCTGTTGGATCGGGTCGGGCTGGTGCAGCGGCGGGCGGGAACACACGCGCCCCGACATCGCCTGTGCGGGCAAGGGCGTCCACACAGCGAAGACGAGGTCGCACCTGAGCAACGCCGGCAAGGGCGTCCACAAAAGCGGCAAACGCCCGCACCTCAACGCACCTATGGGTGTACGCAAAATGCAAGGCGATTCCCTCCGCTCGTGGTTTGGCGCCCTGAGCGAGCGGCTCCGGCGTGTCCGCGTCTGCAATGGCGACTGGTCGCGGGTCGTGACTTTCGCGGCGTCCCTCTTTGAGCGGAACGCATCATGGCCGTGCGGCGTCTTGCTCGATCCGCCGTACGACCAGGAGATGCGCGACCGCGGCTGCTATGCCGTGGACAAGCCCGGCCTGTCGGCCGACGTACGCGAGTGGTGCCTCGCAAATGCCGATAACACAAGATACCGGATCGCCCTCTGCGGCTACGAGGGCGAACACGACCTGCCCGGTTGGGAATGCGTCGAATGGAAGGCCAGCGGCGGCTACGGGAGCCAAGGTGACACCCGCGGACGCGAGAATGCGGCCCGCGAGCGGATTTGGTTCTCGCCCCATTGCCTGAACCCAGAACGACAGGGCATGCTTTTTGAGGAGGTGACGACATGACCCGTAACGAAATCGCGTTGGCGCTACATTTGGCCCGTGTCGCCGGCCTGCCGGTCGTCGATGACATCTTCGATCTGGAAGACTTCCGGCGCCCTTTTGTAATGGCGATAGCGCCGATCCCGCATTACTATCCAAATGGACACATAGTAATGCCGCTCCAGCGTCCGTGGGAGTTCTGGGCGCCGCAGCGGGAGCTGAGCCAAGCCATGCGCTGCGTGCACGGATGGGAGACCGACTCACGGAAGATGGTCCTGAATGCAAACTCGATCTGCGTGTGGATCGACGGAGCCAGGTGGGAGCTTGCGTTCGGCAGGACTATCCGAGACGTAGATACTATCGACCAGGCTGCCTATATTTGCCGCGTCCTGGGCGACGTGACCGGGTTTGAGGAGGGAGCCAAGACATGATATTCAACGTTATAAAAGCGCCCTGCCCGACTGTCTATTACGGCACGTCATGGAGGGCGACTGGACAGCAGCCGCATGGCGCGCACTAGCACAACTCGAAACCGTACTTGAAGTTGCAGAGGAGACCTAAATGAAATACCACGTGATAGATATGGAAACCGGCGAGACGCCGGACGAAAGGCAAATCGCACTGACTGAGGAATGGGCAAAATACCTGATCTACTGCGATATGGACGGCTTTGCTCTCCGACCGGACGGCTCACTGATACTGCTCGACGACGACGGCAACACAGCCGTCTGTCCGCGCGGACGGTTCCAAGTCAAGCAAGGAGCCCTAAATGAGTGAACAAAACGCCAGAAGCCAAGTGGGAGGCACAAGAGATGGCCGACGCCAAGATGGCGGAACTCAAAGCGAAGGTCGATCTGGCGGCCTTTTGTGGGACAGGGGAGGCGAGCTGCGATGCCTAAGCTCTCAATGACGACATCGCTCAAACGCCTCAAGGGCGCCGACGCCCAGGAATATCTCGACTGGCTCTTCGACCTTCAGGCGCGGGCGACGGCGGCGCGTAAGCATCTGCGAGCAGCAGAGGCCATAGCCGACGCTTCCGACCGGCCGGGACTGCTCAGTCGGCGGGTAAGTCAAGCAGCACGGGAGGTGGCCGCAGTGGCGGAAGCCATAGACAAACTCCCGCTGTGCCCTGTACCGGGGTTGGAGACGGAAAGGCCGAAGCCTCCGTCGCTGTCGATGCGACGGAGTATGGAAGCGTTGGCGGTCCTGAGCGGGGAGGAGGAGCCGCTGTCCGCGAGGAAGCTGGCGCCCCTGCTGGGGAAGCCCCCAAAAACTGTATCGGTGTACATGACGACATTGGAAGGGCTCAGGTATGTCAATCGACCCTTCGGACCGGTGGGCGGTTATGTAATCACGCGCAAGGGACGCGCCAAGCTCGATGAGGACGAATGATACCGACTTGACAAACTCGCCGAAGCCGTGGCTCTGGCGACCGGGTTTGAGGAGGGAGCCAAGACATGATATTCAACGTTATAAAAGCGCCCTGCCCGACAGGCGGGTCTTGTTGAGGAGACAATACAGTGGGACGACTTGCGAGAGACGATTTTCTTGGCCATGCTCGGCAACGAATGTCGTGGTCCGATTGCAGACTGTACAATGAGTGGATTTACAATTTACAGCGACGGACAGATGCTATCCTTGAGCATGTGTCCAAAGCAATTCTCTATGCGGAAAGTGAGCGATACTTGCTTTTTGCTCAGAAACGACTCGACAAAGCCCGAACAGAACTCATTGCTCTAAACGATCACGTTGCTGCGATTCCGTTCACAAAATAATGAAGTACGACAAAGCAACAATAATCCAGCGTATCGATGTGCTATCCGAACTGCGGTCGCTTGGTTTGCGTGCGCCAGAATCCTCACAACCAAACGCTGCTGGCTGGATGTCTGTGCATTCGCCTGTCAGGCAGGACAAGCTGGTTGAGAAACCTATTGCTCGGGAGATTCTCGAAAGCGCATGGACCGATTTGGTCAAGCTCTACGGCCTTGAACTGACTGCCGTGATGATGGGCAGCGCCGCCCTCGCAATTATTCAAGACAGGCCTGACCTGCGAGATTCCTTTGACGCCCGCGTTGCGATTTGGCTGGTGGGCCCCTCGGGCTGTGGCAAAACTGACTGGGCACTTCTGGCGATGCGGTGGTTCGGTAGTCTCACTCGCTCAGACATTCCATCCTGGAACGACACCGCCAACGCCGTCCAAATGGAAGCCTCGACAATGCCGTCCGTTCCCGTCGTCTGTGACGATTGGAAGGGATCATCTTTTGGGCGAGGCGAGGCCGACCGGGCAAAACGTGTACTGCAAGCCTACTGTTCGGGCAAGTCCCGAACGCGAATGACGTCCAGTGGCAGATTCAACACCACATCGCAGCCCATCGGTTGCGTGTAGGGGGCCAGCGGGTTCGCGTCTGGAAACTTGCAGGTGAGGCGCTCGAATCGTTCGGCGGCGGAAATGCAATGCAGGAACTGAGGCAGGGATTCTGACGCTATAGCGACTTCCACCCGGAAGACATAGGTGGTGCAATCCTTTGGGCACAAAAGGTTGAAGATTCTTCAATAATGGTAATGAAAATACCGAGAGCAACACTCACATATACTGTGTCATCTACGTCTAGAGAAATCATTTCAGATGAAATGGACAGGGGCTCGTGCAACCATTGTTCGAACCACAGTGGTTCGTAGAGTTCTGTTGCATACCGCTTCCGTGTCCCGAAGCTTAAATCAGCAGGTTGGCCTGGTTTAGACGTGTATATTCCAGCCAAGAGATCGAATGCAGGACCATTGATCGTATATCTAATACGCAAGTTAAGACTGAAGCTGTACACACCCGCAACAAGACATGTCATTATTCCTGTTGCGGAGTCATACGAGAAGCCATTCCCAAAACTCCAACTCCACTTCACCGTGCCTGTATAGGGCGAGACAGGGGCAGACAAGCCAAAGAAAGAATTGCCCTCTTTTGCCGTTGCCGGCCTCAAACTGAGCCCGCCAACCTGTTGCTTCAAGTCCGTAATCTGTTCTTGCTGATTCCGAATCCGCCGTCCCAGTGCCGCCGGGCCGCTCATGCCGGGGAAGTCCACTATCCGCGCGAAGTCAAGCTCCCAGTAGTTCGTTGAAAAGCTCGTGGTCCGCGCGCCGAAGTCCCACGTCTTGCTTGTCACGATAGTACCTATGGGGAATCGGTGCCAGCTTGACGACACATTCAGCAAGTAGCTGCCAACCGGGCACCATTCGCCCAGCCGGTCTATGACCAATTCCATCTGGGCGCGTTCCTCGCCATACCAGCCCGAGGCCAACGCCGCAATCTTCCGAAGCCGCTCACTGTCGTCTCGCACATACCCGTTGTCAATTCCTTCCAATGTCCCATCGGCATAGAGCAATCCACGCTCATCGACAGCCACAACCGTATTCGGGGCAATCCACCAACATTCCGCACCTTCCACGTCGATCGTCACTGCTCCGCCGCTTGCTGTCTGTTGCTGAGACGATATTTCCTGTTCCACCGTCAGGCGCTCGTCCGTCTCGATTGCCACAGTGGCCAGCAATTCTTCATAGTCGCCCGCCGGCTCATAGGCAGAATCTTCAGTATCCGCATCGTCCACATCGAAGTGCCCACTGCCCATTTTATGTGGTATCTGCGGCGTGACCCAAAGCCCCATCTCCCGGTCAGCGACTCGCACCGAACAGGCAGGAACAATGCCCAACTCAGGATCAACCTTGTCCACTTGGTAGTACCACATCGTGGTGCCGGTATCGTGCCCGAGAACCACCAAGGGTGCCATATACTCGGGCTCCGCATCAGAATCCGCCCCGGCCTTCGGAACTGGTATCCAACGCAAGAGCCGTCGCCCAAATGGAATGAGGGCCGCTGTAGTTGCATCATCTAGTGTGCCATCGCCCAGGACAGTTGGTAGGGCATTATTCTGTGCTCCGCCAGCGCCGTCGCCTGTGTCTCCATTCCAGTCGTTGGGGATTCGATGGAATTGGTAGACTCGCTCATGCAGGTCTGTCCGGCGTTCAGCATCATGGTCGTATTGATTTGTGGAACCGACGTGCCCAGCCTTATAGCTGGTTTCTTCCGCATCAGTCCAACCCTTTTCGAGCGTGCAGTCCTCATACGCAACCGTGAAGCACGACACCACGCGGCCACCACGCACAATCACTTTGTCGCGCCGGCGAGAAATCGATCGCTTGACAATCGCGCGCTTGATGTCAGCCGCGTTGTCAAACTCCATCCGAACCACATGGGGATTCGCCGGAATCGTGATGTCGCCAGCAGTGATGGGCTTGCCACCGATTGCATACACGCCGATCCCAACTGTGCCCGATCCCGTGGTTGTGATAATCGCACACATTCCACGCACACGGTCACACAAATGCGTGATTGCATCGAGTACACTCAGGCCTTCCAGCCGGTGCACTGCAATGATGTTCCCGAGCAATTCCTGTGCCTGCCCTCCCAGCACAAACGGAACATCGTCGGGACTATAGTACTGAAGCAAATAATCAACAATGTGGCAATTCGTCCATTCGTACCCATCGCTCGAGAATAGAATGACACCATCATCGCCAATACTCTCGCTACCATTCCCCGCCAATGAAGCACCGCTGTGCTCATACCGTTCGTTGAACGTGGGACAGCGATTGACAAATGTGGCTGCACCGCCCACGTCGTAGTACGCGCCCTCGATAGTCTTCAGCTTCAACAGGTATCCTAAGTCGTACGCCGTGATCTGTTCGCGCCCTCGCGGGGTGGCATCCTCTGTGCCCCAGATGTCATAGCTGTCATCGCCAAATATCCCCGTCCAAATCGGCGTCTGCCCATTCTCGTCAAGAAGGCGGATTTGCACGAAATAGCCCAGAAAATCAGCGGGCCGCACTGTAACGACATCAGGACTCTTGGCCGTGCGAATGACCTCGCCATAATCCCACTCGAATGTGGCTGTTCCAATTGTGGGCAATACTGCCTGTTTTGCCGATACCGGATAGAGAAATGGCTGCTTGATCCAATCATCACCCCAGGCGGCTTTCGTTCGCACTTCCCATGTTGCGCCGTCAACCACCGAAGGCGAACTCGTCGGCCGATAGACTTGGACCTGCGCCATTATTGCCTCTGTTCTGCAATGGTGCCATACGCGATGGCCGCCTCGGGCGTCGCCGGGCCGCTAGTATCTGTTGTGGTCGAATAGATCGTCGTGTTCGTCGAATCCACATTCACGGGGCCCGTATCCACCCGGCGGGTCCGCACAACAGTCTTGGCCGTCAAGCCGTTGGCGAATGTGCCGCTTGTGTAGTCCAAATGCGCCACACCATCAACCATGACCATCGTTTCTTCAGTTGGGCTATCATTGTCAGGATCGGGATCGCTTCCGTTGGTAGTCAAGAAGATCGCCCACTTAGATGCCACAGACAAGCCGTCAGAGGCTTCGTAGTAGTCGGCAGTGATATTCACCGCACCGCCGGCTGCGGGTGCGATAGCGGCATTCTCAGGGGCCGTGGGGTGGTCTGCCTGCGAAGCGCCCGCATCGTCAACTGTCACTGTCCAACTCGCGATATTCTGCGAACAGAGATTGTACTTGTTGCGAAGGCGCAAGGTGAAGTAGTACGTCCGTTCTGTGCCCCCGGGCGCGGCGGCCAATGCGGCCGTCTCGTGAGGAAGGCTCGACGGTGTTTCCCAGGGCGCCGCGTCGAAATCGGGCTCGGTGTCAATTCCGCGGTACAACTCATACTGAATCAACGCATCGTTCGCCACACGGTAACCGCCCCGGAGCTCCTGGTATTCGTCTGTGTTGGCAACCAGCGTATGGGCACCCGTAGGCGTTGAAATCAGCCGGTTGCCGGAGGCACTTGTGAGGTAGATGGGCATTGCGTATCCTCGATTCGATATGACATTGTACCCTCTTCCAAATTGACAAACTCCACAATTATACATTTGTCCACCGACAGCTCTGCTTTGTCGTGCTTGATGTAGTCTTCGAGAATCATACTGCCGAACGTTTCCAGTTGTTCACTACGCCGTTTGAGCGCAGTGAGTTCTTCCTGGAGTTCCTTGAATCGATTGACGTCCCGAGTATCCAGTGCTCGCACATTGGCATTGTCTGTCATTTTGCTGTCCCCATTGTGAGCGGCAAATTACGAATCATGGCAATCAGTTCGGACCGCAGGACCAGGTAGCCACCGCACAACCGCGCATTTTGTTCTGTCGTGATTTGGAGATCGGTGTCAGATTGATACCGATTCACCCGGCAAGCATACTGGTCCAATTCTTGGGCCTTTGTGCTGATTTCTCGGGCAATCTCGGCCACAGATCGTTGAACGTCTTTAATCTCACCATCCACTGTCGATTGTCCTCCAGCCGCCGTCGGCATAGATTTTGACCGTATTGTCGTTCGTGTTGATACAGATCATGCCCTCGATAGTCTGTGTCGGATTGCCCGTATCTGTCTTGGTGTAGACACCGCAGACCGTGTGTTTGCCGTCTGCGCTCTCAGGATACATGTGCACGCTTGCCTTGCCCGCTACAATATCTTCAGACCAAAGCTGGCTGGTATCGGCCACGGCTGCCGACGGCGCCGTTCCATTCAGGATCGCAAGAACATTGCGTCCCGTCGCGTCAAGTACTGAGGCGCCGATGGAGACCGTATCAACACCCGCATCGCAGAAGAGCAGATGTGTGAGCCCATTGCCTTCAACGCGGAAATCCTTGTCGGCGCCCGACTCGTTGATTGTGACTTCACCGTCGAGAATCGTGTCCCCAGTCACATCAAGCTCTACTGTGGGAGCAACGACCGATCCAATACGAGTTTTTGCATTGAAGGCGTTCGGCCCAGTAGAACCCGTCTGATAGATTGCCCAGTTGGTTGTTGCACCTGCTTGGTTGCCAACGTACAGGCCGTAATGTGTGGTGCACGTACCACCGGTCGTTGACGCTATGATCTTGATTGCGGTGCTTGTGCCTATCGTCCCCGCCTTTATATATGGGATCACCCTGATACCGTTCGCTTCAGTAATCGTCCCGGGGGCATCATAGTTGCCATAGAGTATTGAAATGCCGGACACATTGGCTATTGTGCCGGATAGAAAATTTACTCGAGCTTTTGCATCAATATGGATGGCACGAGCGTATCCTGTGTTCGTGATTCCATTGTCAACTTTCACCCGCAATCGCCAGTACATGCCAATATTCAGATATGACCCGTTCGACGTTGTCTCGGGCATAAAATCGGCATAGACACAATGAGCACCCGTGTCGTTTGTTGGCAAGTAAAGCATATTTTCCCGCACGTTGGCGTCCGGTGCCACGCCAATACCGATATTGCCGCCGAAGCTTGATGTCCCGGTCACATCCAAAACGCCCAGGCTCGTTGTTCCAGCCGAGGATGTAAGCCCATTCGCCAACGTCACCAATCCGTCCGCGCCAATTGTTACAGGCGTCAGGGACGGCGAGTCGCCATCGTCGCCATCGTTGACGAGAATCTCCAGCTTGCCCTTGTGATCGTCCCCGGTGCCATCGTGAGACACCTGTATCTGGGCCAGGTTGTGGGCTGTCCCATCGCCCTTTTCGCCCCGGAATGTCAGGATATTCTCGCGACCCCCATCGGTATCCTCGTGTGTGTCGTTGAGGAATATGAAGTGTCCCTTGGTTTCATTGGACGTTGTGCGCATTATCAAGTCATCGCCCGAGGCCGTTCCGCCGAGAACAACCTGTCCGCCCGACCGTCCAGCCAAGAGGACATATTGCGTATGATCGTCGTCGCTCAAGCCGCCAAGGCCGCCGTGGTCAACGCCGGAATCCTTGACAACGACATAGGCACCAGAAGTATCGAAATCGTCCGAATGAAATGGAATCTTGGCCTGAGAGTTTGGATCGTCTTCTACCAAGGCCAACGTCGTTGACGCACCAATTCCAACTTTCAACGTATATTCACTCATGACTCACCTCACGTCGCGTATCGCAAACGAATGCTATTCCACGCCACCGGCACGGCCTTCGCACCCGCTGGAAGGGTTCGCCGCAACCAAACGCCATAAATATTCGTGGTCGCCAATGTGGCAATCGAAACTCCGTTCACACTGCGAATCGGCGTGTACCACGTCAGCCCTCCCGGGATTCCGCCCGAACCGTCTGTGAACTGCCCAGCAGGCTGCCCCGACGGCGCCTCAACCGCAATTCGTAGCCCGGGCACAGAATACAGCCAGTCAGTTGCCGCCCCCGCAGACGCGCTCGTTCCAAGCTGAGCCCGACCAGCCGAAGGCACTGTCAGGGCTGTGGCTGTCCTACTTGTGTAATACGCAATTTCGCGCAATGTCGTGTCTGCTTGCTCAATTCGTGCCCAGCCCGCATCGGGCCAGTCGGCAAAGCTGTCCGTGGTCGTAATCGTCCCGGCGCCCGAGGCGCCAAGCTGCCCGCCATCAGCAACGGCCTCAGACCCCAGCACACCGAGGAAAACCTTGATCCCCGTGATTGTTCCCGAGCTTTCGTTCTTCAAGCAAACGCAACGTGGCTCGTCTATCCCTGTCCCTGCCTGAGCACTCGTCACATTGTCGCAGCCGCCAAGGTTGTTCAGTTGGTCCATTATCGTGACGGCCATCGCACCCACCAGGTCCGCGGCGCTTGTTCGAGACACACGAATTGCCCGGTCGGTTTGGTGCCCAGTGATGAGCTTCGTCTCACCGTTGGCAATCGTGACCGCAGTGCCCTGTTCCTCGCTGGGGGGGGTCCACAGAAGAGTATCGACCGTGCGCGCGTACAGTACACCCGTGCCGGTTCCATTCTCGGGCGCCACAAAATCCACCGTGAGGTTCGCGAACACATCGGCGAATGCGGCAGATTGCCATTCCGCTGTGGAACTCGATCGATATTTGCCCGTGCTGGAATCCGGCGTTGCTTGCGTGCCACCGTCCGCACTGGCGCCCGTGAGATATGCCCACAGAGCGTCGGGCCCTGTTTTTTCGTCCGCCATTACGACTCCGAGATTGTCAACTTCTGAGTGCCGTCAGCATAGCTGTACGATACGTTGGGCGGATCGGGATGGCGTACTACGTAGACAGTGAACGACGTAATAGAGCCGGTGTTACCATTGTCCCCAATGCCCACAACGCGGAACTGATGCGAAGTCACGTCTTCAAGGAATCGCGATTCCCACGTGAAATACTCGAGATCATCGTCGCTGATTTCCGCGCGTGTCGTCCATGAACTGTCTACATACTCCTGAACGCGATACCTGTCCACACCGGCCACGTCAAACCAACGCAGCGTGAGCCGACCGGGAAAGGCTGTCCCGGGCAATGCAGTCGAACTGTCGAGAATCTCCAACAGAACTGACTCGCCAGAATCCAGAAACAGATCGTAGGACGCCACCACGGTCGTCTCGACAAGTTTCCCGTCGCGGTAGATGTAATATGTCGGTGTCCCGCCAAGATCGCTGGTCCACGTAATTCTCCACGTCCAAGCGCCTATTTGCACCGAATTACTTATCGTGACGGCCATGGCCTATCCTGTCATTGTGGTGCTGGATGTGGCATGTAGCCGCCACTTACACCGCTGGAGATATGCGCCACCATTTACACCGCCCACCGGTGTTGCCCCCCTCTGTAGCATGCCCACACGCTCGACGCCAAGAACCACAAGATTCGTAACGCCAAGCCCATTGCCATCGGTGAACGTCCGACTCGAATTGATATAGGCGATATAGGTGCCCAACGCCGTCCCGGCGGCCGCAGCAGTCGAATGATCGCACAGTGTGTCAACTGTGAACTCGACGGGCTGTTCCGCCGAAATGAGGAAGATCGCGCCGTCAACGCCAGGACGCTGGATTTTCTTCTGCGAAGCATTCGACAGAGCAAGATTCCCCGAGACCGTTGCGGAAATGAACGAGAATGAACCGATTGAGGGATTCGCCATGACTATTCCATTCCTTTCACAAGATTAGTCAGATCACCCCCAAGACTTCTGCCACCAAGAGAACCAGCGGCACCAGTGCCAGTACCAGCTGCTTCGGCGTTTCGTTCGTTGGCCTCAGCGCTCCGCTCGTTGGCCTCGACATTACGCTCATTGGCCTTTTTCGTTTCCTCTATCGCGGTTGTGTTCTTCTCCACCGCCTCAACAAGACGCTCCGCCTGTTTGCTGGTTATCCCGGTGTCTTCCTCTGTGAATCCCTGCTCGTCTTGTACAAGATCATCTCGGTACAGGCGACCCGATTGACTGACCTTGACATGTGGGTTGTTCCTCAAAAAA
>Ga0307928_10000635_pt1 | contig 26452 bp, 25 predicted proteins | sample AceLakmetagen232_FD_201815 | JGI IMG/M metagenome (GOLD analysis project Ga0307928, IMG submission 201815) | Saline water microbial communities from Ace Lake, Antarctica - #232 | ecosystem: Environmental > Aquatic > Non-marine Saline and Alkaline > Saline | place: Antarctica: Ace Lake... | reverse complement strand
ATTACTCCCATATTCACAAATTTTTTAAAGTTGATTTTTTTTTCAGCTAAAGGTATCAACATTAAAAAAAATAAGAGTCCACCAAATCCAATGCCAGTCCATTTTATTGACATACAAGCACCTAAGCTTAAACCTGATAGTGTTAAAAATAACCATTGTTTTTTTTGATATTTATTGTCAGCCGACGGGATAAGATAATTTTTTTTAGTTGCTTTTATAAAAAAATAAAGACTTAACAATCCAAAAAATAGTAAAAATATATCTAGAAAGATGTGTCGTGATTGCACGAGAAGTGCGTTTTCGAAGATGAACAAAAAACCACCTATAAGGGCGATTTTTTTCGAATTAGTTAAAAGTTTAATAAAAGCATAAAAAAGGATTACAGATAGGGTTCCGAATAAAGCCGGTAGAAATCTTAGAGCAAAAAAAATATTTGGAGAACAAGGATGTCCAATTTCTTCAAATGTGCAATTTGTTTCTATGTTGAAAATCGATCCAGCACTAGCAAGCATCATTTTCCCTAATGGTGGATGTATATCAAAATAAGGAGTTTTTGTAAGGTAATCAGAGGCGAATTTTCCGAAATAAAATTCGTCAAAAACTACTTCAGATGGATAGGAGAGAAAAATAAAATGGGTTAATGCAGATAATATTATTAAACCCACCAAACACCAATTGATTTTTTTACTCGGCATATCAGAATATTTTTACTTATCGCTGATAGATATTTTTTTAGACAATTGCTCGTTTTCCTTAGGAATGCTTAGGCGCAAAATGCCACGCCTTACCGTTGCCTTTGCTTGAGTGATTTTAACTTTTTCCGGAAGAATAATTTTTTTTGAGAAAGGTCCCCAAAAACATTCTTGTAGAAAATAATTTCTTTTTTCTTTGTCTTGAGGCCTCTCTCTTTTTCCCCTAATAGTTAGCATATCCTCCTCTACAGAAATATCTAAATCTTTAGCGGTTATTCCAGCGATAGGTGATTCAATAACAAATTCTTTTTCTGTTTCATAAACATCTACAGCTAACTCTCCTTCAGCTTTTTGTGACGGCCATTGTCTTTCAGGATTTTCTTTTTTATCTTCTTCCATTAAGTCCGCATCACTTTTCTTTTTTTTGAAAATAGACATATTTTATTTGCGATTCAGGATACCCTGCGCACCCTGCAAACGCTTGCTAATTTTTTTACTTTTTTGAATTCAAATAAGACAATAATGAATAAACTGGCAAGGATTGTTATTATAGCAGTTGCTCCTTGCCACCCTTCTATCTTTATAGCAATATTAAATAATCCGTGCAAGGCAATTGAAATTAATAATCCAAGAAATAAAAGTCGTCGTCGTTTTTTGGTCTTAAATAAAGATAGCGCTAAAAAGAATCCGATATTAGCGGAACAAAGAGCATGTAAGAATGTCGCTCCGATAAATCTTCCACTTAAAGCAAGCGCAGTTTTTTCTATGAGGTATGGTTCTTTTAATAAAAACAGAATTAAAATGTTTTCTAATGCCGCAAATCCTAAGCCAACAATAATCATATAAATCATAGCATCTACTGGTTCATCAAATTCAGTATTTTTTAAAACGCTCAATTTTATAACCAAATATTTTGCAAGCTCTTCTACAAGCCCAACTCCCGCTAAAAAGTAAATTGCTAGAAGAATATTTTGTGAAAAATTTAAGCCTTGAAGTAATGCGACGAATTTCCACTCAATCAAAGCAGCGGGCAGGGTAACAGCCATTCCATAGATAAAGATTTTTATTACCATTGCGTTCGGTTCTGGTCTTTTATCTTTTCTTAAATAAAAAAGTAACCAGATAGTGCTGGGAATTAGACCTAAAATAATAAAGATAGGATAAAGAAACATAGATTGATTAATTATTTATTATCTATTCTAAGATTTGGCTGTGCTTTAATTTTTTGCCAATTGTCAGGAGATTGATTCTTCATAAATTTCATCCAGGCAGTGAAAGCAATCATTGCTGCATTGTCTGTGCAAAACTTGGAATCAGAGAAATGAAAGATAATATTTAAATTTTCTTTTTTAATTTTTTCTTTGAATTGTTTTTGTAATTCTTTGTTAGCTGTTACTCCGCCACCGAGAAGAATTGATTTTGCTTTATAATCTTTTGTTGCCTTTATTGTTTTTTTTATCAAGACATCAATGATTGCCTGTTGGGCTTCACGAGCCATTGCTTGAATGTATTGTTTTGATTCTTTTTCTTTTTTTGTTTTCTTTTTATCTCCGAGCTTAACGGGGAGACAAGGTTCTGCCGAGTGAAACGAAGCGTGGTTCTTATAATCATACAATACTGCTGTTTTTAGTCCAGAGAAACTAAAATCATAATCCTTAGAATAAAGCATTGGTCTAGGCAATTTTATTGACAGATTATTATTGGCTAATGGCTTCGCTGCTTCTTTGGCAATAGCTGGTCCTCCGGGATATGGGAGTCCTAAAATTCTAGCAATTTTGTCAAAAGCTTCTCCCGCTGCATCATCTCGCGTTTCACCTAAAATCTTATATTTTCCAAAACTTTTCATTAGAATAATTTGAGTATGTCCTCCCGATACAATAAGAGAAATTGCAGGGAATTTAATTTCTTTTGGTTCTTGCGCTTTGTTTTTTGTTTTTTTGCTATCTGATTTTAACCAATTAGCGAGAATGTGTCCTTCAATATGATTTATTCCCATTATTGGAATTTTCCAACAACAAGCAAGGGCTCTAGCAAAATTCACTCCCGTCCACAAGCAAGGATCCAGTCCGGGTCCCATTGTTACTGCTATTAAATCAATTTTAGGCTTTTGATTCGTTGCTAAAAATCTTTTCAATTCTTTATAAAGAACGGCTTCTCTTTCTAAAATTTTTTTTAATTTTTGACAATTGAATTTTGAGGCTAATTTGACATCTTGTGTTAGATTAGTTTCCTTCAATGCTTTGGCGAGTAGTGGCGTCAAATTTTTTTGATGTTCTCTTCTTGCCACTAACGGATACACTCCTCCCCATTTTTGATGGATTTTAACTTGTGAGGAAATCAAATTTGAAATTAACTCAAATTTCTTAGCGGAACCTTTTGCTAAGGCAATGCACGAATCATCACAAGATGTTTCTATTCCTAATATTATCATTCATTTAGAATATCAGTCCTCTTGAAATTTTACAACTTTTCAATTAAGATAGATTATGATGTTGGTAATAGACCCCATCATCTAGTGGTTAGGATATCAGGTTTTCATCCTGAAAACCGGGGTTCGACTCCCCGTGGGGTCGCATTAGAAATATAGACAACTTATGGATGAAAAATATTATTTAAAAATTTCTCATGCTTGTGATTTGAAAAACCCTAAAGAGAGGGTTTTATTTAGATTTTTAGAAATGTTGCCCGGACTTTTGACATGGTTTACTCTTTTGGGAGCAATTGCGCTTTGTTATTTCCGTCCCCAATTAGCAGCATTTTTTATTCTAATATTTGTTCTTTATTGGTTTTTTAGAGCAATATATTTTTCTTTTCATTTGAGAGCTGGATACAAGAAGATGAAAGAAGAAGAAAATATTGATTGGTTAACAAAATTAAAAGACCTTAAAGAAATTTCTAATGGATTATTGGTTGATGATTGGAAAGGAATTTATCATTTGATTATTTTACCTATGTATAAGGAGCCATACGCCATAGTGAAAGAATCTATAGAAGCTTTGTTAAAAACTGATTATCCTAAAGACAAAATGATTGTTGTTTTAGCGCAGGAGGAAAAAGCAGGAGAAGAAATAAAGATAATTGGCGAGAGAATAAAACAAGAATTTAAAGATAATTTTTTTAAGTTTTTAATTAGTATTCATCCTGCGGATTTGCCTAACGAGATCGCGGGTAAGGGCTCTAACGAATCATGGGCCGCCGAGAAAGCAAAGAATTTTTTAGATAGCATAGAGATTCCTTATGAAAATGTTATTTTCTCTGCACTTGATATTGATACCGTAGTGTCGGTTCATTATTTCAGTTGTTTGACTTATCATTATTTGACTACTGCAAAGCCAACGAGGACTAGTTTCCAACCTATTCCATTATTTTTAAACAATGTTTGGCAAGCGCCAAGTATTTCTCGGCTCTTTTCTTTTTCTTCGTCGTTTTGGCATATAACAAATCAAGAAAGACGAGAGAAATTGATTACTTTTTCTTCTCATTCTATGTCTTTTAAGGCCTTAGTTGAGGTGGGTTTTAAACAAAGAAATGTTGTATCTGAAGATTCAAGAATTTTTTGGCAATGCTTTTTGTTGTTTGACGGAGACTATAGGGTTGAACCGCTTTATTGTTCCGTTTCAATGGACGCCAATGTGGCTCGCTCTTTTTGGCAAACGATTCTTAATATGTATAAACAACAAAGAAGATGGGCTTATGGAGTGGGCGATATTGCCTATTTTACTTTTGGTTTTATGAAGAATAAAAAAATTCCTTTTAAAAAGAAATTTTCTTTGGCTTTTGAAATAATTGAAGGACACTGGAATTGGGCTTGCGCTTCAATTTTATTGGCGACATTAGGTTGGTTGCCAGTTTTTCTTGGCGGAGAGGAATTTTCTCAAACTCTTTTTTCCTACAATCTTCCAAGGGTTACGGGAAGAATTTTAGCCATTGCTATGATTGGGTTGTTTAGCTCTATCTATTATACTTTTTATTTGCTTCCACCAAAGCCCGGAAAGAAACAGAGAGATTTAAATGTCTTTTTGTCCTCGCTTCAATGGTTTCTTCTTCCATTAACAATGATTTTCTTTACTGCGTTGCCAGCAATTGATGCGCAGACCCGTTGGCTTCTTGGTAAATATATGGGTTTTTGGCCAACGCCAAAACATCGTTAATAGCGCAATAGACCCGGCCCAGTGATAGTGACTATTCTAAATGTATTGTTTGAGTAAATCTTTTTAATCTTTCTCTTAATGCGGGAAAGTTTTTTAGTCCTGTGTTCGTTGAGAGAATTTTTTTTGCCGCTTCCCGAGTTTTTTCTACTAAAGAAAAATTAGTCAAGGCATTCATAGCAATGTCTGGAATGCCCCATTGTTTAGTTCCTATAAATTGTCCCGGTCCACGAATTTTTAAATCTTTTTCTGCTAATTCCAGCCCATTGTCTATTTTAGACAAAGCTATTAATCTGTCGCGGGCATTCTTTGAACGAGCATTATAGAAAAGAAAACAATACGACTGTTCCCCAGTCCGACCTATTCTTCCTCTGAATTGATGAAGTTGTGAAAGCCCAAATCTTTCCGCCCCTTCAATAATCATAACCGTGGCATTGGGAACATCTATTCCCACTTCAATTACAGAAGTGGAAACCAAAATATCCGTTTTTTTGTTTTTGAATTTTTTCATTATTTGGGATTTTTCCGTGCTTGACATTTTGCCGTGAAGCATTGCCAACTTAAATTGCGGAAAAATATCTTTTGAAAGTCGTCCATATTCTGTCTTAACTGCCTTAACTTCTGACCAACCAGTTTTATCTTCTTCCCCTTCGTCAAGCTCTCTCTCCTCTATGCGAGGACAAATAACAAAAACCTGTTTCCCTTTTTTAACTTCTTTTTCAATCAACTTGTATGTTTTTTTTCTGTCTTTTTGAGAGACCAACAATGTTTTTACTTTTCGTTTTCCTTTTGGCATTTCATCAATGATAGACAAATCCAAATCACCATAAACAGTTAGCGCTAAAGAACGGGGGATAGGTGTAGCCGTCATTGATAGTAAATGAGGAATGAGTATTTCTTTTGATAAACCATTTTTCTTCTGACAAAGTTTTGCCCGTTGCTTTACACCAAAACGATGTTGCTCGTCAACTATTACTAATCCCAATTTATTAAATTTTACTTTGTCTTGAATTAAAGAATGTGTGCCTATCAAAATGTTTATTTCTCCCTTTAAAGTTTTCTCTAAAAGTTTTTTTCTGGAGATTTCAATAACCTGCCGTTTTAATTTTTTAGAAATAAATTTATCTGTTTTAGAGGTAAGTAATCCAACATTTACATTAAAATCTTCTAAAAATGAAGCTACGGTTCGAAAGTGTTGTTTGGATAGAATTTCTGTTGGAGCCATAAAGGCAACTTGGTGATCTGATTTAACAACGTTTAAGCTCACAGAAGTAGCAACAGCTGTTTTTCCAGACCCAACATCTCCTTGAAGCAATCTTGACATTGGATGGTCTTTCTCCAAATCTTTCAGGATTCTCCAAGTACATTTTTTTTGAGAATCTGTTAGTTTAAACGGCAAAGATTTAACAAATTTTTGAACATTTTGAAGATTGATTGGAATAGCAGTTGTTTTAAGACGCGCTAATTCTTGCTTTTTATTTAAGACAAATAGCTCCAACAAAAAGAGTTCTTCAAAAGCAAATCGTTCTTTTGCCTTTTGAGCTGTTTTCAGCGAGCTCGGAAAATGAATCTCTTTTATCGCTTTTTTTATAGGGAGAAGTTTATTTTTTTTTATTATCTCTGCAGGCAAAATTTCTACAATTTCGTTTTGGAATTGTTCTAATAAGGGTTTGATAATAAACCTTAACCACCTTGAACTGATACTCCTAGTATCACCATAAATAGGCACAATATTTCCAGTATGAACCAAATTGTGTCCCGGCCAAATTTTTTCGTAAATAGGGTTTGATATATGTGTGCCGTCTTTACCCGTGCTTATTTTTCCCGCCAGAGAAACCATATCTCCTATTTTGAGAGATTGAATTAGATAAGGTTGATTAAACCAAGTTATTTGCATCATTCCTGTATTGTCTTTTACAACAGCCCTTGTAATAACGAATCTTTTTCTAAATGTTGCTTGATTCTCAATTGTTATTATTTTTCCTTGGATACAGACAATTTCATGGATTTTTGCCTCAGATATCTTTTTTATATTAGAAAAATCCTCATAGCGATGAGGAAAATGAAAAAGAAGGTCATAAATTGTTTTGACCCCAAGCTTATGTAGTCGTTTAATATAGGCAGGACCAACTTTAGGAATTTTTCCGACTGAATCAGAAAGTTTCATGTGCGCCCGGCAGGACTCGAACCTGCAATCTTTTGATCCGCAATCAAATGTTCTGTCCATTGAACTACGGGCGCTATCCCTAAACTTAGCACAAAACCTTGATATTTTCAATTTTTAAGGTAAAATATGCGCAGACAGGAGGAGTCGCGTAATGGTATCGCAACACCCTGCTAAGGTGTGACCCTTCGGGGTCCTGTGGGTTCGAGTCCCACCTCCTCCGCATTGATTGTTCGTGCATTTTTTTGTTTTGGAGAGGTCGGATAACGGCTATTCCACCACTCTTGAAAAGTGGCGTCCGCAAGGACATGTGGGTTCGAATCCCACCCTCTCCGCCAGATGTCCATGTTTGAATCATTGGATAGGAAAAACTTGTTGAAAAGCTAATTCTTTTGAGTTGGCTTTTGCCATTGGCGTATGATAAAATTAGAGCAGTTGTTAAATAAGGTTTATGATTATAAAAATAAAAAATGAAGAATTGATTCAAGAACTAATTGGTAAAGTTGAGGAATTTCCTCTTTATACAACTCAAATTTTAAATTTAGCCAATCAGAATGCGCAAGGCACAAGACCAAGAGTAGTTGGCCAACTTTCCGAATTAATAAAAGAATGCCCAGAAAGAACTTATGAGGGTTGGAAGAGATGGTATTTAATGAAAAATCCAGAAGCAATTGAAAGTGCTTCCGAAAAGATAAAGACAATGGTTAATAACTTAGAAGAAGCGATACGGAAAATAGACAAACCGATGATAGAAAGATGGGTTGAAGATCTAATAATAGAAAAAACTTTTATCGGTTTAAGGTTCCAAGAGGCTATCCTAAAGAAAGTGGCAAATATTAAAAAAGAAAAATATAGATTATCAATCATAGAAGAAGAATCTAAAGGAATAGATGGTTTTATCGGCGATATTCCCATCTCCATTAAGCCAATTACTTATAAAATAAAAAACTCATTAAGAGAAAACATTGAAGCTAAAATTATTTATTACGAGAAGACAAAAAATGGATTAAACATTGATGCGAGCGAACTATTAAACTAATTATGTCTACAAAACATCAAATTATCATTGGAGATTCAAGAAACATGGCCGAGGTTAAAGAGGAATCGGTTCACCTTATTGTTACCTCTCCGCCGTATTGGCAGATTAAAGATTACGGCAAGAAAGAGCAAATTGGGTTTTATGATAGTTATGACAATTATATAAATGGCTTAAATAAGGTTTGGGAAGAAAGCTATCGCGTTTTATATCCCGGTTGCAGGTTATGTATAAATATCGGGGATCAATTCGCTAGAGCCGTTACTTATGGTAGATATAAAGTAATACCCATAAGAACAGAGATAATTAAATTTTGTGAGTCAATCGGTTTTGACTATATGGGTGCTATTATTTGGCAAAAAAAGACGACAATGAATACAACTGGCGGAGCTTCGGTAATGGGCTCTTTTCCATATCCACGCAATGGAATAGTTGAAATTGATTACGAATTTGTTTTGTTATTCAAAAAATTAGGGAAAGATCCAAATAATATAAATCATGAGTTAAAGGAAGAATCAAAACTAACAAAAGAAGAGTGGAGGAAATATTTTACTGGTCATTGGAATTTTGCTGGAGCTAAACAAGGCAAACATATGGCAATGTTTCCAGACGAATTACCAAAACGATTAATTAAAATGTTTAGTTTTGTTGGCGAAACCATATTAGATCCATTTCTTGGTAGCGGAACAACCTCTAAAGTGGCTCGAGAGATGAGCAGGAGCTCTATTGGTTATGAAATCAATAAAGAATTTTTACCGACGATAGAAGAGAAGATAGGTAAAAATAAAAAATCACTTTTTATTAAAAATGATATTTTTAAAATTATTTTTAGCAAAAGCAAAGAAGAGGATATTCAAAAAAATAAAACAAAGAAAAATAAAAATACAACACTAAACAATAGAATTAATCATCCGGGATATTGGAAAGAATTAAGAGGCGTTAATATATAATCTAATCGGGTGAATTCTACCCTCTCCGCCAGGTTAATCTCTTGCGACAACCGCGCCCCAGACAGATTGGGCGTGGTTTTGTTTTAGGACTTTGGCACACTCTTCCATAGTGGCTCCGGTGGTAAAAACATCATCAACAAGTAGAATATTTTTATTTAAGATTTTGTTCTTTTTTTGAGGATTAATTTGAAAAGAATTGAGAACATTTTTTAATCTTTGATCTTTATTTAAAAACATTTGGGGCGAGGTTTTTTTTGTTTTCAATAAAATTTCTGAGATAAAAGGAACTTCAAAAAACAGGGATAAATGTTTAGCAATTTCTTCTGATTGATTAAATCCCCGTTGTTTTAATTTTGATTTATGCAGAGGCACAGCACAGAGAATCCAATTAGCTTTTTCTTCTTTTGTAGCGCTCATAGATAAGGGAGTGAATAAATTCGGATTGTCTAGTAATTTGAAATGAGCTATAATTAAGTCAGACAGGATTTTGGAAATTTCCTTTGCGTATCCATATTTACAAAGATGAATAGCCGATTGAATTATTTTTTCATTATAAGTGGCAGGAAAGTATAATCCATTTAAAAACTTAAATCCTTGGCAAGGCGGTTCTCTTGATATGTCAATCAAAGCGAAGCAATCATCACAAAGATATTTTCCTTCTTTGCCACAATTTATACAATGTTTTGGCCAAAGAAGATCTAATATTATTTCTTTTGGACTTTTCCACATATTGTTTTGATACAATTAGGAATAGATAGTATAATAGAGTATAATACAAAAACAGTTTGCATTGTATTATTTTTAACATATATTATAGAATTCTTTGAAATTATTTTCTAAAAATTTTATAGGCGTTGACATCGGAACTTCCTCTATTAAAGTAATAGAGCTTGAAAAGGGCAAGGGGAAAACGCTGTCTAATTACGGAGTTTTAGGTTCTGATTATTTTGGGGGACAAGCTTTTCAGACGCGCGAAAAAGGGACTCTTTCTATTAGTGAATCTAATATTGCAGAAGCGTTGTCAACTATTCTTAAAGAAGCAGGGATAAAATCAAAAGAGGCCTTTTTTGCTATACCTGATTTTGCAACATTTTTTACTACATTTAATTTACCCGCAATGTCGGAAGCAGAAATTCCTGAAGCAATTAAGTACGAGGCCCCACGCCGTATCCCTTTACCGTTATCAGAGGTAACATTAGATTGGCAGGTTATTAAGGGTGGTCCATCAAAAGAGGGCAGAAGTCCTTTACGAATTTTATTAGTAACTGTTCCGAATGAAGTTATTTCTCAATATCAGCAAATAGCTGCTTCGGTTGGACTGAAGATAGTTGCATTAGAAGCAGAGGTTTTCGCCTTAGTCAGGGCACTGATTCAATATCAAGACAAAAGTAACACAATTTGTTTGGTTGATATCGGAGAGAGAAGCACTACTATTAATATAGTAGCTCAAGGAATTTTAAAGCTTTCTTATAGTTTTGATATTTCTGGAGAGAATTTTACGAAAGTTCTTTCTCAAAACTTAGAAATTAAGGAGAGAGAGGCCGAAACAATTAAAAGGGCATACGGGTTAACAAACAAAAAATTAGAGATTAGACAGATTATTATGCCCCAAGCGGAAGCAATTTTAGGGAAAATAAAAAACATTTTTGATGAAGTCTATTTAGAAGATAAAGAAAAAGTAGGAAAAGTTATTCTTACAGGTGGCGGAGCAACTTTGGCTGGATTTGTTGATTATTTATCTAAAGAGTTGGATTTGCCAGTAGAATTAGCTAATCCTTTTATCAATATAGCTTATCCACCGACATTAGAAGGAGCTTTAAAAAAATTAGGACCGGGATTTACGGTAGCAGTGGGAATGGCTCTTCGCGGTTTCACAAAATAAAATACTAATAATAATTTATGGTTCAAGTAATTCCAAAAGCAGCGATTAAACAGGAATCAGCAATAAAAAAGATATTGCCATGGCTTTCTTTTCTTTTAATTTTAATTATAGTTGGAGTTTATTTTATTTTGAAAAATGAAATAAATAGGACAGAAGTAGCCATAAAGCAAACGAAACAAGAATTGTCTAAGATTCAAACTAAGGAGCAAAGCGCATTAGAAAAGAAAATTTTAACTTTTAAGACAAAGGTGGATGATGCTATTCAACTACTTCAAAATAGAGAAAAATCTTCTAATATTTTTGGATTTTTAGAAACATTTATTCATCCAAATATTTATTTTACTTCTCTTTCTTCAAGTATGGGTCAAGGAACATTGGAATTGCAGGGAATATCTAAAAGATTCGCTGATATAGGACAACAAATCTCTGTTTTTAAGCAAGATCCCTTTATTAAAGAAGCAACTCTGTCTAATATTGATTTTTCTGAAGAGGGCGAGATTGAATTTTCTATTGAAATTCTTCTATCGTCAGAAGATACAAGTAAAGAAAATTTACAATGAAATATTCTATTATCATTATTAGTGTAGCTTTAATTATTTCTTTCGTTGTGGGAGCACTTTTGGTTTGGCCGGAATACAAAAAAATGAATGACTTGCAAACAGAGCTTGCCAAGAAAGATGTCCAATTAGAGAGTCAACATAAATATAATCAACAGTTAGAAACAACAAGTCAACAGCTTAAAGAAAAACAAGAGTTTGCAGACAAGGTTGATAGTATTTTGCCGAAAAGTTTAGACATGTCTTCTTTGTTAGAATTTTTGCAAACAACTTGTATGGAGACGGGCATGAGTTTAGAGGGAGTGAGTTGGCAAGAATTGTCTTCTCCGCAAGAAAAGGAAACGAGGATTAAAGAATATTCGGTCAACTTGGAACTTTCTGGTTCATATTTTGCTTTTAAGAATTTTCTTTTTTCTTTAGAAAAAAGCGCTCGGTTAATAGATATTATGGATATAGATTTTTTCCTTCTTGAAGACGAAGAACAATCAATGCCCTTTAAGATAACTTTACGAATTTATTCTTATTAACAAGGAGAAATAATTAATTCAACATTTAATACCATTTCTTGTTCTTGAGTAAGAGAAAGGAGTGGCGAGAAGAGTATGGCAATATTATTTTACGAAAAGAAAAAAAGAGAAATTTATTTAGCGCTTATTGCCGTTGTTTTGATTTTGGTTCTTGTTTTCATCTGGATTAAATTTAGTAATAATTCCGAAGAGCCATCTTCTGTAATCCCAAATTTTTTAGAAAAAAGAAATAAAATGATTCAAGTAGATTTTGAAAAACTTGAAAACGAAATATTGGAAGACCTTCGTCCATTTGCTCCGATTTTACCATCTGACCAAAAGTTTGGCAGAGAAAATCCTTTTGCCCCATACATAGCCACATCCACTGTGATTTTACCTGTTTTACCGGAGGAATAAAAAAGTAGAAATTTTTACGGAAATTCAGAAAAGAAAATTTTGAGATTTCATAGGGACATGGCTTTTCAAATATATAATCATTTTTAAAATTAAAGATAATATTGGCAGAGAGACGATGACTTTTATCAATCAGCTATTAAAAAATGGAATTCTTGACAAGAAAACGATTACCTCGCTCAAGAAAGAACTGAAGACCTCTAAGCAAACGATAGAGGAGCTTATTTTAGAGAAAAATATTGTACAGGAGGGAGAGTTATTCAAAATAAAAAGCGAGAATTTAAATATTCCGCTCCAAGAAAATATTTCTTTAGATATTTCTTCAGCGATTTTAGAATTTATCCCGAGAGATTCAGCAGAACATTACAAGATGATTCCCCTGGGAAAGAAAGATAATACACTAGAAGTTGGAATGGTTTATCCCGAAAATCTGAAGGCGCAAGAAGCTCTAAACTTTTTAGCCAGACAGAGGAACTTTAATTATAGTGTAAAACTAATTACCATAAGTGCATTTTATGCTTTTTTAAAAAAGTACAGAACATTAGGTGGGGAGGTCAAAGTTGCTTTACAAGAATTAGAACAACAACTTCAACCGGGGACTAAACAAGCAAGCCCAGAAAGCGTTTCAGAGATTATTCAAAAGAGAAGCGAAGCTCCGATAAGCAAAACAGTAGCTGTTATTTTGAAGCATGCCGTAGAAGGCAAGGCCTCCGATATTCACATTGAACCGCTAAAACAAAAAACAAGGGTGAGATTTCGTTTAGACGGAATTCTGCATTCCAGCTTATTCCTGCCTCCAGAGGTTCATCCGTCAATTGTGGCAAGAATAAAGATTATTTCCAAATTAAAAATTGATGAAACACGCGTTCCTCAAGATGGGCGTTTTTCTATAACAATGGATGGCCAAGACATTGATTTTAGGGTCTCTACTTTTCCGACTACTTTAGGTGAAAAGGTTGTAATGAGGGTTTTAAATCCCTCTCGCCGACTTGCCAGTTTTGAAAAACTTGGTTTAGAGGGAAGAAATTTAGCAATTATCAAAAAGGCAGTGAGTAAGCCGTTTGGTATGATTTTGGCTACTGGGCCTACCGGTTCAGGAAAAACAACATCACTTTATGTTATTTTGGATTCAATCAATAAGGAAGGAGTTAACATTGTTACATTAGAAGACCCGGTAGAATATTTTATTGCAGGAGTAAGTCAATCCCAGATGAAGCCGGATATTGGTTATAGTTTTTCTACTGGGTTAAGACATGTTTTAAGACAAGACCCAGACATTATTATGGTTGGTGAAATCCGCGATGCAGAAACGGCCGATTTGGCAACGCACGCTGCTCTTACTGGACATATTGTTCTTTCTACGATTCATACAAATAATGCTTTGGGCGTAGTCCCGAGGATGATGGATTTGGGCGTGAGACCTTTTCTTTTACCCTCAACTATCAATGTAGTTGTTGCTCAACGATTAGTTCGTCGTCTTTGTCCTCATTGTCGCAAGAAAGTGAGACCGGGTGAGCAAATTAGGAAATTAATTATGGAAGATATCGAAAGCTTACCTTCTCAAGCTAAAGAGGGTTTTGATAGAGTCAACGATCCATATATTTGGGAGCCAGTTGGATGTAGTCAATGTGGTGGCACAGGATACTCGGGTCGCCTTGGTATTTTTGAAGTTTTGGAAATGAATAAAGAGTTGGGAGATATTATCTTGTCGGAACCTACGGAGAAAAAAATTAGCGAGGAAGCTAAGCGACAAGGCATGGTAACTATTAGACAAGACGGCATATTAAAAGTTTTGCGAGGAGAAACATCAATGGCAGAAGTAGCACGAACCACATCAGAGCAATAGAAGTGGGTCATAAACGATAATTAATTATTCATTACTAATCATATGAAAAAGATACTCTTAGTAGAAGATGATCCATTTTTGATAGATATTTATTCTACTAAATTAACAGAAAGTGGTTTTAAAGTTTTTATATCCAAAGACGGAGCATTAGTATTAGAAGCAGCAAAAAAGAATAAACCAGACCTTATTGTTTTAGATATTGTTTTACCTCATATTGACGGTTGGCAAATTTTGAAACAAATAAAAGAAGATGAATTGAAAGAAATGAAAATTATCATTTTGTCTAACCTTAGCCAAAAGGAAGAAGTAGAGAAAGGAATTAGCTTAGGGGCTGATAAATATTTAATAAAATCTGATTTTACTCCGAGTCAGGTAGTCAAAGAGATTAAGAAGCTTTTATAATTATGCCAAAAGATTACAAGAAAATTTTAGAAAAATTGCTTTTTTTAACTATTGAACAGGGAGCTTCCGATTTACATTTTTCTTCTGGTAAAAAGCCAATTTTAAGAATTGACAGCGAACTTGTTGTTTTAGATAAAGAGGAAACAATTTTTTCAGACGATGTTGTATCCTTAGTGAAATTATTACTATCACAGAATTATTCTGAAGATAGGTTTGAAAAATTTTTGAGAGAAAGAGAAATTGATTTTTCTTTTGATTTATGGAAAAACGGGAAAGAAGATGAATCTGCATCATTATCGGTTAAGAATGGACTGACAATGGGACGCTTTCGTGGCAATGCCTATTTCCAACAGGGCAAAGTAAGTTGTTCTTTGCGTCTAATATCAACTAAAATTCGCACAATTGATGAATTAAACTTACCTCCAGTTTTAGATTTATTTGCTAAAGCTCACCAAGGCCTCGTTTTAATTACTGGTCCATCTAGTCATGGTAAATCTACGACCTTAGCTGCTTTAATTGATTCTATTAATCATAGCAGAAGAAGCCATATTATTACGATTGAAGATCCAGTTGAGTATATTTTTGAAGACGATTTATCTATCATTGACCAAAGAGAGGTCTTCAGCGATACACTTTCTTTTGCTCGCGCTCTTCGTTCCACCTTTCGTCAAGACCCGGATGTTATTATGGTTGGAGAGATGCGCGATCCAGAAACGATAGCAATAGCTATTTCAGCGGCCGAAACAGGACACTTAGTTTTTGCCACACTTCATACTAATTCAGCATCACAGACTATTCATCGTATTGTTGATAGCTTTGACGGTCCTAGTCAGAGACAAGTTAGGGCGCAATTATCGAGTTCTTTACTGGGCATTATTTCACAACGGTTGATTCCGAAAATAAAGGGTGGTTTGATTCCGGCCACAGAAATTATTTTTAATAATTCGGCTATAGCAAATCTGATAAGAGAGAACAAAATTCATGAGATTCCGATTGTAATAGAAACTTCTTTAGAAGAGGGAATGATTTCTCTTAACAGATCGTTAGCGTCACTTATTCAGAGTAAAGAGATTACTAAAGAGTCGGCTTTTAAATTTTCTGTAAATCCTGATGGTTTGAAGGCTTTAATCGGCGAAAGATTATAAATCATATTTTATGAAGTTTAATTATCAAACGAGAACAAAAGATGGATTAGTTCAGGCTGGCGTTATGGATGTTAATTCAAAAAAAGAAGCCGTATCTCTTTTACAAAAAGAGGGGCTCTTTGTTACTCATTTAGAGGCGATAGAATTAAAGCCCTTTTATTCTCGTCAGTTTGAATTTCTTGGAAAGGCTAAGAAAAAAGACGTAATGATGTTCTGTCGTCAGCTCTCTATGATGCTTAAATCAGGAGTTGGTTTAGTTGAATCATTAAGAGCTCTAGCCACACAGGTTGAAAAGAAAAGTTTTCAAGGACAGATTTTAAAAGTAGCAATAGAGGTTGAAGGTGGTGTCTATTTTTCTGAAGCATTAGCGAAATTTCCAGAAGTTTTTTCTAATTTTTTTATTAATATTATAAAATCGGGGGAGGCAACGGGCAAGCTTTCAGAAACACTTAACTATCTTGCCCAACATTTAGAGAGAGAATATACGCTTGTGAGTAAGGTAAAAAGTGGCATGACTTATCCTGCCTTTATCTCGGTTATTTTTCTGGGTATGGGTGTTTTCGGCATTTTCTTTGTTTTGCCTTCGTTCAAGGAAACCTTTAGTTCACTAGATGTAGAGTTACCAATTATAACACGAATGGTTTTGGGTTTTGGAGATTTTGCAACAAAATGGTGGTGGGCCATGTTATTAGTTATAACTTTAATAGTTCTTTTTGTTTGGAAATATTCAAAGACGAAAGAAGGAAAAGAAGTTCTTGGTCGTTCATCTTTAAAAATTCCCTTAATTGGTCCTGTGGCAAAAAAGATTCAATTGGCCAGATTTACCGAAAACCTTTCTACATTGATTTTGGCTGGACTTCCAATCACCCAAGCGTTAGAAATAATAGGTAGTGCTACCAGCAATGTAATTTATCAAAGAATTATTTTAGATGCCCAAGAGGGCGTAAGAAGAGGGGAGGCAATGAGCTCTGTTCTAGAAAAAAATCCTAAATATATTCCTAATTTAGTGATTCAAATGATGCGTGTTGGAGAAAGAACTGGTCAATTAGATGAAGCACTAATGAATGTGGCTAGTTTTTATCAAGCAGAGGTTAACAGAAGAATAGATGGATTGGTTGATATTATTGAACCAATTTTAATAGTATTTTTGGGAGGAATGATTGCTGGATTAATGATTTCAATTATCGTTCCCGTTTATAAAGGGATGTCATCTGGATTTTAAGTTATACACAGGTGGCAATTGCTTGAAAAGGAGATTTAGAGTAAAATTAATAAGTGAGATTAAAAACAAACTAAAGGTCGTAAAGAGAATATTAAATTATAAGAATATGAAATCTAAAAAAGGTTTTACTTTAATTGAATTATTGGTGGTTATTGCTATTATTGGCATTTTAGCTGCCATTGTTCTTGTTTCTTTGCGAGGAGCGCCTAATCGAGCCAAGGATGCTCGTATTAAATCAGCGATGAATCAGGTAAGAACACAAGCAGAATTGATTGCAGCAGAAGAAGGTAGTACTGGTTACGCTGGACTATGTTCTTCGGCGACGAGCTTAGATGTTACTCGTGACGAGTTAGATGCTCTTCAAGACGACATTGCAAAACAACAAGGGTTGACTTCAGCCACCGTTAATTTAAAGTGTTACGATACAACAACTGATTATTGCGTTTCAGCGGAGCTCTTAACTCCGGATTCTGCTGACGCTACTATATATTTTTGCGTTGACAGCACCGGTAGGGTCGTTTCAAACGCAGTAGCTACTGCATGCACGGCCGATGGAGACGATTGTCAATAATTAATTAATTGAGTTTTATGTCAGTGCAGAAATTGTTTAAAACAAAAAAAGGATTTACTTTGATTGAAGTTTTAATAGTAGTAGCTATTATTGGTATTTTAGCTACGATTGTGACCGTTTCTTTAAGAGAAGCGTCAGATAGGGGAAGAAATACTAAAATAATTGCGGGAGTTGTTCAGACAAGAAAGATTGCAGAAGATACGTATCTTCAAAAAGCGAATGGTTATCTGTCTTTATGTGATGGTTCGGGAGGACCAGGTAGCAACGTGGACTTACAAACAATTGAGGCAGATGTTGGAGGATTTGAGAAAACGCTCAATTGCTATTCATCGCAATATCATTATTGCGTGAGCGTTCAACTAACGGGAGAAGGCGCAAACTATTTTTGTATTGATGACCATGGCAACAATATTGAATCCGCCACCGAAGATTGTGGTTGTGGCGTAGGTAGTATCAGTTGCGAATAGAATGATATAGGAAGATATAATTTAAAGAGGCCTCCTCGTTTTTTGAGGAGGTTTCTTGTTTCCACCCTTGCCCATGCTCAACTTTCCACCACTGCTTTCTCTTTTTCCCCCGCTCCCGCCCTCTCCACACTCAACTTCCCGCTCCCGCCCTCTCCTTTTCCCCCGTTCCCGCTCCCGCTCTCTCCCAGTAGGGGAGGGCGGGAGCGGATAAATCAATGACAATTATTTATCTACCAATATTCATATTCGGTCTTATAATTGGTTCTTTCTTGAATTGCGTGATTTTTCGTTTGGAAAAAGGAGAAAGTTTTTTAAGAGGTCGTTCTCATTGTCCTCATTGCAAGCATCTATTGGCTTGGTATGATTTGATTCCAGTTTTAAGTTTTATAATTTTAAGACGCCAATGTCGCTATTGCAAAAAACCTATTTCCTGGCAATATCCCGTAGTTGAATTGATTACAGGAATTTTATTTATCCTTCCTCTTTTCCTCTCTCCACTACATTATAGCGTAGTGTCTTATTTGGGGTTATTGTTCTATTTTTTAATTATTTCTTTTTTAATTATTATTTTTATCTATGACCTTAAGCATTTTATTATTTTAGATAAAGTTTTATTTCCCGCAATAATCATTTCTTTTTTATATTTAACAGTTAATAGTCAGTTATCAATAATAAACTACTCTCTTTCTGCGTTAGGTGCATTTGCTTTTTTTCTATCTATTTATCTTATATCCAAAGGTAAGTGGCTTGGCTTTGGAGATGTAAAACTTGTGATTCTTTTAGGATTGCTTCTTGGTTGGCCAAAAATTCTTTTATCGTTATTTTTAAGTTTTGTTATTGGTGGTATGATAGGAATAGGATTAATAGTTTTTTCTAAGCAAAAATTGAAAAGCGAGGTGCCTTTTGCTCCATTTTTAATTCTGGGAGCTTTAATCGCATTTTTCTTGGGAAAACAAATTATTACTTGGTATTTTTCTCTAATATTTTAGAATGATTAAGAACAAACAATTAATAATAAATTCTTCCGGCGTTACTCTTATTGAACTTCTTATAGTTGTAGCGGTTATGCTTATTCTTATGGGTGTCTCTTTTGTGGGATACAAACAAAGAGGGGAAGAGCTTGGGCTTAAGAGGGCAGCATACAAAGTTATGGCCGATATTGAACAAGTTAGAGAAACGGCAATGTCTTCTCAAAAGTTAAGTAGTGGCGACGTTCCTAAGGGTGGTTGGGGGATACATTTTAATACCACATTACCGAATGAATATATTATTTTCGCTGACAAGACATTAACTCCAAATCATTTTTATGATTCTGGCACAGAAGGAAGTGGAACCGACGGATTTAAAAAAATCGTTTTAGACGAAGACAATAGAATAGAGATAAGTTTATTGTCGCCAACGATTCCGCCCAATTCTCTTGATGTAGTATTTTTACCACCTTCTCCAGATGTTTTTATAAATGGCTTTTCTCCCTCTCTTAGTGAAGCAAAAATTACGGTTAGATTGAGTAATTATCCTTCAAAGACCAAGACAATTATTATTAATAGTGTTGGACTTATTACAATAAGTAATTAATATTTCCCCCGCCCCCGCCCTCTCCAGCAGGGAGGACGGGGGCGATAAAACAAATAAAAAAATTATCGATGATTATTTCAAAGGGCTTTACTCTCATTGAATTATTAATAACTATTTCTGTAGTTAGTGTTGGCATTGCCGGTGCTTTTATAGCTGTTCAGCAAGGCATTTCAAGTATTGAGTATTGCAATTCTCGTTTTACTGCCGCCCTCTTAGCACAAGAAGGAGTAGAGGTTATAAAAAACATTAGAGATACCAATATATTAGATGGTAGTTTATGGGACGATGGATTATCTAATGGAGATTATCAAGTTCAATATATATTCCCTTTCATAGCAAGCTATACTGATAAATATCTTATAAAGGATCCGGATAATTTTTATAATTACATATCAGGGGACGATACTAAATTTAAGAGAAAGGTAAAAATTATTTCTACTGCCGACCCAGATCATAAAGAATTAGAAATAACTGTATCTTGGAGAAAGAGAGGAGGAGGAAATCATCAACTTATTCTTCGTCAGGATATTTATAATTGGCTTAATGTTTAAATAAAATGTTTTTACGCAAAGGTTTTACTCTTATAGAAGTTCTTGTAACTGTAGGAATTTTTAGTATTTTAATAGTTGCTATTATTGGTATTTTTGTTTCCGCTTTGCGAATTGAGAAAAATGTTCTCGGCTCTAAAAAAGTTTTAGGGCAAATAAGTTATGCCGCAGAATATATGACGCGGGCGTTAAGAATGGCAGAAAAAGATAAAACTGGTATTTGTATTCCAAGCGGTTCAAATTACGAGAGCGCAATTGAAAACAAAATAAAGTTTATTAATGCTTTACAGGACGGTGATTGTCAGGAATTCTTTTTAAAAGATGGAAAGATAAAGTTTCAAACAAAGGCAGAGATTCCATTACCACCATCACCGATTGAATTAACTTCTTCAGACATTATTGTAGATAATCTTAAATTTAGTATTTTGGGAGAAGTACAGGGTGATGGTCTTCAACCATTTGTAACCATATATATAGAAGCGCACAGTCAAGACAGTCCACCGTTAAAGATTCAAGTTAGTGTTTCTCAGAGAAACTTAGATGTAAATTATTAATAATAAATTATGCCCCGTTCCCGTCCCCGCAACAGGGCGGAAGGAATCCCCACCCCCCGCCCTCTCCAACAAGGAGGACGGGGGGGCGAGAAAGACAATGATTAAGCATAACCATCAAAAAGGAGCCACGCTTTATTTTTCTATCGTAATTATGTCTATTCTTTTAGCCACGGTTTTTAGTATTACTTCAATTGTTTTAGTTCAAATTAAGAGTATGAAAGAAGCAGGGGATTCTGTGCTTGCATTTTATGCTGCCGATACGGGGGTTGAAAGAGCTCTTAACGATCTTTATAAAATGAACTTACCGGTAGGAGGGCTTTATAACTATTCATTGGGTAGTGCTGATTATAAATATGAAGTATCAATTACTCAACCCAATGTAGTGCCACTACCATTAGGAGCAGGGATTATTCCTCCTTCAGACGAATGTTCCGGTGAATATTATTGTATTAAATCCATAGGAACTTATTATAATGTTAAGCGGGCGATTGAAGCTAAAAGATAGCAATATGGATAAACAAATTGCAAAAAATAGAATAGACAAACTTAAAAAGGTGATTAATTATCACCGTTATTTATATCATGTCTTAGATAAGCAAGATGTTTCCGATGCAGTTTTTGATTCTTTGAAACATGAGTTATATCAATTAGAACAAAAATACCCCGATTTTCTTTCTCCCGATTCTCCGACTCAAAGAGTCGGAGGTAAGCCGTTGAAAAAATTTGAGAAAGTAAGGCATAATATTCCGATGCTATCTATTGAAGATATTTTTGAGAAAGAGGAGCTTGAACGATGGCAAGAATATATTAATCGGTTATTATCAACAACAGAATTTGAATATTTTTGTGAATTAAAGATTGATGGTTTTGGAATTGCTTTAATATATGAAAATGGAATTTTAGTTAAAGCAGTTACTAGAGGAGATGGGAAGATGGGTGAAGATGTTACTCAAAATATAAAAACAATTCAAAGCATTCCTCTACGACTTCAATTATATAAATCTCTGTATGATAAAAAAGTTGAGAAACAATTAAAAAATATGATTCAAAAAGATAAAGTTGAAATAAGAGGAGAGGTATATATGGAAAAAGCTGTTTTCGCAGAAATTAATAAAAAAAGGCTTAAAAATAAAGAAAAACCATTCGCAAACCCTCGCAATTTAGCTGCTGGGTCTATCCGTCAACTTAATCCCGTATTGGCTGCGTCAAGAAATTTAAAGTTTTTAGCATACGATATACCGTCCGATACGGCGACCGATATAGGAATATCAACACATTCACAAAAACATCAAGTTCTTTCTTGTTTAGGATTTAAAGTAGAAAAAGGCAAAATTTGTAAAAAAACAGATGAAGTTATAGATTTTTGGCAAAAAGCGCAGAAAAAAAGAAAATTTTTACCATATCAAGTTGACGGCATAGTAGTTTTAATAAATAACAATGTTTTTTTTAATAAATTAGGAGTTGCGGGAAAAAGTCCACGAGCTATTCGGGCACTTAAATTTCAATCAAAACAGGCAGCCACCAAGATTAAAGATATAAAAATTCAGGTCGGTAGAACTGGCTCTATCACTCCAGTAGCCATATTAAAACCAGTTACTATAGATGGCTCAACTATTACACGAGCTACACTTCACAATGAAGATGAAATAAAAAGGTTAGGAGTTAAAATAGGAGATACTGTTATAATTGAAAAAGCGGGAGATGTTATTCCAGCAGTTGTTAAGGTATTAAAAGAATTAAGAGATGGAAAAGAGAAAAATTTTTCTTTTCCAACCAAATGTCCAATTTGTGAAACAAAATTAGTTAAACCAGGCAATGAAGTTATTTGGCGATGCCCTAATAAAAATTGTTCAGCTATAAAGAAAGGACTTTTAGAGCATTTTGTTTCAAAAAAAGGTTTTAATATTGGAGGATTGGGTCCTAAGATTATTGAACAATTGACTACTCAAGGATTAATAAATCAGCCAGTAGATTTGTTTGAAATTAAAGCAGGAGATATTGTTTCTTTAGAAAGATTTGCCGAAAAATCAGCAGAAAATTTAATAAAAGAAATAGAAAAAGCAAAAACAATTTCTTTAACTCATTTTATTTATGCATTGGGAATTCGTCATATCGGAGAGGAGACAGCAATAGACTTAGCAGAAAAATTTAGAGGAATAGATGGCTTGAGAAATGCTTCTGTTGAAGAGATAGAAGAGATGTTTGATATTGGTTCCGTGTCAGCGCAAAGTGTTTATAACTGGTTTAGAGAAAAAAGAAACATTGATTTACTTGAAGGACTTAAACGGGTAGGGATTAATATTATATTACCGCCGAAGAAGGGAAATAAATTAGCCAATAAAAGTTTTGTTTTTACTGGAACACTTAAGGCGATGTCACGAGAGGAGGCACAGAAACGCATTAGAGAATTGGGTGGGAATATCACGGGCTCAATAAGCAAAAATACTAATTTTTTAGTAGCAGGTAGGGAGTCGGGAAGCAAATTAAACAAAGCAAAAAAATTAGGCGTAAAAGTTATTTTTGAAGAAGATTTTTTGAAACTTTTATAAAAAATATTTCTTAAATTTTTATTTATGTTTAGCCATTTTAAAAAATTTGATTGGTTACTATCATCCTCGGCAATTATGATGTGTGGCTTTGGACTTTTATCTTTATATAGCTCTTCTTTTGGCAGGGGAGGAGATTTTTTGAATTTTAAAAAACAAGTAATTTTTTTAGGAATTAGTTTTTTGTTTATGCTTCTTGTTTCCTTTTTTGATTATCGTAATTTCAAAAATAATCCTTATTTAATTCTCGTTTTTTATGCTTTGTGTTTATTTTCTTTGGCTGGTTTATTGTTGTGGAATCATCCGATTAGGGGAGCAAGAAGTTGGTATAAGTTTGGACCAATCGCTTTTTCGCCGGTAGAATTTACCAAGATTATTTTGATAGTTCTTTTAGCAAAATATTTTTCTATTCGTCATATAGAAATGTATAGATTTTATCATATTATTCTTTCTGGCCTTTATGTTGCGATACCCGCTTTTTTAGTATATCTTCAGCCCGACTTAGGATCTGTTTTAGTTTTAATCTTACTATGGATAGGAGTTTTAATTGTTTCTGGAATTCCGTTGCGCCATTTTTTAGTTCTTGCATTTTGTGCTATCCTTTTATTTTCTTTTTCTTGGATGTTTTTACTCAAAGGATATCAAAAAGAACGAATTATTAGTTTTGCTACGCCCGAATATGAACCATTAGCGGTTGGCTGGAGTCAAAAACAAGCAAAAATTGCTATTGGTAATGGTGGTCTTTTAGGCAGGGGCTTTGGTCAAGGGTCACAAACGCAATATGGCTTTTTGTCCGAGCCACAGACCGATTTTATTTTCTCCGCAATCGCAGAAGAATTTGGATTTTTGTCTATTTTTATTCTATCTCTTTTGTTTTTGTTCTTTTTCTGGCGGGTTATTAGAATAGCATTGCTTACTCATAACAATTTTTCACGGCTTTTTGCTTTGGGTGTTGGACTCATCGTGATAGTCCAGTTTTTTATCAACATTGGGACAAATATTGGATTTTTGCCAGTAATTGGCATTCCTTTGCCTTTTGTCAGCTACGGAGGTTCGTTTTTAATAGCAATTTTCATTGCAATAGGCATTCTTCAAAACATTAAAATAAATGGCTAAAAGCATTAATTCTTGATTACAAACAATCGCTTAAGTTATCCGCAGTATTGCCCTTGACCAAGGGCTTTTTATTCCTCTCCGCCCCCGTCCTCTCCAGCAGGGAGGGCGGGGGCGGGTATGGGGAAAGAGACGCTTTTAGTTATCCACAGTATTGCCCTTGACCAAGGGCTTTTTTCTTGGGAAAATAAGCATACGATATACTATGTATAACAATAAAAATAGTATATCGGATAACCACTAAGACTAGAAGATGAAAGAAGATTCTAAATATCAAGAAGAATACATCTCATTAGCCAAGGCAGCCGAAAATTCTCCGTATTCGCAGGAGTATTTAAGTTTGCGCGCTAGACAAGGAAAACTTAAAGCAATTAAATTGGGTAGGAATTGGGCAACTAAGAAAGAGTGGGTTGATAAATATACTGCAGACGCTCAAGATTACAGAAAAGAGCTTGAGGAAAAAATTGGAAAGAAAGACTTAGAACAAGTAGCTGTAAACACTCAAACGATAGAATCTAAAAAAGTTGTAAAAGAGCATCAATTAAAAATATCCAAAAAAGAAACAACCACATTAAGATTTGGCATGACACTCGCCTTAGCATTTTTAGTTCTCATTTCTTCCATTGCTTTTGGGCGAGGAGGTTTCTCTGGAGCGTTCAACGACACAAAGGAAGTTTTCTCGGAGATTACCAATGCCTCTATTCTATCCCTAAAGACAATAACAAAAGAAATTAAAAACAGCGGAGAAGATGTAAGCTTGGTTCTCAATCAATCTTTTCAAATATCTTCAGGGCTAAAACAACAAGCTGCGATAATATATCCAACTACTGTCTGGCAGGAAACAGGCAATGTTTTTGCCTCCTACTTTGGATGGCTAAGAGAAAGACTCGGAACTCTCTTTGTCTCCAAGCCAGAAACAGTTGTTCAAGATAAAGATATTAATCATACCCTTATCACAGATGCCAAGCTTAACTCCTTAAACAATCTTTTATCTCAGCAAGAACTAAACGAACAACAGATTGTTTCTCTTAAGCAAGAGTTAAATGAATTAAAAGAGCACGGCATTAGCACAAAAGAAATTATCAGACAAGTTCAACAAGTTACACAAGTATTACCAAAGGAGATTATTGAAAAAAGAATAACCACTATTGACTTGGCAAGCACAGAGGAATTGAAACAACTCAAACAAGAATTAGCTACTATCAAAGAGTGGGAGACAGATATTAAGAACCTCAAAGCAATTACTAAGAAACTCAAAGCTTCTCCAACAACAGTAACTCACTCCTCTGCCCCCATATACATAGAACAACAAGGACTACAGGTAGGAGGGCTTGGAAGCTTTACTTCTTTAGGTGTGAGTGGAGCTGGCTCAGTAAAGGATTTTAGTGTTGGAGATAACACTACTCTTGGAAATGAGTCTTCAGATACCCTCACAGTCCACGCATCTTCTCATTTCCTTTCTCCGATGTCTATTGGTTCCAACGATGAACTAACAATAGATACCTCGGGGAATCTATCTACAACGGGAAGTATTACTACCACAGGAGCCCTTAACATAACAGCCACCTCTACCTTAGGAGTAATCAGTGGAGCAACTTGGAATGGCAATAGTATTGCTACTCAATACGGAGGCACAGGACAAGATTGGTCTGCCACTGCCACGGGCAGTGTTCCATATTTCTCCTCTCAAGGAGGTATGGGAACTTTAGCTATCGGAACAAGCACCTATGTTTTAACAAGCGATGGGTCTGTTATAAACTGGTCTGCTCCGTCAGGAGGTGGGCAATGGACAACATCAGGTTCAGATATTTATTACACAACAGGAAGCGTGGGAATAGGAACAACAAGCCCAGATACCGCCTTTCATGTTGTAGGCACTTCTACCTTGGGCGTAATCACCGGAGCCACATGGAATGGCAATGCAATAGATAACACATACATTGCTTCTTCCACCGAGTTCTTGGCAGACGCTAATACAACTTACTCTGCCACAGGCACTTTGCTTGATTTAACAGGCGAGGTTTTCTCGGTCAAGGCAGGAACTTTAAATGATACAAAACTTTGTATATATTCAACTGCAAATGGATTGGTTTGTAATACCACTGACAGCTCAA
>Ga0307928_10000634_pt1 | contig 26474 bp, 38 predicted proteins | sample AceLakmetagen232_FD_201815 | JGI IMG/M metagenome (GOLD analysis project Ga0307928, IMG submission 201815) | Saline water microbial communities from Ace Lake, Antarctica - #232 | ecosystem: Environmental > Aquatic > Non-marine Saline and Alkaline > Saline | place: Antarctica: Ace Lake... | reverse complement strand
TCATCGCCACGGTCATCATAGGCCGGGCCGCCTACTGTTACCTTGTAGTTTGCCCGATGCCACTGCTCAGCCAAAAACTCCGCCCTCGGCTTATCATAGGTAAAAGTGCAACTTACATGCACATCATCGCTTCCCGCGTACCACATCGGAGGCCCATCATAGAAAGCCGAATCATCTGCTGGCGTTGCTGTAGTTTTTCTTGGGAATACTCTAACCAACTTACTTTCCTTTCTCAGCCGTCTATCCGGGGCCTTCATTTCGAATTGTTTTTCCTGGCCTCATAACATACTTGACACACTTTACACAAAATAGTCTTGCCGATGACGGTAATTTCTTTCAGCGGAACATCCGTAGCCCCACAGTAATGACAACGATCTTTTTTGACCACAGTTTCGTCGATTGCCAAGATTTGCTCCCAACATCTCTTGTTGATCCATGTCTGAAAGTTTTTCCACGCCGGACGAAACTCACCCTTTTTGGCTGTTTTACGCCATACAATCTCTTTTTCAATGGCAGGTCTCAACAAAGGTAAAGCGGTTTTCCAATCCGTGGTTTTCTTTTTGAAGTTGGCAAACTCTGTTTCATTACCGAGCACAGTTCCTTTGAAAATTTTTCTAACAATATCAAACATCTCTGTCTCTGTCTCTTCTTTATATGTCTCTTCTTTATATGTCTCTGGTGTATTTTTTTCGTAGCACTTCCGTACCAAAACCGTATCAATAACGATAAAGCCATTATCTATAAGGGGTTGCAGGTTTAATTTGCTTATTCCAAGCATGGTTTTTAGTTCCCCATTGCTTTCGTAGGGTATATGCTCGTCAAACTCGGCTCGGAGGCACGCCAAAAGGATAAAAGTGAGCTTGGCAGAGTCGGGCATTTGGTAGAATTTCTTGCGGTTTCCGGCAGCGTCATATTTCTTGACAATTTCTACCAACAACTTAATCCAGGTGGGTCGGCGGTCTTTGTAGTGTTGAAATTTGCTCCACTTTGCTATCTTGATGTGCTTCATCTTACCACTTTCCAGCGGATATGTAAACCGCTATTCCTTTTTATTCTGTCAGCAGATTTGGATTTTCTTTAATATTGCCGATTACTTCGATTTCCTTTAACATGAGCATGTCTATGGAGTGCTGTGATCCGTCTGCATCGACAGTACACACAGCCCCAAGTGCGTTGAACGTTACTTCCCTTTTGCCATCAAACACGTAGGGGCATGTTATTACGTCTCCATCATAAATATCAGTCCCGTTTTTGTCTTTGAGGCCGGTGTATTGTATAGCGATAAACTCTATGCGGTTAAACAACCAGAAATAGCAGCCTACAAGCTGCATGTTTGTATTGTGCTTGATTTGTTCCCACGACACCATTTCTTGTTTTTCTGGGCGATTATCCCACGCTCTAAATTTAATCTCTCTCATTTTTCAACCTTTCCCGGCATAAGCCGACCATCAAACAACGGCATTTCTGTTTCAAAGACTTTTTTAGATTTTAGTTTCAACTGATCTCTGACCTCCGAACACCAAACCTTGTACGGCCACATACGACGCTCGCCGTATGGGTAAGCCTCTCGCAGAGCCTTGCGGAGTTTCTTCATATCTTCCCTGCCCACACGTTCGATCACCTCCGCTATGATCGGCCCGCAATGTTTTCGCCAACTCATTTTTCTTTATCCTTTATTTTCCGGCAGAGAGTCAAGATGCCGATTCATGCTTTGCAGGCCGTTTAACTGAGCTTTTAACTGTTCCATGCGCGAATAGTGAGCTTTAAGCGATTCTTCGGCTATCACTTTGCTGTATAACGCCTCAGCACACTCACCCTTGGCTTGTTTCTCGATGATGGTAGTTTGCACCCCCTCCATCTTTAGACGCGCCACAGCGACTCCCAGGAGTTTATCGTAGTTGGCCATCGCATCGGCCTTGGCGGTTATCAAGTCGGTTGATTTTTGGCCTTCCACACCAAGGGCTTTGATTGCGCTATCCATGTGTTCGGCTATTTTTACGGGTGTCATTGCCATTATTCGTCTCCTTCGGGGATGATTTCAAGATTACTCCCGCTTTCTTCACCATCTAAACAGTAGTCTTTCATTGCTTGATATAGTGATTTATTCGGATATAGGTTGGCTAAAACAAAACGGCCATCTTGGAATCCAATATTAAACCTCACAGTCCATTCAGTACCGTCTTCATTAAGGAATACTACATTATCCCCCTCATAAATCTCAACCCCATTCTTGTCGTGCAGGCCGGTATACTGGTCTTTGTCAAGATGGGGGATAAAATCGGCGTTACACCATTTACCAATAAGGTTATTCCATCGCTCATAGCCGACTACTTTACCGCATCTTCTTAATCGAAATTTAATCTCTCTCATTTCACACATCCTTTCATTTATGTTTTGTCTTGTTTAGAACGGTATATCATCAGTAGGGGGCGTGCCTTCTTCGTTCCATTCGGAGTTTGGCTCTTCGTGTATTTGAGGGATATGTCTCTTGTTAAGTTCCCTAACAGTATTACTTTATTGTAGCTTGCCATTATTTACTTCCTTTCATTTCAAGTAGTTTTGATTTTTCTTTAGCCAACGCATCTTTTGCTTTTTGAACATTTTGTTTCTGGCTATTGAGACACTTATCACGATAAATCTTAATCTTTTCTTCGGTAGGATTTTTAAGCCTGTATTTCTCCTTCAAGGAAATCAGGTTCTCGCCCGCGTCTTTTTCGGCGATTAGAACTTCGATTAAGTCGCACGCCTCTTCCTGTGATTTGCATGGGAATACTTCTTTCCAACCGCCTGATCCGTCTCTATACTGATTAACTCTGTATTTCAGGCTTAACCCCCAGTCTTTGTCAGGTCTTCTGCTATATTCTTGACAACCAAAAAGAGAAACCAACTTTAGCCCTTCAAAACGAGGATAATTATAATTGTCGACATCTTCTATGGCATCGACAAGCGAAACAATCTCATAGCCAGTTCTGTAACTTTCTTGGACAATATGGGTTATTTGACCGGACATGAACTCGCACAGGGTATTAAGCTGGGAAATATCTATGTTTTGATACTTTTCTGTTACCTTGTTAATTAGCTCTGCACACTCGGCTTTCCTGCGAAGAACCTGTCGATTTTTATCAAGAACCTTTATTCTTTGCTCCGTGTCAGCCAGTTGGTTTTTAAGTTCTCTTGTTCTTCTTCTCTCCCACGTATCCGCAGGCTCATCAAGCAATGTCTTTTCTGTGAAGTTTTCCCCCGCGGGGAACTCTTGCCCGTTTGCTACAAAAATCTCTTGCACAATCCATGTTTCATTGTTGAGTTTTCCTAATACCGCAACCTTTTTGCCTGATTTTGTGTATTTGGTATCCATTATTTAGTTCCCTTCCTTGACGCATATCCGCGTCATATCTTTCCTGAACTATTAAGTAATCCTTAACAGTTGGTTTATTCTAGACTAGAACGGTATATCATCAGTAGGGGGCGTGCCTTCTTCGTTCCAGTCGGGGTTTGCCTGCCCGCCCGTTGGCTGATCGAAAGGATCGCCTGTTGGTTTAAATTCAGCAGAGTCTTGAATTTTCTTTGTCACCCATTCTGGCAACCCGGCGGGGATGTCTCTGAAATCATCACAAGCAATATCATAGTTGACAATAGGATTGATTGGCGTGAGCTTTGGCATCCCTTTCGGCAGGGGCATAATTGCGGCAATATTGGCATAAGTCTTGTCGCCCTTTATTTCATGCACAATGTTAATGTAACAGTTCACGCCGGATACGTTGGCAAGGTCGAATCCTTCAAGCTCGTAAGGAGAGAATGCCTTGCCCCGCCATGACACTAAATCTCCGTACAGGTTTGATTTCTCATGGAGAGATGCAGTGTACGTCTTAGATATAGCCCTCGGAAGTTCAATTTCAACCCCATCTTTAGGGACAAGAATCTTCTGTTCTGGTATCTCAAATATCAAGACACACTGCTCTTTGGGGCCAAATGTGCCTGTGTGAGTACCAAGTCCCGCCGTTGCATAGCATATTGCCTGAAAAGCCCCTGCTTCGGGTGGCCCGTAATCTTTACCGCCTGTTTGTTTTACTTTAAATCCCATTTTCGTTCCTTTCTATTTAAATTGAACTGATGTGTTATGGTTTATTCGTGCGCCGTCAACCGCTTTGCCGGCCTTTATATCTTCTTTGATCTTGCTGAGTGAGATTTTCTTTTCCTCGACTGTGTAATAATACTCTTGCGGGAGTGCGCCGGGGTCGAACACCTCCACTTTCTGCGACTTTCGGGTTGAAAGCGTATGCGTTCCCACCCGCTGAATCCCGTTCTGCACTAAATAGAGCTTGAGGGCGTTCTTGCAGACATCTATTTTCCGCTCATGCTTTTGGCGGAGTTCTTTGATTCGATCTTCCTCGGTTTTGCAGAAGGCTATTGCGCCTTTCGTGTTCGCGAGAAAGCCACATAACTCCATCTTGGCCTCTTCGGTGGATGTGTGCGCCAGGATGATCTCGGACATCTTCTCGTCGGTTAATTCTTCTTCGGTTGCTAGTTCTTTCTCTAAGTTATCGCAGTTGTATAATTTTGTCGTTGCTAAGTATGAGTTCATGGCATTATCCTTTCTGGAAAATATTTATCCATTTCTTGTTGGGTGAGGATGTCCCAAAACGGTTCCATTATAGCCCCACCTTATAGTTATAATTGTATCTAAATGTTTCTACGGTTATATCTTCATCATCGCCGATATACACACTCCTCACTTCGTCGAGCTTAATTCTATAGCAGCATAAGGCGGTATATTCGGTCATATCAACCCGTCTAGTTCCAAAATACACATCCCCCGGCTTCAAGTCCTTCCATTCGCATGGGGTGAGGGGGAGGTTTTGGCGGGGAAGCAGGGGGGAGTGTATTTTATAAACCCCTTGGGCGTATAACAAAACCTGTTTTTTGTTTGGAAACAGGATTCCTCTTGAGTCAAACCAAATCCCATCGGGGGTGACGAGTTTTTCCGGCTTAGGGTAGACTTTGTAAACATCCTTGAGCACCTTAGTAAGCATTTCGCTAATACGCTTGTTAGAGGCCGCACACTCCTTGATTATTCTTTCGTTTAACATTTTTCTTCCTTTTCTTTAAATTCAGTTTCACATTCTATTCCACAATAATAAAATTCCCAGTCCCATCTCATGCAGTAAATACACCCGATGTATTCCCCGCAGTTTTCGCAGATATGTCGGCAGTCGTCGCAAATGAGCTTGCCACAAGCACACCTCTGGTCGATCGGGGTGTAACAGGAGCAGTCGCGGCAGGGGGCTTCGCCGGTTGCTACGCTTTCAATTATGTTGGGGTTGTTCATTTCTTGCCCCTGAACAGAACGTGGGTTGCGTGGAGGATTTTAACCTTGCCAGATAAAATGTCTGTAGAGGGCACATCTCTTGGGCATGTATGCCATATCGAGGTGAAATGCACGGTCCCATCCTCAAACTTAAAGCCGATGAAGTTGGGTTTCCTAACAGCAAGGTCTAAGCCATGCCACTCATTATCAATATCTAAAAAACCAAGTTCTTTATTTTGCTCAGATATCTCATGCTCTATAATCTCCATCTTCGGCTCGTAATCGGGGGAGAGGCGGTAGGTATCTTTCTTAGTAAAATTATCCGATTGGTGTAAACGCCCTTTCCATTCCCAAATGTCATAATACTCAAACTCCGCTAAATCTTTCATTTTCGCTCTCCCGCTAAAGTCATTATCTTAATTAGCTGATCTCGTAATTCATCTTCCCGTGTTTCCCATTCCCAGCTTCCCCAGAACTCCTCGTCGTGAGGAACGCTGAAGGTGTCACAAGCAAGGATTAGCTCATCAAAGTCATACCCCGGAACGTCTCTTTCGGCTATTCGGGCAAGGTGGTTCATGACTTCCCCTCCGCGTGGGCGATGGCTTGTTCTAGTTTTTTAAGCACGTTTGCTCTGTGATCTGGCCCTAATCCATCGAAACAATATTCAACCGCAGCCTCACACGCCTCCAGTAACTCATCCCTTTGCTTCAACAGATCGTCATACCTTACTTGAAGTTCACCTGTGGATAAGGCCACTACCCTGTTGATGTCATTGGCTAATTGTTTTATTTCGTCGCTCTTCATCGTAAACATTTCTTTCCTTTCTTTTCAATATTTCACAAGGTTTTTCTGACTTCTATTATGTAACATCCTTTATTTGTCTGTATAGGGATAGCACATTTCGCCGGATTACCCATGTTTTCAAAGTGTTCTATTAAATCATTGGCGGCCTTTTGGCCTCTTGCTAATTCTTCTTCAAGTTCTTCACACATAATTCTTCCTTTCAATATGGCGGGCAGCAAAGGGTAAGAAAGCTACCCGCCTGAGGGGGGTGATGTCTTTAATTTCAAAAAAGGGCAGGCCGCCCTCAAAAGCTATCCCTTGCGGGTACGGCATCAAATCCGCCTCATTACCTGCCCTATTAACTTTCAAAAATAACCAGCAGGCAGGTATTCGGAGGCTAACAATGGTCGCCCGTTATGGTTGACTCCATTACCCAGTCCTTTTCCCGCCACAATCCACCGTGCCATAAACTCAGAGGGTTTCTTGCCGCTGGTTATTAACTTGTAAAATAGCCATCCCCCGGACAATCCCTTGCCCGCGTGGTCAAGGATGGCTATAAATCTTTCGTCCTTGATACTCCACGATTGTCACTACATCGGTCGAGGTAGGGTTTCAGTATCTCAGTTAGGGATGCGTGCATGTCCTTAGTTATCTGTGTATGATTCTTGTCATCCTCAAGAAACCGCCTGAATAACTCAAGCGGCTTTCCCCTTAATATGTTCTCGTCTCGAAGTATTTCATTCTCTTTTTTAAGTCTTTTTACCTCGTCTTTCTTTTTCGCCAACGCATTGCACACTGCCTTTGCGTTATTCATTAACCTGTATTCTAGGGTGGTCTTTTGAGCCTTCATTCTATTACCTCCAAAGTTTCGGGGTCGAGTAAGTACATGGTTTGGTCAACCTGTTCCCAAACCCAAGTCTTTGTGTTGACTAACCATGCTTCGCCGGGTTCGGGGAGAGAGCCGAAAAGTTCTTCGGATGCAACATTACAATGAGAACTTATGAAGCCGTCATAGGCGCGTGCCCGGTTTATTCTCTTAAATGCTTCCGTTGCCGCACTTAGATAGAAATAACAGCAACCGTCTTTCAGTTTCATTATACCGGGATCTGTTTCCCATATTTTAATCCAAGCATGATTAGCGTCCCTTGTTACATAAACAAATTCTGGATATTTCATCTCTATACTCCCAACTGGTTCAGTATGAACGCGTTAAAACCCTTTTTAATTCTCTGCCGATTATACCGCCTATGCAAAACGTCCCGCTGTTTAGGGGATGAGCAAAATAACCATCTTACTGTTACTTCTCTGATCTGGGGTCGTCCTCGTTTTCTTTTTATTGTTCTCATGCTTTAATAATACACTCAAATAAACGGGGAGTCAACTAAAAAATATATATATTTTAATAAATTTCTTGCAATCGGCGTTTTCGGGGGTGTGAGGGGGGATTTAGAGTGAATAAATTTTTACTTTATGGCATTTAAGTAAGGGGATGTCAACACCCCAACCCAAAGTTTGCAATGTGTCGCCCTCTCGAATGTCAAACCAAACCAGCCCAGTATCGACTATACCTTCACACTGTCGCTCTCCATATTTTGACCCCCACCCCTGAAGTGCAGGCATGGTCATTGCTTTGAAGTAATAATTACCGGTGAAATCGTGATAGTGGACATGTCCTCGCAATATTATATCAGAATTTGGCTGCTGGTCTCTCTCTGCCCATAGTGTATTCCATAGTTTACTTCTCATAAGAGCCGTTGAGCGACCGTGTGGCACATTGGATGATCCGATTTTATGTTTTAGGTCGAATTGTATGCCCTTGACCTTCGGGAAAGCGTGAGAATGTATGCGGGCACCTATTCGTTTGGAGATTTCAAGCTCGTAATCCTCCTCCTCACCTGTATGACATGGCGTTCCGTAGACCATCTCAACTGTCTTACACCTCGTCGTCTCGATAACCTCTTGCGCCATGTCGATCTGCCCAATCCATGTCGACTCGATTAGTTCTGACCCCCCAGACCGCCGTCCTTTTCCTTCCGTCATATCACCCATGCAGAATAATATATCAGCATTTAACTCCTTGACTCGGTTTTCGTACCAATCCCAGGTTTCTGCCTGCTGGTCGTTTCTCTGCCAATTTGGGGGCGTAAGGCCGGATTTGTGCCCGCAATGGGGGTCTGAGATAACCAGCACACGTTTTCGGGTGTTGATAATAGATGTGATGGTGCTGGCGGCAAGGCCGGTGTTTTTGGCGATCACACTTTTTTTGAAGCCAATCTTATTCATTCGCAAGACTTCGTTCCGCTTTTCTTTTGAGATCATAAACATTCTTCCATTATTTTAAGATTGTTTTCCCGGCAATAAAGACGGTAAAGCATTGGCTCTATTACTCTTATGATTATCTCCGGTGCGTCATTCCCCCTTGCCATGAGCAGGACGTGTACCATCTCATGTATAGTTGTAGAGTATGGGTTTTGGTTATCAACCTTGATTTTTACAAGGTTTATCCAGATAACAGCCTTGAGTTTATCTTCCGAAACATCCACTGTTCCATAGTTGTTTAAGACGGTTGCCTCGGTAAGCAGGCATTTGGGCGGGGTGAGTTCGGTGGATAATTCAATCAACCAGTCCCTGAGTTGAAGCTGGTTTTGACACCAACGGACACATTTCAAAAGCTGGGCATGGGTGGCGTGCTGGTATTTATAGTCAATGATAGACAAATAATCGCCTTTCTTTCTACTTACATTATACCACAAAGAATTGTCTTGTCAACCCATAAATTTATGGTATAATGGTTGTATGTTAATTATTCTTACGAATTAGGGATTTTATTATGCAAGTAACCTCGATAATTGACCCATACGCTATCCATTATGATAGCTTTGCCGGGGATGTTTACACCCTTGACACGGCGGGGATCACGCTTAGCGCAGGGACGCTTACAGCGTTTAATGCCCTTATTGCTCCGAGCGCAACCGCGCAATATCTACTCAAAGGTGACTCGGCGGGGGACTCAATAACCTTAGCTAATACAATAGCTGCACAGGAAACAATTCTCAGGCTGTACACCGCCGATGGGGATAGGTCTGATGTTGTAGGGATACAAATACATTCGCTAGGTACGACAACCGCCCGAACAAATAACGAAAGATTAGACATCCGATCTACAGTCGCAGACCCCTGGAATTTTATGATTGCTTCGCTGGCTGAAGGAACCGGCGATGTCCGCCCCCTGAATATTTACACAGGTGCTAACACTTCCCAGCTTGTCTTGAATGTAGATGGCTCGATAAGCATGGCTGGGGCCGTTACCATAGGCGGCGATTTAACAGTAGACACAACCACCCTTGTAGTGGATGCGGCAAATCATAGAGTTGGCATTGGAACAGCCACCCCTCAAGAACTATTACATGTACTTGGTGACAATCCTGTGCTAGAAATAGAAGATAGTGTAGCCACTACTAAAAATGCAAAACTTCAAATTACAACAGCCGGCGGTATTTGGGGTATTGGGCAAGCCTCAACTCTGGGAGCGATTGGCGAATTAGTTTTTATCAATACCATAGGTGAAGCTTCTATGACGATGGGTTCTGCAGGTAATGTAGCTATAGCCAAAAGTTTAACCGTAGACACAACTACTCTTGTTGTGGATTCGATGAATCATAACGTCGAGATGGCTACTTACCTTGAGATGGTAGATACAACCTCAGCCACTACGGGGGTTATTTTTAAGGGTGCGGACAGGTTTATCCATAACTACCACAATACGGTAGGCGGCGGGGCAGTGCCAACTGGGCGAAACACTTTTGTTGGGGTCGGTGCTGGAAACTTTACGATGGGAAGTATGGCAACTAATACCTCTCACGGCAGTTATAACAATGCATTGGGTGCTTATTCACTCCAAAACAACACCACCGGCTATAGCAATATCGCAATAGGGGTTAGTTCACTCCAAAACAACACCACCGGCCATTTCAATAGTGCATTGGGTACTTATTCACTTTATACTAACACCACTGGATATAGCAATATCGCAATAGGGGTTAGTTCACTCCAAAACAACACCACCGGCTATAGCAATAGCGCAATAGGGGTTAGTTCACTCTTAGGTAACACCACCGGATATAATAACAGCGCAATGGGGGTTAATTCACTCAACGCACTAAAACCTACAAGCAAAGCTATAACAGCTTTTGCAGACTACAGTGGGACTGTGGCGGGGACGGTTCTAGCCACTTCCGTTGGACATGGACTTGCTGTAGGCGCCACTACTCTGAAAATATCAGGGACGGCTAACTACAATGGTTCGGAGTCTTGTACTCGCGTTAATGATGACACTTTTTACTTCACAGCGGTTTGGGTAGCAACCGAAGTTGGGTGGTGGGGGGTTGACTCGGAGGGAAAAAACAACACAGCAGCAGGTGCGGATTCGGGTCAATTATTGTTGACCGGCTCATCTAATATATTCCTCGGTTATCGGTCGGGATACAGACAGACTAGCAACGACAATCTCTTAATTATAGATAATCAAGCAAGAGCAGATATAGCAACAGAAGCCACCAACTCCATCATCTATGGTGTAATGGCCGCCGCTCCCGCCGACCAGACACTTGCCCTTAACGCCGTTGTCAGTATGCCACAGGGTTCTACTACTGGCGATGGGACAAACAAAACAGACATCTCCGCCACAGGCGTAATGACAATGGTAGGCAGCGCAAGGGTGTGGAAAAGTGTAGATTTACCTGTTCAGGTCGTAAAGATTCCAGCCGCCAACTATCCTGCAGATGACGATATAGACAATTTCGGATTCCATAGATATGACGATACAACTGAAGAGAGTGTGTATGAGACATGGGTAGTTCCTCTTGATTTTGCAGGTGGTGATGCAAGCATGAAAGGGCACTTCGCTCTTGCCGTAGAAAACCCGCCAACAAGCGGGGGCACTAACGTTGCAACTAATGTGCGTATGGGGTTTGAGTACAAAAGGATAACCGAGGGTGCCGTACTTAGTTTTACTGCCGGGACAACAAGCGGATATGTTGACGAAGTTATAGCCGTTGACGAAACAGCTTTAATCCTACATATTACGCCGGATGGCACTTGCACGACTACTGACTGGGTTCCACACGATAAAATATTGTTTAGATTTTTCAGAAAAGCGGCTGATGGAGCAGACACTTACGTTGGCGATGCGTGGATAAAAAACTATCACTTAGAATATTTATCAGATAAATTAGGAGAGTAAAACATGATCGTGGAAATACCAATCCCGGATAACAAAGTAGAAGCATTTACCGTAGGCTTTCTGGAGATGTGCCCGATCCCCCAGATTCTCGACCCGGAGTGGGAGGAAGGTGTAGACCCTGACCCTCAGCCGATGGTTAATGAATACTCCAAACTGGAGTGGCTTATAAAACGAACTCAAAACGAATGGAGACGTGCTTACCGACTTGGAATGGCTAAGAAAGCCGCAAGTGAAGCAATAATTGACGACAATATAATTTAAAGGAAAGAAACATGAAGGAACTGAAGGCAAAAATAGCGGATTTATTCATCGCGCGTGAACGCGTGCAGGCACAACTCGGCCAATTAAACGGGTTATTACAATCCTCTCTCGACGAACTGGCGGCGCTTGAAAAAGCAGAGGCGGACAAGAAAGATTGCCCGCCCCTGCCCGAAGGAGAGAAGGAAGAAAGCTAGTTGACTATTGCGGTATAAATTAAACGTGCAACCAGACCAACACCTACAATAACGATGATGCTTGACACCCAGCAGACCATCTTTTTGAATGAGTTAAGCCGGTCAATTTGTGTCATTAAAGGAGGCTGGCCGTTGCCCTTGAAGAGTTTCCGTTCAATATCTCTTAATAAGTCCGTTATCACTACAAATTCATGCTTGCAAACTCGCTCGTACTGTTCGTTTTTGTCCACGTTGTGTTACTCCTTTAAATTAGTTTAATTATCATCGTAAACGCCCTCGTCTATTTTCCGAGCACCTTCACCAAACCACCAATAGTACATATCACCAACCCAAGGTATTCGCCTTGCAAATTCACTGCCCTTTTCTGAGTCCTCGTCCATTAAGGTCATAAGGTCTTTCATTGCCGAGTCAACATTAGAAACAGGAAGTGCAATATTACCCCTCAAAAACGATCCAAAACCCTCTTGTGAAAACTGTTGGGCGGTATATTTACTTGTCATCATCATTTGCAAGAAGTTGTCTATCACATAGTTCTCTATTTTATCTATTGGCTTACCTTTAACAAAGTCTTTTACCACGTCCATACTGGAGTCGGCAAGGGTAAACATAAATGACAACCATATAAGACGGGCAAGCCCCTTAACTATTCTTTCTTTATCCCCGCTCTTTACTCCTTTGGTTATCTCGGCAAACCCTTCTCTGCGTAGTATATCTATCCTCTTTAAGACAAAGGTTTTATACATATAGACCACTCTCAAATTACCAGCCTTTGCGTATAACTCAGGCACTTCCATCTTGGATATTGGCTGGACATCAGCAAGCTCATTTAAGGCAAATCCTTTGACGTTATCATCCACTTCTCCGCTTTTAAGTGAGTTCAGAACGCTTTCAACACCTGTCTCTGGGTAGTATTTTCTAATCTCCGTCCGCGCTTTATCAGGGTTTTTAACCGCCATCTTGCGGTATTTGTTCACGATACTATTGACGTATGTTTCTTTGCCGACCCTATCCGCAAGCTCAAACGGCTTCATTAGCTTTTTAACAATCCCGTCAAGGTCAGCGTCAACCCACTCCTGCCCTATATGGGCGACACCAATATCGCTTAGTTTTATGTCAGATTTATTAAGATGTGCCTTTACGAAATTCGGCAACATAGAACCTGGGGCATATAGTAGCGGTAAAATCACCTCGCCATACTGTGTAATAACGGCGCTTACCTGAGCAAGCGACCCAGCATATTCTATCGACTTCAGTGTTTGTAACCATTTGTCGGTCTGTGTGGTTTTGAATATCCCCTCGAAAATCTGTAGAAGTTCTTTCTGCTGGCCATATTTTATTTCCCCACTTTCGATCAGATCGAGGACATAGGCTCCAATCGAATTACTCAAGGAACCGTCGTCTTTTATGTCAAGTTCGGCCTGTAGCTTAGCTATCCTTGTTCTGGCACGCTTAATATTTGCTGTCTGATCTTTAGATTTATCCTTCTGGTATCTTGCGATGTTGGTTTTTGCCCTGCTCATTCCAGCCCTTAGCTTCACAACCTCGGCGGTTGTTTTTCCAAAAAACTGCCTTGCGTGGATATTCTCTGTCATACTCTCGATGTATCTGCTGATAGCCTCTTCAAAACCATAGTAATACTTTTTAAGGCTGAGGTCTTCTCTTAGTACGGTTCTTTCTTTCGCAAAACCGGGTCTTCCTAAAGCTATTCCAGAACTCTGATACCCTCTTAATAGAGAGTTAATCATTTGGGCTTGTTCGTCCCTGCTGAGCGGTCTTCCTTTTTTGTCCGTCGCCATCATCATGGCCATTACTATAGGCTCGTATTTTTCCCGCCTGTTTAGCTCGTCCATCAGGCCATCAAAGTCTTTAACCATGCTAGGGAAATAAACATCGAGATATGCTAAATCCATGCCTACAGCCTTAGCTTCGTGGTAAATAATATCCATCATTTCTCTGAAAGCCGCATATTGATCTTGTAACCCATATTTGGCTATAGTTGTATTTATAATATCGTCGTTGGCCTGCCAAACAGCATTATCAAATATGCGCTTATCTTCTGTGCTTAACTCAGACCGCATAGTATCTACTAAACCGTGTGCAACTTTGACTCTATCTGCGACCGTCGTTAGCGTAGGGTTGATATATTTGTTTCGGACATCCTGAAATAGACCCAGGGATATGTTTTTAAGCCTTGTGCTTAACATGCCAAACGCCCTATCTATCCCTTTGCCAGCCTGCTGAAGAGATTGACCGATAGCCGCTTTTGTTGGCGCTATAGTAGGTTCTTTTTCTACGTCCTTTTTGTATGCTTTTTTGGGCTTTGGTTTATCCCCAATTAGCTCTTCAAGTTTTTGTCTTAGTTTTTCCTCGTTGCCTATAGGGGCGTTATCTAGGAAGCCTTTTCGGAAGCCTTTGGGGGTGGCCTTCCCCTCTGTAACCGGCTGGGCTGGTTTTGCGCCCTCCTGAGCCTCTAAAGGTGCGGGTGGTGCCTTGGTAGGGGTAACAGGAGTTTCGGCTGCTGGCGCGGCTGGAGAAGGATCTGAGACGGTTACTGTGTTATTTGGCGCAACGTCTATCTGCACATCGCGGTTTTGATTTTTCGCGATTTCCGCTATTTCCTCAACAAACTGGTCGGCTTGTTCTGCGCTGTTGAATTCTTTTTTGCCTAAAGAAAGAGCCTTGTCAAGAATAGTGGTTTCTCTCTCGGCTTCGTCGTACTCCTGTGGCTGTGGCTCAGTCTCATCCCTGATGGCTTCAACGTCTTTAACGATCTGCTCAGGGGTTACTTCTTTTTTCTCAACTTCACCCTCTTTGGCTGGCTCGACCTCGACTTCTGCCTGCTTTAATGCTGTTATAAACCGCTCCGCTTCGTCGTGATTCATGTTCTTAATAGAGTTTTTACCGACAGTGTCCATCGCAATTTTGCGATATTGCTTATCGGACATTTCCTTACCTTTTTTAATGATGTGCGCGGACGCCTTGTGCCTATTGTCGGCCATTTTAACCTTGCCGAGTTCCTCGCGCATAACATCTTGCGGGTTGCCATCGTTATTTCTCAGGCGTTCTACTATATTGGTAGCGACAAACAAGGATTGTTTTTCGTCAAGCCCCTCCTGTATCATTATTTTGGACGCGATAGATGTTTTGTAGGTGCTTATCTGTTTTGAGTTATAAACACTCCCAGCGCCACCGAGAAAGGCGCCGCCTATCCCCTCTCCAATAAAAGACCTATTCATTTGGCCGAGTATATTTGACCAGTCAGTATTACCGTCAGCGTCCTTCGGGTAAATGCCAATCACCCACGCGGGCATAGCAATTTGAACGCCCTCTTGGAGCCACCCTTCGACCCCTTCATTAAAACTGGTGACTATCATATCACCGGTAAACTTGGCCCCCTTCTTGAGAAAAGCCTTATATGCCTTGTCTTTTATGCTTTTTTTCATAACAGCGATGCCAGATTTTCCGATACCAGTCATTTTTGCGATGTGGTTTAACTGCATACCTTCGATCATCGTGTTAATAGTGGCCACCGTAAGCGCTATAGCATTGGCCTGTAACTCTGTTGCGCCATTATTTATCGCCTCAGAATAACTATTACCATACTCGGTAGTAAAGATGCCCATATTGCCAACGGCCATATTATAACCAAAGTTGGGGATAGACTCGCTCACCGTACCTATAACAAAGGACATTTTACCAGGCATTGTTTCCCATGCAACGCCGATTTCCTCAAGCCTCTCTTCGGTTCTTTCCAGCTCAGGACTATTCCACTCCATGCCTACCGCCGTAGATGTCCCCCATAAACCCCTTTCTATCGTCGTCGCGGCAGAATAAAGCCCCATCGAGAGAGCAGATAGCTTAGGGTTTTTATTCAGTGGAACAGGTGTCTCTTTCCGAGAAAAGTAGTCGGCCTGTTCGTTTACCGTGTCATAATATATCCGAGCCATAAGCGCCTTACGCTCAGCACGAATACTATCTACGCCCTGTTTGGATGGCATACGCTCTATCAGGCTTTTGTATGTGTTGACGTTGAGTATATCGTCATCATTGTATATTGGGGTGCCAGTAATAACACCCGGCATATCCGGCTTAGCGTTTACTTTGTCAAGCCACTCAGACGGAGTAGAAAACAAATCGTCGTCGGCTTTTCTTGCGGCCCCGAATAGTTGCGCCGTTTGGCGGACTGTTTCTTTTTTATACCGCTTGTCTAACAAATCCTGCGGTAATTCGTCCCCTGAAATAGCGGCTGTGGCGAAAGTTTTTATCTCTTCGTCGGTAGATTCGGGGGTTGATAATATCCCCATGTCAACCATCCTCTTTTGCACTTGCGACGGTTTCATGGATTCGCCAAAGACATTCTTAACAATACTGTTATAAGAAGCTGTAACAGCGTCATAATCTAACCCTAGTTCTTCGCTAAAAATTGAGGTTGTTGTTTTTTTAGCCCAAATCTCAGGGTCAATATTATTAAGCGCGCCAGACGAATCGTCGGATGCTGGCTTTGGAGCGAATAACTCCTCTGTAGTCATTGTTTGCTTTGGTGTAGAAAATAATTGTTCGGTGGTAAGTGTAGCCATTAGTTATGCCAAACCTTTCCATCAAACGTCCATTTTATCCCTTCTATTGTCTCGGTATCACCTTTTTTATATTTCTTTGTTATGGGATTTGCCTCAATACCAAGTTCTTTCTCGAAAGTCGCAAGGTTTTGTCTAATCGCAAGTCTTTGTTCGGCGGGGTCACGTCCAACCCAGAATTTCTGCCAATTAGTAAGTTTAGATGTGTCCATTAGCCTGTTGAAGAAATCTTGATATTCAGTTTCGCCAGCTTGCTGATTTTTTACTGCCCACGCGTTTAGTGAGGCTAACGTCCTTGCGGCCAAGAAAGCGTTCTCTGTTGGATTCGCGCTAAAGGCTTTTGACGTTCTCAGCCCTACCACAGCCCCAGAGTAAATACGATGCAGGTCAGTTCCTAATATATCTGCTCCATCGTAGAATTTCTTTAGTGCCGTAAGGTCTTTTGCTTGTGCGGCGGTCCACCCTCCATTAGTTCCCATGCCTACCGGCGTAGTTATATCAGTTGATTTTACGCCCATCGAGTTCTTGGTGATCTTGGTAACAATGTTATTATATGCAGTTGGGTCAAATTTATTTATAGGGTCAATGTCTCCGTTGTGTATTGCCTTAACTCTATCGTTTATCTTTTTTCTCTGTCCTTCTTTGCCTGCTCCATTCTCGCCTTTGACCGGGAGAACTGTAGAATCGTTAATTTTGTCCAGCGTTACCGAAACACTCGCCAAAAACTTATCAATAGGCAAGGTAAATATGTTGTCAATAACCTCCAATTCTGCCTCTACAACAGATTCAATATGTTTTAACGATCTTGTTTCGGATGCGTCAATTGTGTTTATCATTGATTCTTTTTTGGTTATGTCGAGCGATGATGCCTCTGTAGCTTTTCTGGCCCCGGCATAATCGCCAGTCCTGTAAAGCAAGGTAATATTTCCTATGGCTTGTGCTTCTGAAGCTATAGCTAATAAATTATTCACTTTTGTTTGGGGTAGCGGGTCAACTTTTTGCCTTATTTCTATGAATTTTGTTAAATCGGCGAGCTTTTCTGCACTCCCGTCCTGCTTTATTCCTCCTATTTTCTGTGCGACCTCTGCTTCCCAGTTATCGTTAGCTCTTGCATCCATGTCAGCAAATAACTTTGCTTTATACCCTGCTTCGCGTGTGTTATTCCACAGACCAGCGGCCTTCGCACCTATTTCGCTTTTAGGCATTAACTGTTTTCTTTTTTCGGCATGTCTTTTATATATTTCTTCGTGCAAGGTAGGGTCTAATTGGTCGCCAACCTCTTTATTTAAGTCAACATCATCGAGTGCAACATTTCGCTTATACTCGCTGAACTCGGTATTTGCAACTTTTAGCTCATATTGTTTATAGATTTCAGCCCCGGCGATCACCGCCGCTCCGATAGCACTCCCTTCGTTTATCAAAGGAACCTGCACGTTTCCGCGAACAGATGTCGAAGGCGTAAAACCTAACTCTTGCCGCGCCGCTGTTATCTCAAACTTACCCATAAAGTCGCTCCTTAGCAAATCCAGCAAGCCCTACACCAAATCCTATATTAGCGCGTTTTGCCGTCGCTTTCCCGGCTTTAGCGTATAGACCGCCCTGCATTCTGTCCAATGTAGCCTGTGACCGTGATTGTTCTGCGCCAACCTGCCCCTCATATCCTATGAGCAGGTTTTCAAGGTCAAGTTCTGACGCTTGAGCGGCAACAAGATCACCAGCTACCGGAGAGCCTAACCCGCCCCCAGCGGCCAGCTTAGCAATCTGAGAACTTTTTATCTCAGCCGCTTTTTTCGCCTGACGCTTTTGGGCAAATCCCGCCCGTAACTCTTTCGCTTTAGCTTCCTGCTCCGCAACCCTCGCATTGTAATTAGCCATATCCTGCTGTGACTTACCTTGAGCCTCTGCCGCTTGCCCTTGCTGGTATGTGCCGTATGCGCTTGCACCAGCCCCAGCAGCAGCCAAAAGCCCGCTACCTGTAACACCACCGGCAGTGCCGATCAACCCTGAAGTGGCGACAGTGGCAGCCGTAGCTGCGGTTCCAACGGCAAGTGGAATGAGAAAACCCATTATATATCTCCTAATACATACATCAAAGCATCTGTCCCATCTGGGTTGTATCGTTTCATAACTGACTCTTGTATAAATCCCATGTATTCTGCGAACTTAATACCGGCTGGAAGGTCGGCTCTTAATGGCGCTTGAACTCGGCGAAAGGGTCTTGCTATTTCAAAAAACTTATCTCTGTTCGCTCTGGGACTCATATGTATTTTTCCAATATCATTAACACATAACGCCCACGCCTGACCAACACCTTCCCACATTTGTTCAATACCAGCACAGGCCACTATCCTTCCATCAAAAACCGTTGTAAAAGCCACACCGTTTAATTTGACGTTCGCCATCAAATCAACCTGCTCTTTTGTGGTTTCGCAAATTCCAACCGCGCCATAGGTGATGATCTCTTTTGCATGATCAGGACTATATGGTATGTACTCAACCATTACCCAAGTCGTTTCTTCTTGCCCGTGTCAGGAACCAGGTTGCCGGTTAAAAACGTGTCCTGCCTGCTTCTCGGTATTTTTCGCCTAGCAAATTCTGCTGCCTCTGGAGATTCGTCCGGTATCGCCACTGGTGGCGCTATTGGAGGTGCTTTGGCTGATCCGCCGCCTTTACCCATTATAAACTCGCTTTCATATTAACGGATTCTTCTTTGAACCCATATCGTTTCATTGCTTTTATTTGCGTTCTATCTGTTTCACCACTTATACTTGTCATGCCCCTCGATCTGGCCCATTCTTTTGCCAAATCAAACGCTTTCCTGCCTTCTTTAATGCTAGTCCCGCTTTTATGCCAAACCTGAGCAATCCAGAGAGAGTTTCTACTACGATAACCGATAAGAAAACCATCAATACGATCATTATTCCGAGACACCAAAACCATAAAGTCCGTAATGCTTTTCCAATATTTAAGCTCTTCAAGGATAACTTCCTTTGTATAGTCGCCACAAGTCGTGAAATGGCCTGCCAACTCGGTTAGGTTAATGTCTGGTTCTTCGGTTATCATTTATCTTCCTGTTTTCTCAACTCTTGGTATTATTGCCCTGACAGTACACGGTAATGGGTCTGACTGTGATATAATAAAAATGTCGTCTGTGTCAAATCCGCCATCGAGTGCAACAGTAATATCTCCGGTAAACAGCCCTTCTATTTTACTTGTGTTTTTCAGCTTAGGGTCTGTCCAGTCAATGTCTTTTAAGTTACTTTCTGATGTTCCGTATTGCGCATTCAAAGTATCATGGAAGCTAAAAACAATCTCAGATATTTTTTTAATACTGCCATAAGTAGAACCAGATGCAAGATTTATGTCCATCCGCATCGGTGTCGCCTGCGAAATATACGGTATCCCACATCTTACATTAAACGCAGGTGTAGAAAGTATCACCTTTCCGTCTTCTACTCTTTGTTCCGCCAACACTTCTCCGTCGGCTAAAATAGCAACAATTTTCCCTTCAATGTGGTCTAATCCAGTTATATCAGTTATAGCGGGGCCGGAATAAATAATCCCGCAATCGACAAAGAAAGAATTTTCCTTCCTAATATCAAGATACCTCGAATGGAATTTCTCTACATATATTTTATTGCTTCCATTTGTTGATCTTACAACAGATAGCCAAACCTCATCTTCTGACGAAGAAGGAACAATAGCAACTGATTGAACTAACCCGTCTATAGGATGTCTGGCCCATGCGGTTACATTTTGTTCTCTATTGTAACTTAATGAAATTAACCCGCCATTTTCAAGTACACACCATAAAATAGAGTCAGGGTTTTTCTGATGTGCAAAACAAACAATACCAGAGGTTGTGATATGTTCGGCAAGCGCTGTAAGGTCGGGTGATACATATTTCTGGGCGTCATCTCTATAGGTAAATTCCCTTACTCTTCTTCCAACCGAATCGACAAACAATATTGCAGAACCCACCTCGATGGCTTGTATATTAGTACTTCCGAAAGCTGTTTGTTTTCTTATACTAAAATCTGTTGGTGTCAATGGCTCATCTAGTTCTGATGCTCTGATTCTAAATTCTTCGCCACCATGTCCTATCGCCAGTGCCTCGAGCGCGGCTATCCATTTTATAATGTTCGTACTTGCCATATCAAGCGAAAACGAATCGGCGGCTTTAATTCCAGCTTCAAAGTCTTCAAATTTCCCGCTCGCACTTAACCAAATTCTGTTTGGATTATTTTCGGTACCGCCGTAAATTATTCTTTCCTCAAATAAACCTATAGCGGCGGGATAACCTCTTACATCAGACCATGCACCCTCGGCCCATCGCTTTGTATCGGTCGTTTGACTAATCTTTGACACTATAGTAATGTTTGCTTCTGTACTAGAAACAACTTCATTTATTCGCACAATTCCTGATTGCGTACTTGATGTCGCCTGTAAATCTGCCTCTACGGTACCGGTAGTGTATTTTGTAACATTGATCCTATATTGTACGTTGTCTGCTTCTTCGGTCCCGGCAAACTGAACATTCCTATCTCCTGCGCCGTTCAACACAACAGAAATATATGTTCTGTAAGGCTCCCATCCGGCATTATCCTCGTTTCTTTCTAATACAGTAGTAGCTCCCCAATTGCCGTGAGTGTTAAAATTAAAATCACCCTTAATATCAAGCGGAACTCCGATAACGCCTGTAGCCTTCGCCGATCCGCTAACCGCACTTGTATGCTCTGAAAGACTCGCCGAAATTATGTTTCTGGTATGAGCCGTAATCATGATCCGGTATTGAACCCCGGCGGTTTTTTCTGTTCCTTCATAAGTTCTTATCCCACTTGTATAACTCACAATATTAGTGTGTGTTACCCAGTCATCAGTACTTCTTTGCAAGCGGACTGTTCCAGCCCACCCAGTAGAAGTAATGGAAAAAGTGTAATCACCCAAAACATCCATTGGGTCACCAATTATTCCAGTTTCCGTCCCTGTTTTTGAACCATTAGTTTGTCTATTTACTCTGGGATGCGTGAGTTTAAAAATTGATCCAACATGGCCGTCTTCAAATGTGGAGGATGACGCGGTTAATATTCCATTGTCGTCAACATCAGTGACATTAACATTCATTGTAACATCGTCATCTTCGGCTATATCATTTCTTTCAAGGAATGGCCCTTTATCAAAAACTATGTCTTCAAGTGTAAACGTGTATGGATCTGTTCTTTTGAGCTTTTTCTGTAAATAAGAAGGATGGACACACCACATTACATCAGCTATTTGTCTTGTCTGCAACTGGTATAGATCAGAAGACTCAAATGGAGTGTCAATCTCAACGTGAACATCTCCATCGCCTAATAGCGGCTCTCCATCGTAATAAAACCGGGCATATTTCTCGCCGAATTCAATCGGATATGCAATCGTAGAGGAATATATAAACGGCATCATCCGAACTGTATCTAACGGGCCTAAAGTGTTAGGTGATTCTATTGAAATACTTAGCGCAATCGCCGAATGTAAAACAGTTACATTTTGTTGTATGGCAATAGAAGGTAATTTTAAGGACAAGGGCAAAGCTAAGGCGTCGGGATATAATGTAAAATCAATAACTACAGTGGGGGCTTTAAGGGCAAATGTCCCGGAAAACATATCTGGTTCGCTAGTTTCACTTGTTGCTATCGTTGGCGCATTTAGTGTTAATGTTAAAACAGATGCAGTATGGATTATTGTAGGGCTATCATCAATATCTATAGAAGGTATAAGAAGACTCAGTGTTAATGCCAGGGCAGTAGGTTCAACAGTTATGGGGCTATTTACTTCTTTGAAAGCAGCGACACACATAGCCCATCCATCAGTCCCGTTATAAATCCCAGCACCATAAGGCCCATTACCGTCATATGTCTGCGTTGTCCATCCGGTTGAATACGCACCAGGAACTGTTTGAAGCGCATATTGATTGGCATCACAATAATCCCCGTTATCACTGGCGTTTAATGACCCAATAGGGAGCGAAGTTGGAAGCCAGTTTTCTCCACTAGCTAATACTGCAACAATAACATCGCCTACTTCTGTTGTTGTCAAGGACAATGAAGGACTCGCTGAGGTTGCAACATTCCCGTTATCATCGTCTAACTCACTGGTATAACCAGATGACACAGAATAACTTGAGACTTGGACGTGTAACAGGAGCGAGTTTGGGTTAGGAATACTAATTGTGTAAGCGGAACTAACGCCAGGCTCGGATAAATACCATAACTCACAACTTGCATCGACGGTTATATCTTTTTTGGCAGTCCATTGCCTTGTTTCGTCAGCTTGTGTTAATTCGACGCCGTTATAAGTAGGCGCACCGCCATCCCGAGGTACTGGTCCGCCAGTAACAATACCAACGACAAGAAGCTTAGCATTCGCACCACAAGTATAAGCACTAGTAAGTGGATTACTATTTCCTGTAAATCTTAGATTATTATCAAATTCGTGCATAATCAGCCTTAATTTGGCAATTTAATATCCTATTGCTTTACACAAGTTCCAGTACCAAACGGTATCCAAAAAATCGTTTCCGCGTTAACGAGTTCAAAATAATCATCTTTGCGTATAGGAACTGTTAATCCCTGATCTTTTGATCCAAGCTGAGAGTAATTCTGAACGCGCATTGTAGTAGGTGGATTGCTTCCGTCTGTATATAACTGAATTTCTTCGCCAGTTGCATTTGAATATGCACAAATAAACCCATCAGACCCAACCTTGTAAACTTCATCCTTAGCAAGCGCAGTACCTGCACTATCTTTATTTGTCCAATCGCCAAAAATACTAACGGTTGCTTGCGTAACAATGATAGACTCCTTTGTGTCTACATATTTCTTGTTAGCAAGTGCCGCGTCAAGTACAGGTGCCGTAGAATCGGTTTGCAATGCTTCTGTTTTTATTTTGCCGTCAGCAGCCAAAGACACATCCAAAAAAGCGTTAGTGTCTGTGCCCCATGTGCCAGCAGATGCGCCGGGGGTTGCTTTTGTTGCCATAGTCTAGCTCCTTATGCTAAAGTAATTATACCATCCGCGTCCCACTGTATAGTGAACGTACCTGCCGCGACCGTTTTCGCCCCACCAAAATCTATGGTACAGATCAGATTGTTTCCAGCAGTTGAATCATAGATCACCGCATTATAGGCCGTAAACGTTGCAGTAGTCCACGCTATGTCGGTGGCGTCCCATTTAGTTGTAGCGGCCTCTGTAACGGCTTTGCCCGCCAACGTGGCGCCGGCCTGAGTATATCCACCTGCCGTAGCTAATTCGTTATCGGTGGTATAGTCGGTATGTGCTGCGTTAAACGCGTGGGTATTATCATACAGCGCCACCTTTACGGTATCTGCCTCCAAATCTACTACCTTGTTCATTAAATTTGCTTTGAATCGGCTATAAATTCCACTAGCCATAAAACACCTTAACCTTTCTTATTATTACCTGCAATTTTTAAGCATGGAACATGCGCTATTACATCAACCCGACCATCGGGATGGTGAATTTCCTCGACATCGGCTTTTATGACCGAATTGCCATCACACTCTACTATCTTATCGCCAATTTTAATCTTCATCTTTTAATATCCTTTCGCGGCTTTTACAAATCTAGTCCCCGGCCTTCGTTCTATGGCTCCATGTATTCTTGGTATGTAATTTTCTAATACACGACATCCAGATGAGTATTTCTCAATGTCAGATCGTGCATCGATAAGCGGTGAATATTCTCCACCATTCAAATTGATTATCGGTATATTTGCCATTTTTATGTCCTATCGTCGTAAACGTGAAGTACGGTGCTTCCTTGCGCCGACAAAATATCCATCTGATCGGATAAATCTTCAAGCGTATCGCCGTCGGCACCAATAAGAGTATCTGTAAAATCAGCACCTTCGATAAGAACGCAATTCACCTCTGATCGATACTCACCGAAACCAACAACTCTTGTAGTATCACTAACTACTACAACATCGCCAGCAACAAGGTCTGTTGACACAATGGCCGTGTAATAACCAGTAGCGGCTATCTCTGGCAAGTTCTGGTCGGCTGCACCTCTTGCGGTACCATCTGGTTGTAGCGGTGTCATTTTCAATGTATCAGCAGTTTTCCATCCAAATTTTACTCTTGCATTAGCCATTAACTATATCTCTCGTCATTCCATGTATCTCGTCCGGCGGTATTTGTTTCCTGTCGATCTAAAGCCCTTACGGACTGCATTAGTACATAGAGATCGTCTTTTAGTTCTTTTCGCAGTCTAGGTTCGCCTCCACCTAGCGGGCTAACAAGTTTTAGGGCTAATTGTAAAACCAGCACCTCAATGAAAAGCGGGTCGAAGTCATCGGGGTCTGTAACTTGTTTGATATATCTTATGAACATCTCAGACTCGTCCGTAAGTAATGTCTTTCCCTCGAGTTCGTAAGGGTTAATGTTTTCGTTAGAAACTCGATCCTCGTAAATTGATCTCATAGCCAGAAAATCGTCTGGCAAAGAAAACTGATAATCCCATTCAAAATCAGGAGTAACACCACTATCCACAAGCTCAACTCTTTCTCTTGCAAATCTCCACCAATGAGATCGCAATAAAGCATCTCTCGTCTGATCGTAATGCAACTGGCATAATACATTTTGGGTAGAATCCTCAGATGTATCGTCAATGTTTAGGATCCTATTCGCGCCAATACGCCCCAAAGCCATATTGCAAATATTCGTTTCAGTAAGCGACACGTCAGTTCTCCTTGACAATAATTTTTAGTTTTTTACCGGACTGTATAAAATATGCCAAAGCAGCAGCGTTATCCGCGTTCAGGTGCATCCCTTTGAAATATACTTTATCACCATTAGTTTGTGTGTTAAACGTGGTTTGGTCGGCTTCTGCAAAAAACACACATCTATCTTTTAGTGTTGCCATAATTAACTCCTAAAATATAGTGGCTATTAGATGCTATACCTCCATCGCCGGGTTTCATATAAACTTTTGACCTCAGGCGCAGATAAGGCAATATCAAATAACATTATTTCGCCAATAGTACCGGTAGAGAAAGCAGCCGGAGAAGCAGAACGGTAACATCCAATCGTCGTCGTTTCTACCTGTGCAGTTATTGATGGGTTAAATGCCGCCCTGTCAGCAATACCATCTAAATAAATCATGGAACTTGCACCGTTTATTACAAAATCGGCTTGATGCCATTTATTGTCATTTAAGCCAGTTGTTGTTCCTTTCCATTCTGTTCCGCCATCGTAGATAACGAGTGCGCCATTTGGTAACTCCAAATAAGTGTCCCACTGAGTTGTATCATTGGCTGGCCTTCTTGACATTAACCTTGTATTGACTGATGTAAGGTTAAATAGGATTGAGATAGTAAAATTATCCTCTAAAGTTGATCCTGCATTTCCAATCGTTATATAATCACCAACTCCATCAAAAGAAAAACCGGGATACGCCGGGGCAGAGTTAGCCTTAACCGTACCAGTATTACCATTCAGCGAATAGTCAAATATAGTCCCGGCAGTTTGCAGTCCGGCCCATAATTTATAGTGAGCAATAAGCCCCTTAGAGCTTGGCTCTGGATGCCTGTATTTTTCTTTCATATCAAACACCCCGAAGTGTAATCGTTGTGATATTTCCAGTTGTACCGGCAGCAGCAGACGGCTCAACGCTAACGTCAACCGCTCCTGATAGTGCAATGTCTGTCACAAAGTTGTGTGTCGTGTTTTCCGCTATTTCGCCAGTATCAAAAACCGTATTGTCGCCGTTGTCCTTTATTAGTATCTGGGACGTAGTGCCTGTAGTGGTTGTAAGCGGGATAGCTACTGTAACGTGCCGCAAGATACCGTTCAGCGGAATAGCTACAGAAGCAATCGTAGTGTCATCAGTATCAAATGTTGATGTTATAACCTTTTCCCAGACATCTTCATTGCGCTTCCTGTATTGATCTGCCTTTGTTTTGCTGTTTAAGACAATTGTTTGGTCTCCGTCAGCCATGATAATTCTCCTTTTTTTTAGCCGTATTGTCTTTCTGGATAGTAAGCACCTGCGTACAGGTTGACCGAAGGCGTCGTGCCTGAAATGCCGGACTCGTCAACTAACTGAGAGCCGTCGCTT